>Ga0308160_10003975_pt1 | contig 16172 bp, 21 predicted proteins | sample PhyFR1_FD_201036 | JGI IMG/M metagenome (GOLD analysis project Ga0308160, IMG submission 201036) | Phyllosphere microbial communities from UC Gill Tract Community Farm, Albany, California, United States - DLSLF.R1 | ecosystem: Host-associated > Plants > Phyllosphere > Unclassified | place: USA...
TTCGGTACTCCCACTCCTACCTCTTCTTTCCTCAACTATGCCGCTATCGCAGTCAATACCCTAAGTGAGCACTCACAACAGCCACTCTCTTTCGCGGGCTTGCGCTGATTTCTTCATCCCCTTTCCGCAGTCTTCGCTCTCGCGATGGATTCAATTTGGTCCCCCGTGTTCGGGATGGACGAGAACTCACTAGCCTTTGTCCGAGTCGGCGCCATCTCTCACAACGAAGTCAAGCTTGTCGCTCGAATCCCTCAAGAATCAAGTCTCGTACCTCGTCAATCAGACGCTTTCGCTTACAACTCGACCGCTTATCCTGCAACTGAAGGTATCCTCCCTGAAGACGAATTCACCGGTGCGAAAGTAGCTTACAGACCTACGAAACCTCTCGGCAAATGGATGGTCGGACCTGAAATTCACACGAGTGAAGCGAGTGATTGGGTTTCGACTGTCAAGCTTGACGGTCTTTGGGCTAGCACCGAATACGAATGTGAGATCTTTTCTCACTCTGCCTCTTCAATCTCCATAGCTCACATTCGTTGAGGTTCCAGATCGTCTCCTCCGACCTTCATCCCTTCAGATCGCTCACCACCCTGCTTTCCCCAACATGCAAACCTTCACGACCTTCCCCGATCCTTCCCTCCAGCAACCCACTCACTACACTTTCGCTTCCTCCTCCTGCGTCAAAGCTGGATTCCCCTGGACCGGTCCTCAGAACAAACGATCGATCAAAGGTGCAGAGACGTTCTTAAAGATTGCAGAGAAGGTTGGAGTGAGATTCATGGTCTTCCTTGGGTGCGTCGATGATCTCTGTTCGATTCCTCTCTCTCTCAAGGAAGAGAATTGAGCATCTCATCGAATGCACAGTGACTTCATTTACGCCGACGTACCTTGGTATGCCGGAGCAACTGCCGAACAGTACAACAAGCGTTACCGTCAGATCTTCTCCTCACCTGAGATGAAGAAGATGGTCGAGAAGATTCGTAAGTCATCGCTTCTCGTATCTGATTCTGCCCGAGCGAGAACTGACTCAGATTCGATTCGTCTCTTTCCTAGCTATGGTTGCAATCTACGATGACCACGAGATTGTCAACGTGAGCTCCCGTTTCTGTTCTCGTTCGTCAAAGGGAGAAGACTGATGATCTCGATTCGTTGACAGGATTTCTCTGGAAACGTCACCGATCCTCGCTTCGCGCCAGCCAACACTGCTTACCGAAACTATCTCGGCAATGCCAACCCCGACCCTCAAACCCCTGGTGTCAACTACTACGATTTCCGGTTCGTTCCCTCCCACCTCTCTTCTCGAAAACGATATCTGATTTTGACTTTCCTTCGCAGCGTTGGAGACTCCGCATTCTTCGTGATGGATACTCGAGCCTACCGTTCACCGAACGAGAATACCGATGACGAGGAGAAGACCATGCTCGGAGAAGTTCAACGTGAAGCGTTCCTCAACTGGGCTGCGACGGTCAACCAGACGGTCACTTGGAAATTCATCGTTTCGAGTGTACCGATGATGAGTCTCTGGAGTGAGTTCACTCCCCCTACTCCTCAGTTCATATGATGGTCTGACTGATTCGAGCGGATTTTCTTAGATCACGCTGAGGATACTTGGGCTGGATTCCTTTCCGAACGAGATCTTATTCTCGATACTCTTCAATACGTTCCCAATGTCATCGTTCTCTCTGGTGTACGTCTCGATGCCTTATCTATCCATTACGACACAATCTGATCGTTTTTTCACTGTTGACAGGATCGACATGAATTCGCTTCGGCCGGTATTCGAGACGCTGTCACGGAGTTCTCTACTTCTCCGTGAGCTTCACTCTCCGTTCCTCGTCGATAGCGGGACAAAACTGATCTAGTCCTGCGTTCGCTAGCTTCAACATGTTCTACCTTCCAATCCGAACTCTCTCGCAAGCTCACGGTCGAGGAGCTTCGGGTGAAGAAACCCTCTACAAATGCAAGTTTTCCCTTTCTCAACGTCTTCCGATGACCGGAGCTAACCTGTTCGCTCTTTTCAGACCTTCCCGACGGAAACACGAAAGTAACGACCTTTGAAGTCGACACACGAATCGTTAACCAACCGGTTGTACGCGTCAAGGTGTACGTCGACGCCGAGTCAGCCGATGATGCACCTGCGTGGGAGGTACAGGTTGTTGGGAAACCTTTGAGGAAGAGTGTGAGGGAAACGATGGCGGTTGGTGGATTGGGAATGAGGTTGAAGGAGTTATTGAGCTTCTTGAAGAGGTCGTGGTTCTGATCTCTGAGGAACGACGAGGACATAGTAGCGGAAGAGGGATAGGAGAAGGATAATGGGAGAGTATAGGGAGCGAGAAGAGGATAATGTGAATAGTAGGAAAACTTTTAATCTCTCTTTTTTACTTTACACGTTTTCAAGTTACAATGTGCAAGTCATAAGTGTATACCCTTCCCAACATTCCTGCGTTTCAGAGTGGTGAGAGATGCGAAGTGCTACATCAGCTCCTTGCGAAGCGAAGGATTCGCTCTCCCTCTCCTTCACTTCACTCAACATGGCTCGAGGCAAGAAGCAACCTACTACAGCGATCTCGCAACCTACAGCTACACCAGCAGAGGCAACTACAGTAGCTCCCGCGACTTCCTCGACTCGCTCGACTCGATCTCTTCGAACTCCTTCTCCTCTCCCATTCGCCCACTACCTCCCCCGAATTCCACTCCAGCTAGCAGCAGTCTATTTCTCACTCCTCTTCTCCGCTGGAGGTCGCGAAGGAATCCGTTCGAACCCTACGACACGAATTCTCACTTCAATCATTCATGAACCCCTCCGAACTCTCCCTATAGCATGCGCCTCACTCGCTCTCGTTCAGACTTGGTTTGGATTATGGTGCAAAAGCTCGAGAGCGAAAGCGGATGAATTGGCGAAGAAGGGAGGCAAAGTTGAAAAGGCGAAACCGAGGAGACAGAGGAGAACGGCGAAGGATATCTTTGGCGAGATGTGGAATAGGGCAAAGACGGGAGAGTTACCGCACAAGACTATTTTGAAGGCGATTACGGAACCGGATAAGAATGGGAAATCTCCAATCGATACCGATGTGAGTTTACATTCTCATTCTACACTTTCATTCCTCGAGGACAGTAGTTGATGGAGTCTGAGTTCGTCACAGTTCATCGTACCAGCTGTCGCGACAACTCTGCTTGGAGCTGGAGCGCTTCACGTCTGCGCTGTCCTGCTCGGTGCACCTCTCACTTCGTTCGTTTCCGTTTCACTCTCGTTCTTGCACTCAGTCTCGAAGCTCATACTCCCTTGTGGACTCCAGCAACGTCGTCGAAACTTGCCTGCTGTCCTTACTCGTGTCTATCCTCGCAATTCTCCCTCTCGCAATCGCCGTTCCTCCAATCCTCGCTCCAAATTCTCCAACAAATCGTTATGTTTGGCTAAGATTCTTCTCTTCCGTCTCGTACGTTCTATTGCACCCTTTCTCCACCCGCCCCATCAAAATGTAAGCTAACAATCACTTCGCGAAACCAGACCAAACGATGATCTTGAACTAGCGTTACTCGCACCCGCTCTCGGTGCAATCCTCGGATGTTGGCTCGGCGCAGTCCCCATTCCACTCGACTGGGATCGACCCTGGCAGGTGCGTCCTCTTCAGTCCTCAGTCCTCTCATTACAAAGTCTGATGTCCGGCTTCGGATCCACAGGTTTGGCCTACGACTTGCGTTATCGGAGCTCTACTGGGACATGCGGCGGGATCCGTAGCATCGTTGGGCATATCGGCGTTTCGTACGGCGGCGAGAGTAGCTCAGGAATCGTTGGATGAGGGAAAAGAGGAATAGATTTCGTTCGCATCGTTTCATTCTCTACTTTGCGATCGCTGCCTGCGAGAGGTGAGGACTGTGGAGAATTAGGGTGAGGACAGCGGTGTAGACTAGCGCGGATCGAGGGCGTCAGACTGCTATTCTCGCTCGGGAAACACTTTTCGGAGAATGTCGTGATCCGATTACTCGCTCAAGGGAGGACTAGCGGATCAAAAGACAGTATCGATGAATGATTCGACTCACTCCTCGTCAGCAGACTATGCGAGAGCTGACGAGGAGGGGCACATAGTCTGGCATTTCTTTCGCTTTCGAAGAAGCTTCTTTACCCGACGGGATTCTGCGATAATATCCAGGAGAAGTTGCGGGTGTCGATCGTGGGGCCATACAGATTACGTCGTTGGATCACTTTAATCGCAAGCCGATAGTAGACTTTTTGCTGGCGTGCGAAAGTCGAAAGGTGGACTGCGGATTGCGAATTTTCCGTCAAATCTTAGTCAAATGCTGACCATTCCTGCTCTGCTCCTTCCATTTACTTTACTCCCTGCTCTTGCACTCGACACGCCTACCGTTCAACAAAGCTTCAAGCTCGGAGAAAAACAGCAACCGGTTGACTCCGCCGACAACCCGAACGAGAAAAAACTTCCAAAGTCTTCTCTCGCACTTTTCACAAAAACCTCCTATCTCTTCCCACTTTCTCCCTCCTCCCTCTCACTTCCTCCTCTCACGCGTTTCTTGATTCGCAGAGATGGCGACTACACTAGACCGCGTGTCTTCCAAACTAAACTCTCTCCCACTTCACCCGACTTCCATGCCGCCGCTCACTCCCCCGCTCTCTCCTAAACGATCCCTCTCACCTGAACGACCACTCACTACTACTCATCGTACACGATACTCTCCTCCCACTACCGCCTACCTCGAGAAAGAACCACGCACCCACCTCACTCCTGCTATCGGAGTCCAATTCGAAAAGGAATTTCAGTTGAAAGATGTACTCGCTTTACCAGAAGAAGAGGAGAGGAAAGAAGGACTACTCAGGGAATTGGCTTATCAAAGTGAGTGATCCTTTTCACGAGGAATTGGAGATGGAATGTTGATTGTTCTTTTTATTGTTGGACACGCGAACAGTTTCATTGAATGGAGTCGCATTCTTTCCAGCTCAAAACTTGACTCCACGAGACCTAGAAGTACTCGCATTGGCATTGGGGAAAGCGTCGGATGCTCCTCGAGATGGTGAACTCCACATTCACCCGACCGCGGAATTGGGCGAAAACGGTCAACCGAAAGTGGGTAAAATCTCGAATGGTGAGTTCGTACTTCCTCTTTAGAACCTGTTCGACTCGAGCTGACTAGGAGTATTGGAGCGAACCCACAGTCGCGTCAAAAGATGGTCGAGCCATCACTTTCAAAGACGAAAGATCAGATTTGGCGAGCCATGGATGGCACACAGACATCTCTTTCGAACCTCGACCTGCACGTTACTCAATGTTACGAATGACGACCCTCCCTCCGAACGGAGGAGACACCCTCTTCTCTTCGGCCTATTCCCACTACGACATGCTCTCCCTGCCTATGAAAGAGTTCCTCTCCGGTCTTAGAGCGACTCACTCTGGAGCGATGTTCCGACAACAAGCGAGGAGGCACGGATTCGACCTTCACCTCGGACCTCGAGGTGCTCCTGAAAACGTCGGAGACGATTTCGAAGCTAGTCACCCTATCATTCGAACGAACGCAGTCACCGGATTCAACGGACTCTTCGTCAATCAAACTTTCACTGAACGGATCGAAGGGTTAGGATTCGACGAATCAAAGATGCTCCTCGAGTATCTCTTCAAACTTCAAGCGCAAGCTCACGGTACGTTCCCGTTCTCTCTTCTACCTCTCCCACACAGTCGAAGCTGATTCCACTGATCTTTCTCTAGACGCTATGGTCCGCTACCGATGGAACGTCAACGACCTCGCCATTTGGGACAACTCGGCTTGCAATCACTGCGCGACTTTCGATTACAGCGAACTTCGAGCTGGAGATCGTACCGTCTGTGTCGGCGAGACTCCATTCTTCGACAAGGAGAATGGCAAGTCGAAGAAACAGGCGACTGGTTCCTACGTCTAGAACTGTCGACCCGTTCTTCTCTCAGCAAAAGGCCCCTTCCCATCCTCCTTCACGCCAAAACTTCTTTTCTTTTCCATATCCAGCAGTTTCTTCTTTTCTTTTCTTTTCTTTTCTTGATATGCCTCCTCAGTACCCAAATGTTGTAGAGAAGACGGAAAGCGACTTCAACGGTCGAGCTTTCTCGTTTACTCACCCCTCTCCTTATCTGACTCTTCTCCTCCGCCCTTCTCGTATCCTTGTCGTCCTCCAACCAAACTCCCTCCCTTGCATTCGCATCCAGTCGCGCTCATCCGCGACACTCTCCCCCTTTTCTTTTCTGTTTCGTACTACTATTACCCTTCATCTTTCTTTTACCTGAACCGTTTCCTTTCGTACTTTTGTTAACATTGAAATCAGTTCTTCTTATCTCGTAGCCAACTCTCGTGCAGCATTGCAGCGAATTGAGGTGAATACTAACTTTGCGATAGATTGCATGAATCGTTTGCGCTTCGACCAATGACTCCCTCTACTCCTCACCCATAGACTCGTGCTTTTCTAGAAGATAGCTAAGTTCTGACCCGTGCTAGCCAACCCTTGTTCGACTTTGAGCGGCATCGACGAGAGGAAGAAAGTCCATCTTCCCTCTTTCTCGCAATGCGCCGCGACCTTTTCCAACGCAAGCAGCTCTCCGATAGGCATCATCCATCCGCTGAGAAGTACCGGATGTAAGAGCTTCTCTGGCGCTGCGGCTGTGTGAAGGGATTCGCGAAATTCGTATCGAAGAGAGCGAAGTGAGAGACGGGAAGAACAAAGTGGATGCGACGAAAACAGTCAGTTCAAGATCAGTTCAAGATTGGTTTCGACCGACTGTAGGAGACAGTGAAAACTTACGCCATGCCTCGAAAGCGGGTTGATCTCCTGCGACGGCCGCGAACCCTTCATCCCAAAGGAACTCGAGAATGTCTTCTCCCTGAGCTATACCAGCGTAAGTTCCTCCAATCTTATCGAGCTCGTTGTTCGCTTTCAACTCGTTGAATCGAGTCTCGTACCCTGAGCAGAGGAATGGGAAAAGGGAACGGATGTATCAGTCGAGTGAGCTTTGAGAAACGAAAACCTCGACTGACCTGTTCTTAGGATAAAGATATCTCCCCTACGGAATTCGACACCTTGTTCTTTCGCGATCTCTCGAATGACCTTGAGCGGGACCTGGTGACTTTCGAGACAAGGATCGAACTCGACATTGTTTCGTTTCGCCTGCGTTTCGCGAAAGTGAGTCGTCAGTTCAAGCGTTTCGCTGAAAGGGGAAGAAGTGACTCACCCATCGAGCGTAGTCGATCAGTACTGCTCTGCCAACGATCCCTCCTGCATCCGCCCAAGCTGCCATTCCTCTTCCGACGTTTCCATTCTTGACGTCTTCGACAGTTGCTCCTCCATAGAAGTACCCGCTGTCCGGGTACGATACGTGATAAGGACCATCCCATTGTGTCGATGACTGTCAGAATATCGAGGCGAGTCAGCGAAAACCGTGCCATGAAGAAAAACGAAAAACGAAGGAATGTGTCTTCGACAGCTCAATGAGCTCGCCGACAGCTCGAAAGACTAGCGGAACTCACTTGAGTGTTGATGTGCAATAAGTCATCATGTTTCGGAAACCACCTCTCCCCATTCTTCTCTGCCTCTTCTTTCGTCGCAGCATTCTTGTCGATTCGCTTGACGGTTCGTTCCGCTTTCTTCCTTCCAAACAAAGTGAATCCTCCACTCTCAATACTCAAATCCAGGCTGAGTCTTAGTCCACTCCTAATCTCCTCGTTTGCAGCTTGTTTGACTAGTTCGGGAGTGATGAGTGCGAGTCGACCGAGTGGATTGATCGAAGAGGGTTCAGGAGTGTCCCAGACTGAATGAGGGTGTCCTGCATCTTTACAGAGAGCTGAGAATGATCGACTGTCGGCGTTTGATGACATTCCAAAGGTAGAGTGAATGAGTGGAGGCCAGCAAAGAGATTGAGGGGAAAAACTGATTCGTCTACATCCGAAGACAGTTTCAAAGTGGGGCGAGTGGACAGTTTCAGAGAAAGTTGTTGACGTGGATCGTCGTCGATAGTGAGCTTGTCAAGCGTCAAGGATCCGTCCGCTAGCCCGTTAGCGACCGACTTTTCGAAGAAAGCTCAGATTGCGTGAGTCGGCTATCTCGTCACTCGGCTGTGTGGTCTCGACAGCACATTCGAGGGTCCGGAATGAGCACTATAGAGCACCTTGTAAGTGTCAGTCGCTTGCCGAACGAGGTTTGAGGTGAGAAAACGACGTCGCCGGTCAAAATAAATTTGGGTCGAAGCATAACTTTGCACGCAGTGACTAGCGAAGCCAAAGAGATTAGCCTGATAGTAAGTGTGAGCAACGACGTAGAATATGCGCCTAAAGTGGAGGATAGTTTGATTAGTGCAACGTTGCGAGATTTGTCCAAGTCAGCAATCTCGTGAAATCGATAAAGATTTGGAAGCGTCTTTTGTTTCTCCCTTCTTCCTCCTCCATCCCCTCCATTCACTACCTACAATCGCAACTTGCGCCCGCTCGAATCAATCCAGTACCTGCGCCTTATCGATAAAGATTTACACTCGAACTCGCTGAATATTCTGCGGGCCCCCAAATTTTTATCGATTCTTTCCCCCCCCTCCTTCGGCACTTCTCCCCATTCACTGCAACTCCAGTCACCAGTCCACGAGCATGTCGACCACTCAGTCATCCCCTCAACCTATCGACATCTCCTCCACTGCTTCCTCTCACCCTAGTCAAATCTCTTCTCCCTCTTCTTCTCAATCTCCTACCTCGGCCCTCTCTGCCTCACTCAGAGCCTTCTCCGACCTTTCACTAGCCAACAAACCTCCAGTTAGGCTAGAGAGTGACGAGTTCAAGCAAGCTTATCACCACGCTAGGAGAGCAAGCTTCGGCAATTCGGCTTCAGTTTCAAGGCCTATCATCACCAACGACGAGCCAAAGAATATCCCTACACTCTCGACCAGTCCTGGAAGCAACACTAGCGACCTCTCTTCCCTCCCTACGCCATCCTCTTCTCCCCTCTCGACTAGCGCATTCGCTTCCCCCACCACTTCAAACTCTGCTCCAACCTCGACCGCGACTGTCAAGAGGTCAGTCTCGAACGGTGGAAGTGGATTCAACAAGACTGCCGCGGTTCCGATCTTAGGTGGAGTGTGTGAAAAGGAGGAAATCGATGCTTTCGAAAATGGAGAATTCGGTCACGAAGAACCTGCTTCAGCTCCAGCGGTTCAGCACCACGCGAGGAGCGTATCGAATGCGGAAGGCTCGAGTCTATTTGGAGGAGGAGCGCGATGGGGATGGCCAACTTCAGGAGGTAACGGTGCGAACTCACCTCCTCTAGCTCTCCCTCAAGATGGAGGTATTCGTCGAGGTTCCCTCACCTTCGCCTCTCCTCCCGGTTCTTCCACTCTTCCCCTTCCCTCTGCCAGCCCAGTTACGAGTGCAAAACACTCCCCTCCCCTCCTTCCCGCTTCAGACCCTTTCGCTCGTATGCAACCTCTCGGCAGAGTCGTCAGTGCCGGAGCTGCTCTTCAGACGCCTCAAGACGCCTCAGGATCTGGCGATGGCTTCAGTCTCTTCCGTCGATTCTCATTCTCGATCGGTGCAAAGAAGGTGAGCTTGAACTCTTCATCTCTCTCGCCTGTCTCAAAAGCAATGCTAACTTCGCATCATTCAATCTCCCAGCGCCCTTCCCCTCCTTCACCTCCCTCTCTCGCCCTTCCTCCACGCACCGAAACTCTCACTGCACCCGAATCTGGTCCCAACCTTTCCGCTCAAGACGACGCGCGAAGAGGAAGAACACTCGGAGCAGGATCGATGGGAGCGAAGCCGAAACGTAAACTCAGTCCTATGGGAGAGAAGTTCCTCCGAGGTGGCTACTGAGTCAGAAGCTATCGAAGGGGCGACGATTCCAGCGTCGTTTTCACCAAAATATCTCACCACCAGAACTCGAATATCAAAAGGAACACCAGCACAATAACATCACTCCGTCGAGGTGACAAGTCTCGAGCTATGAATCAGTAAACATCAGTACCTTCACGCAGCTCCTCGACGTATCCATCTTTCCAACTTATCGCTTTCTATACCTCTCCTTATTCCCGCTTCCACCCTTTCCCGCTCTTCCGTCTCAGAATGATCGATACTCGTTCAAACTCCCTAAAACGACAACTTTGTCAAAGTCGACGACTCGAAACTGTTCCAAACCTTTCTCCCATAATCGTCAACTTGGATTCGCCTCTCCCGCCCTTCGTCCTTCCAATTATCTCTGTGCCGCCGTGCGGCTTCCTCCTTCCCTTCACCCTCCCTGGTTTCAGCAGCTACAGCTTTATTTTTCCTCTTCTCCACTTCACGATTCTCAACATTGTTCATTGTCACCTTCCTTTCGCAACATATATCCTTTCCCTTCACACAATTGTGTCTCTTCATGGCAGAATCTTGTCGTTACTAAGCTTCTCCAAACCCCCTCGCTCTATATCCCTTTCTTCCGAAAAACTCTGTACAAACTGTTTCCAAACGCTTTCTTGTTTTTACTCCTTACTCCAGATTAGTCGCGTTCACGACCTCTTCCCTCTTCCCAGTTTGTAAGTGTCAATAGTTTGAAAGTGAAACGAAATATCAGTGCACAATCATTTCGCCCTCTTTGCGAAGCGAGAGCTCCTGGGTACGAGAACAACACAGCTTGCAAATGCATCTAGTACAAACCGAGAACCTGCGAAAGTTCGTCTAACCCGTTCTTTGCACCGCTCTCTCTGTCCGGAGCGCATCCCGTCTGCGAGCTCGTAGGTCTCCCAACATTCTCAACTGGCGAGTAGTCGTTTGAAGATCCCGAAGGTGTAGAGATAGCGGTCAAGTTTGCGAAGAGGGAGACGGAGGGATCGAAATCGAATGAATCGGTCGATTGGGCGAATTGCGAAGTAGTTGGGTAGGAGGTAGAAGTCGGAGGAGAGGGGTTATTGGATGCGAGTCGATACGCGACGGCGTGCGAATCGAGAGAGAGGATGAGCGAGTCGAGGGTCGAATTTGACCAGACGTACCCCGCTTGTTTGAGCGCTCGCGAGAGACTGTGAAGCATCCCCGAACGAGTCAGACAAAACTCTCTCTCAGTAGAATCGCGCGGAATGTACGACTCACGTTTCCATCAGACCAACGACTTTTCCGTCCAGCACAATCAACCCTTCATTCACTTCACTGACGAGGAATTCTGCCCATTTCTGGAGACTCCGTCGGTGAGAGTGAGTCCAGATTGCGAGAGCTGACATGTTCTCAAAAGCATCTGCTTCAGCCTCTAATCCATGTTTCGCCAACTGTCTCGCCTCCTTCACCTACAAGATCAACCAGGAGACGAATCAGCACACCTCCTGACCATGTACGTAGACTTCGTGACCTACGCAGAAATCCAATTTTGATTTGACGTAGCGTTCGTTGGTTTGATCAGAAGCTTTCCAGTTTCTCTGTCGTTTCCGCAGTTCTTGGTAGACGAGCAGCGTGAGGTAGGTCCATCCGATTTGAATCACAATTCGATACGAACGCATCGCTGTGATTTCTGAAGATTTGATTCGTTCAGTTGGGTCATTGCCCAAGTTCGAGGGGAAATGCTGAAGAGGCACGGGTGGCTGGATCGTGTCGATGTACTTGTCGATGTACTGTACAAAAGTCGTCCCGACGCGTCGCCGAGATTCCAGAGAATCGAGAATTGAAGAAGTTCGAGCAAAGTCGAAAGGAACATCTCGAGTCCAAGCTGTCAGAGCAGAGTTCGTCAGTGAGGAACTTGATAGCTTGGATGGCTTCCTGATCGCGAGACAGCGAAAAGAAAGAGCCTTACCTCCAGCGATTTCGTCGTGGACCCTACGAGCCAATTCGAGACTAAGAATCAGATCTGAATCAACGATATCAATGATCAGCACATTCCACACTTCATAGAAGGTACAGCTGGGATCGAGAACGAACGAGGAGTCGCGTAAGGCCAACCTTTCGATTCGTCGCTTCTCGATCGTTCGGTTTCTCGCTCTACATGTTCCTCCGAGAATTTCGTGGGACCAACAAGAAGCAGCTGATCCGAGTAGGAACTGAACAGATTGTGCATGGGTGAGTTCGTAGTCGTATTGATGTAATGAAGAGGTTGGACGTACGGCGGAACCTGTCCCTCGAAAAGCGCTTGAACACAATCGAGAAGCTGTTGAGGATTATCGCTGTCAGCCGGTAATCGAACACGATAACAGCGATTCAGCTTACCATATAGCAGACCCATCTTGCTTGCATTTCCTCGTAACCGAGTGAAGAGGTGCGATGGAGAACTCGGAGATGCGACATCCCGGCTGCATACCACACGGACGAGCTGGAATATCTACCCTCGCATTCTGGAGCAGCCCGAGCGATACATACGTATCAGTTCCGACGAGCAGTATGCGTTTGAGAAGATCAAGTCGGGGACTCACCAATCGATTCGAGCCAGTACAGCAAATGACAAGCGGTCGCTGCCTCTTCAGAAGCGACAAACAAGATATCGGACTCTTTCGCTCTTCTGATAGCCTCTTGTCTGTACATTTGACATGCTTCGAGTCTCAGCTTGCCAAACTTTCTCAGATCTGGCAAGTGTTTGAGAACCTCGTCAAAATTCGAGGGGCAGGCTCCTCCAAAGTTGACGCAGAATGGATCGAGTATGGAGGTATGGTGTGACAGGAGTGAAGCAACGGCAAAGATGCAGTAGGCGAGGACGTGCGAGTGGGAGGGAAGTAGGTCAACCTGCCAATTCAGTGTCTTGAGAGTTCTATCGAGAGTATAGGTGACAAAGAGAGGGTGCTGGTGTTGTGGTGTCTGTCTGAAGACACGGAAGAGGTGTTGTGCGAGATCAGGGGAGACTGAGAGGCGAGTCGGAGCGTGGTTGAGCGAAACGAGTTGGAAGGAATCGAAATTTGGGATGAAAACTGGATCTTGAGGATGAGAAGAAGCTGTGGGAATTGGATCGTGGACGAAGGAAGAGGTAGAAGCGATAGGGTTGAAAGTGGTGGGATCGTAGATGTTCGACTGTATTGATTGGTCGAGATGTGAGCTGGTCGTCGGAGGAATCGGAAGCTCGATAGGGTCGACTGTCGAAGCGCGAGGGGATCCTGAGGGAGATTCTGTTTCGGGAGCAGCTGTCGATTCGTTCTCAAACTTCTTACGTTTGGTCGGTTTGCGTCGAACTACTGGAGTCGTCGTGCAGCTGAACAAAACGAGAAAACAGAATTAGTTCTCGGATCTACTGAGATTCGACGCTGTTGAAGATTATCGGCAGACTCACACTAGACCCTTCTCGACACATCGGGGACAACCAGTTGGAGATGGATGGCAGAGTACCCGTTTTTGCTGCGAGAATGAATGCGGTGAACGAGTCAGGGGTCAATACTCGATGAAAGAAAGCACAAGAGAGTTCACCTTGCACGTATCGCAGCTTGGAGGTTTACGGACTCGATTCGTAGGTAGCTTGGTACCAGCAGGAGGCATAGCGAGTCTAGAGGAAGGGTATGAACCCGCGGGAATTTGGACGGTCGAAGAGACGACGAGAAGCGGTCGGGAGCGATTTGGTGAGGTGCAGAGGGATAGAAGAGCTACTTGTTACTTTATCAAGGGTCTAGCTGAGCGATTTGACGATCCGAGCGAAGAGTCGAAGGTGAAGAAATGAGCGAACAAATCTTGACTTGCTACCATCAACAACTCACCGATCAGCACCGACGGGACGTCTAGGGATCAAGCAGTAGAGCTTATCTGGACTGTGAGCTAGCTGCACAAGCAGGTAAGCTCTCTCCTCCGCCTCTATCAGCTTCCTTCGTAATTCTCATCTTGCGGCTCTTGCCTCACCTCCCGATAGCAGATAGAGTATGTCTGTATCTCAAAGAGCTACTACAAGAGCTCGAAGCATCCTCCAACATTCGACTCAGCCCTCGATTCGCCTCCTCTCGACCTGTTCCTCCTCTCAAACTCCTTCATCGTCCTCATCTCGACCACCGCCACCTCCCTCCACCGAGACTACAAGGAAGAACAAAGCGCTGTATCGAAAAGTAGTGAGGACGGCAGTCTTGGGAGCATACGAATCCTCCAACCCTGAAACCGCTCCTCCATACTCTCTTCGCTCTTACGGATTCAAAGCACCCAAAGTACGATCGACCCCGAATAGCAGTCAAGGGAAACGAGCGAAATTAGTCGAATTCGATGCCGGAACTGTCTTGCGGAACGGTTACTCGAAGAAATCGCTCGCAAATCCTGCGAATCCTCGCGTGTCCGGCAAGCGGGGATTCTCGACAAGTGCGAGCAGTGGGAGAGCGTCAGAGGAGAGCTTACAGTTGGAAGAAAGCTGGTTGGATGTCGAAGGTGGAGATTGGGCGGGAGTTGGAGAAGGGAAAGGGAAAGGAAATGCTTCGGAAAGTAGTGGGAGAGGGAGAAAACCAGAACCTGGGGATTGGGTCGAGACCCGAAGGTACGCCACTTCTCTCTATGCCATTCGAACCTGCATCGTCAATTCTGATTGAAAGCGAACTTCCGCAGAAATGGTCAACCTTATTCAGGAATCTACCTTTCCGTCGCGCAAACTACCGCTCGACGGTTCATGATTCTGCCCGTCTCTGGCGAACGATCGGATATGTCCCTCGACGACATCACCTACGTCTTACCCGGCGTCGTCCCTTCATCCCTCGCATCAAGCGCAAACTTGACGAATGCCCCCGAATTCTCCCCTTCGACTCCTCAAGCCCTCGAGATGCTTCAAAAGCTTCGAGAGATCGAGTTCGCGATTGAGGAGGAAACGAAACTACTCGTTCACAGAGGAGCGAACGATCTCTATCGACTTCTACAATCTCCCTCTCCCACTCCCACCGGCAAACGCCCTTCTTCTCCTCCAACAAGCATCACGATCTCATCAGCGGTCAAAGCCCTCCGACTTCCTCCCGCTTCTTCCTCTTCCTCTCACTCTCTACCTCTCGCTCGACAAATCGCCATGCACCGAATCCTCCTCGAGAAACCTCAATACTTCCTCGCCGACGGACTCGCATTACGAGTGACGGGTAAATTCGACCTTCGAGAACCGGGAGAAGCGGACAGATTCGAGAAAGTACGAGATTGGACGAGAAGTCAGAGTGTGGAAGTGACGGGATTTGCGGAGAAAGCTGCGAGGGTGAGGGAATGGGCTAGGAAGAATCCGATCACTCTTATCAGTGAGCAAGGAAGGTTGGAAAGGAGGGACTTACCCGATGAGGTCACGTTCAGATGGACACAAGGAGAACAAGTCATCTTGCGATTCTTGAGGGACACGTTAGCTTACGAACGAGTACTGCAAAGTCAACCTCATATGGCGATCGCTCCTTCAATTCTCAAGTTTGTCGATCAGAAATCAGCAGAATTGGGATTCGAGGGATGGGTGGCTGATACGGAGGTCAAGAAAGGAGGGATTCGGAGGTTCTTGAGTGAGGTGGGTGAAGTTGCGGAATGGGAGAATTGGGCTGCATTGGAGAAGAGTACGGGGTTACAACAGTGGGATGAGATGGGAGTCAAGGTGGAAAAGGCGTTGAAACGAGGGAAAGGTGCGACGAAATCGACTCCCTCGAAAGGACCTCTGACTTCGACTAAATACTACCCTCAAGATCCTCACGATTCGATTCGACACGATTTCGGAAACACGACAGTCTACACGATCGACGATGCTGGAGCTTTCGAACTCGATGATGGAATCTCCCTCTCACCTGCACCTCCGACTTCGACTGGCAAACCGACTCATTGGGTTCACGTTCACATCGCCGATCCAACAGCACTCCTTCATCCTTCTCACCTCGTTTCGAAACTCGCGAGGGTCAGGGATCATACCGAATACTTCCCCGAGAGGACTTGGTCAATGTTACCGGATAGTTTCGTTGAGTCGGAGAAGCTGAGTTTGGGATCGAGGGAAGGGGAGGAACAGAAAGTGATGAGTTTCGGAATGAGGATTGAGGAGGAGACGGGAGAAATCATCGAGAACGAGGTCAAAGTCGGAGTTGTGAGGAAGGTTCTGAGGTTGACTTATGCTGGAGTGGACGAAGCGTTGGGTCACGTCTTGCCGCCGCGAAAGAAGGGAGTTCAGCATCCCGCACCGTCGATAGGAGAGCCCGACGTTACGAGGAACCCGACTCGTCAACGAGCTATCGACGATCCAGCACTCAAGACCGATCCCGAAGCAGTCCCCGCCCTTCGAACGCTTCACCAACTCTCGAAAAAACTCCTCGCACGAC
>Ga0308160_10003976_pt1 | contig 16168 bp, 22 predicted proteins | sample PhyFR1_FD_201036 | JGI IMG/M metagenome (GOLD analysis project Ga0308160, IMG submission 201036) | Phyllosphere microbial communities from UC Gill Tract Community Farm, Albany, California, United States - DLSLF.R1 | ecosystem: Host-associated > Plants > Phyllosphere > Unclassified | place: USA...
GCGCGTTGCAGGTGGACGGCCTCGAGCCGGTCGAGGTCTACATGTCGGTGTCGCAGTTCGAGTACTGGAAGTACACGCACCTGACGATCGACGTGGTCGACGGTCGGGGCGGCGGGTTCTCGGTCGAAAGTCCTGATGGGAAGCGTTTCTTGACGCGCTCACGCATGCTCACGGAACCCGAACTGGAAGCCCTAGGGCTCACGCCTCAGCGGCGATAGTCCGCAGATCGTCCGCAGAAAGCTCGGTCGACCCGATCAGGTCCGCAGCAGCGGACCTGGTTCGGTCGGCCGCGTCAGGGAACAGATGGGCGTACGTGCTGAGAGTGATCGTTGGGGACGCGTGCCCCATCGCCCTCGCAACGGAGACCGGATCGAGACCGCTACGGATCAGGCCGGACGCGTAGAAGTGCCGGTAATCGTGCGGGGTCAGCCCGCTGACTTCTGCGGACGCGCACGCCTTGTTGAACCATGCGCGAAGCGCCGCAGGGGACGGCGGGCTGCCCGGTAGCAGCCAGCCGCCCTCGTACGCCCCAACTTCACTCAGGTGGCCGCTGAGGCGAGAAGCGAGGGCCGATGGGATTGGCACCGTCCGTTCGCTCCCGTGCTTCGGAGCGCAGACCTCACGCCGCCCAGTACGGTTCTGGATCTGGCGAGCGACGTGCACGTTCCGACGTAGGAAGTCCACGTCGCTGACCTGCACTGCTGAAGCTTCCCCGATGCGCATCCCAGCGAAGGCCATCAGGTCAAGGAGCGGGTGCAGGAACGGCTCAGCGTGCTCCCGGATGCTCGCAACCTCGGCCGGCGTCGGAATTCGCATCGTGTGCTCGAGTTTGCGGACCGCCGGGAGCCGCAGTCCGAGCGTTGGGTCTTTGCCGATGTACCCGTCGAGTACGGCACCGCGAAGAGCGCCACGGACGTACTTCACTCGTGTGCGGATCGTGGACGTAGCGAGTTCCTGTTCGAGGGCCTTGATCCAAGACTCAGCATGGGAGCGCTTGAGCTTGCCGAACGGAACCTCTCGGAACGTGCACGACTCGATAGCGCGATCAGCGGCCCTGATGGTCCCTTCCGACCACACTTGGCGAGGAGCCCACTCCGCGTAGAAGGAAGCGAGGGTGGATCGTGACGCTTTGGGATCGACGTAGGACCCGGTTCGAACGGCCGTTGTGACCTCATCGAGCCAGCCTTGGGCGTCCCGCTTCCGGGCGAAGTGCTTAGAGTGCTCCTTGCCCTCATCGTCGCGGTAGCGGGCGCGCCACGCTCCATCAGGGCGCTGCTTAATGCTGGCCATCGTCAACCTCGTCGAGAGCGTCGACAACCCCGTCGGTGACTGCCGTCAGGACGCCTCGAAGGTGACCAGCTCCAAGTTTCGTGGTCACCACGAACTCCGGCCCCGATACCTCGGTGTTCGCCCGCCAACGAGCCGCGATCCACTTGAGGTAGGAGCCCGCGTCAGTTGGATCATCGAAACGCTCGTCGTGGGCCGCAGTCAGCACGGTCGGGTTGTCGTCGATGAGCGTGCAGGCGTCCACTAGAGCTCGCACTGCGCCGAGGCCGGCTTCCTCCACTCGCTGGAGGTTGTAGTCGACGTAGCGCCGCTGCCGCGCGAATGCCTTGACGGGCGTCTGAGTCTCTTGAACAAGGTCGCCTAGGTCGAGGTCGAGCACGTCTGCGATCGTCAGCGCCTCCGTCAGACGGACGGATCGTGTGCCCTTCTCGATTCGGGACACCGCCGAAGCGTCGACGGCCATGCCGGCTTCGGTCAGGAGCTCCGCGAAAGCACGCTGGGAGATCTCCCTGGCCTGCCGGGCGTCCAGCACGGCGCGCCCGAAAAGCTGGTCGGCAGTGAGTTCTTCGTTGTTCATGTCGACAACGCTATTGCATCGAGGACAACATGCGCTAGTGTTGTTCTTACAGCGACAACGTTGCACAGCAGCAACCGAAAGGATGTTCGAATGACCGTCCCAGCAGTGCTTCTCACCATCGACGAAGCAGCCAAGCGCATCCGCCGCTCACCAGCCGCGCTGCGATACATGGTCCACAAGGGAACCGCGCCGCGCTCAGCCCTCCTGGCCGGACGCCGGGTGTTCAAAGAGGCCGACATCGATGCCTGGGTTGAACAGGCGTTCGCTCAGGAGGCCTCCTGAACCTGCCAGACCGCGCGATCGACGAAAGTCTCGCGCCTCCCGCCTACGGGGACCCGACCGGCGAACAGGCCGTCAGGAACATCCTGACTGGTGCCGACTGGTCACCTCGCGCCGACTGGAAACTAGTCGGACCGTGGCGCGACGAGCAGCCCATCACAGTGCTACTCGACTCGCGCCTCGCCCTGGAAATCATGCAACTCATCGGTCGCCAAGCCGAGGTGAAGCAGAGCCGAAGCGGCAAGAGTACGCGCGCTCGTCTCAAGAAGAAGGCCCCAGGTGCGCCAACACCCGGGGCCACGTCCAACCAGTAACCATCACGAGACCGAAGGACAGAAGACATTGTCTCTCAACAACACGATCATCTCACGTACCACTGACATTACCGCTAGCGCCCCTTCGGGGGACGCCGTGGCAGCTCGAGTCGGGACACCGACGCTCGAGCTGAAGGGCTGGCACCACAAGCAGTGGAAGCGGCCCGACCCCAACAACCTCTACAGGATTATCACCACCCACCGCATGTACGACGGTGGTCGCGAAGAGATCAGTGCGATGCCAGACGCCACGACCTGGGGTCACCTCACGCCTGTCGAGTACCAGCTGCACACAACTCCGGGGTACCAGTGGGGCGACTATCCGCAAGATGAGGTGACCAGCCGCCCCAACGAGTTCGTCATGACGTACGTCGGCTTGTACAAGCTCGCCGGCTACTCCTTCGACCCGGGGGAAGGGATCATCACCGGGAAATTCGAGCGAGTCGAGGGGGACGCCTGATGGATGACGTGATCAAGCTCGTCGACGTCGAGACGACTCTGACCGGACGCGCCGAAGTGATCATCGACGCTCAACCGAGCCAGTTCAGCGATGGCTACTCGCTCATCCTGACGCCCTCCGAAGCGCTGCGATTGGCTCACGCCATCGTCGCTCGCGTCTCCGATGTGCGGACACAGCCGCTCGCAGTACCCATGCTGGTCCCGACTCTGCAGCTGGCTGCCTGATGCCGGCGGGCAAGACGACGGTTGATGGGTTCGCGGTGCTCGCGATCAACGGCGTCGTGGGACTGCGTGTCGAACGTCCCCTGACGGAGCTAGCAGCCGATCAGGCGCGACGTCTGGCCATCTGTTTACTCGAAGCTGCGCAAGACGCCGAACGACCGGAGCCGCCTGAGTGGCCGTGAGACGGTCCAACCGAGAAGCCCCTACCTCTCCTGAGGCGGGGGCTTTCTCGTACCCGGACCAGATCACACTCACGCCCCACGCCGAGCGCTACCTGCACCAACTCGCGATCGACCTCACCGCCGGCGTCGTCGAGCTCCGGCAACTGTCACCCTCGCTTCGGCAGTTCTACGTCTTCGCGTTCGAGCAGGGGAGCGCGTCACGGCAACCCGAAATCGACCACGCGAACGACGACGCAGACCGGCTCTACGCAGAAGTTTGCCGACGCCAGCCGTCGCGTGACCACGAGACCACAAACGCCTTACTCGAGGCGCAGAAGCATCGCGGCGCTGAAGCCGCAGCCAAACGAGCGGGGGAGATGCGTGCCCACATGGGCGGGCACCCCGAGGACCGCTACGACATCAACGACCACCACCAGGAGGACTTGGATGGTTGATTCACCCGACTCACCACTTGACGGTTCAGACGGTTCGGACAGTTCAGGCGGTCTCACCCAGGGGGTGTTGGGCCGCCCACTGGACGGTTCAGACGGTTCCGCCGGTTCTGGCGGTTTCATTCTGGGGGCAGCACTCGACAACGTGCGCGACTGGCTTGGACGTTTCATCAGCGTCACTGACCACCGCGACCTCGACATGCTCACCCTATGGGTAGCGCACACCCACGCCGCATTCGAGCTCTACTCCACACCGCGACTCATCATCGATTCATCGATGCCGGGAAGCGGGAAGACGACCGTCATCGAGCATCTGTACCGGCTCGGACACCGACCCGTGCAAGCGGCATCGCTCTCGTCTCCAGCTCTGATGGCACGAATGCTCTCGAAGGGCATCCGGACGATCCTGATCGACGAAGCGGACCGATCCCTCGACCCGAAGAAGCCCGGAGTCGAGGACTTCATCGCCATCATCAACAGCGGATACAAGCGAGGCGCTACCCGTCCCGTACTGGTGCCGGCGAAGGGCGGGGATTGGGACGTTGAAGAGATGCCGACCTTCGCGCCGGTCGCGATGGCGGGCAACTCGCCCCACCTCCCTGACGACACCAGGTCACGGTCAATCCGACTGCTCCTGATGCCAGACCTCGACGGCACGGTCGAAAGCTCAGATTGGGAAGAAATCGAACCCGATGCCGCGGACCTGGCTGAAGCACTCACCCAGGCCGTAGATGGGGTCAGGGACCAACTCCGGACCATCCGCCCGATGATGCCTGCGGACTGCGTTGGCCGGTCGAAGGAACGGTGGTCGCCGCTCATGCGAGTAGCGACGATTGCGGGTGGTCGGTGGCCGACGACGACGATCGACCTCATCGAGCGAGATCTCCGAGAGATCCAGCAGGAACGTGAAGACGGCCTCGCCAACGTTCCACCAGCCATCACCGTTCTCCGGGACCTCGCGGAAGTCTGGCCGGCGACCGAGTTCGCCCGTTCCGCTGATCTGGTCGAACGGCTCGTGCAGCACAACCCGGAGAAGTGGTCCGAGCTGAGCGGATTCGGCAAGCGTCTAACGGTCCAGAGGCTCGGCAGGATGCTGTCCCAGAGCTTCAAGGTGTTCTCGAGCAAGAACGGATCAGGAGCGAGGGGTTACGACCGCAGCGACCTCGACAAGCCGTGGAGACAGTTCAAGGTCACCCCCGAAAACGAACCGCCAAGACCGTCCAAACCGTCCGAACCGTCAAGCAGGGCACCTCATGCCCCTGAAAGGAAACCGCCAGAACCGGCGGAACCGTCTGAACCGTCCAATCACTGCTGGGTGTGCGGAACTCCGACCGTTGGGCAGCTCTGCGCCACAGCCGACGTCGCACACGAAGAGGCACGGAAGGACGCGTCATGAAACCCGACCTCCGCACCCCCGCTGGTGCATCGGTGTACCTCCGACGCACCAGATGGCACACCCGCATCACGATCGACCGCTGGCCAATCGCAGACGCCACCGAGACGCAATGCGCAGCTGTCTACGACCTCTTCGTCCAGGAGTGGGCCGACCACCTGCAGAACAGCCGGTCCAAGCACCGGAAGGGCATTGCCTTCTTGGCGCAGCCGTCCATCTGGGAGGGGCTGGTCCGGCGAGAGCGCGAGAACGACGTGCTTCAAGCACTCATCGACATCGAAGCCAACCCCTCCGAACCCGTGCTCATGACCTACACCGACGAGCCGCAGTCCCTGCCCACCGCAGCACAGCCCACACGAACGACGCGTCGGCCCCGACGCTCCAAGCACTCAAAGGACATCCAATGACCGACGCAAGCCGCGAGTGGTTGAAGGCCTACCTCGCCGAGCTCGAGACAGCCGGCAACAAGCTGCTCACTCAGATCTACGAAGACGCGAACGGCATCCCAAGCACGGTGGTGGGCGGCGGGTCCATCGGCCTCGCTGGCTACGCGCTCGCTACCCAAATCTCTGTGACGACCGCCAACACCGAAGAGCTCGTCAATCTCGTCGTGGAGCATCGCGCCCACGCCGAGAAGAAGCTCGGCCCGGACGCATGGCCCGACGTGGCCTTCGGCGCACTTCTCCACCTCGCGTGCCTGTACCTCGAGCCGGCATACCGCGTCACTGACACCACCGACGTCGACCTGCGAGGGGCTGCACAGCAGTGGTGGCAAACCTTCGCCGACGCCATCGATGCGAACCCCGAAGGGAGCAACGCATGACCGACCACGACGACCTCATCAAGCGAGTCCTCGACGACATCAAGCACGACGAGGAACAGCGACGAGACGGCTCCAAGCCCGACCTGACCGCAGACCTCGACGACTTCGCCCGCCGAGCCTTCGGCAACCACTGACCAGCAAGGAGACACCATGAGCATCGAACTGAACACCGAAGCCGAACAGCGAGCATCTGAGCTGAAGGCACGCCTGCAGGAACTCACCGACCGCAAGGAAGAATACGAAGCCCTCGCACTCGACGGGCACATGACCCCTGCAGCAGTCACCGAGCTGGAAGGGGAACGCCGCTTCGCTCAGATGCGAGCGGAAGCAGCCGAACGAGTTGCGCGCCAGGAGCGCGACGCCCTCGGGAGCAACGAGAAGCTGACGAAGGCGCTCAACGACTTCCTGGCTGACGACCAGATCTCCGTGGAAGCACTGCACGAAGGGCTCGCCGCAATCGCTGCTGCCGTCAACGACTTCAAGGCGCGAGCGGCAGCACGCGACGAAGCAGTGAAGACGTGGACGCGCACCCTGCGCAGCCTCGGAGTGCCGGACACTGGCCTCACGGTCGACGGGCTCGACGTTGCGATCACCCGCAACGGACAGGTGACCATCGGCGATCGCACCGTCAACCTGACCGCGGGAGTGGACGCACTGATCCTCGGTGCGTTGCCCGCACGCATCGGTACCACGCGGCTTGCTGCCGACTCGCTCGATGCCTTCGACCGACGACAGAGCAGCAACCACCTTGAGGTCAAGGTCACCAAGGCCATCGGAGGCAAGTCAGTCGGCGAGGTGCTGAGCACTCGAAAGGGCTACGCAGCCAGTCAGCTCGCTCGCATGGTGCACAGCGGGCACGCCGAGGTCACGAGTGGGGAATTGCCCGAGCCGGACCTGACGGAGCAGCATCTGATCGCCAGCCGCGACGCCGAGCAGGAGCGACGGGCGGAGATCGCAGCAACGCGTATTCCGTAGCGCTCAGCACGACAGTCAGCCACACGAGCCAGGTGTGCAGCCCGTAGGAGTCGGGCACCCTCTGCAATGAGTTACCCTCATGCTGTGTCTGCTGAAGTAGTTGTTGCCATCGTCGCTGGTGTTGCTCTGGTTCTTTCGCAGTTACCCACCGCGCTCGCGACACGCACCGCCCGCACCGACATCGATCGCGATATCGAGCTGTACAAAACTCTCCCAGAAGGAGTCGATGCGAGCGAAAATCTGCTGAAGGACATCAGCAACCGTATCCAGGCGCGCATCGATTCGCGTAGCAGTACGCGCTACTGGTTCGGAATTTGCTTGGCTATCATCTTGATGATCTCTGCCGTTGCCTTCGCCTACTGGTTCGTCGTCACCGCGGATTGGTGGCGAATCCTTTACTTCATCGGTGCGATCGTCTTAGGCATCGTCGCCGTTTCAGGGCTCGTGATGTATGCGCCGAAACGTCGTCGCGGACCTGATGGCCAAAGGATCTACGATGGGCAGCCGGACGGCAAGTAAGGGGTGGGGGGCACTCCGATATGTAATATATTTTCACCGCCGGATAGCAACTCTGGTCCAGCGAGCGCACCTGCTCCGTTTTTTCGGGTTGAAAACCCCAGATGAGGGGCTGTTTCACCCCGTCTTGCGTCCGTGTTCTCGGATCCTGTCTCTTCAAGTAACCCTCGCTGATCCGCATGTTTCCGCGGATTATCCGTAACTGATCGCCTCGCAGCCCCTCAAGCGCCTCACGAAAGCCCCGTCATATTTTCTCCTAATATGACGGGGCTTTTTGTGCCTCGAAACGCCGTGATCTGTACCCATTCGCGGTAGAATTGACCTAGATATACGCCCGCCGGAACACCCGGGCATGAACGAGATTCGAGATCTCGGCATGCCAGTTCCGGCGGGCTTTTGCGTGCCGATTTCTCCTGGTCGAAGGAGAGATTATGGCCGAGAGGGTTGTGCAAGTCACGATCCGTGCCGCGATTGACAACTACGTCAAGGGCATGGAGAAAGTCCGTAAGGCGACAGCTGACACGGCAAAGGAGTCCGACAAGCTCGAGAAGGTTGGGCAGGCAGCGGAGCGCGCTGGCGGCTCCCTGCTGACCATGGGCGCGGCGGCGACGGGCTCTGTCCTGATCGTCACGAAGATGGCGGCGGACTTCGACGCCCAAATGTCGAAGGTCAAGGCAGCCACGAATGCGTCCGCCTCCGAGATGGACAAGTTCCGGAACCAGGCTCTGACGGCTGGTGCTGCGTTCGGTTACACGGCGACTCAGGTGACTGAGGCGCAGGTGGAGCTGGGCAAGGCGGGCCTGGCAACGCGCGACATCCTCGGTGGTGGCCTGACAGGTGTTCTGGCGCTGGCGGCGTCGGACAACGTGGATCTCGGTAAGGCGACGCAGATCGCTGCGGTCGCGATGAAGCAGTTCAACCTCGAGGGCTCCGACGTTCCCCACATCGCTGACCTGCTTGCTGCTGGTGCTGGTAAGGCGCTGGGTGGCGTTCAGGAGCTTGGTGACGCGCTGAACCAGTCTGGGCTGGTTGCGTCGAACTTCGGCTTCTCGATCGAGGAAACGACGGGTGTGCTGTCGTCGTTCGCGGACGCTGGTCTGTTGGGTTCTGACGCGGGTACGTCGCTGAAGAGCATGTTGCAGATGCTGGCGAACCCGTCGAAGGAGTCGGCGCAGCTGATGAAGTCTCTCGGCATCAATGTCGAGGACGCGAACGGTCAGTTTCTTGGGGCTGCTGACATCGCTCAGGTACTGCACGACAGGCTGTCGACGCTCAGCGATGCTCAGCGCCAGCAGGCCCTCTCGCAGATTTTCGGTGCGGACGCGGTGCGTGCTGCGACGGTGCTGTACAAGGAGGGTGCTGATGGCATCCAGGAGTACATCGACCAGAACAACGACGCCGGCTACGCGATCGACCAGGCCGCGAAGAAGTCCAACAACCTCAACGGCGACCTCAGCAAGCTCAAGTCTGCGTTCCAGGCAGGGCTGATCGAGAGTGGGACGTCTGCGAGCAGTGCCCTGCGCCCGATGGTGCAAGACCTCACGTCGTTCATCCAGAAGGTCCGGGAGCTTCCGGAACCCCTGAAGGCCACGGCGCTCGGCGCAACGGGAGTCGTCGGCGCGGCGACGTTGCTCGGCGGCGGGCTGCTCCTTGCGGTCCCGAAGATCGTCGAATTCCGGTCTGCAATGGCAACACTCCGCGCCAGTGGCATCACGGGGCGTGCGGCGTTGAGCTCCATGTCTGGCTTCCTCGGTGGGCCGTGGGTTGGAGGTGTCGCCCTCGGTGTCACCGCAGTTGCTCTGCTGAACACCGAGCTCGAGAAGCTGAAGGCGGACAGTTCCGAGATCACCCACACGCTCAAGTCGGCGTCGTCTGCTGCGGAGATCTACAAGACTCTCGGCAAGGGTCAGCTCTCGGCGGGCATCGATGGCAGCGTCAAGGATCAGCTGAAGGACATGGACGCTGCACTGCAGTCGTTCGCATCCCACAACAGCGCAAACGGCTTCCAGGCCATCCTCACGCGGTTCACCAACACCGACTTCAACCAGGGCGTCAACGCGCTGCGGGACATCAACGCGGAGATGGGGCAGCTCGCCAACACTGACCCGTCGAAGGCAGTCCGTGCGTTCGAGCTGCTGGCGGAACAGACCGACGGATCACAGAAGTCACTGCACCGTCTCGTCGATGCGATCGGCGGGGACTACCGGTCGGCGCTCGTACAGCAGGCTGACGCGCTCGGCATCACGGCGAACGACACGAACCTCGTCAAGCTCGCGATGGGTCAGTACGCGGATGCAGCGAAGGGGGCGAAGCAGCCGACCCAGGACAACGCGGATGCCCTCAACGCACTGCAGGGCGCTGCCGGCGAGGCGGCTCCGAGCATCGATGAGGTGGCGAATGCGCTGCGGGCGCTGACGTCTCCGACGCTCGACGCTCGCGAGGCGAAGCGTCAGTTCCAGGCGGCAGTTGATGGCGTGACGGACTCCTTGAAGGAGAACGGCACGACGCTCGACATCTCGACGGAGAAGGGCCGCAACAACCAGTCAGCTCTCGACGGGATCGCACAGGCCGCGCAGAACGCGGCCGGCTCGATCTTCCAGCAGACCGGAAACCAGCAGTCGGCCACCGCGGCGATGGAGCAGGGTCGCAGCGAGCTCGTGAAGGCACTGGGTCAGTACGGCATCACCGGTCAGGCTGCGCAGGACTACGCGAACAAGATCATCGGCACACCGACCGACTGGGCCACGACGTTCCAGAACAATGCTCCCGAGGCTGCGTCGAAGACGTCTGACTACCAGCAGCGTCTGAACGCGCTGCCGAAGGAGAAGCGAACCCAGGTCAACGCCGCGACGGCTCAGGCGCAGTCGGCAATCCAGGGGGTGCTCAACTCCTTGGGCCTGGTGCAGTCGAAGACAATCACGATCACGACTAACCGGGTCACCGTAGGTACTCCGGAGAACACCAACGGTGTCTTCAAGCACAAGAAGGCGTACGGCGGCTACATCTCCGGTCCCGGCACGGGAACGTCGGACTCCATCCCGGCGATGCTGTCGAACGGCGAGTACGTCATCCGGGAGCGTTCGGTCAGCAAGTACGGGACGGGGTTCCTGGATGCGGTGAACGCTGGCCGGTACGCGAACGGTGGACTTGTTCACCTTGCTGGCGGCGGTTCGGCTGAAGCTGCCCAGAAGGCGGCTGAGGCTCGAGCGAAGGCTGCCAAGGAACGTGCGGAAGCACGACAGAAAGCGGAATCCGCTCGTCTATCTCGTCTGAGCGACATCTACGGTTTCCGGACCGGGGTGCGCACCGGCAGCCTGACTGGCCAGTCGGCCGTCTCGCAGGCGTTCCAGATCGCGACGGACAGCAAGTACCCGGAGCGGTTCCGGCTGTCTGTGGCGCGCGTTGCTGGGGCGTCGGAGAAGCGCCTGCTAAGCCTGGAGAAGCAGTCGGACAAGGCGGCGAAGGCGGTGGATAGGGCGTCGGACAAGCTCGATGGGCTGAATTCGTCTGCGTCGTCGATGTCGTCTTCGATCCAGGGCAAGCTGTCGGACTTCTCGTACGGCGATTACCGGTCGTCATCCTCCCTGCAGCGAGCTCTGACAGGGCGGGCAAGCAAGCTCAAAGAGTTCCAGGCGCTGCTCACGAAGCTGCAGAAGAACGGCGTCGCCCCTGCGCTGCTGAACGAGATCGCATCGCTCGGCATCGACGAGGGCACCCCGCTGGCTCGTTCGCTTGCCACCTCGTCGAAGTCGCAGATCGCCGAGGTCAACACGCAGTACAAGTCGATTCAGTCGACGGCTTCAAGCATCGGCAATCAGGTGGCGGATGCGAACTTCGGGAAGCTGATCGATGCTGCTGAGAAGCAGTTGCGGTCGGGGAACCGGAACGCGACGTCGATCACGCGTGCGATTGCTTCGGAGTCGCGGAAGTTGCAGCGGGTGATCGGTCGCGCGCTCGGTGTTCCTGGGTACGCGGTCGGCGGATACACGGGCGATTACGGCACCGGTCAGGTTGCTGGTTTGGTGCACGGTCGCGAGTTCGTGATGAACGCTTCTGCGACCGCTGCGAACCGACAGCTGCTTGAGGCGATGAATCAGGGCGGCAACGTCCGGTACATGGACTCGAGTCGCGTGATCCAGCAGGCAGCACCGAAGTCGAGCACATCGGTAGAGCAGCACAACCACTTCAAGCCGATGCCGAACCTCGACCCGAACACGCTCACAACGGTGCTGGGCCGTCAGCTCACTCGCGAACTCGCAGGGATGGTCAACTAATCAACCTCCCGCGCAATCGCAAATGAAAGCACCGCCCCCTCTTTGAAAGGGGGCGGTGCTTTTGCCAGGCCACTCATTGCTTGACGAACTCATTGTACCTGACAACGAAGGAATTACCATGGGCACACCGCTACTCGTCTCCGTCGACTCCGACACGAAGCAATTTCCGCCACTTGTTATCGCCGAGCTCGACAAGCAGTACGCCAAGCGCGATAGTGACGTCATCACCAACCTCGCAGTTGGTAAGACGTTCGGTTTGCCCGGTGGCGGCGCAAACAACCCCCGACTGCCTGTCAACGGTTCGGCCGTCATCGACGGGTCGAAGCTCGGACCCGGAACCAACGACAAGGTTGCCTACGCGCTTTCAGCCACGTTCAAGGGTGGGTTCAGCGGTGAGGCAGGGTTTGGGCAGGTCAACCCCGGTTTCCTGTTCGGCGTGAACCACTTCATCGTCACCGGAACTGCATCCGGGGACCTAGCAGGAATCACCGACCTCTACGGGACTTTGAACGAGGTGCATCAGTCGACTCCCGGAGCGTCTCTCAATCTCGTCGTGGGAAACCAGTCGGAAGCCGGCACCGACCCCACAGCCACGGGAACAACCATCGGCTCGATCTACTCCCACCGCGTGAAGGGCGTACAGATCAACGCCGGAACGGTCACAAACACCGCAACGTCTCTGTACGTGCAGAAGCCTGTCGTGCAGCCAGGGGCGAGCGTCACAGGCAGCATCTACTCGTTCTACGCGGACGGCCCGATCGGCCTCGCTGGCCCTATCCAGTCCGAGGTGGCAGTCTCCGCCACTGTTTCGTCCGGACTGTACCTCAGCCGCAATGCGACGACGAAGGAGCCGGGGGTGACCTGGGCCAACGGCACCAACGCTATGTCGATCGACTACACGTCAGGAGCGTCGGGGGTCATGCGCATTCTCGAGACAGGTGTGGCCAGTCGTATCGAGATCACCCGCAGCGGCTCGGTGACGCTGAAGAACAACGGCGGCAACCTAGCGCTCGGCAGCAGCGCGGGGCAGGGGCACAACGGCCTTGGTGTGATGCACATCGGCAACGCGGGCGGCGTGCCGTCTGTCAACGCAACGTCCGGCGGGGTCCTGTACGCCGAATCTGGTGCGCTGAAGTGGCGCAGCCAGGCCGGAACTGTCACCACGATCGCAGCAGCCTAGATTGGAGCCCCACAAATGAACGGACTTGTCTACATGCTCGAGATGGCAGGCAGCACAATCCAGGAGCAGAACCGCATCATCGAAGCGCAGGGTCAGGAGATCGCGAGGCTGACGGCGCTCGTCGAACCGGCCCCGAAGGGCACTAGCGACGACCCGATACCGACCCCACCCTTCACGCCGGCGCAGACTATGAACTGCTGAGGCCGACCGCTGACACAGAGAGACCCCCTCGGGTTCCTTCGGGAGCTCGAGGGGATCTTCACTCGTTGTCGGGTGCTTGTTGGTCTGATGGCACGCTCGCAGACGCTTCTGCTGCCGTCGGCTCATCGGCGGCGGAGGGATCAATCCTGACAAGTCCGTTCCGAGCCAGCAGCACATCGACGCACTCGTCGATAGTTCGCGCCTTGTAGACGATCCCCAGGTCCAGCATCTCGCTAACCACCGGCGCAACCGTGGAGGTAGGAGCAATGACGAGGTGGCCGGTGCGCTCGGTCTGGCGAACAGCGGCCACGATGCCGAGAAGCCAGACCCGTGACCCCAAAAACAATCCGTCTTTCGTCGTGAAGCTGCCGTTATCGGCGATGAACACGGGGCTTCCACTCGAGCCGGGGAATACTGACGCATCGATGAGGAATGTCGGCTTCCCCTCGTAGTCGTGCTGGAGATACGAGGCCGTCGTGCCTTTGCGCACGACGGGCAGGAAGTTCTGAGTGTCGTAGATACCGTCCGGGTAGCCAACGAACCGGACGTCCTCGATCGCGTCAAGCTCGTCGAGTTGGGCGAGCGTCGGAACGGAATTACTCCCAATGCTCCGGAAAAACAACTCAATACCTTGGTCTGACGATACGTTGACCATCGGGGCTAGGAACATGACGGCGACGTCTACACCGTCGTCTGGGTGGCCGTAGAAACTCGCAGTCGAAAAGGGCGAGATTGTCACCCTGTGTGAGGATCCGAGCGCGGGGCCCCCGTCCTGGTTCTGCTTGATGAAGTAGACAGTGAGCGCTTCGGCGTCCGCGACGACATGCTTGTTCGTGACGATGAACATGACTTCCTGGTCAGGTCCGACCGGGACCTTATAGATGAAACCGGTGCCGATCGATGTTCCTCCACCGTGGAGCTGCGCTTCAAGCCGAACCGTCACATAGAAGAGCTGCTCCAGCAGCGTCTCGGGCGTTGTTGCACTCATAGGACTTCCCCCTCCGACCAATGCGGATCACCCTATTGCTCTCGCACCGCGTCGCGCCAGACCCAGGCGCACTCTGCCGCCTGACCGAACCCCCATTCGACGAGTACAGCACGCTCCGTGTACGCGATGACGTGCGCTTGCACCTCGAGAGACCGGTCGGGGAACGTCACCCACGCCAGAACCGGATCGGGACCAGGGAGGTCGTAGACGGGGCGACCGTAGGCCGCCTCGGGCAGACTCAGCGCCGGGCCGAGCGCCCACCTGTCACGACGTCTGCGCGCCATCAGCGCGTCCGAGGGTCGAGCGCGCGCCGTGTCACCCTGTCCCGCGACACGAGCGCTTGCTGAAAGCGCCCCTGCCAGGCGGTCTGGACGAGCACCGCACTATTCGACTCAGCAGCAGCGAAGCACTTCAGGTGCAGCACGCCGACGCCAACGAACTCTATGTCAGCCCAGACGGGTGCGACCGGATCTAGCGTTCGAAGCTCTCCGGCTGTGTCCAGCGTCACCGGCTGGTGAAGGGTGACGTCGGGATGCTCCGGGGGAGCCCACTTGTGCTCGGGCATGATCCTGATGTTCCGGACTGCCACCGACAACCGCCCGCCGTCACCCGCGTTGGGGCATGCGACATAGCTGAGCAGTCCTCTATGTTCAGCTTGTGACCGACAAGCTTCCGCCAAACCCTCCACTGACACCCGGCAAGGCGGACCCCACGTTCAAGTTCTTCATGTGGGTGTGCTGCGGCTTCCCCGTATTCGGAGGGGTTGCGATCGTGCTGGTCCTGGCTATCTCTGCAGCCTTCAATGGCGGTTCGTCATCCAGCGACAACACCGTCGAGGCGCAGATCGCTTGCGAGAGCAGAGTCAAGGACGCGTTGAAGTCGCCGTCAACCGCTGACTTCAGCGATGACGTCACGGGTTCTGGCCCCTACACCGTCACGGGGACCGTCGACTCCGAAAACAGTTTCGGGGCCATGCTCCGCTCTGAATTCCAGTGCACGGTGAAGGTGACCGGCGACCAGACGTTCACGACGATCGACTACTTGCGCTGATCGCGTCCGTCACCCGATGATCGTCGGGCTCAGCGGTACCGAGGCGACTCCTGCGACAGCGATCGCAGCCACCGCAGCCCTTCTTCCTGCGTGATGATCGGCTTCCGTCCGGCTCGTGTCGGGTACGAAGGTAGAAGATCCCCGTTGTCCATCGCCTTGCGGATCGTATCCACTGACAGGTCTACGGCTTTGGCGAAGTTAGGGATCGAGTAGGCGAGTCGATCGGTGCAGGATGGCTCGAGCTCGTGCATGTGCCCATGGTCCTCCCTGCGGGAGCGAATCACCATAGTCAAATTTGACGTATCAGGAGCAGATTTGATCGATCACAAGCAGTCTTCTGAAGGTCAAGGACATGCCCGCCCTTTTAGACGTGCGCATCCGTGATCGAGCGGTCACGTAGGTTGCGCTGCATGGACGAGCGCGCGTTGACGGTCGCCGAGCTCGCAGCATGGCTGCAGATCTCCGAGTGGAAGGCGCGGGAACTGGGGAAGGATCCCATGTTCCCGTCCTTCCGCAACGGCAACCAGCACCGCTTCTGGCCCTCCGAGGTCAAAGCCTGGACTCAGCAGCCACGGGATCCGTGGAAGCAGTCGGCCCGTTCCCTGGGCCGCAAGCGCAACCGAGACGGTGAAGGCCCCTCCCAGCTCAGGCGGATGCGTTCCTAGTCCGCAGCGAGTCCGCAAGAGGCGCACAAGCGAACTTCTCCGCACAGCGCACCACTACCACCGCATCCGCATCAGTCCGGGCTTCACAACCCCAGGCACCACCGGGCAACAACGTCCGTCGAGTACTGGAAGTACACGCACCTGACGATCGACGTCGTCGACGGTCGGGGCGGCGGGTTCTCGGTCGAGGTCCCCGAGGGCAAACGGTTCCTCACCCGGTCGCGAATGTTCGACGACGCCGAGCTCGCCGATCTCGGCCTGGTCCCGCGGGTGGCCAGGACGTAGGCTGACCGCACGCGTCGCGACGGAGCGGCGGGTGGGGTCGATCGGAGGACGCATGCGCGCACCCGGT
>Ga0308160_10003977_pt1 | contig 16168 bp, 15 predicted proteins | sample PhyFR1_FD_201036 | JGI IMG/M metagenome (GOLD analysis project Ga0308160, IMG submission 201036) | Phyllosphere microbial communities from UC Gill Tract Community Farm, Albany, California, United States - DLSLF.R1 | ecosystem: Host-associated > Plants > Phyllosphere > Unclassified | place: USA...
CCCGAGGTGATGGAATGCCACCTGGTGTCGGGCGACTTCGATTACCTGATCAAGGCGCGCATCCCCGAAATGTCCGAGTACCGCCGCCTGCTGGGCGAGATCCTGCACGTGGCCGACGCCGGCCAGTCGAAGAGCTATGTGGTGATGGAAGAGCTCAAGGAAACGCTGGCGCTGTCCATCCCGCGTTAGGGAACCCGCAAAAACCGCAGGCTCGCACCCGGCTCATCCTATAATGGATATTTCCTCTCGGGAATGCACATGCGCGCCGCCGGACCGGTCCTCTCCCTCCGACACCTGTTGATCCTGTTGACGGCGATCGGCCTGCTGCCGCTCGCGCTGCTGGGCGTCTGGACCATCCACGGCGCCGGCCGCTATCTCGAACAGGAGCAGGAGCGCCTGATGGTGGCGCATGCGCGCGCCCTCTCGAGCGCCATCGATGCCGAGCTCGACGCCACCGTGGCGGCGTTGAGCGGGATCGCCAGGAATCCCCAGCTCGCCAGCGGCGACCTGCGCGCCTTCCACGACACCGCCAGCCGCATGCTGCGCCCCGACTGGCTGGGCGTGGTGCTGACCGGGGCCGACGGCGAGCCGCTGTTTCGCACCATGGCGCCGTATGGCGCGCCGGCCGCGCGCATCGCCGATCCGGGCAGCCTGCGCCAGGCCATGGAGCAGCGCCGCCCCATCGCCGGCCATGTCGCGCGCGGCAAGGGCGGGCGCGCGGCGGTGCCGGTGCGGGTGCCGGTGCTCGGGCCCGGTGGCCAGCCATGGGTGCTGACGGCGGTGGTGCAGCCGGACCGCTTCCTGGACGTGATCGCGCGCCAGAATGCGGAAGTCGGGTCCGTGATCGCCCTGCTCGATGGCCGCGGGATGCTGGTGGCGCGCTCGCGCAACCATGACCGCACGGTGGTGGGCGGGCCGAGCGCCTCGCTCCAGCAACTGATGCGGCAGAACGGCCCCGAAAGCGTGGGCCGCAGCCTGACGCTCGAGGGCGACGAGGTCGTCGCCGCATATACCACCTCACCGCGCTACGGCTGGGTGGTGGCGGTCGGTGCGCCCAGCGCCGGCTTCGGCGTGCCTTTCTTCGAGCGCTTCGCGCTCTACGTGGCGGGCGCCTGGCTGGTGCTGACCGCCTGCATCGCGCTGGCGTCGTGGCTGTCGGGCCGCATCGTGCGCCGCATCGAGAGCGTGGCGGCCGGCGCCGCGGCGCTGGGCAGCGCCGGCGCGGTGCAGGTGGCGCCGTCGCGCATCAAGGAAATCCGCCAGATGGGCCAGGCGCTCGAAGTGGCCGCCAGCCAGCGCGCGGCCCAGGAACAGGAGCGTTCGCGCCTGCTGGCCTCGCTCGAGGAGGCGCTGGCCGGGGCGCGCCAGGCCGGCCAGGCGAAGGACGCCTTCCTGGCCATGCTGGGCCACGAGTTGCGCAACCCGCTGAGCCCGATCCTGACGTCGCTCGACCTGATGGACTTGCGCGACGAGCCGGGCAGCCAGCGCGAGCGCACCATCATGCGGCGCCAGGTGACCCATTTGCGGCGCCTGGTCGACGACCTGCTGGACGTATCGCGCATCGCCTCGGGCAAGCTGGCGATCGATCCCAGGCCGCTGAACCTGGCCGACACCGCGCGCCACGCGCTGGCCGCGCTGGCCGATCCGAACGTCACGCTGGATGCGCCGCAGGAGGCGTGGGTGAACGGCGACGAGACGCGCCTGGCCCAGGTGCTGGGCAACCTGCTGTCGAACGCGGCCCGCTTCGGCAGCAGCGCGACCCGGGTGCGCCTGGCGCTGGAGGGAGGCCAGGTACGCCTGTCGGTGACCGACAATGGCGGCGGGATGGCGCCCGGCCTGGTCGCGCGCGTGTTCGAACCGTTCTACCAGGCCCCGCAGCCGCTGGCGCGCCGCACCGGCGGCCTGGGGCTAGGACTGGCGATCGTGCGCGAGATCGTCGAGCTGCACGGCGGGTCGGTGGCTGCCTTCAGCGACGGGCCCGGCGCCGGCAGCCGCTTCGAGGTGCTGCTGCCTGCCGGGGCGCCGGCGCCCGGGATCGCGCCGCAAGCGGCCGCGGGCGCGGCGCGGGCGCGCCGCATCCTGCTGGTGGACGACAACGAGGATGCGGCGGCGGCCGGCGCCGAGCTGCTGCGCCATTTGGGACACGCGGTGCGGGTGGCCCACAGCGCGGCCCAGGCGCGCGCGCTGGCCCTGGTCGACGCGCCCGAAGTGGCGTTCCTCGACATCGGCCTTCCCGATATGGATGGCTATGCGCTGGCGGCGGCGCTGCGCGCGGACGCGGGCACGGCGGCGGGCGCCGCGTTGCGGCTGGTGGCGCTGACCGGCTACGGCCAGCAGGAAGACCGGGAGCGCGCCGCGGCCGCCGGCTTCGATGCGCACCTGACCAAGCCGGCCACCAGCGACGCGCTACAGTGCGCGGTGGAGCCGGAGACGCCCTACTGAGGTCAGGCGCCGGCCAGCGCCGGCGGGTGCGGGGTGGTGGACGGCGCGCGCGGCGCACGGGGCCGGCCGCGGGGATCGCGCCGCAGCCGGGACGGCGAGGCGCCGCGCGTGCTGACCCTGGCGGTGAAGCAGTAGCCGCGCCCCGCCACATTCACGATCGCCGCGCCATCGACGCCGAGCAGCTTGCGCAGGGCCGCGACCTGCACCCGCAGGTTCGCCTCGATCACCACGGTGTCCGGCCACACCCTGGCGATCAGCGCGCGGTGGCTCAGTACCTGGCAGGGGTGGGCGGCCAGCATCGCCAGCAGGTCGAAGGCGCGCGCGCCGATCGGGAGCGGCGCGCCGTCGCGCAGCAGCAGGCGCTGGGCCGGCAGCAGCTCGAGGTCGAGGAAAGCGATCGTGACGGGTGCGCTGTGGGCGGATTCCATGGTGTGCCTCGGGTCGGGTAAAGCGCCGCGGCCGGCGCGGCAGGGTGGTATCCCATTGTGCGGCCCGCCACGCCGGCCGCGCTAGAATTTTTCTGCTATTACTGGCCCGCCGAAGCGTACGCCGGCGGCGCGCCGCAACCACGATAATGCTCCCGTGTTCATCGACGGGATCGGCCATGCCGCGCAAACAAGACCTTCCGCTGCACGAGGTGCGGCGCTTCCTGGAACCGGGGCCCGTGGTGCTGGTCACGTCCTGCCACGACGGCGAACAAGACGTGATGGTGATGGGCTGGCATACGGTGATGGAATTTTCGCCGTCGCTGATCGGCTGCGTGATTTCGTCCGCCAACCACAGCCACGCGCTGATCCGCGCCAGCGGCGAGTGCGTGATCAACCTGCCGACCAGCGCGCAGCTCGAGGCGGTGCTGGGCGTCGGTTCGACCAGCGGCCGCGAGCTCGACAAGTTCGCGGCCTTCGGCCTGACGCCGGAGCCAAGCGCCGCGGTGGCGGCGCCGTCGATCCGCGAATGCCATGCCCAGTTCGAATGCCGCCTGCACGACGACAGCCTGGTGGCGCGCTACGATTTTTTCATCTGGGAGGTGGTGGCCGCGCGCGCCGCCGCCAGGCCGCGCCATCCCGAGACGCTGCACTACAAGGGCGACGGCGCCTTCATGGTGTCGGGCAAGGTGATCCGGCGCCGGCGCGCGGGCCTGAAGTGAGGCCCGAAGCCCGGCGTGGGCTGCGGATGCGGCCTGGGGCGACCGGCCCCTAGCGCGCACGGGTGCGCGCTCCCGCATGCGGGCCGCCACGCAGCAGGATGCGAGGCACGTGGCCGCCGGGGCGGCCGGCCGGCGGCCGTGGGAAGGTGGCCAGCACGAGGTCGGTGCTGATCCTGTGCAGCGACAGCAGGTCGAGCAGGGCCGCCACCAGCTGGCGGCCGAGCGTGACGTCGCCATCCTCGACCAGGGGCAGCGCGCGATGCAGGGCGGCCAGGATGGTCGCGTTCTCGGCGCGGTGCTCGTGCAGGCGGGCGCAGTCGAGCGACTCCATGACGCATTCCTCGTGCCGGAAGCCGGCTTCGATCGCCGTCACCAGGGCCGGGAATGCGCACACGAAGCAGTCGTCGGGCGTGCGGGCGCTGTCGGCCGTGTCCGCCAGGCGGGCGCACAGGCGGCGGCGTGCGTGGCGGATCGCGGCGCCGACGGCGCCGGCGCTGCCTGGAGGGTGGTGGCGAAAAGTCATGGCGGGCTCGCTTTCAGCGGACGATCACGCAAGTGCATGGCGCTCGGCATCCAACTATACGCCGCGCAAGCAGTCATGTCAGGCGCACGGTTGATTGCGATCAAACATCCTTCGAATATCGTCGGAATGGTGACGGCGGCGGTTTTGTTGACAAGCATGCATGGCTCGATTAGCGTTGCTGCTCCACTGTCAACCGTTTACCGCCGATGATGTGCCGATTGCTAAGCGCCGCTTGCCTCGCCTTCCTTCCAGCCGCTGCGCGTACTGCTGCGCTCACTGTCGTACTCACTGCAGCGCTCGCCGTACCGGCCCATGCCGCGCAATTCAGCGTCTTGCTGTTTACAAAATCGACCGCCTGGCACCACGATGCCGTGCATGCCGGCGTGAGCGCCATCCAGGCGCTGGGCAAGCGCCACGATGTCGACGTGTTCTGGACGGCCGATGCCGCACGGGCGATGAACGACGCCGAGCTCGGCAAGCACCAGGCGGTAATCTTCCTGCTCACGACCGGCGACGTCCTCGACCCGGCCCAGCAGGCCGCCTTCGAGCGCTTCATCCGGCGCGGCGGCGGCTTCGTCGGCGTCCACAGCGCGGCCGACACCGAGTACGACTGGCCGTGGTACACCCGGATGGTCGGCCATATGTTCCACATCCACCCCGAAGTCCAGACCGCCGTCCTGAAAGTGGAGCAGGCCAACTTTCCCGGCATGGAACGTTTCGCGCCACGCACCTTGTTTACCGACGAGTGGTACGAATACGGGCCGGCGCGCTCCGACCGGCTGGTCTACCTGTTGAGCGTGGACGAGTCGAGCTATCGGCCGTACGCCAAATGGGACGGGCGCGAGGGCAAGGGCATGGGCAGCTTCCACCCGGTCAGCTGGTACCAGTATTACGACGGTGGACGCGCCTTCTATACGGGCCTCGGCCACCTGGCCGGCGCCTACGACGATCCCGCGTTCCTGCACCACCTGTTCGGGGGCATCTACTGGGCCGCGACCGCACGCGGCATCGCCGCCGACTGAGGGACGGTCGCGCGCTCAGGCCAACACCGAGCCTGTCATTCCTGGTGCGCCGCTGCCCCGTCCAGCAAGTCCTGGCGCGGCCGTCCCCACTGCGGCGTCGGCGCCGGGCAGGGCTGCTGCGCCATTGCCGCATACGGGATGGTCGAGAAATTCTCTTCCCCCGGCGCGCCGAAGCGGATATCGCTTGCCTTGCCGCCGGCCAGCGACGGCACGCGCGCAAAACGCAGCCAGGCATCGAAGTGGCAGTTCGCACGCTGCAGGGCGCGCACCCGGTCCAGGCTGCCCGTCTCGTGATAATTCCATGCCAGCGCCGCCGACGCTGCGCTGGGTTGGCCGCCGAAGCGCGCCGGACACGCCGCGACATCGCTCACCCCGGGCGCCAGGCTCACGACCCCGAGGCGCACCGCATAGCTGCCGGCGCCGCCATTCGCGGTCACGGTCGCGAACGACCAGCACAGGGGATTCGACGGGAACGCCGACAAGGGCAGGTCGAGCACCCGGGCGCCCGGTTCGATCCGGGCCAGGGCGGCGCGGACCTGCTCGCGCGCCAGCATCCCGGCCACGCCCTGCAGCGCGATGAAGCCGAGGCAGGCGAGCAGCGCCGTCACCAGGCCGGCCGCGCCGCCGCGGCGCGCCAACAAGCCCACCACGGCCGCCAGCAGCAGCAGCCCCGCCAGCGAGCCCCATTGCAGGAAGCCCAGCCAGGCAAACAGCAGCGGCGCGGCCAGGATCGGCAGCGCGAACAGCCAGCGCAGAGCGCGCGTCGGTGCGCGCAGCGCCAGCGCCACGCCGAGCGCGGTCCAGAACACCGGTTCGACGATGAACACCATGTCCCCGTACAGCCAGCGCGAATCGAGCGGGTGGAAGGGGTGCAGCCCATACACATTCAGGAAGTCGAGCGACAGGTGCAGCACCATCCCGAGCGCGGCGGTGGCCAGGATCGCGCGCCGCGCCGTGCGGTCTTCGCGCAGCAGGTGGCGCGCGCCCGGCCACAGCATCCACATCAGGCCCAGCAGCAGGGCGATCTGGGGCAGGGCGTACAACAGCGTGTGCGTATGGCCGCGGTGGTGCAGCAGGTAGCCGAGTGGCGGCGCCAGCAAGGGCGTGAGCACCAGGTCGAGATCGGGGAAGTTGCTGGCCAGCGCGCCGGTGGCGAGCAGGACGCGGCGGCGCGTGCGCGCCTTGAGCGGGTCCGGCTGCGGCGGCAGCGCGCGCTCGACCAGTTCGCCCAGCGCCACGCCGACGAGGGAATGGGTGAGGTTATCCATTCCGCAAGTTTAGCTTGAAAGCATGACATTGAACCAAATCAAGGTTTTCTTGGTTACATAGCATGGGCGACTCGGTCATTTTTGATGTAGGTCAACTATTTGGCAATTGCCCATCGATAGAATGCGCTCAAGAATATTTTGCCTAAAAGAAACTAAAGGAGAGCGCCGTGCGTAACAACCAGCCCGTGAGCGGGATCGAGTACCTGATGAAACCCGGGCAATCCATCGTGTCCAAGACCGATACCAGGGGCCGCATCACCTATGTCAACCCGAATTTCGTCGAGGTCAGTGGCTTTGCCGAATCCGAACTGCTGGGCCAGCCCCATAACCTCGTGCGTCACCCGGACATGCCGGCGGCCGCCTTCGCCGACCTGTGGGCGACGCTGCAGGCGGGCGAGCCGTGGACCGGCCTGGTCAAGAACCGCCGCAAGAACGGCGATTTCTATTGGGTGGTCGCCAACGTGGTGCCGATCCAGGAGCAGGGCCGCATCACCGGCTATATGTCGGTGCGTACCAGGCCCACGCGCGCGCAGGTCGAGACCGCCACGGCGCTGTACGCCCGCATCCAGGGAGCGCAGGCCGGCAAGCTGGCGATCGTGCGCGGCCAGGTAGTGCGCGCCGGCTGGTGGCGCGGCCTGCATGCGCTGCGCGAGCTGCCGCTGCGCCATCGCCTGGGCTGGATGATGGGCGGCCAGGCGGCGCTGGTGGCGGCGCTCGGCGCCGCGCTCGACGGCGCCGCCTGGCGCGCCGTGGCCGGCTTCGGCGTGGCCGCCTCGCTGGCGCTGTGGTTCGAGCTGCAGCGCAGTATCGCGCGCCCGCTGCAGCAAGCGACCGCCACCGTCCACGCCTTGGCCGGCGGCGACCTGGCGCGTCCCGTGCCGGCGCCCGGCGGCGGCGAGCTCGGACGGCTACAACTGGCGCTGCGCCAGCTGAACATCAACCTGACCGCGATCATGGGCGACGTGCGCGACAACGTCGGTTCGATCGAGCACGCCACGCGCGCGATCGCCGCCGGCAACGCCGACCTGGCCAGCCGCACCGAGGCGCAGGCCGCGAGCCTGGAGCAGACCGCCGGCAGCCTGGCCAGTATCGCCCACGCCGCCGGCCGCAATACCGACAGCGCGGTGCAGGCCGACGCCATGGTGCTGGCTGCCACGACGGTGGCCGGCCAGGGCGGCGCGGCGGTCGAGCGGGTGGGCGCCACCATGGACACGATCAGCGGCTCGGCCAGGCGGATCGGCGACATCATCGGCCTCATCGACGGCATCGCCTTCCAGACCAACCTGCTGGCCCTGAACGCGGCGGTGGAGGCGGCGCGTGCCGGCGAACAGGGGCGCGGCTTCGCGGTCGTCGCCGGCGAAGTGCGCAGCCTGGCCCAGCGCACGGCCGGCGCGGCCAAGGAAATCAAGGGCCTGATCGAGGTCTCGAACGGCCACGTCGGGCAGGGCGCCGCGCTGGTGGACGACGCCGGGCGCACCATGCGCGAGGTGGTGGACCAGGTGGCCGGCGCGGCCGCCATCATGGGCGCGATCACCCAGGCCAGCCGCGAGCAGGCGCACGAGATCGCCGGGCTCAACGCCGCCATGGCCGAACTCGATGCGATCACGCGCCGCAATGCCGCCCAGGTCGAGGAATCGGCCACCGCGTCGGGCAGCGTGGCCGACGAGGCGGCCCGTCTGTCGCTGGCGCTGTCGGTCTTCAAGTTCGATGACAGGACCGTTCGCGCCTCTAGGAAACATTTGATGCAAGTCAAGGAATTAGTAGTCACAGATCAATAAACTGAAAGCTCAACGTGCCGTCCTGCTTTCTGCGGGCGGCCAGCAGCTGGAGTTCATTGTCATGCTAGAAGCGCAACCGGCGTCCCGCGCGCCGGCCACCACCGCCCCGAATCCCGTCGTCGAATTCGATGGCGACCTCCTTGCCCGGCTCGGCAAATCCGGTCCGCGCTACACTTCCTACCCGACCGCCGACCGCTTCGGCGCCGATTTCGGCTACCGCGACTACCTGCAGGCGGTGGCGGGCGTGCGCACCCGCGGCAAGCGCCTGCTGTCGCTGTACCTGCACATTCCGTTCTGCGAGAGCGTGTGCTACTACTGCGCCTGCAACAAGATCGTCACCCGGCGCCGCGACAAGGCGGCTACCTATCTGTCGTACCTGAAGCGCGAAGTCGAGATGCAAGGCCTGCTGTTCGCCGGCATGAACGACGTCGCGCAGCTGCACTTCGGCGGCGGTACGCCGACCTACCTGACTGACGCGCAGATGGGCGAACTGATGGCGCACCTGCGGCGCTGCTTTCGTTTCGCGCCGGACGAACGCGGCGAATACTCGATCGAGGTCGATCCGCGCACGGTCTCGATCGAGCGGGTGCATAGCCTGCGGCGCCAGGGCTTCAACCGCATCAGCCTGGGCGTGCAGGATTTCGATCCCGACGTGCAGAGGGCCGTCAACCGGGTCCAGCCCGAAGCCGAGACAGTCGCCATCATCGACGCCGCGCGTGCGGCCGACTTCCGCTCGGTGAGCATCGACCTGATCTACGGCCTGCCCAGGCAGACCCTGGCCAGCATGGCGCGCACGCTGGACCAGGTGGTCGAGGCCAGTCCCGACCGCATCTCGGTCTACCACTATGCCCACATGCCGCACCTGTTCAAGCCGCAGCGGCGCATCCTGAGCGCCGAGATGCCCGACAGCGACACCAAGCTCAGGATGCTGCAGCTGTGCATCGAGCGCCTCGGCGCGGCCGGCTACGTCTACATCGGCATGGACCATTTCGCCAAGCCCGGCGACGACCTGGCCGTGGCCCAGCGCCAGGGCCGCCTGCACCGCAATTTCCAGGGCTACTCGACCCATGCCGACGCCGACCTGGTGGCGTGCGGCGTGTCGAGCATCGGCGCGGTGGGTGCGACCTACAGCCAGAACGCCAAGACGCTCGACGAGTACTACGAGCTGATCGACCGCAACGAGCTGCCGGTGCAGCGCGGCATCCGGCTGTCGATGGACGACGCGCTGCGGCGCGCGATCATCCAGCAGCTGATGTGCCAGTTCGAGCTGTCGATCGCGGCCATCGAACAGGCTTTCCCGATCGTGTTCGAGCACCACTTCGCCGACGAGCTGGCGGCGCTGCGCGCGCTGCAGGCCGACGGCCTGGTGCAGCTCGACGCCGGGTGGATCAGCGTGACGCTGAAAGGGCGCCTGCTGATCCGCAATGTGTGCATGGTGTTCGACCGCTACCTGGCGCGCCAGGCCGAGGGGCCGCGTCACTCGCAGACCATCTGAGGGCGGCACCATGAGCGGCATCGCCCTGTTACCCGTGTTCCTCGTCGGCCTGGCGGGCAGCGTGCATTGCGCCGGCATGTGCGGGGGCATCGTCGGGGCGCTATCGATGCCGCGCCGGGCCGTCGCCGCGCCGATGCACGGCGCGGGATTGCGCCAGCCCGTGCTTTCCCAGCCGGCGCTTCCCCAGCCAGCGCTCTCCCAGCCGGCTTTCCCGGTGCCGGTGCGCACCCGCACGACGGCGCCGGTCGCCTCGCTGGCGCACGTCGGCGCCTACAACGCCGGCCGCATCGCCAGCTATATGGCGGCCGGCGCGCTGGCTGGCGGCCTGGCCGGCGGCGCGGCGGCGCTGTCCTCGCTGCCGCCGCTGCAGGCGGCGCTCCATTGGGCCGCCAACCTGATGCTGGTGGCGCTCGGCCTGTTCCTGATGGACGCCTGGCGCGCCCTGGCCTGGCTCGAGCGAGGCGGGCAGGCCTTGTGGCGCCACGTGGCGCCGCTGCTGCGGCGCGTGAACCCGGCCAGGCAACATGCCGGCGCCGGCCGCATGTTCGTCCTCGGCGCGCTGTGGGGCTGGCTGCCGTGCGGGATGGTCTACAGCGTCCTGGTCACGGCGATGCTGAGCGGCTCGGCGCTGGGCGGCGCGGGCGTGATGCTGGCGTTCGGCCTGGGCACGCTGCCGATGCTGGGCGCGCTCGGCATGGCCGGCCAGGGCGTGCGGCGCCTGGTCGGGCGGCGCGCCGTGCGCGTGGCGTGCGGCGCGGGCGTGCTGGCCTTCGGCCTGCTGGGCCTGGCGCGCGCCGCCGGCGGCCTGCCGCCCGGCTGGATGGACACGCTGTGTTCGACAGCGTCGCGCGGCGCATGAGCGCGGTGGTGGAGCAGGCGGCGCGTGCCGCCACCGCGGCCAGGCAGGCGCAGGGATGCTTCCACTGCGGGCTGCAAGCGACGATCGAAGGCGGCGTGCAGCCGATGTGCTGTCCCGGCTGCGCGGCGGCGGCCCAGGCGATCGTCGACGGCGGCTGCGCCGACTATTACGCGACCCGCACCGCCTACGCCGCCCAGGCCGACCTCGACGCCGCGCGCGCGCCCGAACTCGACCTGGTCGACGGCGCCGGCATGGACGGCGAGGGCAGCTTCAGCGTCGAAGGCATCCGCTGCGCCGCCTGCGTGTGGCTGATCGAACGCCAGCTGCTGCGCGTGCCCGGGGTGCTCGACGCGAGCCTGAACCTGGCCACCGAGCGCCTGTACGTGCGCTGGGACCAGGGCGAGTGCCGTCCGAGCAGCATCTTGCGCACGCTGCGCACGATCGGCTACAGCGCCTATCCGTACGACGCGCGGCGCCACGGCGAGCAGCTCGAACGGGCGCGCAAGAAACTGTTTCGCCAGCTCTTCGTGGCCGGCCTGTCGATGATGCAGGTGATGATGTACGCGGTGCCGGTCTACCTGGCGGGCGACGGCGCCATGGACGCCGGCATGACGGCGCTGATGCAGTGGGCCTCGCTGTTCCTGACCGTGCCGGCGCTGCTGTATTCGGCCCAGCCGTTCTTCGTCGGCGCCTGGCGCGACATCCGGCGCGCCGCGCCCGGCATGGACGTGCCGGTGGCGCTGGGGATCGGCGCCGCCTTTGGCGGCAGCCTGGCGGCGCTGCTGTCGGGCGAGGGCGACGTGTATTTCGATTCGGTCACCATGTTCGTGTTCCTGCTGCTGGGCAGCCGCTACCTGGAACTGGGCGCGCGCCGCAAGGCCGCCGGTGCGCTCGAGCGCCTGCAGCAGGGCTTGCCCGCATCGGCGCTGCGCCTGCGCGGCGATCCGCTGGCGCGCGACGCCGAGCTGATCGCCGCCAGCATGCTCGAGGTGGACGACCTGGTGCTGGTCAAGGCGGGGCAGGCGGCGCCGGCGGACGGCGTGATCGTCGAGGGCGAGACCGAGGTCGACCTGGCGCTGCTGACGGGGGAAAGCCGCACCCAGCGCCGCACTGCGGGCGACGCGGTGCCGGGCGGCGCGGTCAACGCGGCCCAGGCCATCGTGCTGCGCGTGACCTCGACCGCCAACGACAGCACGCTGGCGATGCTGGTGCGGCTGGTCGAGCGCGCGGGGCAGGGCAAGCCGGCGCTGGCGCTGTGGGCCGACCGCGTCGCGCTGTGGTTCGTGCTGGCCCTGCTGGGCCTGACCGTCATTGCCTACCTGGCGTGGCTGCAGGTCGACCCGGGCCGCGCCTGGGAGGTGGCGATCTCGGTGCTGGTGGTGTCCTGCCCGTGCGCGCTGTCGTTGGCGACGCCGACGGCGCTGGCCGCGGCCACCGACCGCCTGCTGCGGCGCGGCGTACTGGTGGTGCAGCCGCACACGCTGGAGACGTTCGACCGCGCCACCCATATCGTGTTCGACAAGACCGGCACGCTGACCTACGGGCGCCCGCTGGTGCGCCAGACCGTGGCGGTCGGCCAGCTGTCCGGCGCCGAGTGCCTGCGCATCGCGGCCGCGCTGGAAGCCGACAACCCGCACCCGCTGGCATCGGCGATCCGCGACGCCGCCGACGGAGCGCGCCACGCGGAGCGGGTGCGCTCTACGGTCGGCCTGGGCGTCGAGGGCTGGGTCGACGGGCGCGGCTACCGCCTGGGCAGCGCGGCCTGGGTGGCGGGCGTGGCCGGCGGCGTGGCGCGCGCGGCGGTGCCGGCCGGGACCACCCCGGTCTGGCTCGGCAGCGCCGACGGCTGGCTGGCGCGCTTCGACCTGGCCGACGGCCTGCGGCTGGAAGCGGCCGCCGTGGTGCAGCGCTTGCGCGCCGCCGGCAAGACCGTGGTGCTGCTGTCCGGCGACGAGCAGCAAGCGGCGCAGGCGGTGGCCGCGCAGCTGGGCATCTCGACCGCGATCGGCGGCAAGCTGCCGGACGAGAAGCTGGCCTTCGTGCGGCGCCTGCAGCAGGAAGGGGCGGTGGTGGCGATGGTGGGCGACGGCATCAACGACGCGGCCGTGCTGCGCGGCGCCGACGTGTCGTTCGCGATGGGGCGCGGGGCCGAGCTGGCGCAGCTGCATGCGGATGGGGTGTTGATGGGCGACGACCTGGCGCCGCTGGCCGACGCCCTCGATACGGCGCGGCGCACGCTGTCGGTGATCCGCCAGAACCTGGCGTGGGCCGTCGTCTACAACCTGGCGGCGATTCCGGCTGCGGCGGCCGGCTTGCTCAATCCGTGGATGGCGGGAATCGGCATGGCGGCCAGTTCGGCGCTGGTCGTGCTCAATGCGCTACGTCTGCGCAGGGATCGTTGATGGAAGCCTTGTATATCCTGGTGCCGCTCAGCGTGGTGCTGGTGGGGTTGGCGTTGTGGGTGTTCTTCTGTGCGGCCGACAGCGGGCAGTTCGACGATCTGGAAGGGCCGGCGTACCGGGTGCTGCAGGATGACGACCGCTAGGACTGGCGCGGCGGGCAAGGCGTCGCGCCAGAGCTGCGGAAGGCGGCGCAGCACGGCGTGGCGCAGCACCGCGCGGCGCATTACATCGTCGGACCACGCCCTGTATGGGTTTCCTTCTCGATGCGCTCCTGGCACGCGATGCACATGCGCACCGTCGGTGTCGCCAGCAGGCGCGCATCGGGAATCTGCTGCCCGCACGACTCGCAGATGCCGGCGCCACCGGCTTCGAGCTTGCCGAGCGCGACATCGATCTCGTGCAGCGTCGCCGCATCGTGCTCGGCCAGGTGGACTTCGTCATGGCCGATCATCTCGGCGGTGTTGCGGTCGTCGCCCTGCGCTTCGTGCGCAAGCGGGCCGATCGTCGGGGCATCACCTTCGTCGGCGGTCGTGCGCGCACGCACGGCGCCGAGCAGGTCTTCACGCGCCGCGTGCAGGCGCTTGTGCATTTCTTCGTGGGTAGACTGCGAAAGAGGCGGCATAGCGGTTCCTTTCAAACGTCAAACTTGTCGAGGAAAAGCCCTCCGTAACGGCGGGCCATCTGTTAGCGACCTTGAGTCAACGCAAAACGACCCTGCTGGAATGGTGGAACAAAGCGTCGCCGTTCACTGTTCACGGGCGATAACGCTGCATCCGCATACTCTATCCATCAAGGAACATTTTGATACAGATCAAGGATTTTTAGAGGTCGTAAACGCACACTCCTGACTGCAATTCAATCGTGTCATTTCAGGAGAGCATCTTGGACAGCAGTCTAAACTACAACTACAAGATCGTGCGCCAGTTTGCCATTGCGACCGTGGTGTGGGGCGTGATCGGCATGGCGGCCGGGGTGTTCATCGCAGCCCAGCTGGCCTGGCCCGCGCTCAACTTCGATATCCCCTGGCTGTCCTACGGCCGCCTGCGTCCGCTGCACACCAACGCGGTGATCTTCGCCTTCGGCATCTGCGGCCTGTTCGCCACGTCGTACTACGTCGTGCAGCGCACCTGCCAGGTCCGGCTGTTCTCGGATGGATTGGCCGCCTTCACCTTCTGGGGCTGGCAGGCGGTGCTGCTGTGCGCCGCCGTCAGCCTCCCGCTCGGCTTCACCCGCGGCAAGGAATACGCCGAGCTGGAATGGCCGATCTCGATCCTGATCGCCATCGTCTGGGTCGCCTACGCGGTGGTGTTCTTCGGCACGCTCGTCAAGCGCAAGGTCAGGCACATCTACGTGGCCAACTGGTTCTTCGGCGCCTTCATCCTGGCGGTGGCCATCCTGCACATCGTCAACGGCATGTCGTCGCCCGCCTCGCTGACCAAATCGTATTCGGTCTACTCGGGCGTGCAGGACGCCATGATCCAGTGGTGGTATGGCCATAACGCGGTCGGCTTCATCCTCACCGCCGGCTACCTCGGCATGGTGTATTACTTCATCCCGAAGCAGGCCGGGCGCCCGGTGTACTCGTACCGGCTGTCGATCGTCCACTTCTGGGCGCTGATCTTCACCTATATGTGGGCCGGCCCGCACCACCTGCACTACACCGCGCTGCCCGACTGGACGCAGTCGCTGGGCATGGTGTTCTCGATCATCCTGCTGGCCCCGTCGTGGGGCGGCATGATCAACGGGATCATGACCCTGTCGGGCGCCTGGCACAAGCTGCGTTCGGACCCGCTGCTCAAGTTCATGATCGTCTCGCTGTCGTTCTACGGCATGGCCACCTTCGAGGGCCCGATGATGTCGATCAAGACCATCAACTCGCTGTCGCACTACACCGACTGGACCGTCGCCCACGTCCACGCCGGGGCCCTGGGCTGGGTGGGCTTCATCACCATGGGCTCGATCTACTACATCATCCCGCGCGTCGCCGGCAAGCAGCAGATGCACAGCGTCGCCGCGATCGACACCCACTTCTGGGTGGCCACCATCGGCGTCGTGCTGTACATCGCCTCGATGTGGATCGCCGGCGTGATGCAGGGCCTGATGTGGCGCGCGGTGAACGCCGACGGCACGCTGACCTACACCTTCGCCGAAAGCGTCAAGGCCACCTGGCCCTACTACGTGATCCGCGTGACCGGCGGCGCGCTGTACCTCGGCGGCATGCTGATCATGGCCTGGAATACCTGGATGACGATGCGCGGCACCAGGAGCGTCGACGTGCCGATCCCGTCCGGCCACAGGCAGCCGCGTAGCGCGGGCGCGGCCGAACACGCCGTCCCGGCTTGACGAAACAAGGAGCATCCAATGAAATTCACCCATGAGTGGATCGAGAAGAACGTCTGGCTGCTGATCGGCCTGGTCCTGCTGGTCATTTCCTTCGGCGGCCTGGTCGAGATCGTGCCGCTGTTCTTCCAGAAGTCGACCACCGAGCCGGTCGCCGGCCTGACACCGTATTCGCCGCTGCGCCTGGCCGGGCGCGACGTTTATATCCGCGAAGGCTGCTATGGCTGCCATTCGCAGATGATCCGGCCGCTGCGCGCCGAGACCGAGCGCTATGGCCACTATTCGGTGGCCGGCGAATCGGTCTACGACCACCCGTTCCAGTGGGGCTCGAAGCGCACCGGTCCCGACCTGGCGCGGGTGGGCGGCCGCTACAGCGACGAGTGGCATCGCGCCCACCTCGATGCTCCGCGCGACCTGGTGCCCGAGTCGAACATGCCGGGCTATCCGTGGCTGGCGGGCGCCAAGCTGGCGCCGGCCGAGATCGTCCCCAGGATGCGGGCGCTGCAGCGCGTCGGCGTGCCGTATACCGACGAGGACATCGCGGCGGCGCCCTCGGCGCTGGTCGACAAGACCGAGCAGGATGCGCTGGTGGCCTACCTGCAGGGCCTGGGCACCCAGATCAAGACGAGGAACTGACATGGCACTCCACCAACTATTCGACGACGCCAGCAGCGTCATGACCGTGATCAGCTTCGCGACCTTCATGGGCATCGTGCTCTGGACCTACCTGCTGCACCGGCACAGCGATTTCGACACCGCGGCGGCGCTGCCGTTCGCCGACGAAGCGGAGGAGAACTGAAATGGGCGATTTCTTCGACGCCTTCTGGCACTACTACATCGCGGTCATCACGATCGCCTCGGTCGGTGGCTGCGCAATCCTGCTGTGGTCGCA
>Ga0308160_10003978_pt1 | contig 16166 bp, 22 predicted proteins | sample PhyFR1_FD_201036 | JGI IMG/M metagenome (GOLD analysis project Ga0308160, IMG submission 201036) | Phyllosphere microbial communities from UC Gill Tract Community Farm, Albany, California, United States - DLSLF.R1 | ecosystem: Host-associated > Plants > Phyllosphere > Unclassified | place: USA...
CGAACACGTAAGAGCCTGCCGTTTTGGACAAGCTCGAGAGACTGCGCACTTCGCTAGGAACGACTATCGATCGCATGTGGCTCTGGGCAAGCGATCCGTTCATGGCATAGAACGTCGCGGTATTGCTGCAACTCACGACCAGTAGTATCTTTGAGTAATCCTTCGCCATTGGGCCCCATCGTTCTTATATCTCGAACGCCTTGAACAAGACATCCAAGCGCGACAGTGAAAGAGAGAAAGAGAGTGTGAAACTTGATAAAACGAGGCGTTTGACCTGCGTGACGAGTGACGGCATGCACGAGGTGGATAGAGATTCTGCACCCGACGACCTAATTAGCTTCCGATACCGGACGGCGGCCATGCCCGAACTAGACGTTCGACGACGTCGACCAATATTGACGCTCAAAGTATATCAAAGTCAAAGCTTGGCATAAAGATTGCTGCGAGTTTTGAGCATCAAGACCGTCCACGTTCTAGGAAGCTGCGGAGAGGACTGCGGATCATTGAAACGTGATCTGGGAATCCCCCTTTCAAGCCATCACCATGTTGACAGCTTCCGTGGTCACTCAATCAGGGCCGATCTTACTCGAGACCTTTCTCAAACATTACTTTAGCAAAAAGGCGAGCAAGTCGTCGGTCGCTCGGGAAGAGTTGTTGTTCGATGAAGGTTAGTCGTTACAATGAACCTTGCGAGTGATCGAACTCTGATCCGATTCGACCTCGCTCTACAGCTTTTGTCTTGGTAAAGACCTTTCTCGAAATCTCGTGCAAGTGAGTGAAAACCCCTTAGAGACCAAACGCTCGCTCTCTCAAGCTAATTCATCACAAACCTCCTTCCATAGACACACAGTCGAAGACCTTCAGAAATTCGGTCTGACCAAAACCCCTAGCCCCCCCTGGGTCTTACAACACCGAGTCCTCATCCCACTCATCCCTTCATGCAGTAAAGCAGCGGAATACCTCGTCCAAGCCCTAGGTGGACAAGAATACGCCACGAGGATCGCAGGAGGGGTTAAATGGTGGAGAGTACGGATGCAGGCTGGGGTGGAGGGCGAATGGATTGGGATCAAGAAGGATTTCGAGGCGGAGGAGGTTAGGAGGAAGGAGAGGGATGAGGTGGAGAGGAAGAGGAAGGGGAAGAGGAGGTTGTCGATTGAGAAATTGAGAGGGAAGGAGAGAGGTGCGGGAGAGGGGAACGAGCAGGAAGCTTCGGATGATGGGTTGGAGGGAGAGTGTGAGTGAGGTTGTGGGGTACTGTGGATGGTCTAGATCTCGAAGCTGAATGGGAATTTGCATATTGATGATAGTCACGCCTGAGATGGATCATCTTCGTGAGTGTTCATGGTATTGCTCGAATGGTTTTCAAACATAGTCTCATGATGGCTTACCCTCCACATATGATTAGGATGTATTCTGTACATCCACGGAGGTTAGTCCCGATCCGCAAGCCTGTACGCAAGACCGTTCACTAACCCCATCCCTGCTCACACTCAGGCGCAGGGTACTGGGGAAGCATCAACACCCACCGATACACCATCTGGCGATACGCCCGGAAAATGCGAGGCCGTTGTTTCGCCGTCAATTATCGAAAAGCACCTCAATTCCCCTGGCCTTGCGCGCTTCAGGATTGTCTGGCGGCTTACCTCTATCTGATCGATCCGCCGGCGCATGCCAAGCATCGACCGGTGGATCCGAAGAATTTGATCATTGCGGGGGATAGCGCGGGTGGGAATTTGGCCTTGTCGTGAGTGGACCGGGAGTGTCGAGAGATAGAGATAGGGATGAGAAGAGGTTGATTTCGTGTACATAGGCTATTGCAGGTCATCAGGGATGTAGGGTTGCCCACTCCTGCTGGAGGGCTTTTGATCTCGCCCGTGAGTGACTGTCTTGACCAGGCAAGCAAGAGCATTCGAGCTGACAAGTTTGATTCGGCCGCTCTAGTGGGGTGACCTGACGCACTCTTTCCCTTCAGTCCTTGCGAACACGGCTACAGATATCGTCCCTCCTTATGGATTCATCCACGTACGTCCTGGCTTGACTTAGCGCTGGTGCGTCTTCCCGCTCACAATGAATCGACTTCCAGAGACCTTCTACTCTGTGGCCACCTCCTCCACCCGAGCTAACCGAAAAGGTCCAATCGGGAGTGCGGAGTAAGGTCAAAGACGCGGTGCATCGCCTTACAGGAAGCAACAAGACGTTGGAAGAACCCAGTGCAGCGGGGAAACCGGAACCGAACGAGTTGAATACTGCAACGACTGTCCCAGGCCCACCTCCGGCGGACGAGGATACTACCGCTCGAGGAGATACGGTCATTGAGATCGAGGATGAGAAACATGGCCCCAACGCAGCGACATTGTTTCCTGCCACAGAACGACATCCGCACCATCATCCAGGACCCACAAACGATAAACGTGATCGCCGGCAATCGATGAGTGATCCGACGGCAAACAAACATCTCATCTCGCTGGAGATTGATGGTAAACCCGTCAATATCCGAAGTCAAATTCAGCTGTACTGCACCAATGATCAACTGAGTCATCCGTATGTCTCTCCTGCACTTGGGTACTTGGGCGGATTGCCTCCGCTTTTCGTCTTGGCGGGAGACAAGGAGGTGTTGCGAGACGAAATCATTTATGCGTGAGCCTTTTTTTCGGTTTCCCCTCTTCTCTGGACCATCGTTGATCAGAGCCTATACGCAGCGCCCACAAAGCTGCAGATCCTGAAAGATATCCTGTCCGAGATTCCGTTAAGAAGATGCTCCCCCAGCTCAAAGACTGTGAAGGGAAATACCCTCCCACTCAGGTTCACCTTCAAGTCTACGACGGTGCTTGTCATGTCCTGCCGATGTTATCGTTTACGGAACCGGCCAAGCATTGTTATCGGGCCATCGCAAGCTGGTGCAAGTTTGTGACCAGCCATCATCCGGTGTCTAAACAGTCGGCAGACTTGAGAACGAAAGCACAAAGCAGTATGTCCCAACCGTCTGTGTTGTCGACACAATATCCGTCTCGTCATACTACCCTCGGAACGGACGCCAGAAGCGCAGCATCGACATCAACGACCGCCTCTCAGACTGGATTGGCGCCACCCATTTTGACACCTATCACCATACCGGATGCTCGGGAACCCACACCGTCCTCTCATAGTGCTGCAAGCGGTCCAACTCCTGTCTCGACCTTCCTTCCTGCTTCGGACTCGAATCAGACCGCCTCTCCAGCCATTAGTATCCGGAACGAAGAGCTCCGAGGCCTTCACCCACAAAGTCCGGCAATGACAGACTGGGAATTAACGGATAATGACATTTCGCAGCCAACCACTCCCAGTCGAGAAACAGTCCCAGGGGATGACGATGACGAGGAGACGAGCCCGGCCGATTTACAGGGAGAGATCAAGGTGCCGAAGAATATTCCGAAAGGGTATGCCGGAAATTACGACGTATATTCCAGCTCGAACGTAAGCATTGTTCGCAGCGCATTCTCTTCCATCGGAGATGCTGAACAGTTTCCCCATGCTAGGGCGGCGCTTTCAAGAACAACATGATCAGAGAAAGAGTATCGGTTCATGGCGAATGCCGTCCGCTAGAAGATCCGTCCGAGCTATCAGCGTTCTCTATACCGCTACAGGAGATTGGCGTGGTCAAGGAGGCTCAGGTGAGGATTTCGCAGAACGGCAAGCCATAGCATCCTGTAGCTAAACCCGTTCCAACAGGCTGAAAGATACCTTCGAGGCCAGGTGAGTCAAGGGTGCTAGCAATCCACGTAGATACATTCTTTTCTGATCGATATGCATGATCTCACCACAGAAACTTTGGGACGAAAAGGTTCGTCTTGTGTTTAGATTCTCCTGCTTTTGAGTCACTGACATTGGACATCCCAACAAAGTATGCCAAATATGCGAAGAGAGCAGAGAAGCATCGACAAGAGAACTTGCGCAAAGCCGAGCTTGATGCAGCTAAACTGGAGAAGGAATTCAAGCGAAAGATGCAGACCGAAGTGAAATCGGATGAACCTGATTCGGAGCGTCAATTCATCTTTGACAACGAATTCTCATGGACTTGGGCACTTGAAGGAGAGCAGCCACCCCCTTCGGCTGTCGTTGGGCGACGAGATACCGTGAGTCTACTTACTACCAACGACCGCAACTTGAAGTTCACCGTCTGTCGTTACATTCAGTCCGAGGCACGCAAATTGGCAAACTACGCCGATCGCCTCACCGACGAAAAGGTGCAGCTCGGTGGACTGTCTCTATGGACCGCCATGGCTGGGATCCTGGCTCCCAATCAAGCCGGTGCAGGTCCAGGAAAGCAGAGTGATAGTCCTGCTCCCTCGCGACAGGCTTCCTCAAGTGGAAGACATCGAATCTTTGGTGGTCTCAGCAAGAACAAAGCGGATTGACCGCGCAACCGTTGTCGATTGCGTCGCGTATATCATAAATATGCATACATACACCTAGAGGAGAACGTCGTGTCGGTGTTCACATAGTTTGGCTACATTGGACATCATAAGCGTAAAGGCGTCTTCTTGGCGCATAGTCGAGAGTTTCGTAAAAGCGTGCTTGCTGTGTGGTCGTAGTCCTGAATATGGTGATGTGATCGGTCATCCCTTTTGCTTCGTAGATGATCTTTTGGGCTGCCCAGCTTTCTGCGGCCTGATGGGTAGATCGAATGAAATGTGCATCTTTTCCAGCAAGCCGCTGCATCGGCTCGATGTAAGTATCGTTGGAGAGTTGGGCAGCAGCCATTCTTGTGCTCACTCAAATTGGGCTGCACCTTCGCTTCCGCTTTTCTCAAGGATACTCTGCATTCCCTCTTGCAGGATGCGTTGAACTTCCGGAGGTATGCTCATCCCACCTACTGAAGCGGTGGCGGCTGCTGGACCGCCAGTCATGCTTGCCTTTACCTCACTGAAGATACACGGGAGGTCTATCAGCGTCAATGGCTCGCTTCAAGAATAGAGACCACACACCCGACGAACCCAATCTGAGCCAGGTCGAGACTCATGTCCGTATGTAATTTGTCTGCGAGGTCTTGCATTTCGTTCCAGACGATCCTCTTGTCGTCCTCCGACTCGACGTGCATGTAAGGGCAGACAAACTTTTCCGGTTCATCGCCGTCGATGTTGTAGTCCTCAGGTTGACAATCGCGTCCTAAAAGGTTATTCGTGCAGATATTCCGGTTAAAGGCGTGGACGCGGAGCGAGTATTGATCAGGTGCGTGAGAGTCGAAACAGTTGCTACCCTGTGAACAGCCTTGTTCATTCAGGTTGAATGCAGCGCAGGGATACCCAGTCTTGCCCCGATGTGGACTGTCGTCTGGATTGACAGTCGTTGCGAGGCGCTCCTTCCAGTATGTTACCGAATCTTGACGCTCCGCCTTCGCTGTGGCGGAGTCCACTACAAGTGGAATTTTGCTTTGTATACCAATCAGGTGACCGGCTGAAGATCCGGGCGTCTGGCATAATATGTGGCTGATCTCTTCTAGCTCCTTCAGCGAGGCCTGATTTGTCGGCTCGATGACGAGGACCATTTTCAGGTCTGATCCAGGCCAAGCAATGATAATCAATCAGCAAGCGCGGCTAGATTATGCCTCGAGACATTTACCAATCTCCGCCTCGACGAGCTGGCCAAGACCCTTCCTAGCCAGAGCCCTCCGGTATAAAGCCTTGGTATTCCTATGAAGATGGACCGTTTAAGTGAGGCGTTGCTTCCGGTGATGTGACCAATCGTCATACCTCGGATTCAGACTGATACAATAAGTGCAGTCACGCTCTGCCGTTCGATATCTATTTCAGGGATGTCGGAGGGATCAACAAACGAGTGGAGCGAGACAAAATAAATAACACCTACTTTTTTAACTTGATGAGCGGCAAGGAACGGTTCAACGGATATACCACTTCGCAAGGGTCCTGACATTAAGGATATATTCAGTCAGCTCAGTCGGACGTGCAATTTCCAAGTCAACCACCCACTAGCTCCATCGCATTACTGAAATGCTTAGCCGCTCTCTGGAACATCCCACGCTTATATGCACCATTTCCTTTCTCCTTTTCCCTTTCCGCCTTTTCTCTCTTCGCTTGAAGATCGTCCTCGAAGTCGATGCCAATCTCGTCTAGGTAGTGGTTGATCTAAGGTTACGACATCAATGCGAGCACGCTAGATGAGATTTTGAACAAGCTGCGTACCTGATTGATATTCCTGACCGGCTTGAAGCTCTCTTTCTCGAATCCCGGTTCCGGCTTGTACATTGGTAACAGCCCTTGGTAGAAGTCCTGATGTCAAGAGATTAGTCGATGGGCTGACTGAGCACATTGTAGGCGGAGAACTCTGGGCTCACCTCGTCGTAGGCTCTCTCCAGAACACCAATGATCTCCTTGGACGCCTTGATTAGATCGATCTCCATCGCCATTTGCCACAAAACGTCCCCAGCTCTTCTCTGACAGGCCTTCAATTCTTCCTCCCAATCTCCTCTGTCCATCGCTGCAGAAGTCTCCTTGCTCAGATATTGCGCTTTTAACGCTTTGGCCGAATACATGAGAAAAGCGTGATCCGGTGGTGATCGCGGTAGAGGTCGCGGGTTGGTTTTCGGAATGAGTCGTTGAGCAAGGACCTTCAGACATGGTCGGCAAAGGTTGAGCACGCAGGCGCATGGCGGGCCGTGAGCCAAGGAGCTGAAGTAATATATTTGATCAGTCTATGCTCTTGGAACGAATGCAACACCGACTTGCCTATATCCGTGCACATCTCCGCAATACGCTAGCTCTTCCAGTACCAGAGGTGCAGTGGAGTCGAATAAGAGCCTGATATTTAGAGAGATCGGGGTGCAAGCAGATCATAAGCTCCTGGCCACGATGCGTGCTCGCTAACAGCATCACTAACTCCTTGCTCAGCCCTTTGATCGCCCTGAGCAATTCTATTCGCATCTCCAGCCTAGCTTCCGGATCTGGGTAATCTGACAGCCTGAACGGATGCCTTCTTTTCTTTCTTCCTGGTAGCTTTCCTGGCGGTGCTTCTCCATCCGTTCCATACACAGGGTCCGGAGCGAAGCTATTTGATGGTCCGACGTAGACTTTGCCCAGCATCGCATCCCTCATCATTTCCGGGATCATCTGCTTCTCCAGCTCGGCAACCTCTTCGTAGAACACGATAGGTAGATCGTGAAGCTTCAATCGCCTGATGAAGAGGTCATGAAGCGTAGCGTAGGTGTGTTGTAAGGACGGACTCGGTTCCTTCGAGCAGAAGCATCGCGGCGCTCGTGCTGGAATGTAGGCGGTAGGATGGCTGTAAAGGATACAGTCTGGGCTCATTGTGGGCGGTCGTGTGGGATCCATCACAGCATTGGCTATCTCGTTGCCATGGTTGCATTTCACGCATGAGTGCGAATGGCCCAGAACGTCGTGGGCTCTTCCTTTGCCCTTTTGGAACTGCTTGAATGCTTTGCGACTCTCTTCCGGTGTAGGCTTGCTGCTGCCAAGCTGCTTAGTGGCAGAAGGTCTGACAGGCTCTTGCTTCATCTCAGATGATGAGCTTGAGCTAGAAGAGACTGTTGCCTGGGAGGTGATGGATGCCGAAGTGTTGGGTTCTGTCATTTGAGTAGGCATGACGTCCGGGAATTCGTCGCTCGCTGACAGGAATGTACGATTGCTATGTTTAGTGCATAGCGAAGCTCGTTCTCAGGCTTGACAGCCCGAGGCAGCAAATCGCAGTCTAAGAAGTAGGGTAGATGCCCACAGTAGGCCCCAGAACAGAAATCGACCGCTTTGCAGGTCAAGACGATGAATCTAGTCAGTCTTGAACCGGTTCTGTCGTTTGATCGCGAGCTCGATATTATGGATATGCCGGCGAGAGGTCGCCGCGCGGAACCAAACTCTCACGTGAATGAAGGCGGATGTGGTATATCGGTTGGCCCAACAAAGCCCTTGCGGATGTGTCTATGCTTTCTTGGCGCTCATGCTGCATGCTACAAGAACTTTTGTACAAGTGTTATTGTGAGTGGCGGTAATGATCCCGGCCGGGTATTTCTATTATGCATTGCACAATCCTCCTTTGTCGCCATCCTCACGCGACGGGCTCAACCTTCTTGCTCTCGGCTGCTGCTGGCTCGTCGTCATCGCTGGTCCTGGTCTTCTCTAGTGCCAGCTGGGCGGCCATAAGGGTCCTGAACCTGCCTCCAGGACGTCGTGCGAGTTCCGAATATCGACCGTCTTCAGTGATCTTCCCATTCTCGAGCACTACAATGCGCTCAGCTCGGGCCAAAGTAGCAAGTCTGTGGGCGATGAGAATGACGGAGATGTTTTGACTTCGGATGATTTGATCAAGGGCAGAGTTCACAGCGTGCTCCGAAGTCGAGTCGAGGGCGCTACAAACAAGGCAAGGGGTCAGATTGAGATTCGACGATGAATCATCTCGCGGGTGAGATCTCCTCACCTAGTGGCCTCATCGAGTAGTAAGAGCGATGGCTTCCTGACGAGAGCACGAGCGATTGCGACTGCAAGAAGGCTACGTCAGCCTTCGTAATGTCGCATTTTCACTATGACAGAGTATGTGACATACTACGTTGCTTCTGACCTCCCGAAAGACTGGCTTTCCCGACTGTCGACGATCATAAAGCATCAGTCATTCGCTTTACTACATGTAGCCATATATGCGCTGCTACTCACTGTTGGTATCGAAACCTTGCGGCAAGTCCCAGATAAAGTCACAGTTGGCCATCCTGGCTGCTTCTTCTACCTCCTCTCGCGTGGTGTGCTCCCGGCCGTAGGCGATATTCGAGTGCACAGTCCCAGTACTGTAATGCGGGACTTCAGCATAGAACCCAATGTGGTCACTTCCCAGATATCTACTTACAAGAGCGTAGGGTCTTGTGAAACCACACCGATCCGTTCTCTCCACGACTCTGGAGTAAAGTCACGGATGTCCTCCCCATCAAAGATGACTCGGCCGGAGTTGGGGTCATAGAATCGGCAGATCAACTGCTGGATACTAGACTTTCCACTTCCGCTCGGTCCGCTGGTAGAGTACGATACTTGAGCGACAAATTCCAGGCAGACAGACAGGGCGTACAGGAGACATACGCGATAGCCAAGCTGGTGCCGACGTCGATTTGTAGGTCGACACCCTTGAGAACTTCGACTTCTTTCCTGCTGGGGTATGTGAAGCTAACGTTCTCAAAGACGATGGGACCGTTTCGACCCTTTTCGAGCGTCTTGCCGACAGACAGCGGGATGGCGGATTTTCGGTCGAGCAGATCAAAGACTCGTGTACCGGCTCCGACCCCCTTCATCAACCCGGTCCAGAATCCAGTCAACCCAGAAACCGATCCTCCGACGTAGCTGTTGGAGCCAGATGAGTGACTAGTCGGGCTTTCCAGTATGGAATCACCTAGACTCACCCAGTGTATATCAACAGACTTGTCAGGTCACCGACAGTGATCTCCGACCTAGAAACAAGATGCCCACCTAGAAACCATCAATCCGGATCAGTCTTGACCCCCGAGATCGTACTCTGCAATTCCGGAACTAACCATATCCAAGCAGACACAACATGGCCAAGTTCCCCGTCAACCCAGAACTACCGTAAAAGATTCCGCTGGCAATAGCTTCCTTTCGCATGAGCTGGAACACATCGTCGACCTTTTTCGCAAATAATCGAGCCTCGATGGGTTGAGCGTTGAACGAGGCGACCGTCTTGAAGGCGTTCAACTTTTCTTCGGCGGTCTGTAGCAGAAGGAGGACTCGTGGTTGTCAGTATAAGATGGTTCGAGCGCATTTGAGGGAGACACAACCCGCTCACTTTGGACATTTCTCCCAGAGCCTCTTGCGTCTGCTTGCTGAGTTTTCGAAGGTATCGACCGTAGATGACCGCACCGATCGAGACGGGCGGGACGACGGCGAGCATAACTCCGGTCAATTTGGCAGAGATCATGACCATGGCAGCGACTGTTGTAAGGCGATCAGAAACCTATCAAATTCAGGCTGTCTTTTTAAGGATATTTGTTGTGAGACTCACCTCCGACGACAGCCGAGATGATAGCTCTGTCATTCAGGAAGGGATCACATCAGTAGGCATTCACAGCTCCACATTTCCCTCGGCCTCCCCACTTACCTCAACCCATCACTCAAGTTACTCGTCAAACTCTCCCCAATGATACTCGTATCGATTCCCAACCGACTGACAATATCCCCCGCACCTCGATCCGCAAACTCCGGCTCCTGGCTTAATGTGCTCAAGTACGCTTGTTCTCTGACCCTAGCGACGATCCTGCCTCCACTGAGACGCATGAGGATGGCTCGGCCTGTATTCGCTCCAGCACCGATGGCGAATGTGAGAGCTAGGCAGGCGGCGGCGACGGGGAAGGAGAGGCCGAAGAAGGTTTCTTGGGGGGAGGAGAAGAAGTCGATGAGTTTTCCGATGGTGAGCGGGATGAGCATGGAGACTGAAGATGAGACCAGGAGCTGAGGTAGGAGAACATGGACGGTTGTTGAATTAGCGATTGCAATGCTAAGTGAGGGGTACTACCGGCACTCACAAGACCGACGGCGAATGTCAAACTCCTCTTCTCCGGTCTAGCCAGATCAACCAACTTGCTGACGGAAGCCGAAGACGTATCCTTCGGGAACATCCTCGCCATCAACCCTTTCCTCTCCGTCTTGACTTCGGATTGTATCACTTCCGCTGGTGTCGAGGTAGAAGTATTGGCTACTGCCGCGGCGGGTTCGGAAGGGTTCATCGTTTGTTCCCCTACGGACGCTTGGGCGGTCTTTTGTTTGATCTCTTCCCCGACTTTTTGGGCGGTTTCGGGTTGATCATCTTTGATTTCTGTGCTTGTCCTGAGAGCAGGCCGACCTGGGGTTTGAGTGTGTTCCGAACGGCGGGAGAGGGCGAAGGTCAGGAAGAGGTTGGGGTGCGAGGAGGATGATGGAGAGGGTCGAGGGGAGGACGTGCGGTAGGTTGAGAAAGTTCGGTTGTAGATACTGCTCGAGGCTGTATTAAGTTGAACAGGGCAGTCGGTGGCGTTCAATAAGGATTCCTGAGTAAGGTGGTCAAGTCTAACATACCGATTTCCATTGGTCGGTCGCCCGAGAACCCTAAACCAACACCTCCCACCGTCCTCATCTCCCGTATCCGCCGTCCTGTCAATCTCCCTTCCGTCACACCTGCATCACCACCTATTCGAACGCCTGTCCGTATCATCTCTGCATTATGTCCGAGAATCGCTCGTGTGACGGGATTCCGTAACGAGTTCATCATGTTGGTATGGCCGGTTTGTCGTGTATGAGCTATTTCAAAAGTACCCGTTCACCCGATGAGACGTTGACGAGCTTTGGCCGAAAGTGGCCCTGAAGGCGATGTCTCGATACGGTCCTCCAGAGATTATCGGGTGGTCGGTGGATGGGCTCTTGATGCCTTTTTTGTCGAACGTGCTGGTGCTGGAAAATTAGGGGACTATCGACGAGTTCCGAGTGATAGAATGAAGAGTTCAGCACAACTATCGAGATTTATTTAGGTCATTGCAACTCGCTTCGCCGGCAACGATCGAGCGATCTTCCCTCCTCCTAGCTCGAGCAGCCGGGATGATGACGCGCGAAAGGGCTCAGGAAATATACCGCGCGCGAACCAAAATAAGGGGGGAGAGAGAGGTTTACCTAGGAAAGCTGGATCTGATGTGGATATGATCGAAGTTTAATCGACAATGGGTCCATCCTACGGCTGGAAATTCTGTCGAGTGAGGATAAGGATATATCGGAACAGCAAGGTTCTATCCCTGATCTCCTGTGAGCCCTGGAAGCCTGTAGATTCGCCTTGTAAGATATTCGCGAGACCAAGATGATCTCGCTAAGGGTACAAATCACGTCGACCAGCCCAAATCGACCTGTCAAACGTGATGCTGCCTCAACGACGCCTCGAATCGCCCACTGTGATCACTTATTACCTCTCAGGTAGTCTCGAACTTGCTTTCTGACCCAGTGCTATCATTTTACATGGGTCAGACGATTTCACAGAGAATCCTCGGTACTATTCCACGTCATCCTATTCTAAAGCTCGACCCAACTTGATTAGCTTATCAAATAAATAACTCTGTGAATCACGCTCGAACAGTCGATCAACTCGGTCCTCGAAATCAGAAACTGAGTGTCGTCGAGGTCAAACATATCAATCCTATTCTATCCCCCTTGCTTGATCGAGAAACCACTCTGATTGTCAACTGAACCAACAAAAACTTGTAGAGCAGGTCTTTTATTCAAGATGGCTCTCAAAGTACCCAAGGGCGGACAGATGCAACTGTTCAAGGATGGTTACAAGGTGAGTCCGGCTCGCAGAACCTTCTGGTTTCCGTCTCTGGGGGGTCTGTAACGTTTGTTAACGTGAAACGCTTGGGATACGGTGTAGACCATGTCGGGAATTGAGGAGGCGGTGATGAGGAATATTCAGGCGGTAGGGGAGTTGACTGAGATTGTGCGGACGAGTTTCGGACCTAATGGTGAGTTCGTGTCGAATTGTTGAGAGGAGCTTTTCGGACGACTCATTGGAACCGATTGTTTGTCTCGCTCTCCTGATATCTTGTCATACATGTTGGGTGCTACGATATTACTACTCGCACGAAACACAGGAAGGAACAAGCTCATCATCAACCACCTTGGAAAACTCTTCGTCACCTCGGACGCAGCGACCATCATCCGGGAAATCGAAGTCGTTCACCCCGCTGCCAAGTTGCTCGTCATGGCTTCCGAATCGCAAGAGAGTGAGATGGGGGATGCGACCAACCTGGTCTTGATCTTGGCGGGAGAGTTGTTGAAGAGGGCGGAGCATTTGTTGGTGATGGGTCTTCATCCGAGTGAGGTGATTCTGGGGTATGAGATGGCCGTAGCAAAGGGAAGAAAGGAGCTCGAGGGTGAGTTCCAGTATGTATGTTGTCAATCCCAGAAGATATTCCTGATGATTTGTGTCTCCCCCATCCGTCCTCATCGCAGACCTCGTCAAGGCCGAAGTCCCCACTCCTCTCCCAACCGCCTCCCAACTCGCTGAATGCATCGAACCCGCCCTCACCTCGAAACAACCCAACGCGTCGGCTCGTCTAGCGTCGTTGGTCGCCGAAGCTTCGTTGGCCGTCATGCCCACAACGCCAAAGGATTTCAACGTGGATGCGATCAGGATCGTCAAGGTGCTTGGAGGTGGAGTCGAGGGGAGTCGAGTAGTCAGGGGAATGGTATTCGGCAAGGAGCCCGAAGGTGCGTCCGGGAGGCATTCGTTTTGATCGTGAGGGGAGATAGGAAGGCTGATCTTGTCTTCGTCATTTGTAGGTAACGTCAAAAAGGCCTCAAAGGCCAAGGTAGCGGTCTTCTCTTGTGGTCTCGATATCGCTCAGACCGAGACCAAGGGAACAGTCTTGTTGAAAAAGGCCGAGGAGTTGCTCGACTTTTCGCGAGGCGAGGAGAAGCAGTTGGAGGGAGTGAGTCTGGTAGTGCTGGTTATTGGCTTGTCGCGTTGACGTTTGGCTGACAATCTGCCCCGTTCAATCTCACAGTACATCAAGGAGGTCGCCGACTCGGGAGTCAAGATCGTCATTGCTGGAGGTGGAATCGGTGATCTCGCTCTCCACTACTTGAACCGATTCGATATCGCGGTCATCAAGATCCAGTCCAAGTTTGATCTCCGACGCTTGTGCAAGGTTGTCGGTGCCACGCCCTTGGCACGATTGGGTGCTCCCATGGCCGAGGAGGCTGGTTTCGTCGACATCTTCGAGACCGTCGAGATTGGAGGTGACCGTGTGACGGTCTTCAGGCAAGAGGCTGGCGAGAGGACGAGAACGGCGACCATCGTTCTCCGAGGCGCTACTGCGAACCACTTGGACGACCTCGAGCGATCGTTGGACGACGGGATCAACACGGTCAGGATCTTGTTGCGTGATGGACGATTGGTACCTGGTGCTGGTGGAGCCGAGCTCGAGCTCGCTAGGCGGGTAGCCGAGTACGGTGAGAAGACTTCCGGGTTGGCTCAACACGCCATCCGAAAGTGGGCCGAGGCGATGGAGGTGGTCCCCAAGACCTTGGCTGAGAACGCTGGGTTGAATGGAGAGGACACTGTGAGCGCTCTTTACAAGGCTCACAGCGAGGGCAAGATCGATGTTGGCGTGGATATCACTGGGGCCAATGATGGTACGGTTGAGACGGTTGCGGCCAAGATTATGGATCCGTTTGCCGCCAAGGACTGGGCTATCAAGCTTGCGTGAGTTTGCGGCAGAGTGTGCGACCGAGTATCGCGATGAAGCTGAGCGCTTTCCTGGACTGGTTGATAGCACCGCCGCTGCCGTGTCTATCCTGCAAGTCGACAGCATCATCGTATCAAAGCAAGCCGGTATTGCTCCTCCCGTAAGTCCGGCACGTCTTTGATTCATCGGTTTGGGAACTCATCATAGAGTGTTCACGCGTATAGAAACAAAGCGGCAACTGGGACGAAGACTAGTTTCGGTCTGCGTTGGCTGTGGATTTCTTGGCATAGACACGACCTTACGTCTTTCGCACGATCTAGTTTGGTTTTACGTTGGCTGTAATCGCTTCAATGAAGGACCCTATCACAAAAGGCATTTACAAAGGGTTTACATGGGATGCTCGTCAAGTGTACTGGTGCGCCGGATCTCATCTAGGGTGTGTGTGTCAGTGCTCGAAAATCTGTCCCGCATCCTATTGGTTCCCTTCTCTGCCGTGATGCCACCTGTGCATGATCCTGCGAAGGTAAGGGCGTCAGCCATGGTTTATCGAGTCTGACGATTCGACGCTCGACTCACTGGTGATAAACCAGCTGATAATCGCCCTGGAATCCGCTCCAATTGTTGCTCTGGAACCCTCCAAGCGGGTAAATTCTGACCGCGACCCATGTTAGAACTCTCCATCGACGCCGACGAGACAGTCAGTACTCACAAGACATCGCCAATTCTGACGGGATGGTTGATTCCGGAAAGCTGTCGTGGGTGGATTCCATAACGATTCAAGAGATAGCGGAAGACACAGTCGGTGCTGCGATGGCGGGACGGTCAGTCTGTTGCGCATCAAGTGATCGTCCTGGGTACACTTACAAGATCCCAGGCCCGGTCCATTCGAGCTGTCAAAGAATGGGGAAGGTGGTTAGCGTGACGATCATAAGGTGCGATCATAACGTGACGTGACTTGCAATCCGTCGATTGAAATCTTCTCCGCTTCCCAAGTCCGTGCCGTTGATCCGGATCTGCTCGGAGTATCTCATGATACGACCCATGACATCGAGATAGACTAGGTGAGCGAGGTATTTGGTTCAGCGCAGGAAGTTGACGAGGCGCATAGGAGATGATCAAACTCACCTGGATGATAAGGTTGAGCGCCCATCGTCCACTAGAACCCAACACAAAACGGCAAGCCGATCAACACCGGGATCCCTATCACCGCTACACACGCGCCCCCACGGACTAACCTGAACAAACTGAATACTCCTCGCATACCCTCTCTCGACCCAATTGAACTTTGTATAAGGAGCATCGAATTCGACAGCCACGATCAATTGAGGCATGCCTAACGCGTCATCTAGGCTGGCGGAGATGGCTTCCTGAAGCATCTCGGGGCTGAGGATGGATGGGTCGGGGGTATCATCATCGTCTCGTTCATCGGATGCAGGGGGCGGAGAGGGGGAGAGGCTTAAGAGGTAAGGCGCGAGGGTGAAAAGTGGGTCGGAGAGGATGTGGGCGTTGGGGGAGTTTCCTTGTAGACCAGGCCATTCGAGTAAAGGTCTGACGCAGGATGTATCGCTGTCGGTGTAGATCCCTCCCTGGTAAAGCAGCTTGAGATATCTGAAACTGTCCGCTACGAGTTCGAGCCATTCGGAAATCAGCCCCTGCCCTGGCGCAGACGTCCCACGGGCCCCTCCCCCTCAACCCGGGTCAAAACTCACACCTAAGCACCCCCCTAGGCAACGCATTAAACTCTTCAATAAGCCCCATCAACTCATCCCCCCATCCTCTCCGATCCTCATCAACCAGACCTAATCGGAGGTTCTCGCTGAATCGTTGTTTACGTCGTCCGAGGTTGGGAAGTTCGGAGGCGCTGAAAGTCTCTTTCATCCAGGCGTTTATGGCGGGGTCGTCGTACCACGAGACGGTCCAATCTAGGTTCATGTTGGCCTGCCGGGGCGGGGAATAAAGTTAG
>Ga0308160_10003979_pt1 | contig 16150 bp, 15 predicted proteins | sample PhyFR1_FD_201036 | JGI IMG/M metagenome (GOLD analysis project Ga0308160, IMG submission 201036) | Phyllosphere microbial communities from UC Gill Tract Community Farm, Albany, California, United States - DLSLF.R1 | ecosystem: Host-associated > Plants > Phyllosphere > Unclassified | place: USA...
TGCCACCATCCAGCGGCTTCGCGGCCAAGCGGTGCGGTTCCAATTCCAGCTGGCACGGCAGCCTGGGCGCCCCAGCGTTTCCCTTCCCCAGCATCTGGCCATCATCGACGCCGTGTGCCGGCATGATCCCGAGGGTGCCGCGGAGGCCATGCGGCTGCACCTGGAAAGCGTGGCCGACGCTATCCGGGAATCGGCCTAACGGCTTTGTGGCGGCCCTGCGCCGTCAGGGAATCAGGTTCTCCGCGCGGTACCGGTCGAAAAGTGCGGTGAAGGCGTCCAGCGTCCGCCGGTAGCCGGTGAAGCCGGCGTCCCTGCTCTTGCCCATGTCCGTCACCACCTCGATGTTTCGCCCGAGATCACCGTCCGTGTGCCACCAGGATGCCACGCGGCCCAGGTCCGGTTCGCTGAGGCCATGGCGCCCGGCCAGCTCCCGCCACTGTTCCTCCCGCCCCGCCATGGACTGCTCAAGCGGACGGGGCTCCCCCTGGTATCCCTCCCACTCCACGCCGAAGTAGGCTGCGAGCTTCGGCCACATCCAGCGCCAACGGAACACATCGCCGTTGACGATGTTGAAGGCCTCATTCGCGGCTGCCGGAGTGGTGGAAGCCCAGAGCATGTGCTCGGCCAGCAGGCCGGCATCCGTCATGTCGGTCAGGCCGTTCCATTGGGTTTCGGATCCTGGGAAGACGAACGGCTGCCCGCTGTCCCGGCACAGGGCGGCCTGCGCGGCAAGGGTGAGGCCCATGTTCATGGCGTTGCCCACCGCGTGCCCGATCACGGTGTGGGCGCGGTGCACGGACCAGGTGAACCCCTGCTCAGCCGCTGCCGCCCAAAGTTCGTCCTCCTGGGCGTAGTAGAAGTTGTTCACCGGAAGCCGCGGCTCCTCCTCATGGAAGGGCGTGTCCGGCATTTCCCCGGCGGCGTAGGCTTCGAACGGTCCCAGGTAGTGCTTTAGCCCGGTCATCAGGGCTACGTGGGCTACGTCCTTTCCCCGCAGCGCCGCGAGGAGGTCACGCACCATGCCCGCATTCACGGCGATGTTCTCTTCCTCCGTGGCGCGCCGCGACCATGCGGTGAAGAAGACATGGGAGGGGTTTTCCGGAGCAAGCACAGCGGTGAGCGCGGAAACCGAGGTCAGGTCCGCGGAAAGCCACCGGACGCCGGGACGCTCGGCCCCGGGCCGGCGGGACAGGGCAAGGACTGCCCAGCCGTCGCCAACCAGGGTATCCACCAGGGCCGAGCCCGCGATTCCGGTGGCCCCCACCACCAGGGCCGTCCGTCCGTTGCCCGCTGCTGTTCCTGATCCGATGGTCATAGTGCTCCTTCTAGTGGGTGCTGGGTGTATCCGCGCGTCAGCACGGCCTCACGCTGTGGCGGAGGCCCGCGCGCTGCGTCGCGCCGGGACAAAGGGCCACCGAAGGCCCCTTAGCGACAAGCCCCGCCATCAGGCAGATATTCCATGGAGCTCCCTGGCGGGACTGTTACGCGGAAGGCGGAAAGCGCCGGCTGCACCTCAGCGGTGGCAAGCCCGGGGGAACGGGCCGCACGGCGGATTGCGAGGAAAATAGGGTCTCATCCGCCCAGCCGTCTATGTTCCAATGGGAGGGTTGCACCGGCTGCCCGAGTCCAACCGCGGCCTCGGCCCAACGGAAGGAAGAAGCACATGACCGAACCCCAAGAGCATCCTCCGGTTCCCACGCCCGCGAGCGCCCAGGGCTCTGGCCAGAAGGCCGAGGGTGGCTGCCCCGTAATGCATGACAGCGTTACCGCACAGGGCAGCGAGAGCGAAAACCCGGCCATCGACTCACCCCAGCCCAAGGGGCACCGGCCGCGGACCATCGCCGACTGGTGGCCCAACCAGCTGGACCTCTCCGTCCTCCACACCAACCACCCGGCCGGCAACCCGCTGGGCCCGGACTTCAGCTACCGGGACGAATTCCAGAAACTCGACGTCGAGGCGCTCAAGCAGGACATCACCGAGGTCCTCACCACTTCCCAGGACTGGTGGCCGGCGGACTTCGGCCACTACGGCGGCCTGATGATCCGGATGAGCTGGCACGCGGCGGGCACCTACCGAGTCCATGACGGCCGCGGCGGAGCGGGCGACGGCGGCCAGCGGTTCGCGCCGCTGAACAGCTGGCCGGACAACGCCAACCTGGACAAGGCCCGCCGCCTCCTGTGGCCGGTGAAGCAGAAATACGGCCAGAAGCTTTCCTGGGCGGACCTGCTGGTCCTCGCCGGCAATGAGGCCCTCGAATCGATGGGCTTCAAAACCTTCGGCTTCGCATTCGGCCGCGAGGACGTCTGGGAGCCGGAGGAGATCTTCTGGGGCCCCGAGGATGCCTGGCTGGGCGACGAGCGGTACGTCGCCGAAGGCCAGATGGCTGATGAGGTGGGCTCCACCGAGATGGGCCTGATCTACGTCAACCCCGAAGGCCCCATGGGCAACCCGGACCCTATGGCCGCCGCAGCGTTCATCCGCGAAACGTTCAAACGGATGGCCATGAATGACGAGGAGACCGTGGCGCTGATCGCCGGCGGCCACACCTTCGGTAAGACCCACGGTGCCGGCAGCGCGGATGACCATGTGGGTCCGGAGCCGGAGGGCGCGGACCTTGAGTCCCAGGGCCTGGGCTGGCTGAGCACGTACGGGTCCGGCAAGGGTGCGGACACCATCACCTCCGGCCTGGAAGTGACCTGGACTGACGTGCCCACGCAGTGGAGCAACCGGTTCTTCGAGATCCTGTTCGGGCATGAGTGGGAGCTGCTGGAAAGCCCCGCCGGCGCCAAGCAGTGGGTGGCCAAGAACGCCGAGAAGATCATCCCGGACGCCCATGACCCGGAAAAGAAGCACCTGCCCACCATGCTCACAACGGACCTGTCGCTGCGCGTGGACCCGGAGTACGAAAAGATCTCCCGGCGCTTCCTGGAGAACCCGGACCAGTTCGCGCTGGCGTTCGCCAAGGCCTGGTACAAACTGCTGCACCGCGACATGGGCCCAGTGGGCCCGCACCTGCTCGGCCCGTGGGTTCCGGAGGCGCAGCTGTGGCAGGATCCTGTTCCCGCCGTCGGCCATGAACTGATCGGCGAGGAGGACATCGCCGCGCTGAAGGCCAAACTCCTGGACTCCGGCCTGACTGTCCCGCAGCTGGCCTCGACGGCATGGGCATCCGCCGCCACGTACCGCAAGACAGACCGGCGCGGCGGCGCCAACGGGGCCAGGATCCGTCTGGAACCGCAGCGCAGCTGGGAAGCCAACGAGCCCGAACAGCTCTCCACCGCGCTGCAGACGCTTGAACGCGTGCAGGAGGAGTTCAACACCGGCCAGGCCAACGGCAAGAAGGTATCGCTCGCGGACCTGATCGTCCTCGGCGGCGCCGCCGCCGTGGAAAAGGCAGCGTCCGACGCCGGGGTCCCCGTCACGGTGCCGTTCCGTCCGGGCCGCACGGACGCGGCACAGGAGCAGACCGACGTCGAGTCCTTCGGCTACCTGCAGCCACGCGCGGACGGGTTCCGGAACTACATCCGGCCCGGGGTGAAACTCCAGCCCGAAACCCTGCTGCTGGACAAGGCCTACCTGCTGGACCTCTCAGCACCGGAGATGACGGCACTGGTGGGCGGCATGCGCGCGCTGGGCACCAACGTGGGCGGCTCCGGCCACGGCGTCCTCACCGACAGGCCGCAGGCCCTGACAAACGACTTCTTCGTCAACCTGCTCTCCCCCGGCACCAAGTGGAAGGCCTCGGAGGATGAGGAGAACGTCTACGAGATGACGGACGTCTCCACCGGCGAGGTGAAGTGGACTGCCACCGCCGTGGACCTGGTGTTCGGCTCCAACTCGCAGCTCCGAGCCCTGGCCGAGGTCTACGCCAGCAGCGACGCCAAGGAGAAGTTCGTCCACGACTTCGTGGCTGCCTGGGCGAAGGTCATGGAACTGGACCGGTTCGACCTGAACTGAGCCCTACTTTCGGCGGCTTCTAGCCGCTGAACCGGCGTCAGGAATGGCGGCGAAACCATACCGGTTTCGCCGCCATTTCCGTTCCCTGGGCTGTCGGTTTCAGGAGTCGACTCACGCCGGTTCTGTGGATCCTGGCCTCCAGGGCGTGTGCGTATGCGTCAGCCACACCGCGCCCGGGTTCAGCGAGCGCACCAGCAGCTGGCCCTCGGTGCTGGGGTTGTCGAGTTCTCCGAACCACACTGCCGTGTCCCCGGCGATGACCGTGGGGACTCCGCCGGGGTCGATGACAACGATCTGTGAGCCGGGGGTATGGCCAGGGGCGGGGAGGAGCCGAATCCCGGGAAGCAGCTCATGCTCGCCATCGATGGGGACGTAGGTCACCCCCGGCGGATCCACCCACTCCGGGATGGTGTAGTCCTCCTGGTTGCGGGCGTCGTGGAGTTCGCGGCGCTGCACGTAGATGGGTTTCCCCGCGAAGAGGTGGTTGCCGCCGCAATGGTCAAAATGCAGGTGGGTGTTGACCACCATGTCCACGCTGCCCAGGTCAAAATCCTGGTCGGTCAGGGGATGGAGGCGGGGATCCATGTCCGCCACCGCCGGATGAAGCCGGGTCAGGCCGGTATCCACCAGTACGCGAGCCTGGGGGTGGTCGATGACGTGCACGTACACCGGCATCAGTTCGTCCTCAGCCAGCAGGTCGGCAACCCGAATAGCGGTGACGCTGATTGCAGCGGGAGAATTCATGCCTGGACCTCAGTTCCACGTCGTGGCGGTTGAATTGCCGGCACCAATGCGCCGGTGGCTGGGGCGGCGGCGTTGTGGTGCTTGGTCCAGACTCGCACCTGCTCCGGTGCTCCGCTAGGGCGCCGCGGCAATAAGGGACGCCATCTGCGTGCCCGCGTCGCTTCCGGGCGCCGGCGTGTAGACCACCAGGTGCAGGTCCGGCCGGTCCGACGGGGACAGCTGGTGGTGCTCCAACTGCAGCACTCCCACGGCGGGGTGGTGGAAGAGCCGCTCGCGTGATTCGAAGCCCAGGATGTCGTACCGGTCCCACCCTTCCCGGAATTCCGGGCTGGCCTCCTTGAGCCGCTCCACCAGGTTCTTGACGTCCACATCCCCCAGCCGCTGGCCCGTTTCGGCGCGGAACTCCGCCAGGAACCTCTTGCTGGTCACCTCCCAGTCGGGCAGCAGGTCCCGCACATAGGGATCGGTGAACACCAGCCAGAGGAGGTTGCGGTCCGCAGCAGCAACCGTAGCGATGTTGGGGAACAGCGCCGCGTAAGCGTTGTTCCAGCCGGCGACGCCCCAGTCCGGAAACAGCGCGAAGGACGGGTTCGGGTCCAGGGCATGGAGCAGCCGCTGGAGGTGGGCAGGCGCGGTGGCCGCCGCCGTCGTGCTGGGTCCGGCGGACGCGTAGCCGCCGAGTGACAGAACGTAGTCCAGGCCGGTGTCCGAAAGATGCAGGGCCCTGCTGACGGCTTCCAGCACCTGGCGTGACGGGCTGATGTCGCGGCCCTGCTCCAGCCACGTGTACCAGGTGACGCTCACGCCGGAAAGGAACGCCACCTCTTCACGCCGGAGGCCCCGCTCACGCCTGCGGGCTATGGGCGGGAGTCCATAGTCAACCCGGAGGGCCTGGTCCCGGCGGGCCCGGAGGAAGAGGCCCAGTTCCTTGCGGCGGCCAGAGTTCTGCACAGGGAAATACTATTACTCTGGTACTCCCACTACTAGTAGCAAGGCCGTCTTCCTCTTGCGGCGGCGCCAGAGAAGGATGGTCATCATGCCTGCACTACGTTCAAAGACAGTTACCCACGGCCGCAACATGGCCGGAGCCCGCGCATTGCTGCGCGCATCCGGCGTCGCCAATTCGGATATCGGCAAGCCGATCATCGCCGTGGCCAACTCCTTTACCGAATTCGTCCCCGGTCACACCCACCTCGCCCCCGTGGGCCGGATCGTCTCCGACGCGATCCTCGCCGCCGGCGCCGTGCCGCGCGAATTCAACACCATCGCTGTGGATGACGGCATCGCCATGGGCCACTCCGGCATGCTCTACTCGCTGCCGTCCCGCGACCTGATTGCCGACTCCGTGGAGTACATGGTCAACGCGCACTGCGCCGACGCCCTGGTGTGTATCTCCAACTGCGACAAGATCACCCCCGGCATGCTGATGGCCGCCCTGCGCCTGAACATCCCCGTGGTGTTCGTCTCCGGCGGACCCATGGAGGCCGGCCGCGTCACCCTGACCGACGGTTCTGTCCGCTCCCTTGACTTGGTGAACGCGATCGCCGATGCGGTGGACGAATCCATCTCCGACGAGGACATCAACCTCATCGAAGAAAACGCCTGCCCCACCTGCGGCTCCTGCTCCGGCATGTTCACGGCCAACTCCATGAACTGCCTCGCCGAGGCCATCGGCCTTGCCCTGCCGGGCAACGGCTCCGTGCTCGCGACCCACACCGCACGCAAGGCGCTGTACGAGAAAGCCGGCGCTACCGTCGTCGAACTTGTGAAGCGCTACTACGACGGCGACGACGAGTCGGTCCTGCCGCGCAACATCGCCACCGCAGAAGCCTTTGACAACGCCATGGCGCTGGACATCTCCATGGGCGGCTCCACCAACACCATCCTGCACCTGCTTGCTGCTGCCCAGGAAGCAGGCGTGGAGTACGGCCTGGCCGAGATGGATGCCAAATCCCGCCAGGTGCCCTGCCTGGCCAAGGTGGCCCCGAACGTTGCCGGGAACAAGACCTACTACATGGAAGATGTGCACCGTGCCGGCGGCATCCCCGCGCTGTTGGGCGAACTGAACCGCGGCGGCCTCCTGCACAAGAACGTCCATTCCGTGCACTCCACCGATCTTGACGGCTGGCTGGATGACTGGGACATCCGCGGCGGCAAGGCCACCGAAGAGGCACAGGCCCTGTGGCACGCTGCTCCCGGCGGCGTCCGCTCCTCCACCGCCTTCTCGCAGTCGAACGAGTGGACGTCCCTGGACACCGACGCTGCAGAGGGCTGCATCCGCTCGGTGGAGCACGCCTTCTCCAAGGACGGCGGCCTGGCCGTGCTGCGCGGCAACGTGGCAGAGGACGGCGCCGTGGTGAAGACCGCCGGCGTGGACGAATCCATCTGGACGTTCCAGGGCCCGGCCGTTGTGTGCGAGTCCCAGGACGAGGCCGTGGAGAAGATCCTGAACAAGGGCATTAAGGAAGGCGACGTGGTGGTCATCCGCTACGAAGGCCCTCGTGGCGGCCCGGGCATGCAGGAAATGCTCTACCCGACGTCGTTCCTCAAGGGCCGCGGCCTGGGCAAGAAGTGCGCACTCATCACGGACGGCCGCTTCTCCGGCGGCACGTCCGGCCTGTCCATCGGGCACATCTCGCCTGAGGCTGCTTCCGGCGGAACCATCGCCCTGGTGGAAGACGGCGACATCATCAGCATCAACATCAGCCAGCGCTCCCTGCAGCTGGAAGTCTCCGACGAGATCCTGGCCGAACGCCGCGAGAAGCTGCTGGTCAACGGCGGCTACAAGCCGAAGGACCGGGACCGCCACGTGTCCGCAGCTTTGCGTGCCTACGCCGCCATGGCCACCTCCGCGGACAAGGGTGCCGTCCGCGACGTGTCCCTCCTGGAGCACTAGGCTTTAGCGATCAGATGACCCCCGCCCGGATGCTTTTCGGGACGGGGGTCATCTGCGTTACAGCAGGTCAGGACGGGAACGGCCCGGAAACCTGCCAGAATGGCCGGATGATTACCGAGCACGCACTGCTGCCCGTCGTTCCCGGCCAGGAAGAGGAGTTCGAAGCCGCCTTCGGCCAGGCCCGGCACATCATTGCGGCCATGCCGGGCTTCCTTTCGCTCTCGCTTTCGCGCTCGCTTGAGTCCCCCAGCACCTACCTGCTGCTGGTGGAATGGGAAACCCTCGAGGACCACACCCAAGGCTTCCGCGGCTCCCCCGAATACCATCAGTGGCGGGCTTTGCTGCACCGGTTCTACGAGCCGTTCCCCGTGGTGGAGCACTATAACCAGGTGATGTCGGCAGGGCCTGCCGATGTGGGGGCCGCCGACGTGAAAGATCCGGCCTGATCTGGTGGGCAGGCTCGCAGTGGTCACTGGGGCCAACCGCGGACTGGGATTCGCCATCGTCCGCGAGCTCTCGGAGAACGGGTGGGACGTCCTCGCCCTGACCCGTACCTCCGCCGAACCTGCGGGCGGATCTTGGCCGGCCGGCGTCGTACCCGTCCTGCACGACGTCCGGTCCGAACCGTCGCACGCGCTCACGGCGGCAGTGGGCCAGAGGCCCGTTGACCTGCTGGTCAATAACGCGGCGCAGGGTGCCCCGCACGCCAGGCTGGGAGCCATTGAGCCGGCCGGCCTCATGAACGCTGTGGATGCGAATGTGGCCGGTCCGCTGCGGCTGACGCAGTTCCTGCTGCCGAACCTCCTGGCCGCGCCCGACCCCGTCATCGTCAACGTGGCGTCCCGGCTGGGTTCCGTGGCGGCGCAGGCGAAGGGCGATTTCGCGGATCTTTCCACCAGCTATGCGTACAAGGTGTCCAAGGCTGCCCAAAACATGCTCACCGTTTCGCTTGCCCAGGAACTCCAGGGCCAGGTGCGCTGCTGGGCGGTGCACCCCGGCAAGCTTGCCACGGCCATGGGCCAGTCCGATGCTTCCAAGAGTCCCGCCACCGCCGCGCGGCAGCTCCGGGAACTCGTCGACTCGGGCTCCCGCACGTCTCCCCGGTTCTGCTCCCTAGGCGAGGAAGACCTGGCCTGGTAGGTCCGGGACCGCGGCCCGGCGCCATTAGCCTTGAACCGTGAGCATCAAGGCTGTCCTCTTCGACCTGGACGACACACTCTTCGACCATCTGGCATCGGCAAAGGCAGGGCTTCAAGCCTTCACGCGGCATCTCGGGCTTGCACCCTCCAATGACCTGGCCGGGGACTGGTTCACCATCGAGCGAGCCAACTACGACCGCTTCCTCGCCAAGGAGTTAACGTTCCAGGAGCAGCGACGGGAACGGCTGCGGCAATTCCTCCCGCTGGCTGGCTACGCCGCACCCGCCGGCGAGGAAGATTTGAACGAACTCTTTGCGGTCTACCTGGAGTGCTACGAGCGGTCCTGGCAGGCATTCCCTGACGCGGGACCCTGCCTGCAGGCGCTTCGCGATGGCGGCGTACTGACGGCCGTGATCTCGAACGGAAACCACGCACAACAACAGGCGAAGCTCAGGAACATCGGGCTTGAGTCGGCGCTGGATGCAATCTTCACTTCGGAGTCCATCGGCCATCCCAAACCCATGCCGGAGGCCTTCCTGAAACCGTGCGAGGCCCTGAGTGTGCTTCCGGTGCATGCACTGTACGTGGGAGACAACTTCCGGGTTGATATCGAAGGTGCCCGCAACGCCGGGCTCCAAGCTGTTCATCTCCAGCGGGGAGGCACCCCAGAACGCGGGACCCTTCAGAACCTAAAGGAGCTCACTTTACTGATGTCCGCTACTGCGGTGCCAAGAGCGTAACTCCTCACCTGGCAGGCCCGCGGAATGAGGAAAGGCCCCCACGCGAGTCGAAGCTCGAGCGCGGGGGCCTCCTTGTTGCCTCCGCATTGGGGGAATTGGAAGCAACTAGAAATCTACCCGCTGGTAACCTCCGGAAATGCCGATTTTGGCGGCCGGCGGGGAATCTTGACTGAAATTTGAGCCCGGGCACGGGCTGACGCTGCGGTTCAGTCTGTTTCCGGGCCCTTGGCCGCGTCCGGGTCCTCTTCGGGCTCGAAGGTGTTGGCTTCGGCGTCTGCGCCGATTCCGACGCCGTCGCTGCCGCCGGGCACATCGCCGCCGCCCTTTGCCTTGTCTTCCGCCTCCCGGGCTTCGCCGTCAGGCAGTGAGTCGGGTGAGTTGGTGGTCATCGTTGCTCCTCCATTGGCCGGGCCTCCACGCTAACAGCCCCGGCCGCGAAAGGCTCCGGCCCGGGGCAAACTTTTTGACGTACGACGGCGGGCGGCAGCCTGGGCGCCGAGGCTACGGGCCCATGGGGTCGCCACCGGGCCGCCTCTCAGCGCGGGCCCCGCACCGCAACATGAAACACCAAAACATCACAGAAAACGATCAGAATCTCTTGACTGCGAAAGTTGAACGCTGTTACAACTGTTGTAACAGCGGCTCCAGGCTTCTACTTCCATCCCCATTCTCCGAATGACCGCCTGCTCCATTTTTGAATCGATACAACATGGCCGTGTGCCGACCACCCGTTATCAAAGGAGATCAACGTGACCGAAACCCGCCCTGCCCGCAGCGCCCGCAGCAGGAACTACCACAAGCCCCTGGCCTGGTGTCTTGCCGCCACTGCGTTGGCCAGTGGAGCCGGACTGGCGTTTTCCGCCCCGGCTGCCCGGGCCGAGCCCAACAACTACAGGTTCGACTTCGGCAGCGGCCCGGTTGAAAAGGGATACACAGGAGTCAGCGCCTCGGACGCCTACACGCCGGAGCGCCGGTACGGTTTCAACACCCCCGAGCACATGGCCAACGTTGCGGCCAAAGGAACCGGGGCGGGAAGCGACGCCGTCCGGTTCCTGGAGTTCGGCACCAAGAGCAGCAACACGTTCAGTGTGGACCTCAAAGAAGGCCTGTACAGGGTGACCGTCACCCTCGGCGATACGTCACGGGCAAGCGTAGTCGCGGAAGGCGTCTTCCAGGAGATGAACCTGACCGGAAACGGCGCCACGGTGTCCTTCGAGGTCCCGGTAACCGACGGCCAGCTCAATCTCCTGGTCACGGAAGGCAAGGTGGGCACGGCCTTCACACTCAGCGCCCTGGACATCGAAAAGGTGTCGCGCCACCCGGAGATGGACCCCACCATCTGGGTGGGCGGCGATTCCACGGTGGCCAGCTACTACCCGCTGGATTCCAGCGTCCAGGGCGGCTGGGGCCAGCTGTTGCCGCAGTTCGTCGATCCGGCAAAGTACGACGTCCGCAACATGGCCACCGGCGGGCAGATCGCGCGCGGCTTCCGCAATGACGGCCAGCTGGAGGCCATCCTGCAGTACATCAAGCCCGGCGACCTGTTCCTGCTGGAGATGGGCATCAATGACACTGCCGCCAAGAACGCCACCACCGAGGCGGAGTTCAAGGAAATCATGCGGGACATGGTCCGGCAGGTGGCGGCGACCGGTGCCACACCAGTGCTTGTGACACCGCAGGGCCGCGCCACCGATTTCGTGGACGGTGTGCACTCCTCTGTGGACCGCTGGTACCGGCACTCCACCGTGGCCCTGGCCCAGGAGGAAGGCGTCCCGCTGGTTGACCTGAATGTCCTCTCGTCCGCCTACTTCACGCAGATCGGCCCGGAGGCAACGCTGGCCCTGTTCATGAACGGCGACACCCTGCACCCCAACCGGGCCGGCGCCACTGAACTCGCCCGGATCGTCACCGCGGACCTGGCGCGGCAGGGCCTCCAGTAGGCCTACACCTTCCGAAACAGTCGGACGACGGCGGCGCGCGGCACCGGGAGCTGGTTCCGGAAGCCGCAACCCGCCGTCGTCAGTCCTTCTTCAGCTCTTCGGCGAGCATGACGATGATGCCGCTGGGCCCCCGCACATAGGAGAGCTTGTAGATGTCCTGGTAGGTGGCCACGCCGCGCAGCGGGTGGCAGCCGTGTTTCGCGGCGATCTCCAGGGCTTGGTCGATGTTGTCCACTGAGAAGGCGACGCGGTGCATGCCGATTTCGTTGGGCAGCGTGGGGGCCGTCTCGATCGCGTCGGGGTGGATGTACTCAAAGAGTTCCAGCTGGCCGCGGCCGTCCGGTGTCTGGAGCATCGCAATCTTGGCGTGGTTGCCGTCAAGTCCGACGGCGGTATCCGTCCATTCGCCGCTGACGGTATCCCGCCCCACCACCGTGAGGCCGAGATCGGTGAAGAAGGCTATGGTTTCTTCGAGGTCCCGGACAGCGATGCCCACATTTTCCAGCTTGATGGTCATGGGTGCACGCTACCGAGGCGGACGGAGGAGGTCCAGTGGCACAGCGAACGCGTTGACTGGTGTGTGGTCAGTTGCTGCACTCGCCTGGCTTGTCGATTTAGGGACTTGAAAGTCGCAGAATCAGGGTGTTTCAGGTCCAGTCCGAGGAGAAGTCGAGCGGCGGCCACCAGCGGGTCCGTGAATGCACGGGGAACCTGCGCCCGGTCACTTCGGTGGGCGTAATCCGGATCAGGTGGTCTTTGGGTCCCGGCAGCCAGGGTTCACGGTCCGGGTCGGCCAGCTCAACGGGCGCCTCGCCCTCCGGCACCTGCCCGGGGATGCCCTTGACCACCACGCTCCACACCTCCGTGCTGTACGTGCCGAGCCCGTCCGTTTCAAAAGCGACGGGCGTGCTGCTGAGCATTGCATTGAGCTTGGCGCCGGGGGCCGTGCGGAACAGGATGGTGCGGTCCACGGGCACGAAGTTGACCGGGAAGATCTCCGGAACTGCCCGGTTGATCACCGCCAGCCTGCCAATGTACGCAGATTCCAGGTATCGCCAGCACTCGTCTTCTGTGAGGGTCTCGGCTTGCGGCTGCTGCTGTGGGGTGGCCATGGCCGTGATTCTAGGCCGGAGAGCCGCGGCGCAACAGGGCCGTGCTGCCCCAAACGCCAGCGGACCGGAAGCCGGTCAGCCGTTCCCGCCGGGTGGCCGGATGATCCGCCGCTGGGTGGCCGCGGCGATGGCAGCGGTACGGTTGTCCACGCCGAGTTTGCCGTAAATATGGACCAGGTGTGTCTTCACTGTCGCCTCGGAAATGAAGACCTGCTTGGCGATGGCCCGGTTGGACAGGCCGGTGGCCAGCAGTTCCAGCAGCTGCACCTCCCGCGGGGTCAGCGAAGTGCCGGGGTTGCTGATCCGGTCCATCAGCAGCGCGGCAGCCCTCGGCGCGAGGACCGTACTGCCGGCCGCAGCCTGCAGGACGGCCTGACGCAGCTGTTCTGGCGGGGCGTCCTTCAGCATGTAGCCGCTCGCCCCTGCCTCCACGGCAGCGAGGATGTCCGCGTCGGTATCGTACGTGGTCAGGATCAGCACCGGCGGCGGCGCCGGCAGCTTCCGGATCGCGGCCGTTGCGGTGACCCCGTCCATCCCCTGCCCCATCTGCAGGTCCATGAGGACAACGTCCGGCGGCTCCCCCAGCGCGGACAGCCGGTCCAGTTCCTTCAGCGCCGCCCGCCCGTCGGACGCCTCGGCGGCGATGGCGATCCCCTCGAACCCCGCCAGCATGGCCCGCAGCCCGGCCCGGACCACGGGATGGTCGTCCACCAGGAGCACACGGACTTCACTCACGGAATTCACCAGCCAGCGGCAGCCGGATGGCCACCACGGTGCCCTCGCCGGGAGCGGATTCCAGCTCCAGCGAGCCGTTCAGGGCATCCACGCGTTCCCGCAGCGAGCGCAAACCGAACCCGCCGCCGTCGCCACCGCCGGCGTGCGCGGCGGCCGCCGCAGCATCCGGATCAAAGCCCGCGCCGTCGTCGTAAATGTCCATGGTCACCTCCGTGCCGAGGAAGGCCAGGGTCACGACGGCGGTGCGCGCCCCGGCATGTTCGCGGACGTTGGCGAGGCTCGCCTGGGCCGCGCGCAGCAGGGCGACGCGGACCGGCTGGGGCAAGTCCAGGGGATCGCCGTGCACCTCCACGCGGCAGCGCAGCGGCAACCCGGCCGCGGCGGCGCGCGTCTCGGTGGCCGCGCACAACCTGCGAAGTGCGTCCACCAGGGTGCTCCCCTCCAGCTGCGGCGAGGACAGGCCGCGCACAAAGCTGCGGGCCTCGGCCAGGTTCTCCGCCGCAGTCCGCTGCACCAGGTCCAGCTGCGAGGCAGCCGCGGCGGAGTCGCCGCCGGCCAGGGACTGTTCGGCGGCCCGTCCCAGCAGCACGATGCTGGACAGGCCCTGGGCCAGGGTGTCGTGGATTTCGCGGGCCAGCCGCTCCCGCTCCGCCAGCACGCCGGCCTCATGCTGGGTCCGGGCGAGCTCCTCGCGCGTCCGACGCAGCTCATCGGCCGCGCGCCGCTGGTCCAGGGCCTCGCGGTACAGGGCGGCGTAGGCCAGGCCCGTGATTACGGCGAAAATGGCACCGAGCGCCGGCCCGATGACGGCGGCCACGTGCGGAACGGGGGCACCGCTGGCTACCCACTGGGAGGCGATCACCGCCATCGTCATCAGCGCAATGGTCAGCAGCGCCGCGCGCCGGGGCAGCAGGTGCAGGTGCAGGAAGAAGATGGGGAACGCCAGCCAGGCAAAGTCGGCGCTGCCAGCCAACAGGAAAGCCCACAGCCCCGTCACCAGCACCAGCCACAGAAGGGCGAAGCGGCGCGGATCCATGCTGGCCCGGCCCTCGGCATGGCGCTTCTCGAGGACCGTTCCGGCCAGGTACACCCCGGCGAGAACCACCGCCACCCCCGCCCAGAGCCAGCGCAACGAACCTCCGGCCATCAGGATCCGGACCAGGGCCACGCCCAACATCACCGCGAACCCGGTGTGCAGCGTGACCCGGAGAACCTTCAGGATCGCTGCGGACGTCGCATTCTCCACGGCATCCAGCGGTCCCCGCGACAGGCTTCCGCCGGTTCTGTCCGGGGATGTCTGTAAGGGCGCGGCGGGCATTCCCCCAGCTTATGCCGGGGCTGCCGGCGGCGGATCAATCAAATGGTTGACTCCGGGATCCACCCCACGGCGGCCGGGGATCAACCATCCCCGCGATGCCCCGGCCGGTGCCCGGCGGGAGAGTGGAATTACCCAATTCCACTCCTGCTGAGAGAAGAACAACGTGTTCCTGGCAATCCGCGATATCCGTTTCGCCAAAGGCCGGTTCGCCATGATGGGCGGCGTCGTAGCCCTGATCACCCTGCTGCTGGTGATGCTGACCGGCCTCACGGCCGGCCTGGCCGAGCAGTCCACCTCCGCCATCGGCAAGCTCGGCGGAGCTGCCGGGTCCAGGCCCGTCGACGCCGTCGCGTTCGGCGCGCCGGGTACTGGCACCCCCAAGGCTTCGTACACGGAGAGCTCGGTGACCGCAGGGCAGGTGGACCGCTGGAAGGACCAGCCCGGGGTGGCCACCGCCGAGCCGCTGGGCATCACCCAAACCCGGCTGCAGACCGCTGATGGTTCCGGGACGGCCAACGTCGCCGTCTTCGGGGTTCCTGCCGGCAGCCCCCTGGCGCCAGCTTCGGTGGTGCCCGGGACGGCGGTGCTCGGCGCCTCGGTGGCTGACGCGCTGTCCGTGGAGCAGGGCGACACAGTAGGCGTCGGCGGCGTGGAACTTGCCGTCGCAGCCGTAGTCCCGGACCAGTGGTATTCGCACACCAGCGTGGTATGGACGGACCTTCCCCAGTGGGCCAGGGTGGCGCACGTGTCCGACGGCGGGCAGCTGGCCACGGTGGTTGCCGTCACCTTTGCGGACGGTGCCGACGTGGACGAGGCTGCGGCCAATGCCGCGGCGGGGACTGTGAGCGAATCCCGCACCGGGTCCTTCCAGGCTTTGGGATCGTACAAGAGCGAGAACGGGTCGCTGACCCTCATGCAGGCGTTCCTCTACGGCATCGCTGCGCTGGTGATCGTGGCGTTCCTGACCGTCTGGACCATCCAGCGGACCCGGGACATCGCCGTACTCAAGGCCATGGGAGCCCCCGCGTCCTACATCCTTCGCGACGCCATCGCCCAGGCCGCCATCGTCCTGGTGGCTGGTGCCGCCGCCGGCGGGGCCGTGGGTGTTGCTGCGGGGTCCCTGGCCGCACAGGCCGCCCCCTTCATGCTGAACGCCGGCACCACGCTGCTTCCCGTCGTCGGGATCATCGGTTTGGGTCTTGCCGGGGCAGCCCTGGCCGTCCGGCGAGCCACCCGCGTGGATCCGCTCCTGGCTCTCGGCGGCAACTAAAACACCACTTCCCGAAAGGAAACCCCATGCCTGCATCCCCCACCCCCGCTCCCCTTGATCTCATCGACGTGACCCTCGAATACCCCGACGGCACCGGAACCACCACCGCCCTGGACCGGGTCAGCCTCACCGCGAATGCCGGTCAGCTGGTGTCCCTCGTGGGTCCCTCGGGCTCAGGGAAATCCAGCCTCCTGGCCACCGCGGCCACCCTGGTCCGGCCCACCGCCGGGCAGGTCTTCATCGACGGCACGGACACCACCGGGCTCAGGGACAAGGAGCTGACAGAACTGCGGCGCAG
>Ga0308160_10003980_pt1 | contig 16149 bp, 14 predicted proteins | sample PhyFR1_FD_201036 | JGI IMG/M metagenome (GOLD analysis project Ga0308160, IMG submission 201036) | Phyllosphere microbial communities from UC Gill Tract Community Farm, Albany, California, United States - DLSLF.R1 | ecosystem: Host-associated > Plants > Phyllosphere > Unclassified | place: USA...
GCCGCATTTTATGATGAGAGCTTGGAGCGAGCCATAGAGACATTCAGCAAGGTTTTCGAACCAGTGTTAATGCTGATCGTCGGCGGGTTGGTCGGCCTGGTGGTGTTCTTACTTTACATGCCGATCTTTGAAATTGCCGGGGGTCTCTCATGATGTCCTCATCCTTTGCAAATACCCTTACCGTATGGCAAGAACTCCCCCCTGAAACCCGGTGCGCGCAACTGGAAAACATGCTGACCCAGCACCCGGATCACCTGCCAGCGTTTGCGGCCGAACTCGGTCTGTATCCACTCAGCCTTGAGCGTCTCACCCAGGCTGAGCTGAATTTTTCCCTGGTTACCTTGCCTCAAGCTTTGTCTCACCGCTTATTGCCGCTCAAGGTTGACGGCCATGATTATCTGCTGCTGGCCGATCCGTTTTCTTTAGCGCAGCGGCAGTGGGCGCAACGCCATACCGAACGTCTGGCGTTGGGGCCTCCGGGCTGGGTGCATGAACAACTGGACGCCTTGTCACGGCAACAACGCACCATGGATCAGGTCAATACCCAAGGTTTCGACAGTACCGCAGAGGAAATCGCGCTGGAGATTTCGATGGTCGGTATTTCGCAGGAGCAAAGCCCAGTGATTAAACTGGTGAACGCGACCCTGTACGATGCCTTGCAAAGCCGCGCCAGCGATATTCATTTGGAAAGCATACCAGACGGCCTGGTAGTGAAGTACCGCATCGATGGTGTTTTACACGCTATCACACGCTGCAATGGTGGACAGACGGCGGAACAGGTGATTTCACGCCTAAAAGTGCTCGGCAATATGGACATCTCTGAACGCCGCATCCCACAAGATGGCCGCTTTAAAGCGCACATCCAGCAGCGCAATGTCGATTTCCGCGTTTCCATTATGCCCAGCATTCATGGGGAGGACGCAGTACTGCGCGTACTCGACAAATCGCATGAAAAAAAACTGCGTCTGGAAACATTGGGCTTCGATGCTCACACCCTGAAAGCCATCCGCCAATTGACGCAGATCCCGCATGGCATGGTGTTGGTCACCGGCCCCACCGGTAGTGGTAAATCAACCACGCTGTACTCTGCCCTTAGCGAGCTAAACACCGGTGAAAGCAAAATTATCACCATTGAAGACCCGGTGGAATATCAACTGGAAGGGGTACTGCAAATCCCGGTTAACGACAAAAAAGGGCTGACATTTGCCCGTGGGCTACGCGCCATACTGCGCCACGATCCCGATATTATTTTGGTCGGGGAGATCCGTGATGGCGAAACCGCAGGCATTGCGGTGCAGGCGGCGCTAACCGGCCACGTTGTGCTCTCCTCGGTACACGCCAACAGCGTTTTCAGCGTGCTTGAACGTTTTTTGTATATGCAGGTGGAACCGGCCAGCCTGATCACCGCCCTTAACGGCATCGTCGCCCAACGTCTGGTCAGGCAAATTTGCCCACATTGCCGCCAACCCCATCAGTTGCAGCAGCAGGAAGCACAATCGTGGCAACTGACGCCTCAGCAACTGGCGCAAGGAAACTGGGCGATTGGCAAAGGTTGCGAGCATTGCCGCAACAGCGGTTATCACGGGCGGCTGGCGCTGGCGGAAGTGCTGCAATTTAGCGATACCATGAAAGAAGCTCTGCTGGCACGGGCACCGTTGCGTCAGTTACGCGAGTGCGCCTTACAACAGGGTTTTATCCCTTTACAACAAATCGCCCTAAACGCCGCCAGCAACGGCTTTACCACGCTACAGGAGGTTAAACGTGTTATTTCCACGCACTGACCGCTGGCGTTGCCAATTGCAGCGGCACCATATTCAGCTTTATCAGGGGAATAGATTACAGGAGCAGCAGAGTTGGCAACCGGATATGCCACTTGCCGAGCAGCTCGATCACATGTTGTCACACCTACATTGCCGCCTACCTTGGCAAAATAGCATTGGCTTTGAGCTTGATACGCCTCATATAAGCTATCTGCTAACGCCTTGGTCTCAGGGCATCGTCACACCAGCAGAACTGCGGCAATACACCCGTAAGTTACTGGCCGAGCAGCACGGCACTGCGGTGCAAGACAACATGATCAGCTTCATCGGCCCCCATTACGGTGCCAACGCCTTTGCTGCCGCGTTAGACCCTAGCCTGTTCAATGAGCTAAAGGCCGCCGCCAAACGGCACCGGCTGCGTTTTCGCGGATGCAGTACCCCATTTAGCCGTATGTTGGGCATGTTCGGCAACACCCTGCCGAGCGAGGCGCTATTCGCTTGCATCAGTAAAGACGAGGGCAACTTCGCCGCTCGCTATCAGGGCCGCTGGCACAGTATTTTCAGCCTGAATTTACCTACGGGAGAAAGCGTCCGACACCTTGATATCGCCAATCTTCTGGTCGGCTTGCCGCCGCTAGAGCGCTACGTCATGCATACGCAACAAGAGACAAGCATCCTGAAAAAACAGCTTCCTCCTGCGGGAACGAAATTATTATCATGAACAATCATTATTTTTACACCTTGCCACCGTGGGCCATCAAATCCAGCCTACTGCTGTTGATACTGACGCTACCTGTGCTGCTAGGCATCCATGCACAATGGCAGCAACAGCGCGAGCTACGCGTTCAATTGGTCGGTGAGGAACAGCAACTCTTGGCGCACCAGCAAGCGGCAGAAGCCCTCCGCCTGCGCCAGAAGACGCATACCCACCAACAGCAGCAATCCCCGCCGCGTTTGGTGGGCCTGGAGATATTAGCTAAGGCATGGAGAAACGACGTAGCACTGCTTTCGCTGGATCTGGATGCCCACTCGCAGCGGATGCGTATCGAACTGGCCAGCCATTCCTTAGGGGCACTGCTTGATTTTGTCGCGCGTCTACAGGAAGCGCCAGCGAAAGTCTGGCTGGAAAATCATACCCGCAATCCCTCGTTGATACCGCCATGGCAAATTAGCGGCACGCTGCATGTGGAGTATAACCATGCGTCTTGATCCTAAGCTCCTGTGCCAGCCGTATGGGCTGTATATCATGATACGCTGGCATGCTGCACGGTTATATGAACTTATCGGCGCACTACCGCTATTGATTGGCACTTTTTGGCTGATATTGGTGATTTATTGGTGCAGCATACTACGCCCAGAAATAGCGGAAATGCAGAACCAGCACCAAGAAACCCAGAGGTTACTCGCCATTGCCCTGCCGCCCATAGAGCCGGAAGTCGAGGCGGAAAACCAAAAACTCAGTGCCACTGAATATCAGCAGGTCAAAGCGCTATTTGTCATTATGGAAAAACACCGCCTGTTGGCAAAAGAGGGCCGCTACCAGTTGCTGACTGACACCAGCAAATCTACTACCGACCTATTAGCGCTAGAAATCCCGTTGATCGGCGAGTATCCTGATTTGTACTCGGCATTACAGGAATTAAATGCCACCCTACCGCTGCGGGTTGATTCCCTGAAGATCAGCCGTACTAAGCCAGACAATGTTCAACTGAATATGTTGCTGCGCGTGACACTGATGAAGGCGCTGCCATGAAATTACCACGCTATTTGCAGATAGCTCTCGCATTGAGCTGCGCTCTGAGCCTGTGGCAATTTTTCTCGGTGCCAGAGACGCAGCCAGTAACGAGCGCGACGACGATTGCGCCCGCACCCACCACTGGCTCTGCCCCGCGCGTCGAGCCTACGGCAACCGGGAAGAATAACACCTTGAATTTATTCCCTTTTCAAGGGGATAAAGCCGAACCACCACCAGTAGTCATGCCAAAAATGGCGGTTCCCAGCACACCACCGTTACCATTCCAGGTCAACGGTGCTTGGTGGGATCAGCACCAGCGCGCGCTGGTGCTCACTGACGGCATACAACAATGGATCATCTGCCGACAATGCCGGGCACGGGACAAGATTTGGATTGGAGCGAACTTGGGCCAGGGCTGGCAGTTAGTCGAGGTCGGTGCCGACTTCCTGACCTTTCGCTGGCTGCCACAAAAAAAAGATCAGCGCCTAGCGCTGGGTAATATGACTTCCAAACCGAAATTATAATGATGCTGATAAAAAAAACGCTAGTATTGGCCATTGGCTCAATACTACTGGCTGGCTGTGCTGATGCACCACCACCATCACCCCCATCCGAACTCAATGAGCAACAGCAACTGATCCGCTCGCTGGACAACCTGGCAAAACAGCGCCGCGCCGCGCCGCAGGATTTGGAACTGAAAAGCCGTGAGCAGTTGGAAAGTACCCTGCTAGTGAATATGTACCTCAAGCAGGCAGATGCCGCCACCGAACGGAACGATTATCAACAGGCGGCGCAACTGTGGCGTAGCGCACTGCGCTATCATCCTGGCAACATGCGCGCACTGCAAGGGCTGCGACGCATCAATACTTTGCGCTCTCTGGACGCGCTGTACCGCCAGGCTGTCAGTCTTGCGGCCAATGATCCCGCACAAGCATTGCAAAAAATCAAGCTGGTGTTGGAGGAGGAACCAAGCTGGGCACAAGCCACCGCACTGCGCGACCACCTGCTACGCAAACTTTCCGCCAGCAATAGCTCGTCCGATGTCATGGACTCGCAGTTGCAAAAACCGGTTTCTTTGCACTTCACTTCACACAATCTAATGCAGATTTTCACTGTTATTTCTCAGATGACCGGTGTCAACTTTATCTTCGACAACGATGTACCGAGGAACGCCGTCGCCAGTATCATGGCGGATAACACCACCGCAGAAGACGCCATCAATTTGCTGCTCATGTCGAATCAGCTACGCAAAAAAGTGCTAAGCGGTAATACACTACTGATCTACCCAGCCAGCCAGGGCAAAGACAAAATCTATCAAGATATCGTGGTGAAGACCTTCTTCCTCGGCTATGTCAAGGCCAAAGACGTTAATATTGCCGTCCGCAATATATTGAAAATTCGGGATATTCATGTAGATGAGCGCACAAATACCATTACAGTACGGGGTGCGCGTGAAATTGTGGATATGGTCGAACGGCTCCTGATAACGCTGGATAGGCCAGAAGCCGAAGTGATGCTTGAGGTGGAAGTACTGGAGATCAGCAACGATGACGCGCAGAAACTTGGCATTAACTACCCACAAAGCATCGGGGTCGGTCTCCAGGCACCCGGTAGTAACGGTGAGTCTATCCCACTGGACGCCTTCCGACATGGCAACCTGTTTATCAACCTGGGCAAAGGTAAAGGCGTAAACATTGACATCAAGAAGATCCGCAGCCACGCACAAGTGCTGGCGAATCCACGCATTCGCGTTAAAAACAACAAAAAAGCCCTGATCGAAATCGGCGAGAAGCTACCAGTGATTACCGCTATACTCAATGGTGAACACACCTCCGAGCAGGTCAATTATCAGGATGTTGGCCTCAAACTGGCAGTCACGCCCGACATCAGCTTGGACGGGGAGATCGGCATGGACGTTGACTTTACCCTCAGCAGTTTAGGGCAAGCGCAAAGAAGCAAAAATGGCTTGGATTATTATGGCACCAATAACCGGATGGCCAAGACTGTGCTTAGCAGCCGCGATGGCGAAACCCAGATGCTGGCAGGATTGATCAGCCAGGAAAGCAAGAGTAATAAAAGTGGCATCCCCTGGCTCAGCGATATCCCTTTGCTTGGCCGTTTATTCAGCACCTCTGAAAAAAATGACAAGCGCACCGAGGTAATCCTGTTAATCACGCCACACATTGAACGTAATCTCGATCTGCCGGGTAGCCATATCAGTACTATTCCTGCCGGCACCGAAGAACTGCCAGGCGAACGGAATACCACTTTGCGCTCAGTCGGCAAATTCCAGTTCACTGATGCCAGCGATGGCGTGCCACCACTGGCACCGCCTACCCACTATTCCCCAGCATCCGGCGAACTACCACCACCGGTGGAACTCAATGAATGACAGCAGGAACTGATCCCATGATCAAACATCAACGCGGCTTCACGCTAGTTGAAATGATGGTAACGCTCACCTTATTGGCCTGCCTTAGCGCCGCCGCGCTGCCACTGGTAGAAAAGTACGGGCAACGGCAAAAAGAGGAAGAGCTACGCGTGGCACTGCGTCAGATCCGTGAGGCGCTGGATCGTTACCATCAGGCCAGTGTTGACGGCAATATAGAAAAGCTCATTGATGCCTCGGGTTATCCCAAAGATCTGCCCCTTTTAGTGGAAGGTGTCGCCGACAAAAAATCCCCCAATAAGAGCAAGATCTATTTCCTGCGCCGCATCCCGCGCGATCCAATGTGTGACTGCGCCAGTACATCGGATGCCGAAACCTGGCGCATCCGTAGCTCAACCGCAGCGCCGAATGATTTCAGTGGCGGCAAGGATGTGTATGACATAGCCTCATCCAGCACCGCTATCGGGTTGAACGGAGTACCCTATGCGCAATGGTGAAAAAGGCTTTACCCTGATCGAATTGCTGGTGGTCATGGCGATCATCGCCGTTTTGATGACGCTGGTAGCACCACGCTATTTCCAACAAACCGAACGGGCTAGGGAAGTGGTGCTGAAGCACAATCTGAATACGCTACGTATGTCGCTGGATCAGTTTCGACGCGACCATCTTCACGGGCCGAAAGATTTGCAGGAGTTGGTAGAGCAAGGCTATCTGCGCCAGTTGCCGCTCGATCCCATGACCAATAAAAATGATAGCTGGACAGTGAATAACGATGAGCACAGTCAAATCATCGACGTACACAGTGGCTCTAGTCAAAAATCGCTGGAGGGCAACACTTATGCCACATGGTGATCGGCAAGCCGGGTTTAGCTACTTGCTGCTATTGGCTTGGTTGAGCGTGTTGGCCATCATGATGTTGCGCAGCGAAGAACATCTCCTCACCCTGTGGCGTCAGCAACGTGAAGACCAACTGCTGTTCGCGGGCGACCAAATCCGTAACGCCATCGAAAATTACCGCAAAAATCCCATTAATCACGCCTGTTTCCCCACAGATTTTCAGCAACTGTTAAGCGACTCTTACGGTAAATTACGTAGGTGGTACCTTGATCCCTTCACCAACAGCCAAGAGTGGGGGATGATCTATGATAAGCAACAGCATTGGGTGGGGATTTACAGCCAGGGCAAAGGGGTTCCACTGAAAAAAAGCGGCTTCGCCGCCCGCTATGATAAATACTTTAAAAACGCGAAAAGCTATGCCGATTGGAGATTCAAAGTGGAAGAGGATGCGAATGCCCCTCCGCCGAAGCAGTGTAAGGCTCTACACTAATCCGTCTATTCGGCCCCAATGCTCCTTCTAGGCTGCGTTGCGCAATAACCCATGAGAACGTTGCTGGCTGCCGATGACAGAACACCTCCCAGAAGGCAAAGAGAGGCACTCTATCCGTGGTTACGGGCGATTTTTAACCTTTTTCCCTAAAACACCACTTTCTCGACACCCGCCGATACCACGGCTCAAGAACAGGATGAATAATGCTACGCATCGCCCGCGCATAGTCCATCAGTAATCCAGGCATCCAGGCCATCGATAACGCACGTATACGTAACCGCGCGGCGATCCCAAGCTCAAGCATCATCAACGTCTGTAGTCTCTTTAACCCGCTTCGGCTCTGTTTTGAAAGCACACCATCCAGCGCTACCTCCAAAGCATACGCGACACTACTGGAACAATTACGATAGGTCAGATTGTAAGTTTTCGTCTGTTTGTATGCGTTCCAATAACGCCTTAACACCATACTGTTGTAGTCGTGGAAGCAGATTTTGCGGTCAGAATCACACCAGCTTGCCGCCTCGCTGGCATAGTTCGGTTGGAATATACCAGGAACGTCATTATCTTTAGTGGCTTTCATAATATTGAGAAATTCTGGAAGCGAACGATCAATATCCACTGCGGGATACAGGCTAATAGAGACACTCGGCAATCGTTCTAGCGCAGCATGCCCAATGGATATAATCCCTGCGGAATCTACCGCAGCAATATAGCATTTCATCACCGTCCGGGAGAGGTTCGAGGTATTGGCCGTTCCTTCAGGCGTCCAGATATGAACGGTCAACGGTTCAGTAACATTGACGCGAGGAGTATCGGCGTCATGTTGTGGCGAATCGTGATTTTTTTATGCTATATTCTCTGTCTGTGGTCGGTGTCAACAAATCAAAAATTGAGATATCTTCCTGCATCCGGCGTAACCGTCGCGCCAACCGCACAGTATTGATGCCGCTGAAAACCATCATTGTGCCGAGGAATTCTGATACCATAGCCTTATAATGCGTAGTGTCGTAAAAGGCTAACCAGTCTTAGGAGAAAATCATCACCGTTCCCCTGTGGGCCGCAACACGGCAAAAATCAGGAAAATACGCTGCAAGGCGACGCTAGCACTACGAACTCTGCCTAGTTGGATGTGCTAAAAGAGATACAGCGATCAGGAGATCCCTAGGACAAAAGATCTCCCTATACTCGGTGTAGTAAGAATTTTGATACCTACCCAGCCCGCCGCATCACTTTAATCAAGCAAAAGCCTATTGGGATGCAAACGATGCCAAATGACTTGAGAGATGGGCTGAACAACCCTGCTTCACAATGGCATACTCCGTGCCATGCCGCCAGTTCGCTTTCCAAGAGTTGTTTCATTTTTGTCAGTTGGGCCGCGTGCTGATAAAAAATCCGGCCCTGCGGGGTCGGTACGCAAGGCCGACGACGCAACAACAACGGTATACCCATGGTGCGTTCAAGCGTACTGATCCGCAAAGAAACTGCGGAAGAGGTAATAAAGAGCTTTTTTGCTGCGCCTTCGAAACTGCCCGTTTCGACAACAGCTAAAAAAGTATCTATTTTTTTGAAATCTGATTTCATAGTGAGATATTTACCAAAAATTATATTTTATAAAAAACAAACAGCCCTGGAAAAACAGTAATCATAATACAGTTTACATCATTATTGAAATCTGACTAGTCAGAAAAATAACGCACCATAAAAAATAATAATTCAATAAAAACATAAAGATAGCCTAATAATCTGATTTTTTCTCACAATATGTGAATTTTATTTACCCCCTAATCGGAGAATAATACAATCCATATCGATAGAAACATTACTTACACCAGAGAGTATTCTTATGACAACCAACGTCGTCATCGCGACAGAACAGCGACTTATTAGCTGCGGAATAAAGTCCATGATTGAAAACATGCATCAAGGACAACTTAATACTGGAGATAAAAGCGCTCATTTCAACATTGTTGGTGCTATTTCGACACCTGTAGAACTGATCAACATGCTAGCAAAAAACAGCGTCGACCTGCTGTTGCTGGGCTACTCTTTGAATACATGTGACAATAGCAGCAGCAATCCACTCACCTCAATGGACGGTTATGCTTTAACAAAATGGTTGATCAGCAAATATCCACGGCTAAAAATAATTATTATTTCCCCCTACAAACACGTTAGCCTAATACGCATGATGCTGGAGTTGGGGGCCGTCGGCTATATCAGCATGGATGTAGGCGAGAAAACGTTAGAGCGCGTTATCAGCACGGCAATGAACAATGAAGTCTATGTTGAGCGACATCTAATGAAGTCCTTGTTCAACAATCAGCAACAAGACATAACAAACATTACCGCCAAGGAATCTGAAGTGTTGCGCCTACTGTGTAAAGGCTTGAACCTGACTCATATTGCTACTCGCATGAACCTCAGTATCAAAACCGTTAGTGCACATAAGCTACGCGCAATGAGTAAATTAGGTGTCAATTCCGACTGCCAACTTTACTGCCTGTTAGCCAAAACACAGTGGTTCGATATTGCGTTTTAACCCTATTACTGGCACTAGGCCCGCCAAATTGCCAAAAATAGAGGCGCTCCCCTGGAGGTGCACGGCCAGGGCCATTATCTCCCTGCCCAAATAAGTGGGCGATGTGTTTTTGTCGGTTACATTATCTTTAATCAGATCATTTTTATTTTCTGGTATTTAACAAAAAAATGTTCCGACCTAAAAAACTCGCAAAAAATAATTCATTCGTAACTTCTGTGGGAAATAAAATTAATCTCAGGCGACAGAGATATTTCTCATTTTTTAGCAAGGCATTCTCAAGTATTAAGGTTTTCTTCAGCCAGAAGCAATCCGTAACATCTAGAAGCATTTTATTTGCTGTAATGATCCATTCACGCTTCAGTCTTTACGCGCGAAATAACATTGTGGCAACCATTGTTCATGAACCAAACCAGGAAGCTATATAGCCGTTTATATAATTATGCGTAAAAAACCTATTGAATATATCGTCAAACCTAATCTGGGAAGCGCCCAGTGCTGCCTGCTTTCTCCTTTGTGGCTAGCCTGCTGTGCTGCCGCATTGCCTGCGGCCTCACTGGCAGCCCCCGTCTCCTACGAGGAGGTGATAACCGTAGCAGCGCCAACTGATACACCATTGACCACCATCACCAATCCTAAGGCACCACGCCAGCCGATCCCCGCCAGTGACGGCGCGGATCTTCTGAAAACCATTCCCGGTTTCGCCCAAATACGCAACGGCGGGAGCAATGGCGATCCGGTATTACGTGGCATGTTTGGTTCACGACTGAATATTCTTACCAATGGCGGTGCCCTGTATGGCGGCTGTGGTTCGCGTATGGATGCCCCAACTTCCTATATTTCTCCTAGCAATTTCAACCTGCTTTCAGTGTTAAAAGGCCCACAAACCGTGCTGTGGGGACCTATGGCTCCCGCTGGTACCATCCTGTTTGAACACCAGAAACCCAGTTTTAACCAACCAAGCCTTCAGGGCGAGGCCCATCTGCTGTTCGGTTCGCACGGCCGCATCGACCAGAATGTTGATGCAACCCTGGGTAGCCAAGAAGGCTATCTGCGTATCAACGGCGGTAAGTCGCGTGCTAGCGATTACCGGGATGGCAACAGCGATCCTGTGCCCGGCTACTGGAACAAGTGGAATGCCGAGGCGACCTTGGGCTGGACGCCAGATAATGATTCGCTGGCAGAGTTAACCCTGGGAGGCAGTGATGGTGAAGCCCGCTATGCTGGGCGCGGCATGGATGGTTCGCAGTTCTTACGCAGTAGCAGCACCCTACGGTTGGAAAAGCGCAATATCGGTAAATATCTCGATTCTCTAACCTGGCTGGCCTACTACAATCACGCCGACCACATCATGGATAACTATCAGCTACGCCAACCACTCAACGGCATGAAGATGTCCGGCCATGTGGATCGCGAAACTTTGGGTACGCGTCTGACCAGTAACTGGCAATGGCAAGCTGGCCAGCTCGCGGCCGGATTCGACATACAAAACAGTACGCACCGCAAAAATTCCGCTGTCGACGGCTGGCTGAAAGATGCTCAGTATCAGCAAAGCGGGCTGTTCGCAGAGTGGCGCACCGAATCAGGATCTCAGGGCAATGTCGTGGCGGGTGCTAGGGTAGATAAGATCCAAGCCAATGATTTTCGCCGCGATCATCAAACCCGCAGCGACCTGCTGAAGGGGGGATTTTCCCGTTATGAGTATCGCGCCGCCGACCTGCCGCTGATGAGCTACGTCGCTTTGGGTTATACCGAGCGTTTCCCAGACTATTGGGAGCTGTTCTCCGGACGCAGTGGCAATCCGGATCTCAACACCCTACGCAATGAAAAAACCACCCAGCTCGATATCGGTACACAATATCGCACCACGGAGCTGGAAGTTTGGCTTTCGGCCTATGTCGGTCAGGTTGATGATTACATTTTATTCGATTACCGCACTCCAACCAGCCAGGCACGCAACATTAAGGCACGTACTGTTGGCGGTGAATTGGGGGGAGCCTATCATCTGAACGAACACTGGAAGAGCGAGGCCAGCCTGGCTTACAACCGGGGCTATAACATGACCGAAAGCGAACCGCTGCCGCAAATGCCACCGCTAGATGCTCGCTTGTCGCTCAGTTATCATAACGCTGACTGGAGTAGTGCGCTACTCTGGCGGTTGGTATCCGCACAACACCGCGTCGCGGTAGGTCAAGGCAACGTAGTGGGTCAGGATCTCAGTGCCAGCCCTGGTTTTGGCGTACTTTCCTGGAATGCCGATTATACTTTCTCCAAACACATTCGTCTTAGCGCGGGCATTGATAACCTACTTAATAAACAATATTCGGAACATTTGAATATGGCAGGAAATAAAAACTTTGGCTTCGCGGGTACTAGCCGTATTGCAGAGCCAGGACGCACACTTTGGGGTTCACTTCACGTAACATTCTAATCTCCCCCCCCTCCCCCGAAACCTTCGGGGGAGGGGTTATAACCTATCCCATTAGGCTATTTTATTTGCCATTTTGTACCTAAACAGTGCTCACCATCTTCACCTATTCCAGGTATGCTACGGTTGTTCTGTCCGTGTCCAAACTGGCTGTAACAATGTGCGTCGCGGGATAGACGCTAAGTTTCCTCCTCGCCCAGCTCACTCATACGCTGCCACAACACCTGTAGGAACTCCTCCGTTCGACTTAGCAACAGTGCCAACGTTTGTGCGTCACATCGACCACCTTTATCTATCCTTAGGCAAACACGAATACCCGCCCGATAGTTTAACAGAGCGAACGCGCCTTGCAGGCGATGCGCGCAGCGAACAAGCAGTTGTGAAGAAGACGAGTTATTTTTAAGTACCGCAATATCTTCTTCTACCCCATGCCGCAGCGCCAACAACAACTTGATTTCTTGACTGCAATCATGCTGCGCTAAAGCCTGGAGTTCATAAAAATGCAGTGAATCCTCTTCTGTCGCCTGACGGTAATAGTGGTTAATCTCTGACAGCAATTTACGCTGCGTCATCGGCTTAATCAGCACGCCATTCATCCCCGCTTCTAGACACAGATCTTTTTCCGCAACGAAGGCATTCGCTGTACAACCCAAAATCAGTAACGGTGGCAATTGCCTTTCCTGCTCAATCTGTCTCAGGCGGCGTGCCAAGGTATAACCGTTCATCCGGGGCATCTGGCAGTCAGTGAGCACCATATCGAAATAGACCTGATTCATCAGTTGCAGCGCTCTTTCACCACTTTCCGCCAGCGTGACCTGATGCCCTGAAGCGTCAAGTTGTAATGCCAATACCTGCAAGTTGGCAGCAGAATCGTCCACCAGTAAAATGTTCAGCGACTCCATCAACACCGGCCATTCGGCTTCCATTGGCCGCTGCGCGTGACTGCGTGTCAGCGGCAGCACCACCTTCACCCTTGTTCCCCCCTTAGGCGCGTGTTCGATGCTCAGCGCCCCCCCCATCAGTTCAGTCAACCGGGCGGAGATCGACAATCCTAATCCAGACCCGGCTTTGCCTGTGTGATGATGCCCTGCCTGCACGTAAGGCTGCAACACAGCCTGATGCATCTCCTGCGGTATGCCACAACCGCTGTCTGTCACCGTCAACGTCACCTCGTCATGCTTGCTGGTGACCCACTCACGGCAATCGGCTCGCAGTTCCATACCGCCTTTGTCGGTGAATTTTATGCTGTTGCTCAACAAGTTATTGATGATTTGAGTCACAACCGTCACATCTAGCTCATAGTTCACACCTGAAGGCAAATTCAACTGCTGGCAAAAGGTTAACCCTTTCTCGGTTGCCCGTTGAGTGAAAGTGGCCACACAGTTTTCCAGCGTTTCAGTCAACGACGCGGGTTGCAGATGCAAGGTCATGCGCCCTGATTCGATCCGGGAGAAATCGAGCACATCGCCAATCACCCCTTGCAGTGACATCGCCGCTTGCCAGGCGATCTGCAACTGTGGGGAAGAGACTTTTTTATGCACCTCCAAATCAAGAATGCCGATAATCGCATGTAACGGCGTGCGGATTTCATGGCTCATTCGCGCCAGAAATGCTGATTTCTCTTGGCTGGCGTTTTCCGCTTTATCCCGTTCGTGCCTTAGCTCACGCGCCAACAGCTTGCGTTCGGTCACATCAAACCAACCGCCGATGATCCCTGGACTCACCCCTGTCGTATTGTTATATCCCTCTAGCCAAAGATAAACCTCCTTGCCTTGTCCTTTAATGACGATGCGCCGATCGGAAAAATGCGCCGGCTCGCCAGCCAAACAACGTAAGAACACCAGACTCAACTCTTTTTCATCTTGCGGTGATAGGAAGCAAAGCTCAGGTAGGGTTTGCCCGACCACTGGGGTATCTGGGTGTCCAAACTCACGGCGGAAATACAAGTTTGCTGCAGTAATGCGCATGGTGGGATCGCAGATAAACATCGGTGTCGGCATATTGTTGAACAATATCTCCCAATCGCTCAGCAATGCCTGCAACCGCCCTTCAGCTTTTTGACGCAGCCTGATTTGGTGCGCGAGATAGCTGCCCCAAAATACCGAACTCAGCGCCACGATAAATAATACGCCAAACCATACCAGAACCCAGGGGGATATCTTATCGTCACTATTGGTCACGATATTGGCGACAGAAAGCCAACGCAGGCGCAGCATGCGTAGTTCATCCGGCCCCAGTGCCTCAATGCTTTTATTGAGGATGGTGAGCAGTTGCGGGTAATTAGGCAAAACGGCGTACAATTCGGGCTGATGGGCGTTTTTAAGCGCCTGGATGACAAGTCGGCTGCCATAACGGCTCGCCAATTGATAGTTGGCACTGCCCAGGCTATCGAAGGTGGCGTCAACCGCACCAGCCAATACCATCTGGATAGCTTGATCCATAGTGTTGACCAGCACCACTGCAACATCTGGATGTTGTCTGATGGTGGCAAGCAAAGCATGGTCATGCAAGATCGCCACTCGAAGGTGCTTAAGCTGATCAAAGGTATAGGGGGCACTGTGTTCATTACGCGTGATCATTACCCATTCGATCGTGCCTATCGGCTGGCTGAAATTGAGCCAGCCACGCCGCTGCGTCGTTGCCGCCAATGATGGGGTCATCTGCGCTTTACCGGCTTTCAGCAACGCCTTTACCGCAGGCAATCCATCAGCCGGAATAAAGTTGAAATGGAGGCCGTTTTTTTCACCCAGCAAACGCATCACATCCACGTCCAGGCCGATCAGCTCGTTATTTTTGTTGAGGAAAGAGTAAGGTGGAGCCATGCTGTTAATCGCCACATTGATCACCGAATGCTGACGCATCCAGTTTTCCTCTTGCGGAAGAAAACGGGGCGCAGCATTGTTATTACCCAACGCCAAGCCGGAGATCCAACGCTGGTAGATCTCGTTTTTTATCGTATGGGGAATGGTAGCCAAGATCGCGCTGATGCTATTTTCCACCCCAGCATCCGGCCTGCCGGAAAACCAGTGAAATTGTTCACCCATCGATTCTTCCCTGCGGTAGACCAATCCTGACACTGGGTGAAAAGCCTCCAGATTGGCTATCTGGAGCTGCCCATCCAGATAGCCGTCTACCTCCCCCTCAGCCACCGCTTTTATCGCTGCCTGTTGGCTTTTAGCCACTTCAACGCGTCGATAATAAGTTTGTAAGCGGATGACATCCTCTGCACTGATATCCGAGGCAACCATGATAGTCATTTCGGCGGGCTTGGTGTTCACGTTGGCATTGCGTACCATCAAGGCGTACGGTTGCACCAAAATGGGGTTCTTCTGGCTCGTTCGGCTGATCAGCGACGAGGATGACTGAATCAATAGCTGTATCTTTCCTTGCTGCAAAGCGTCGTTAGCCTGCGCCCAATTGCCATACAGCCGAAGTTCAACCGACCTTTTCAGCATGATCTCAAGCAAGCGTAAGTAATCGGCATAGATGCCTTCAATTTTTCCGTCCCAACGCCACATCAGCAACGGCGAGTCGCTACAGCTAAGTACACCGATCTTCAACGTGGGATATTGGGGCAACGTTTTCCCTCTCGGCACGGTCGGGAGTTCCGCGTCTTGAGCGACCCTCGAATAAAACGCCGCAGAACGCCCTTCTGGTGGCAATGTCTGCATATCATCGACCGCAAACAGACGCTCGGCATGACCCACAAATAGCAGCAACAGCAGCGCTAGCCACCGCCGTATTCTACGCGGTTGTTCCATCGTCATAGCCCGATCTGATGCAAAAAACGGTACAATTCCGCATCATTAGGCAGGTTCAGCTTTCTCATGGCACTGATTTTTTGTGCACTGATAGTTTGTTTGGTACGAAACAGGCGCGCAGCAATGTCATTAACACCCAATCCCTGGCCCAGCAATTTCATCACTTCCAGTTCCTTACCGGTCAGGCACTGTCCGACTGTCGCCCCACGAAAC
>Ga0308160_10003981_pt1 | contig 16147 bp, 19 predicted proteins | sample PhyFR1_FD_201036 | JGI IMG/M metagenome (GOLD analysis project Ga0308160, IMG submission 201036) | Phyllosphere microbial communities from UC Gill Tract Community Farm, Albany, California, United States - DLSLF.R1 | ecosystem: Host-associated > Plants > Phyllosphere > Unclassified | place: USA...
CGAGTCGTACCAAGCGGCCTCATCGTTGTCAAAACAACAACAAGCGGATCAATTACGCGAAGAGCTGGAAGCCTTTTGCGCCAACGCCGGCGCGCTTGCGAGCTTTTACGCCGCGGTGCTACCTCCCGTTCAAACCGATGACGTCCAGCTTGGGGAAAAACAGGCGCAGGCTGACATTGCTACAAGTCTGACGAAAGAGACATCATCGTACGACGATTCCGATGATGTCGGTTTTACAGGCCCTTACGGACTATGAAACAAGTCCGGATCGCCGTTTCGTAAGCGAGAAGCTTCCGGAAAGCGGTTTAGACGACTGTCGCGCGCGCGCTGCCTATATAAGCTTTCTTTTGTTGTGCGCCGAGGATTCCTTTGTTGTTCGCCGAGAGCGACCGAGTCGGTAGTTTCATCAATTTGATCAAATTCCGCTGTCCATCAAAATCGCGATAAAAAGCGGATGCTGTTCTCACGCTAACCTTCTTTTTCTTGCACCTTCGCTACGCAAGCGATCACTCCTTTACCCAAGCGACCCCTCCTTTATGACGTTTCGAAACGATCACCGGTCGAATAGAAGGGTTTGACACTTGGATGATGCGCGCATTGACATGATGAACAACTTTTGATACTGGCGGCAGGGGCAGAGACGTAGCAAAGTGATGAAGCTGGGCAAGCGATCAACCATCTATGCGAGTGACCCCTTTCTCTATGACGTCGCTTAGAAACGATCATCGGTCAAATAGAAGGGTCTTCACTTGGACGACGCACGGTGTGACATGTTGATTGACTTTCTACAGCATTCACTGGCGGGAGAGAGACGGAGCACCGTGATGAATGATGAAGATGGATCACCGCATGATCGTCCCTGACTATTGAACCGAAAGGGCGATCGCTGACGCAGAAAGTGTATAGGGGTAGTACCCAGTTGTATTTACAAAATCGTTTCGTCCAGAACAGAAATGATGATTTTGACTTTGACAATCGGGATTTTACACACTTATAACATAGCGAGCGTAGTCAGCGTTACCATGCAGCAGCGGAATCAGCAGCAGCAGCAGCAACGGCATGCCAGCAACGGCTCTCTAGTACCAGGCGCGACGCGCATAGGCATACTGTAGCCATCCAGTCCAGATTGCGGTCCTGAGTAAGTATGATTGATGTATCTCTTGAATTTTTAGTTCGATTCCTGATACTTTTCAATCCTTCTTGCTCTCCTCATCTCTTGTACTTCACTACTACACCATGGCTCCAAAGAGGAAGTACGATCAGATTGACGATCAGATTGGCGAGCCCCAGCCCAAGTTCTGGCGACAGGAACCAGCACAATGGAAAGAATCAACTCTCCCCTGTCCTCGTTGGGATATTCACGTCGTTTTTAAGGATTGGCCGAGCATCACGAATGATGCTCCGTTGCATTATCCTCAATATTGTCAAGCTCCTCGTCGTCGTCCAAGGAGGCTACCACCTCTCCCGCTGGTTAAACCTCCACCCCCCCCTCCAGCTTGTTTTCCGACCTTCTTTCCCCAAGTCCCGATGATATCGATCCTCCCCACCCAATTATACTACGGGATTTCGATTACGATAACGACGCAGCAGGAACATACTGCTACAACTAACGTAGTTGTCAATTGGGCGCCCCCAGAGATCATGACCACTCTTCTCGGACGGACCTATAAAGGTGAGTTGTTTGGATTGGCGCGGCGATGTGTTCAGGTACAAATCCTGACGACTTTTTTTCGACGGACATAACATAGGTGACGTTATAGATGTTACGATAACATCAGCAGTTCCGGAGGAGGGAAGTTACGATGTCCCCCCCGACGAACAGACAATCGCGATCCTGAACGGAATAGTCGCAGGTGCTTCGTTCTGTCGGGTATTAGGTATGTATGTCTGAAGATGTGGCAATGAGAGAGAACGTTTCATGACTGAATCGCATTTTTTTTAACAGATGTACCGTATGCTTCTGAGATCAATCAGACTTACCATGCGGACGAAGATACAGGTACGACGCAAACGGGCTGTGCGCCTGGTAAATCGCTAACGAAGCGTTCCTCTTCGCCTGAACTCCATTGTATAGCGGCTCGCCAGAGGAAGCGAGAAATAATAGGGGACGCACTGATGGAGTTGATCTTTGGCTCGAGTGATCTAGTCTCGAACGCAGCTTTGTGTCGGGGCCTTGAATTGATGGGGGGGCCTTGAATTGATGGGGGTCTTACTGTAGGGTACCTCGAACATTCTGGACCGGTTTCAAGCCCACCTCTTGTCAAGGATATCGGTGACGCTGCAGAAGCAGCTTTTGGCTATGTTCTCGAGCACAACGAATGGTGGAGGACACCGTTGGGGAAGCTTCGTAGGCTCGCGACGCTTTGCGGAGGTGGTGCTGGTTCTCCGACAGGTCATCTGAAACCTGCTGCCCTCATCAAGACCTTATCGGTCATGTTTGCCACAGGTACGTTTGAGAGTTTGACGCAGTTTGACGCAACACACGCGCCTGATAGATCGCTAACAAAGCGTTCTGTCTTCGCCTGAACCTCACTATACAGGCAAGGAACACTGGGATGAAGGTTCTGCAACGCGGTTTTCCCAAAAGGTTTTAGCGCCTATCTTGCGGGTTCATCTAGATGAGCTGTGGGGAATGTTTGAGTCTCGATGTGTGCCATCTCCAGATGCGACATTGGAGGAGGTGGCTCGAGCAGCGGCTAAGATTTTGGTCCAGCACCAGCACGGCTACCTTCATGAATTGGGGCTCTCTCGATATATCATGTATGTTCAAGCTCCTTCGTCATAAAAGCACAAACGAGAAATATCCTGACGAAATCCCTGATTTCTGTGCGTGCCCTAAAGCGAAAACGAAAACCAATCGAGCGGGGGACCAGGCGAGAGTGCGAACCCTGCTCCCCTCCAATCGACCGGCTCCAGCCCCGTCATTTCGACTTCCACCACCCTGGATACGCTGGACGTCCCCGTCAACGAGCAGGATCTGGTCGGAATCAACAAGTTGCCGGTGGAGGAGGGAGGAGAAGGCCGGGAGGGCGAGGGCGAGGGATGAGGAGAGGGAGGGAGGGAGGTTGGGTGGGTTGGGAGAGGGAGAAGGATGAGGAGAGGAATGAGGAGAGGGAGCGTATGACTGTAAGTAGAGTCCAGCGTTTTGCTTTTGCGGAAGACCACTTACTAAGTCTATGCTGTCGTTTCCACCTCCGACAGCAAGATATTCGCCATCCCAACTTGGCTTCGCAAATCTAACCTCCTCGGTGTACGAGGACAGCGTTCGATAAGATACCCCATCAGCAAGACTGCAGATTGATACCAGTCCTTCCGACCCGCCAGTAATAAAAAACCTAGCACAAATGGTAAGTGAACACGACATGAACTAGGGAGTTCGCAAAAACTCACCTGCGTCGCGGGTCCATATCAATACAGTTGACACACCCCTGGTTCGTCTCATAGCGCCTCAGCCACTTCATCGATTTCGGTTTCGATTCCTGATTCTCGTTGGAGATTTCGATCCGATCGCCCGGATCCGCAACCGACGCCTGCTCGGATTGTTTCACTATGTCATTTGGCTCACTCTCATCACTCGCTCTATCAGCACCCGCAAAGTCGCTTGTGACAGAAGGATCAGCCGAAGTGTTCACTCTGGATGCGTCCACTAGCTGGCAGACATCACTAGCAGCGTGGATATGGTTGTTCCGTTTGTCCATCGAATTGCAGTAGAAAGAAGCGGTGGTTGTAAGTCCTGGATTCGGTGAGCCACAGAACGGAGAGGCTGATAATCCAACGTACGGCGATAGTTCGGACGTGATGGGATAATACCAAATATGGACAGTGCCATCGTGATTACCAGTATAGAGGCGTGTACCGCAAGGTGAGAAACATGCGCCGTTGAGCTTGAGACGCACATAAGAGCTAACATCAGCCCCGGCAGATCGGATGGATCAGGTATCAAACCGACTTACCTCGCTCACGCCACCTTCGAATCCGTAAGATTTCATCTCTGCTGCCCGATCCTTCAAGACTAATTCGATATCCTGTCGCACCGTCCAGCCTTCGTCACCATCAATTTCGACACGCTTTTGTCGATCCTGTTTCCCATCAGCGTCTTCTTTGCGTTTCCGCCGTTCTACACTCCCCGTAGCGGTGTCATCTTGCAAGTACGGAACGAATTTCCCGTCATCTTTTGCAGTAGTAAGTGGTGTTTCCCGGCTCAGTGGAGATCCATATGCGTTGTTCGCTTCGGCGTCGCTGATGCTGTTTCTCTGCTGCCAGCAAGACACTGCATAATCGACAGCACTCTTGTCCATGCAAACGATAAGGAGTTGGTAGGATGAAGGATGAAATGTCATGGAGACGGCGTTATGTGACAGAAGAATGGTGGTAATGGGTTGACGTGCTACGAGGTCAGTCAGTCGTGCAGTGTTCATCAGCGGTTCCGCTCGTTCGTAAAGGAAGATTGCTTTTCGGGAAGCTCGCTGACGCACTTTTGATATTCCAGATCGTTACTCTTGGGCGAGAGGCAGGAACCTCAACCACAGGACGATCATGATCGATTGACTTCCCCTCACGACTCCCGATTCTCTGTACCACCTGTAGTCCCTGTAGTCCTCCATCGACACCATGAGCAGCCGGCTGCCAGCTATCGACATGGGAAGCTACTGCGAGAATTTCCGGATGTCGAGGAGAAAACGCCAAGCTCGTGATAGGTGCACAAGCGGTGATACTCGAAGATTCGGCCAAGCTCTCCCGATAAAGGTCTTTCTCATCGGCGGAAGAGAGAACGGATGTTCCGTTCACCTTTACAAGGGAAAAAGGGGCAGGCGCTGACGCCTACATGGAGGTACTCAGTAAAAAGGAAGTCAGATCAAGAAGATCATCGATAACCATAACGTACACAACCAGCAAACACTCACCTTATACTGCCATATTCTGACCGTCCTATCATCACTACCGGTTGCGAGATAGTGCCCGTCGCAACTCCACGCCATACAATTGACTGCCAGTTCGTGACCATTCTTATCGTTAACGATTTTTGGTGTGGTGATGCGAGGGGGCTGATCCGAGAGTGTGTGATCGAATATCGTGAAGTCTAGACTTAGTACCATAAGAAAAACTCGTGAGGGACTGGAAAGACTTGCCTTGAGACCTCGAACTGCAGGTGAAAGGTGCTGCATGGTAGTAGTCAATGTCGGCGAGAGCGGACCCTTGATCCGGCACGTAATCTGCAAAAGTGTCGATTGTCGATTTCTTGCTGCGTCTTGGAAGTCACAGGACGCCAAGCAAGGGACTGATCCACTAGCGTAGAGTTTCAAGTAATATCGATAACCCAGTGATATTCAAAGCTGTGAAGTGACAGGTGAATACGGCGAATATCGGGTGAGCTGTGTGATCTGAGCTATTGTCCGATTGTTTATCCATATAATCATATGAACAGCTCGCGAGTTTTACAAGCGGATTTCGATTTCGATAAAGTCAACAAATCGCAGATTACTATCCACTTGTCCAACAAATCGTGGTCAATTTATAGGGGATATACCTGTCACATCCACTCTTGGACAATTTTCCTGGAAACTCGATCCCTTGATAACTACATTCCAGCAATTTTCTCGGCTCTGCTATTCAACATGCATGACGTGAAACTCCCTCAATATCGGCAAGTTGCACGATTTCTGGAATTTCGAAAGACAAAATGACGAATCGCCAGAAACAGAGCGATCGTTCAGCTAACAATTTCGTGGGATCCGTTTGGGCGCATTTTGTCTTGATAATTTTCCTATAAGTACGTATGGCTAAACAAGATTCTCATGGAATCAGATCTGATGTAGACCTGATAAAGCATGACGTGAAACCCTAAGAAAGTCACGCCCATATTCGCTATATTCCGTGTACTTTCTGACCGGTTCGACGAATCTTCACTTTGTCAACAACCTGGCGACTCCAACCGCAATCACAATTCACAATTCGTCATAATACTATGCGTCTTCCGTTACTATACTCAGATGATCAGATACTATACTACAACGGATACCGGCCATCGCTACCAGATACTATACTACAACGGCTACCGCTAGTAGCACCGACTGCGGCTAGACTCACACCACTAACTACTGGGCGAGACGGAGACCGACCGCGTAACCCGTTGTTCCGACGATTACCCATCCGACGACATGCCGACGACATGCCGGAACTTCGAGAGGTCCAAGATATGATGCGCAGAGCCAGGACTATCCTTCCTCCAGATGGCAATGAGGCAAAAGTTTACAAGCTGCGATTCCACTTGGAGCATGCAAGAGGAGCCAACCCCAAAAACCTACCTCTGATCGGCATTCATATCCTCCAAACTCTTCCAGATCACCTACGCCTCACCCAATCTTCCATACAAGCCCATGGAAAGAGCCTTATCATCATTATCCAACCCCCTGTAACCATCTTGCGGGTTCAATTCTATTTACATGGACATATGTTGGTCATAAGCGAGCAGGAGATGCAAGAGATTGAGCAGTACCGGGCTCGTCGGGCCCCTCGTATGGTAAGTTCTGTTCCGTGCGCGTTCCGCCTCCTCGATCTGCTGATCTGCTTTCTCGTTGCGATCTGATTTCTTCTTCGTTGCGATCTGATTTCTCGTTGCCAGCGCGGCGGCGAGGTCGCTCGCCGGGGAGTCCATCCACATATCTCCTTGTGTGTTTGGTCAATGGAAGGAGGCCCATCACTAATTTTCCTGGATCACAACCAGCTCCTGAGATACTCCATCCTCCATTTACCATCATCTCTAGACACATGGAGACCAGAAGATTGTGGACCTGATCCTATCAGAAACTGGGCAAAATTTAGAGAAAACATTCTCGGACACCAAACCAAAGCTAATACTCCAATCTACCTATACTTGAAAGGCAACCAGGAGATGTTTTGTGGTCTAGGTGCTTACATGGTGGCAGAGGTCTTGCATACGGCAATGATTCACCCCTTGCAAATAGCCAGCTCCATTTTCTGTCGAGGACACCTCTTTGGTCCTGAAGTTAAGTTGCGCCAAGCAATCGTTGCTGCAATTGGTCAATTCAGCAGCTGGATCACAAGTCAAGAATACTCTGCACGAGTCTCCTCCACCAGTTCCTCAGTTTCAGCTTTTGATGTCAACCGAAGCATTACCAAGTACATTGTTGACAACACACATGTCTACAGAAAGACAGGAGGGAGAGCCAAAATCTCATTGGACTTGTACAAAGCATTGGTGGAGAAGAATCTGGTCACGGTCACTCTGGACAGACATGAGCCTAGACACAAATATCTGCCAGTATATATGTGGAAGTGAGTCGATCATCGGACCCGACATATGCTCTGTTCTGACCTCGCTTGGTCAAGGCATCACACGGCAAACAGCACTAAAGCAACCTACAGCTACACAGTCATTGAAGGATTGCCACCACATTCTGGAGTAGCTACTCAGGTTCCATTTGAGAGTCAAGCATACAAAGACAAGGCTTTGAAACCAGAGTCCAACTCTCCCGACATTGGCATCTCCAGTTTCTATTATTTACTCCATTCATCTCCCTTTGAAAGACCAACAGTAGGCAGACCACGGAGACGATCACACAGTGGACGAGGGGGAAGACCTCACACTGCATCAGTACCCAGCTTTGCAGAGAGACAGATAAGGGTTGATGAAGAGTTTGGAGCAAGCTTGCCGGAAGTAGTGAGGGTTGCCGAGGGCAGACTGTTGGCTGAAGCCGACGAAAGCGAAGAGTTACAGTAGCGGCGCGCGCGGGGGACGTTGCGCTGTTTAGCCGCATAAGATTGCTGAATCGGTCGCCGATACCCTGACACCCTTGGGCCTGAGGTTCAAGATTCCGAGACGATAATGCGGTCGCGAGAGGTTTTCGCGTACGTCGCGCGATGTGACGTCGATGAGTAGTCTTGGTCGCAACGATGGTGTCGACGATGGTCGACGATTGCGAACGCGCCCGCGGGTAACGAATGTATTCAAGGTCTATGATATGTATATTGTATGTCGTCATGCGAAAGAAAGATTCTACTCTAGCTTGCCCTTGGGCACTCCCATCATCGCCTTTCCATAACCTCGCTCGGCAAGACGTTCGGCGACCAGTCCTTCACGTTCGACGGCCTCGAGTTCCTTCTTCTCGGTCGCGTCGCGCTCGGATGGCTTGGCTGCGCGGACTCGAGCCTTGTAAGCTTCGTACTTGTCTGCGATGGCGGAAGAGCGAAGGAAGGAGGGTAGGTAGTCAGCGATCGGAATCGGTCGGTGGGATGATACCGGAAAGGCCTGGTAGGATGATCCGCAGACTCACTCTCGGTTCCGCAGAACTTGTCCCACCATCGGAACGAGGTCGAGTAACAGTTGGTGAAAGCCATGTGATGAAAGTCGTGGTGGTCGGCGCCGGCCCAGAAGGGTACCCAGTGCCTCAAGCTCCAAGGGAAATCGTATCCGGAGTGAGCGTCGACGGCTTGGAACAACCTGAGAACGATCCAGATGTAGACGGTGATGATGTGGAGGTCGGGTCGGAGGAGACAGTAGAGGAGAGGTCCACCGATGGTACCGGCACCAAGGATGAGGACCTCGAGGGGGTGAGCGTATTCAGCAGCCAGACCGAAAGGTGCGCTGTACTCGTGGTGCATCTTGTGGATGTGCTTGTAGAGGGGACCGTAGTGGAGTGCTCGGTGGGCAAAGTAGTGCCAGGTGTCCTCGAGGACGAAGAAGAGGGCGATCTGGGGGACGATGGAGGTCCAGGATGGGAAGGGAACGGTATGGGTAGCGAGACCAAAGTATTCAGCCATAGGGTGGAAGCCCCAGATCTGATGGTCGAAGGATAGCATTGTGGAAGTAAGTCTCAAGCCGATCGGATGTAACGATGATGGGGGTAGGGACAGTAGTGCTCACCTGAGGCAATTCGATGGTGAAATGACTGAGCAAGACAGCCTTGGTACACTTCCACATCTGAGCGTTGGTGGGGACCTTGGTAGGCTGAAGCTTGTACTTGCGGAACATGGGCATCTTGTCGATGATGATCCATGGAATACATCTGCCAAAGTAGACGATCTGTGATGGGATGTATGATGAATGCGAGTCAGTATCGGGTATGTTGATGGTCGATTGCGTAGGGATGATGGGGATATCGTCACTCACCTCGTGTATGAAAAACGACATCAATCCAGTAGCGATGACGGGGTTGCCGATCATGATATACCAGTTGGCTGTGTGAGCAAAGACGCGACGGGGATATGGTCAGCTTCTGATGACGATGATGACAGCGATGATGATGGTGACGGCGATGATGATATCGAGAGAGGGAATCAGACGATCGATAGACTCACCCCATGTTCGCTCCGCCCAATTCAGCGAGTTGAGATCGAGACCCGCATACAAGTCGGTGAGAACAGCCGTCGAGTTCTTGGGACCAAAGTGGTCTGCCAGTAGTGGCGCGTGGGTTTGAACGAACGACATCGTTATAGTGTGTGAGGTGGGGTTGGTGGGTAGAGGGAAGGTCGATCGGGAATGAAGTGTCTATCGAGCTCGTCAAAGAGGACGCGTCCGATCGGTAGATTCAAAGGTTGTGTGAAGTCTGTCCGTGTGTGGTGATGTGCTGTGGAGTGGATGTCTCCAACGGCAAGATCTATCGTCTATCTGTTGTCTACGACGAGATTCCGATCTAAAAACGCGTGATGATCACGGGTAGCGAGCGTAGGTGGTGGTTGGTTGTAGCCTGTAGATATATTTCTATGTGCTGTGTGTGTATGTATATGCACCCTCGAGGCGGCGTGCGGTGTGATGAAAGATCCTGAGTGTAATCGCAAGTTGGCCCGATCTTGATCGGAATTGCGTGTTCTCCGTTCTTCGGTGTGTGTGGTTCGACCTTTTGTTTTTGCCTCTGAGCGTTCTTCCCCAAAACAAACTTACGAGGGCAAGACCGCGGCGTCGCTGTGCTGCTGCTTGCAAGAAATCGTATGATGCAATCGCCGCGCGGCAACAGAACAGACTACCAACGAACGAACGAACGAACGATTCTCCCCGAGGCAAGAATCACCCATCGTACCACCTTGTGACTCCACCTACGATCGAATGCCGGCATAGTAGAACCCACGAAGCGCAAATGCCGTTAGATCGCGCTTCTGTTATTGTTTAGCGAGCGCATCTGGGTCTTGACAATAGCCTGACATGTTTTACTGCTAAGCATCTTTGAGTGCGGCCCGGCCGGCGACGGATGCAATTCTAATTGAGCCCCGCACGCGCGTTGCTGGGCTTGCGTGACGGACCTTCTCGACCATCACAAGGAGGTCGACAGGGACTGCAAGTCTTGATCTGTGACGACATTGATGTTGCAACGCTGCTGACCCTTACTCTCCCTCTACACCACGTCAACATCTCCTTAACCCATAGCCTATCCTTATCATGGCTACTTCGTCTCCTACTCAAGAATCCTTCCTCGTCATCGGTGGATGTGGATTTCTCGGTCGAAGGATTGTAGAACAACTCGTCGGACGAGGAGAGAAACGAGTGGCCGTCTTTGATCTCGTGCAAAGACATTTCGATGAGTAAGTTCGTGGTAGGAGTCTCCAGGTGGCTTCCTCTGCGCCTAATCCGGTCATCATCTCGGAGAGCTAACGATGTTGCACAACGATGTGTATAGAAATGTTACGTTCTACACCGGAGACATCACTTTCCCTGATGATCTGGCCGAAGCCATCACAAAAGTCAGTCATCTCGATCGAAACTCAACGATTGACTACCTGGTCAACTTCGTCAACATGTGATGCTAATCATGCGACCTCATCGTCCGTCTGCGCAGTCAAAAGTCGACGTGATCATCCACACCGCTTCGCCAGTCCACGGCATGGGAGCCGAAATCTACAAGAAAGTCAACGTCGTCGGAACCCAAACCGTCATCGACGCCTGTATCTCCCACAACGTCTCCAAACTCGTCTACACCTCATCCGCCGGGGTAGTCTACAACGGAACGCTCGATCTCGTCGATGTTGACGAGAGGATGGAGATCCCAGAAGTCCCGCTCGATGCTTACAACGAGACGAAAGCTCAGGCGGAAAAGCTCGTTCTCGAATCGAATGGCAAGGCAGGGTTCTTGCAGACATGTGCACTACGACCAGCTGGGATCTTTGGAGAAGGAGATCGACAGCTCTTGACCGGGCTTCAACAGGTGATGAAGAACGGTCAGACGAAATTCCAGATCGGAGACAACGAGAACTTGTTCGATTGGACGTACGTTGGCAATGTCGCTCACGCTCATCTCTTGGCTTCGGATCGACTTGGAAAGGTCGTCTCACCGTACGAGTTTACGTTCCCGCTCTCCGAGAACAACAAGACGACGGGAGACTATCGAGTTCCAACTTCGGCTGCTCGACCTCTAGGACCCATCACTCAACCGACGGAAGCCGAGAAGCGAGCAGACGAAGCTTTCCGTCAAGGGAAACGTCTTGACAATGAGGACGATAGCGATCTCCAGCCGGTCTTGCGAACCAAGATGGATCAATTCGCTCACTCGACCGATCCCGAGTACAGCAGCGAGCAGGACAAGCAGGCCGCTATCGCGCTCCTCAAGTCCAACCAGCAGAGCGAGGACGGATCGGATGAAAAGGCAGATTCGGTCAAGGCGATCTCGTCCACCCCGATCGACCCTGATCTCGTCGTCGCTGGACAAGCCTTTTTCATCACCAACGCCGAGCCTTTCTACTTTTGGGACTTTCACAGGACCGTCTGGTACCGAGGCATGAACCATATCGCGCCTTACCATATCAAGATGCCTCCCGCTGTCGGACTCGTCTTGGCCACCTTGGCAGAAGGATGGAGTTGGTTGATGGGCAAGGAGGCTGGGTTCACTCGATTCAGGGTCAACTTTGCTACGCAAAAGAGGTACTTTAACATCGAGAGGTCGAAAAGGTTGTTGGGATACGAGCCTATCTGGGGGATCGAGGAAGGTATGGAGAGGACTTTGAAGGTGAGTCGAGTTCGCGATATGGGCGATCGCATGAGCACCACTGACGCTCGCCACGTCTTTCATAGTGGTTCAACGAGGAAGAGGCGAAGAAGGTCGCTGGGGAGACGCCCAAGAACAAGTAGACCCGGGAAAACGAAGGCGCTCCTTTTATACTCTTTCGACTACGGGGCACCTTTGCTGTAGGGTCAGAGCGTAGGATAGCTCAAGGAAGACCATGACTGGTAGTTTACTCTTTCTCCTTGGGCTTAATTTCTGAGCGGGCGAAATGTTGTATACTAGACATCACTTTACGGCGCATCCCCTTCTGGGACATTTCCCTGATTCATTGATCAGGATATCGCAGTCAGAATGCTTACTTCCAGGGTCAGAGCATGAGGCATGATCCATGATCGATTCGAAAGATTCAGGTTCGGGGAATGTGATTGCTTTGATCGCCTTCAAGCCTTGATTCGACAATGGAGCTCAAAAAGGCGTGTATATCCGATTTGCGAAAAAGCGATCGACCCAGAATTCGAGTAGGCCATCCACGTTTTTATTTGACGCGCATGAGCGGTTGCGACCGCTATTTTGTTCCCGGCGCCTACTTCCGAGCTGATCCAGCTAAACGGCTGGAATAGTACGGGTCGCGCAGCTTCCCTTTGGTCAGTGCATGGTTACGGATTGCTATGGTTACGGTCTTATAGTTCAGATGGGAACCTCGGGATCGCCGAGGGAGCGCACTTTGCTCATACCTCGGGCAGACGAGTAATTATTGCTGCTGATGACCTGATCGAAACATTGCCCGCACGTGTACACCGAACAACTGGGCTGCATCGAGCGGCTTTCTTGCAAGGCTTTTCCGTTCATTTATGTGCATGTTTCATGCTCTACATCACGCTTCTCGCTTGTCATCCCTGCATTTCTACCACTTCGTTTCGTATCGCTGCTGCCACCAATCGCTTAGATGGTCTTGGCCTTGGCCAAACCTGAATGAATCGCACGATGTACCGGTCAGTTCTGAGAACGGACATCGCATAGGTCAAGCGCGGCAGCTTTCGACTCACCCTCAACGTGAGCCAAAGCCTCCTCCAAAAGCTGCTTCCTGAAAGCAGGCTTGGCCAACTCGGCCTCAACACCGGCCTTGACAGTCTTGACGAGGTCGAGCTGCTCGGACTCTCGCTGTTGCTGCTCGTATCGGACCCACGAGTCAAGAACCTGCTTGAGCTCAGACTTAACGGCGTTCTCCTGCTCGAGCTGGAAGTTCTTGTGCTCGAGCTCGGCAATCTCCTAGAAGACAGCGTAGCAAATGGAAGGACAAATTGATTTAGCAACTTCAATTCGTGCATCTCAATTCGAGTCCGAACGCACCTTAGCAACAGCATACAAGTTCTGGGTCAAAGGAACGACCTCCTTCAAGTCCTTGACGGAGTCCATCCTCTCGGTGATGGCTTGGGTGTGTTCCTGTCGAGCACCTTGGAGGATGTTGGTGATTCGCTCGATGTGACCGTTGGCCCACGAGGAGTAAGGGGAACCGATGGATCGAGCGGCGGCGGCAACGATGATGAAGAAACCGACGGCGAGAACGGTCTCCTCGTTGGCGACCTGTTTGATTTGAAGAGAAGAGATGAAGAGAACGTGGGGTATCCAAGCATGAATCGGCGAGAGATCCCAAGTATATCCGAATAATTATTAGTCACGACCCCCTCCTATCGAATCACCCGGTTCTGATACCCACGTAGAGCTCCGAGCTGATAGCAGCGGCGGTCAAACCAGTTCCCAAGATAACACCTCCAGTCTTAGTGAAGAGATTGGATTGGGGGACCGAGTTGATGATGCTAGCGGCCTTCTCATCAGGGGTGGGCTCTAGAGAAAGCGACTGCGTCTCAGCGATGTTTCATCGGTCGGACGAAGCTCGCAATCAACTCACGGGTTGCCATTCCTCGGAAGCTGGTGTATCAGAACGGGAATCGCGATTGGATCAGAATTCCGCTAACTCCTATCCCAAACCGGAGCTAGTCAACCGGAACTCACGATTGGGCAATCACGACCTTTTGCGAGGCAACGACGGCCGGTCGACGAGCGGCTATGCACACCGAAAACATATCCCATCTTGATCAGCACACATTTCACTTGAAGAGATCTTGACTATCCGCAACATCCTCCAGCAGGGGTTCGCTTTTTTCGTTTCCCGCGATATCCCCCGCTTCGGGCGATGTTTTGACGTGATGCGTACCCGAAGAGAGAGCTTTTCCTACGAATCGAGAAGCCATTTTGTCTAGAGTCAGGGTATGATCACGAGAGAGGAGAATCTATTGATGAGGAGAGGAGGTGAGGCATATAGCAATCGTCACAACTTGTGTTGACGTCGATATGAGTCTCGGCTTATGCCTCCTGTATTCGGCGCCGGGGTGGGCGAAGGAGAAGACACGATACCGATTCGCTTTTGGGTGCGCGACTTGTTTTTCTCACGCGTCAAAGTCATTCTCAGGTTGTTTTAAGGCGATCATCATCAATTAATCGCGCTCGCCTCGATCGCCGAGTGTTCGCTGATCGAAATTCAAGTTTGAGCCAGGTCAAGTCTTGGCTTCTCGAATGGTTTCGAACGTAGGAATGTTTGCCATCCTCAAGATCTCAAAAACCAAGATCCTTGAACCTCCTGCTTGCAATAGACATGTCGAGGGCTTCTAGAATCTTCTTCGCTGGCTCGTGCGCTGCTACGGTTGGTACTATCTGGGCGGTTCATCACATCCAGGTGACAGAGCAAAAGGTCGGTTTGATTGATTTGTTTTGGATAAGTCTCTCGGCACAATCCCACTGACATCCTTCTCATCTGCCTATGGACTATCTAGAACATGTATCAAGGGGTCATCAAAGACGAAGCTCGAGTCAAGGCCAAACAAACGCAACTCGCTTCATCCCAATCATCCAGCGCTCTTCAGGATGGTCAATCCCCACCACCGATTCCCACTCGGGCCGCAGCAGAACGTCAACTTGAATACGAGAGGAATTTGAAGCTCCAAGAGAGTCTCAAGCAGCAGCAACATGTGGGCAAGACGTGGGAAGATCCAGCGACGACCAAGGAGGCTTCTCGATTGGTATAGAAGAGGCTGTAGGCTACGCTGGGTCAGCGGTAGCTGCCGTATAGAAGGAAAGCGGAACCCGGGCCGGGCTGCGGCGGAGACCTGAGTAATCTAGTAGTGTGCCGTCAGTCCGGACGGTATTAATGCTCAGAACAGGGTAAGCCCTGTCAGTCTTAGCGGCAACAGAGTGGCAGTCAAGCTGATAGCCATTGCAATCATAGTCATTGACACTCAGCCACCTTTCCATTGTATGAATCGTCGATATACCACTCAAGCGACATCAAGTCAGGATGCAGAGTTTGAGCCAAGGGCACACATCATCGTTGACTTGCGGACTAGCACTTTCGGACACAACATAGATTGATTCGTCCATGTCTACGACGTGTTTTGGCTGGCCCTGGCCCTCAATCAATATTATTTGCACGACTCCGCGGTCCCCGAAAGACACCTTGCGCAGCTATGAAGCAGGATTGCGATGCCATCGTATGAGTCGTCGACAAGTTTCCGGTCGGACATGCCTTGGTGAATCCGTCAATCAGGACGTGTCATGGTGAAGGGGTCTTCAGCAGCAGCCCCATACCAACTGCAGGAGCCGCTCCTCCACTCGGTCGGACTCTCGAACGAGCAGCAAGATTACAGACTTTTTGCGACGCCTCGAGGAATCACTGCTGACAGCCGCTTTCTGCTTCTGTCGCATCGACCTCGCGCAGCCGTTTATCGCTGTAATGAGACTTCTGGTTGTGCGTGCATCTAAATGTTCGTGTCCCTCCATTTCGCACTTCCCATGCGTCTGTACCTATCGGTATCAGCCTCCTTGAAGTGAGAATGGCGTTGCGTCGAGCAGCTAGGATGATCACCCTTGTCAAGTTACGAATCCGTCAAGATCGAGATCGGCGCGCCTGAGACTGCGCTCACGTGACCTCATTCAGCTCGAAGCGGGGAATCGGAGATGACCGGTATGACGAAACCGTATCCCGCATTGAGGGCATGGAGGGTTCCAATTATACATCACGTATATATATGGCGATACGATGCTGGAAGTGGGATGTACCATGCTCAAATGCACGGACGGCTGGTGAAGTCATTAGAACTACACGTAAATCAACAACAAACAGATTCAGTCGGACAGCAATC
>Ga0308160_10003982_pt1 | contig 16142 bp, 18 predicted proteins | sample PhyFR1_FD_201036 | JGI IMG/M metagenome (GOLD analysis project Ga0308160, IMG submission 201036) | Phyllosphere microbial communities from UC Gill Tract Community Farm, Albany, California, United States - DLSLF.R1 | ecosystem: Host-associated > Plants > Phyllosphere > Unclassified | place: USA...
GGGGCGCGTGCAGGCCGTCACATCCTCTCAGGGTGCGGGATTGCTGGACGGCCTGCACAGCTCGGCCACGCGGCGCCAGTCGCCGGTGCCGCCGCAGCCGGGTGGCGGCTTCTGGTCGAGCAAGGCGCGCAGGTCGAGCGGCGCCATTTCGTTGACGCGCACGTCGCGGTTGATCGGCAGGCAGACGGCGTCGTGCCAGGCCGCCGTCACCCCGGGCGGCCGCGGCACCGGTCCGCGCAGGCGCACGGCCGCGCGTTCGCACTCCTGTTCCGTCGCATAGACGCCGCGCAGGCTGCTGCCCTCTAACGTCACTTCCAGGTGCTGCTGCAGGTAGAGCAGCAAGACAATGGTGAACATGTCGGGTCTCCCGAATGATCTGCCGGGTTCGGTTCGCACGCTTGAACTGGATCAGCCCGCTTTAACGCAGTCGGCTTAGGCTGTGCCCTCCTCATGCAAAGGACAGCCATGCCGAAGCTTATCACCTGGAATATACAAGCGGCCCGCACACCCGACGGCGGCGCCGACCTCGACCGCGTCGTGTCCACGCTCACCCGTTTTTCCCATTTCGACGTGCTGTGCTTGCAAGAAGTAGCCTGCGGTTATGAAGCACGCGACGGCAGGCCGCTCGGCGACCAGTTCGCCGGCCTGGCCCTGCGCCTGCCCGGCTACAACCTGGCCTGCTGCACCGCGCTCGACACCCTCGCGCCCGACGGCGGCCGGCGCCGCCTCGGCACCATGATCTTTTCCCGCTACCGGATAGTGCAGGTACTGCGCCATTCGCTGCCCTGGCCGGCCGATCCCGAGGTGATGAGCATGCCGCGCAGCGCGCTGGAAGTCACGCTGCACACGCCGGCCGGGCTGCTGCGCGTGTTGTCGGTGCAGCTGGAATATTTTTCGCTGATCCAGCGCATGGCCCAGATCGAGCGCCTGCGCGAGCTGCACCGCGAAGCCGTGCAGCAGGCACGCGTGCTGCGTCCCGGTGGGCCGGAACACGGCGCCTTCGAGGCCCTGCCGCGCGCGGCCAGTGCGGTGTTGCTGGGCGACTTCAGCATGCTGCCCGATTCGCCCGAATACGCGCGCCTGCTGGCGCCCTTCCCGGACGGCACGCCGTCCCTGCGCGACGCCTGGCATGTATCCCAGCCGGGCCGGCGCCACGCGCCCACGGTCGGCCTGCACGACGACGATCCCGACGCCGGCGCCCCCTTCGCCTTCGACTTCGCTTTCGTCAGCGCCGCCCTGGCCGAGCGGGTCGGGCGCATGCGCGTGGATGCGGCGGAAACCGGGTCGGACCACCAGGCGCTGCTGCTGGAGCTGGGTTGAGCCGAGCTAAGCTGCACCCGGCCGCGCCCACGGTTAGAATGTCCCTTTTGGCGGCGAACCGGACGTTTGCCGTGCGTTTTGCAAGGACATCACTTGAACTGGGATTATCCGCACCCCTTTACGTTGCCCCTGGCGCCGCGCGTCGAGGATATCGACGGGCTGAACCACACCAACAATGCCGTCTACGTACGCTGGTGCGAACAGGTCGGCTGGGCCCACTCCGAGTCGCTCGGCCTGTCGCTCGACGATTACCGGCGCCTCGACCGCGCGATGGCGATCCGGCGCGGCGAATACGAGTACATCCTGCCGACGCTGCTGGGCGAGGAACTCACGCTGGCCACCTGGCTGGTCGGCGGCGACGGCAAGCTGTCGATGGAGCGCCGCTTCCAGCTGGTGCGCAACAGCGACGGCGCCACCGTGCTGCGCGGGCGTTGGGAACTGGTGTGCATCGACATCAGCGGCGGCCGCCCGCGGCGCATGCCGCCGGCTTTCCTGGAGGCCTACATGCCGCAAGTGGTCGGCGCCAGCGGCGGCAGTTAAGAGCCTGTCTCAGTAGCCTCTAAGGCAATGCACGAGCGCGCGCCATCTACCTTGCGCGCGCTCAAAGGCAAACTTGAGCAATCCGCGCCGGGCGGCGGGTGTGACGGGCGACACTTTGCGGGTATCTGCCTCGACAAGGAACGCCATGTCTTCCCCTTTTTCCTTCAGCGCCCGCCGCTCCGCGAACCGCCCCGCCAATCCCTTTGTCGCGGTGCTCTGCTGCGCGCTGCTGCTCGTACTCGATGGCTGCCGCTGGCGCGAGGGCTCGTCCGAGCAGCTGGTGATACCCGAGGTCGTGCGCACCAACCTGTACGTGGCGCCCGGCGGCTCGGACGCGAACCCCGGCACCGAGAACGAACCCTTCCGCACCATCGGCCGCGCCGCCCAGGTGGTCACGCCCGGCACCACGGTGTACGTCGCGCCGGGCCAGTACACCGGCGGCTTTCGCACCAACGTCAACGGCAGCGCCGAGGCGCGCATCATCTTCCAGTCGATCGAGCGCTGGGGCGCGAAGATCGTCCCGCCGCTCGACTCGCGCACCACCAGCGCCTGGGACAACCGCGGCAGCCACGTCGACATCGTCGGCTTCGAGATCGACGGCACCCAGTACCAGAGCGGCAGCAAATGGCTGAGTGGCATCTATAACGGCGGCTCCTACAACAGCATCCGCCACAACCACGTACACCACGTCGGCCTCGACGTCCCCTGCGAAAGCGCGGGCGGCGCCGGCATCGGCGTAGACAGCTACTACCGCGGCACCAAATCCGAAGTCATCGGCAACAATGTGCACGACATCGGCCCGCTCGACTGCCGCTTCCACCACGGCATCTACATCAGCACCGAAGGCCGGGTGCGCAACAACCTGATCTACCGGGTAGCCGGCGCCGGCATCCATTTGTGGCACGACGCCAACCGGGTCGATGTGACCGGCAACACCGTTTCCACCTCGGGCACCGGGATCGTGGTCGGCGGTGGCGACTACTACCACTCGAAGGGGCCAAACGACTTTACCCAGGTGGCCAACAACATCGTGTTCGACAACAAGCACGGCATCATCGAACAGGGCGATACGGGCGAAAACAATATCTATGTGAACAACCTGGTGTTCCAGAACGCGGCGGCCGACTGGAAGCTGCCTGAAGGGCGGCGCCATGTCGGCACGGTGGCCGCCGAACCGGCGTTTGTCGAGTACAGCCGCACCGGCACGCCCGACTTCCGCCTGAGCGCCCGCTCGCCGGCCATCGGCAAGGGCGTGGGCGGCGACAAGCCGGAACAGGATTTCCAGGGCAGGCCGCGCAACAAGGAGACCGGTTTCGATATTGGCGCATACCAGCACGATCGAAGCACAGCGGATTCCGGCAGCTCGTCCGGCAAATAGCGCATCTCGTCTCAAAAACGTGGTTCCTGGGAGATGCGCTATCTAGAATGGCTGCATTCAAACAAACCGGGACACCGCCATGCGCCGACTCATCCTTGCCGCCACCCTCACTTCGCTCACTTCGCTCGCCTTCCCTTCGCTGGCGCATGCCGAGGACCAGCAGCGCACTGCGCCGGCCTTTACCTCGATCTATGTGAAAGGGGCGATCAACGTCACGGTCGACCGCAACGCGGCCCAGACCCTCATTGTGCGCGGCGACGGCAAATTCATCGACAACCTGGTCAGCGAAGTCGTGGGCGGCGAACTGCGCCTGAGCATGCGCAACGACCGCATGAAGACCACCACCCGCGGCGACGAGCGGGTGATCGTCGGCATGCCTGCGCTGCGCGCCTTTGCCGCCGAAGGCGCCGGCGAGATCCGGCTGAACGACGTGCGCGGCGAACGCTTCGACATCAACTACCGTGGCGCCGGCAGCCTGCGCGCGAGCGGCGAGGTCAAGACCTTCAGCATGAAGGCCGAAGGCGTGGGCGAGGTCGATGCCAAGGCCCTGCTCGCCGACAACGTCGACGTCAACTTCCGTGGCGTGGGCGACGTGCGCGTCCATGCCCGCAAGCGGCTCGATGCGAAAGTCCAGGGCATCGGCAGCCTTACCTATTACGGCAAGCCGCCGGTCGTGAACAAATCGGCTTCAGGGCTGGGTAGCGTCGACGCCGGCAACTGAGCGAGCGCTCCCACCACACGGCAGCCGCCCCCTTACAGGATTTCCTGCACCCTGTCGAAAGGCCGGCACAGCCGTACGCCCTTGGGCGTAACCACGAACGGGCGTTCGATCAGGACCGGATGCGCCAGCATGGCGTCCAGCAGCGTCTCGTCGGACACGCCCGGCGCATCGAGTCCGAGTTCGGTGAACAGGCTTTCCTTGCTGCGCAGCGCCTGGCGCGGCGCCAGGCCGGCTGCCGCCAGCATGCCTTGCAGTTCGGCGCGCGAAGGCGGCGTGGCCAGGTACTCGACGATACGCGGTTCGTGGCCGGCGTCGCGGATGGCGGCCAGGGTGTTGCGCGAAGTGCCGCAGCGCGGATTGTGGTAAATCGTGATATCCATATCGTTAACGCTTGTCGAATCGGCGGATTGAAGGGGTATATAAGCGGCCGCATCATACCGCGTGCGCCTTGCAACAGCACATTTCTTTTTTCTTGTCACCCCTGTTCTCGCCATATAGAATCCACCCTCGGTTTTCCGGGAGGGAAGTAATTCTTGCGGGAACAGCAAACAGAAAACGGCCGGCTCGCGCACGGCACGACGGAGAAAACATGATCGACCACCTGCTGCGCCCCGCAGACCTGCCTACCTGGCGCCAACGCAGCGCCCTGCGCCTGCTCAATCTGTTCGGCTGGAAGCTGCGCCACAAGCCCCTGCCCGGACCGCACGGCATCGTCGTCGTTTATCCGCATACCTCGAACTGGGACTTCCCCATCGGCCTGCTCGGCAAGTGGGCGATGGACCTGGATTTCCGCTGGCTGGCCAAGGACTCGCTGTTCAAGGGGCCGATGGGTCCGCTCATGCGCTACTGGGGCGGCATTGCCGTCGACCGCCGCGCGCCGATGGGCGCCACCCGCTCGCTGGCGCAGAACATGCTGCGTGAAAAATGGTGCTGGGTCGCCATCACGCCGGAGGGCACGCGCGACTACCGTCCGCACTGGAAGAGCGGCTTCTATCACCTGGCCGCCGCCGCCGACGTGCCGCTGTTGCTGGTCTACATGGATTACCGCACCAAGGTCCTGAGCGTGGTCGATACCGTGCGCCTGAGCGGCGACCAGGATGCCGACATGGCGGCGATTGCCGCCATCTACGAAGGCAAGCAGGCGCTGCATCCAGAACTGGCCGCGCCGATCAAGCTGGCGCCGCCGCACAACGGCCCGGACCGCAGGAAAAGCGCCTGAGTCCTTAGCTGGCGAGCGCGCCCTTGCGTTCGCGCACGAACAGGGTCTTGTAGTAGATCGCCGTGGCGCGCCAGGCGCCGTCCGGCGTGGCGCAGTATTCCGGCAACTCGCCGATCTTCGTATAGCCGAGCCGCGCATACAGCGCCTCGGCATGCGACCCCGCCTCGGTATCGAGGAACAGCAGGCCGCGCTTGAGCGCCAGCGCCTGCACCTCGGCCGCCTCCATCAGCGCCGTTGCCGCCCCACCGCGGCGCGCGCCGCTGTGCACCAGCAACTTCTGCACTTCCGCCCGGTTCAGCCCGTTCGGTTTCTGGCACAGGTCGAGCTGGACCGTGCCGACCAGCACATGGTCGCGCCAGGCCACCAGCAGCACCCGCGTTCCCTCAGCCACCGCCTCGCGCACGCCGGCCCAGTAGGCAGCGGCCGCCGCCTCGTCGATCGACGCCATGAAGCCGACCGATGCGCCGTGCGCGACCGCGTCGAGCAAGAGCGCGCGCAATGGCGCCGCATGCGCTGCCGCGCCGGCGGCGTCGAGCATTCGAATCTGCATCATCCACATCCTCCTTTGTCGAATGGAAGAGCGTGCAGGATTCGTGCCTGCTTGTCGAGGGCGCCGGTCAGAGGTGCGCGCCCCATCCTGGTGCATTTGGCTAGCGCCTGCACTAGAAGCGGACCCCGACGGCGAGCGCGACCACATCGCGGTCGGCCACCGGGTTGTAGTCGCCACCCCAGGTCGGGGCCCAGGCCAGTTCCAGCAGGTAGCGCTGGCGGTATTCGAAGCGCAGCGCCGCGGTGGCGGTCTTGCGGCCCTCGTTCAGCAGGAAGTCGCCCGACCAGCCCTTGACGTCGTGCGCCAGCGCCAGGCTGGCGTTGCAGGCCAGACCGGGCAGCGAGGTGGGCAACAGGTTCGGCAGGCGCGTGTCGACACGCAGGCGGTAACCCCAGGCGTTGGTGCTGGCATAACCGCGCAGGCTGCACTGGCGCGCCGCGTTGCCGGTGGTGACGTTGCAGGCGCCGTTCACCGGCCCCACCCCGAAGACGTCGGCGCGGCCATAGCGGCGCACGGCCTGGTCCGGCAAGCCGGAAGCGTGCTTGCCGACCAGCTCGGCAGTGGCCGCCAGCGCCACCGGCCCGGCCTGCCATTCGCGCTGCACGCCCAGCTGCAGTTGCGACATCGGATGCAGGTCGTAGCCGTGGTAGACGCCGCCCGGGGGCACGGCGTCGGCGTCGGCGCGCAGCAGGGCCGGCACCGTGGCGTTCAGGAAAGGCGGCAGTACGTCGCCCGGAGCCAGCATGAAGGGCTGGCGCGGCCGGTACGAAGCTTCGCCGTACACGTTGGCCTTGCCGCGCTTGTGCTGGAAGGTAAGCGCGGTGATCGCCAGGTCCTGTGGGTACCCGGAAAAATAGGCCATGTTGCGCCCGTCCGGGTCGCCCGGGACCAGGGGCGGGCCGCCCGGCCGGGTGCTGCGGCGCAGGCTGGGCAAGGCGGTGCGCGCGTTGTAGCGCGCGTGGTACAGGCCGAAGTCGGTGGCCAGCGCCGCCGACTTCCAGCTGAGCGCAAAGCCGTGTTCCGGGCCGTTCACCGCGGGCGTGGGCAGGCGCTTCTGGTAGGCGCCGAGCGGGATGCGGGCGCGGTCGTTCACCTGGGGCTGCCCCGACATCACCAGGTCGCAGCCCGGCGCCAGGTAATCGTTGGTGGACCACAGGCTGCCGCACAAATCGAGCGCCGTCGGCTGGTGGCGGGTCTGGTAATAGGCCTCCAAGCCAAGGGCCGGCGTCAGCTCGACGCGCCCCAGCAGCATCGGCGCCGGCGCCCGCATTTCCTGGGGAATGGCGCCGGCCCTGCGCGTGGCCGGCAAGTCCCTGGGATTCAGGGCTTCGAGTCCGCCCGGCGTGATCGAGCGCTCGCCCCAGTTCAGGGACTGGCGCCCCAGGCGCGCGCTGTAGCGCATGGCGCCGGCCTGGCCCGCATACTGCAGCCAGGCGTCGCCCAGCGCCACGCCGGAAAAGCGCGCCAGGCGCGCGGCCCCGGCATCGCCCAGCGGCGCGTCCGGCGCATAGCCGTTGATCGAATTGCCCCAGGGGCGCCTGCGCCGCTCCAGCACTTCGTCGCGCCAGGCCTTGACCCGCACCAGCGCCGACCAGGGGCCCTGGCGCAAATCGAGGTCGAGGGTGGCTTTCCAGGCCAGCGAGGCCAGGTCGCCGCGCCCGAAGTTCATGTTGCCGTCGTCGCCGTTGCCGCCGCTACCGAAGCCCTGCAGGCCGATCGCCGCGGCGTTCACGCCAGTCAGGAGCTGGGGATCGCGCGCTTCGCTGCGGGCCACCGCGCCGAACATCATACGGCCGCTGAGCTTGGTGTCGACGGCCTGCGCGGATGGGCTGGCCAGCGCCAGGCCAAGCAGCGCGGCGCCGGGCAAGGCCCTGGCGCAACGGAAATCGGGCCCCAGGCCAAGACCCAGGCCTACACCGAATCCTATCGGCCGGCTGCCGCGCCCGGACGGGTGCCGGGACAATGTCTGAATTGCCATGGCATGACCCGGCTCAGTCGGGAAGCCAGGCCGGCGCGATGCGTTTTTCCGTCAAGGCGGCGTTGCGAAAACGCCCCGCCAAGCTGATACAGCCAAGGGTGAAGAGACAGGTCATGGCAGCCTCCATCATTATTATTTGTATGGAAATACTGCCATAGCATTTGAGCGCTATCAATATCAATTATGATAGGTTGTTATAGGCCAGTGCGTCCCAGGCCATGGCCGTGCTCAGGAACACACGACCGTTTAACGTGGGCAAGAATTCGCTGTGTTTCAGGCGGTCCATCACCGGCCCCTTGACCTCGGCCAGGTGCAGCGCCACGCCCCGGCCCTTGAGCATCGCGTTCAGTCCGATCAGCGCGAACAGGGCCGAGGTATCGACCTCGTTCACCGCCGACAGCACCAGCACCAGGTCGCGCGTGGCCGGGCGCGCCGCCAGCTCGTCCTCGATGCGCGCGTTCACTGCCTCGACGTTGCCGAAGAATAAACCGGCATCCACGCGCAGCATCAGCAAACTTGGCGCCGTGTCGGCCGCGTAACGGGCGATGTTGCGGAAGTGTTCGGTGCCGGGAATGCGCCCCAGCACCGCGATATGCGGACGGCTGGCGCGCCAGATCAGCGCCCCCATCGAGAGCGCCACGCCGATCACGACGCCGGCCTCGACGCCCAGCACCAGCACGCCGCCGGCGGTGGCGACCAGCGCCGCCGCGTCGGCGCGGTCGAAGCGCCAGGCGGTGCGCAGCGTGGTCGTGTCCAGCATGCCGAGCACGGCCACGATGATGGTCGCGGCCAGGGTCGGCAGCGGCATCAGGGCCAGCCAGCCGGTCGGCGCCACCAGCGCCAGGGCCAGCAGCGCCGCCGTGATCAGGCTGGCCAGCTGGGTGTTGGCGCCGGCCGTGAAGTTCACCGCCGAGCGCGAGATGCTGCCGGTGACGGGAAAGCCGCCGCTCAGCGCGCTGCCCAGGTTGGCGGCGCCGAGGCCGATCAGCTCGCGGTTGCTGTGCAGCTTCTCGGCGCGCTTCAGGGCCAGGGCCTGGGCCCCGGACATGCTGATCAGGAACACCATGAAGCCGATCAGCAGGGCCGGCTGCAGCAGTGCCTGCCAGTGCGCGTGCGAGACGCCGAAAGTGAACAGCGGCAGCCCGGCCGGCACCGCGCCGGTAGTGTGCACGCCGCGCGCCTGCAGATCGAGCAGCGGCACCAGCGCGGTGGCGCCGAGCACCACCACCATCGGCGCGAGCTTGGCGCCGATGTCGGCGCCGGCTGGCGGCACCCCGAACCGGCGCAGCAGCGGCGCCAGGTGGCTGCGCGCGAACAGCAGCAGGACCAGCGAGCCGATGCCAAGCAGCGCGCTGGGCAGGTGAATGTCCGGCAGCCTGGCGCCGAGCAGGACCGGCAGCTGGCCGAGCGCGATCACGACCGAGGAGCCGATGGTGAAGCCGCTCATCACCGGGCGCGAGAAGAAGTTGGCGATGAAGCCGATGCGCAGCAGCCCGCACAGCAGCAGCACCACGCCGGCGATCAGCGCCAGCTGGGCGGCCAGCACCGTGTACAGGGGGCTGCCGGCCGCGGCCAGCGGCGCCAGGCTCGAGGCCGTCATCAGCGAGATGATCGCCATCGGCCCGACCGACTGCGTGCTGCTGGTGCCGAACAGCGCGTACAGGGCCGGCGGCACGATGCTGGCGTAGATGCCAACGACCGGCGGCAGGCCCGCCACCAGCGCGTAGGCCATGCCCTGCGGGATCATCATCATCGCCACCACGATGCCAGCGCTGATGTCGCCCGGCAGCATGGCGCGCTGGTAGTGCTTCAACCAGTGCAGCATTGTGTTTCCGTTTTTAAAATCGTGTTGTGGTCGGGTCTACGTCCGCTGCTTTGGCCCGCGACCGGGACCGTACGGTGGGCACCCTGTGCCCACGCGAATGCATGCGTCGCGACTGCTCTATTGGAGACGGGATCACCGATCATCCGTCAACGCTCGATCGAGCGTCACGTTAGCGCGTCATTCCGCGTGGGCACGGAGTGCCCACCGTACGGATACCGCCCGCACATCCGCGGTGGTCACGCCGTCACTGCATCGCCAGCTCAACGCAATTGCGCCCCGCCCGCTTGGCCCTGGCCAGCGCGGCGTTCACGCGCACGGTCAGCGAATCGGCGCTTTCCTGGTCGCCGAGCTGGGCCACGCCGAGGCTGACGGTCACCTGGTCGCAGCCGGGAATCAGGGTCGAGGCGATCGCCATGCGCAGTTTCTCGGCCATCTTGAGGCCGTCGATGGCGCTGGTATGGGGCGCGATCACCTGGAAATCCTCGCCGCCCGAGCGCACCACGATGTCGCTTGAACGCACCAGCTTCTGCGCCGCTTCCGCCACCGTGCGCAGGGCGATGTCGCCCACCGGGTGGCCGTAGCGGTCGTTGACTTCCTTGAAGCGGTCGATGTCGAAGGCGATCAGCGCCAGCGGCAGGCGATAGCGCCGGGCGCGCTTGATTTCCCCTTCCAGCAGGGTTTCGCCATGGCGCCGGTTGGCTACGCCGGTCAGGGCGTCGACCGTCGAGATATGGGTCAGGCGCGCCAGCAGTTCCTCGCTCTCGCGTCCCATGTCGGCCAGGCGCAGGCCGACCGCCGCCAGCGCCGCCAGGTCTTCCAGCGTCGCCAGCGCGTCCTGGCTGAAGCGGCGGGGAGCGTCGAACAGCAGGCACAGCGACCCGCGCGCGCCGCCCGGTCCGCCGGCGGGAATCGGCAAGCCGAGCACCATCTCGACGCCATGCGCGCGCAGTGCCGCGCTGAGTTCCGGCTCGCCCGACTTGTCCGGCGCATCCAGCAGCGCCAGGGAGTTGGTGGCGGCTGCCAGCAGGCCCGGGAAGGCATGGCGCAGCGGCGACTGCAGCAGGCGCTCGCCGCGTCCCAGCACGCGCGCCAGGTTGAGTTCGCGATTCGGTTCACGGTGCATACCGTGCTGGGCCTGCAGCTGCAAATCGCCGCCCGGATGCACGCAGAACAGGGCCGCATGCACCACGCCGGGCCAGGTGCACAGCGCCTCGCACAGGCGTTCGGCCAGCGCGGCCAGGTCTTCGCCTTCGCCCAGGGCCGCCTGCACACGGGTGCGCAGCGCGGCCAGTTGCGCGAGTTCGGTCTCGCGCAGCGTCGGCGCCGGCGCCTGCATCTGCGCCTGCCCTGGGCCGGTAGCCAGCGCCTCGTCCAGGGCCGCATCCAGGCTGTCCTGCGCCAGCGGCGTGATGGCGTAGGCAAGCGGGCCATGCGCCATCAGCGCCGGCAGCCAGCGCGCGTTCGAGAACGGGCACAGGACCAGCACTGGCGCGCCGGCGCGGAACGCGACCAGCTGCGCCAGGCCGGCCAGGTCGAGATCCGGATCGAAGCGTTCGAGGTCGATCACCAGCAGGTCGACCGGCCCGCGCCCCAGCACCTCGAGCGCGGCCTCGGCGCCATCGGCCAGCGCCAGGCTGGCGAAGCGGCTGCCGGCTTCGGCCTGGAACTGCGCGCGCCGCGGTGCGGCCGGGTTGACGAACAACCCGGTACGTTGGCCTTGCGGCTCGGCCTGCTGAGGCATGTTTTTCTCCTTGTCATGCATATTCGTTACGCCATGCAACTCTACGCCGTGAATTTTGACATATTCGCATACCATCGAACAGGACGTTCGCCCTTGTGTGTGGAACCGCACCGTCGCGCTGGCCGCGTGCGGCCGATACTGGCCCGGTCAAGAACCCGTTTTCAAAGGAAGCGCAATGGCCAACCAGGACGATGTAGCAAACCACCAGAAAGCTATCCAGAACCGCCAGGACCAGCTCGACGCCAGCAAGAAAGAAGAAGAAAGTGGCAAGCCGGTACAGATCGGGGCCCAGCAGCCGGTGCCGCCGATGCCCGAGCAGCACCTGGCGAAACCCGGACTGGAAGCACAGATGGCCGTCAAGCCGCGCTTCATGGCAGAAAACTACAAGGGCAGCGGCAAGCTCGAAGGCCAGGTGGCGATCGTCACCGGCGGCGACTCCGGCATCGGCCGTTCGGTGGCCGTGCTGTTCGCGCGCGAAGGCGCCGACGTTGCCGTGCTCTACCTGAACGAACACGAGGACGCGGCCGAAACCCAGCGCTGCATCGAGGCCGAAGGCCGCCGCTGCGTCACCATCGCCGGCGACGTCAAGGACATGGAATTCTGCCAGCAGGCGGTCGACGCCGTGGTGGCCGAATGGGGCCGCCTGGACGTGCTGGTGAATAACGCCGCCTTCCAGGAACACGCCAGCAGCCTGCTCGATATCACCGAGGAGCGCTTCGACGAAACCATGCGCACGAACATCTACGGCTACTTCCACATGGCGAAGGCCGCCCTGCCCTACCTGAAGCGCGGCGCCGCCATCGTGAACACCGGTTCCGTCACCGGCCTGAAAGGCTCGAAGCAGCTGCTCGACTATTCCTCGACCAAGGGCGCGATCCACGCCTTTACCATGTCGCTGGCGGCCAACCTGTTGGATAAGGGCATCCGCGTGAACTGCGTGGCGCCGGGCCCGGTCTGGACGCCGCTCAATCCCGCCGACCAGTCGCCGGACAAGATCGTCCACTTTGGCGAAAGCACCACCTATGGCCGCGCGGCCCAGCCCGAGGAACTGTCGCCGGCCTACGTGTTCCTGGCCTCGAACGCCTGTTCGAGCTACATCACGGGCATCGTGCTGCCGGTCACCGGCAGCGTCGGCGAATAAGGAGAGGCGTATGGCACGCAGCCTGTGGAAGGGGGCGATCAGTTTCGGACTGGTCCACATCCCGGTCGAGATGTACCCGGCGGTCGGCAGCAAGTCGCTCGACTTGTCGATGCTCGACCGCCGCGATTTCGCCCCGATCGGCTTCAAGCGCTACAACAAGGAAACCGGCAAGGAAGTGGGCTGGGACGACATCGTCAAGGGCTACGAGTATGAATCCGGCGAATACGTGGTGCTGTCCGACGAAGACCTGCGCCGCGCGAATCCGGAAGCCACCCAGACCATCGACATCCTGGCCTTTGTCGATGCCGAGGACGTGCCGCTGCTCTACTACGACCATCCCTACTATCTCGCCCCCGGCAAGGGCGGCGACAAGGTGTACGCATTGCTGCGCGAAACGCTGAAGGAAGTCGGCAAGATCGGCATCGCGAACGTGGTCATCCGCGTCAAGCAGCACCTGGCGGCGCTGGTCTGCATCGGCGACACCATCGTCCTGAACACCCTGCGCTACCCGGACGAGATCCGCGATACCGACGACCTCAAGATTCCGTCGCCGAAGGCCAAGGCCACTGTCATCAGCGCCAAGGAACTGAAGATGGCGATGGCCCTGGTCGAAGGCATGAGCGAGGACTGGAAACCGAACCAGTACCACGACACCTACCGCGAGGACGTGCTGGCCCTGGTCAAGAAAAAGATCAAGGCCAAGCAGACCAAGACCATCACCATGCCCGACCCGGACGAGAAACCGGCGAAGACCACGAACGTCATCGACCTGGTGTCGCTGCTGCAGGCCAGCCTGGGCAAGAAGCCGGGCAAGGCGGCGGCCCGGGACGACGATGATGATGACGACGAACCGCCGCCGCCGAAGCGCGCGCGCAAGCCTCTTGACGACGACGACGAGGACGACGCGCCGCCGCCGCGCCGCAAGACGGCGGCCAGTTCGCGCGAGCACGTGGCTGCCAGCGCCGACAAGCCGAAGCGCGCCGCCGCCAAGCCCGCCGCCAAGAAGGCAGCGCCGGCGAAAAAAGCCGTCGCCGCCAAGAAGACCAGCACGGCAGCCGCCCCGGCACGGCGCAGGAAGGCGGCTTGACGGCACATGGATGCATTCATCGACTTCCTCCAGTGGCCCGCGATGGCGGTGAGTTTGTACGCGGCCTTCCTGATCGGCTCGCAACGCGCCGGGAAGCGGGTGTTCGGCTTCTGGATGTTCATCTTCAGCAATATCCTGTGGATCGTCTGGGGCGTGCACGACGGCGCCTGGGCCCTGATCGCGCTGCAGGTGGCGCTGATGGGCATGAACATCCGCGGCATCTGGAAAAACGACAAGGGTACGACCGATCACCGCCTGCAGGCCGGCGCCGGTAAATCACCGGGCTGAACCGAGGCATTTTTCACGCGGCAATGTCCGCTCATTCAAGGAGAATTACTATGCGCAAGATGATCATGATGGCGATTGCCGGCTTTATCTGGAAAAAAATCCAGACCCGTATGAACCGCCAGGGCAGCGCCCCGGTCCGCCGCTATTGATGGAACGACAGGCTGGGCCAGGTCTGGCATGTGGACCTGGCCCGGGCTTGCAGCCCATCCGAATCAACGCTGCGCGAGCATGGTCGTGTACTCGTCTACAGGAGCATGACTCGACAGCATCCTGGCTGGCAGCAGCACAGTCGCGTGCATCCGGCTGCTGTCGGCCCTGCCTGGCTCCTCGACGACGATCTTGATTGGCCGCTCGCGGCCCACGAATACATAAGGCGACACGGCGACGAGTTGCAGCGGTGCTTCCTTGCCGATTCGCACGTACATGCGGTTGCCCCACATGCTCAGCGACATCTTCGATCCATTCGACAGCTTGTAGTCGCCTGCCACCGCATCGAATTCCTCATACCAGACATTGTGGCGTTGGGGCGGCAGGGAAATACGTTCAGGTTGTCCCGTCACCCGCACCGCGGCTGCCGTGTCCGCAGGCTGGCCCTGCGTCGTCGCCTGGGCGGCGCTGATTGCCGGCCACAGGCAAGCAAATCCGATCAGCATTCGCTTCATGATGTCTCCCTCAAAATTGACTGACTGGCGTCTTGGCGCGCCCTTACCCTGTTTGAGTATAGGCAGGCATGGGCAACTGGCGAGGACTATCTGTCAGCAGTTGAGGCTGCTTAGAGAATCCCTATCGGATTCATCAAATCAATCAAATTTATCTTTTACTCAGCAGTAATTAGAATCTCCTTCATCAAATGACGCAGTTTTGACAAGGAGATCGCATGAACCGCCCACGCCTGACCACCGCTTCCGGTATCCCAATCGCAGACAACCAGAATTCCCTGAGCGCCGGCTCGCGTGGGCCGCTGTTGCTGCAAGACTTCCACCTGATCGAGAAGCTGCAGCACTTCAACCGCGAGCGCATTCCCGAGCGCGTGGTCCACGCCAAGGGCTCGGGCGCCTACGGCACCTTCACGGTCACGCACGACATCAGCGCCTTCACTAAAGCGAAACTGTTCGCCGCAGTCGGCAAGCAGACCGAGACCTTCCTGCGCTTCTCGACCGTCGGTGGCGAAAAGGGCAGCGCCGACACCGAACGCGATCCGCGCGGCTTCGCCCTGCGCTTCTACACCGAAGAAGGCAACTGGGACCTGGTGGGCAACAACACGCCGGTGTTCTTCCTGAAGGACCCGATCAAGTTCCCCGACTTCATCCACACCCAGAAGCGCCAGCCCGACAGCAACCTGAAGTCGGCCAACATGATGTTCGACTTCTGGAGCCGCGCCCCGGAAAGCCTGCACCAGGTGACGATTTTGTTCTCGGATCGCGGCACGCCGGACGGCTACCGCCACATGGACGGCTTCGGCAGCCACACCTATAGCCTGATCAACGAAGACGGCCAGCGCACCTACGTGAAATGGCACTTCAAGACGCGCCAGGGCATCAAGAACCTGAGCAGTGCCGAGGCCGTGCGCATCGCCGGCAGCGACCCCGACCACGCACAGCGCGATCTGTTCGAGGCGATCGCCGCCGGCGACTACCCGCAGTGGGACGTCAAGGTGCAGCTGGCTACCCAGGAGCAGCTCGACGACTGGGAAGCGCGCACCGGCTGGAACCCGTTCGATCTCACCAAGGTGTGGCCGCATGGCGACTTCCCGCTGCTGCCGGTGGGCGTGCTGGAGCTGAACCGCAACCCGCGCAACTACCACATGGAGGTCGAGCAGGCCGCGTTTTCGCCGGCCAACGTGCCGCCGGGCATGGGCTACTCGCCCGACAAGATGCTGCAGGGCCGCCTGTTCGCCTACCACGACGCCCAGCTCTACCGCGTCGGCACCAACCACCAGCACCTGCCGGTGAATGCCCCGCGCTGCCCTTTCCACAACCAGCAGCGCGACGGTGCGATGGCGATGGCCGACGTCGGCGCCGCCCCCATCTACGACCCGGTCGACGCGGTCGGCAAGGGCGCGCTCGGCATGGGCCATGGCGAACATGAACTGCCGCTGTACGGCAACGCCGGCCGCTTCGACTTCCGCGGCCAGGAAGACGACACCACCCAGCCGGGCAACCTGTTCCGCCTGATGTCGGCCGAAGAACAGCAGAACCTGTTCGACAACCTGGCCGGTCCGCTGAGCCAGGTCACCGACGACATCCTGGCACGCCAGCTGCGCCAGTTCGACGGGGCCGACCCGGCTTACGGCCGCGGCGTGCGCGCCGCCCTCAAGGCGCGCGGCCGCAACGTCGACTGAGCCGACAGCTGTA
>Ga0308160_10003983_pt1 | contig 16142 bp, 12 predicted proteins | sample PhyFR1_FD_201036 | JGI IMG/M metagenome (GOLD analysis project Ga0308160, IMG submission 201036) | Phyllosphere microbial communities from UC Gill Tract Community Farm, Albany, California, United States - DLSLF.R1 | ecosystem: Host-associated > Plants > Phyllosphere > Unclassified | place: USA...
CGCCGCGAGAAAATCCTCCCACGCAACCTGCTCGATGAAGTCATCCGTGTGCACCACACGGGCAAGGCCACGCCGGACGTTATCAACAAGCTGGAACAGAATTCGCCGCTGGGCACCGTGCTGGCGGCTGCACTGCGTAACGTCGATGCGCCGCGCGACGTGATGAAGGAGTCGATCGAGGAAGCCGGCCGCGGTGTGGCCCAGAATCTCGAACGTTTCCTGACCACGCTCGGCACCATCGCCTCGCTCGCGCCGCTGATGGGTCTGTTCGGTACGGTGGTCGGCATGATCGAGATCTTCGGCGCCTCGGCCCCGACCGGTGGCAATAACCCGGCGCAACTGGCGCACGGCATTTCGGTGGCGCTGTACAACACCGGTTTCGGCCTGGCCATTGCGATGCCGGCGCTGGTCGCCTACCGTCACTTCCGCAACCTGGTCGACACCTATATCGTCGACATGGAACTGCAGGCCGTGAAATTTGTCGACGTCGTCCATGGTGCCCGCAAATGATGGACTTTCGCCGTGGCCGCAAGCGCGAGGATCCGGAGATCAACCTGATCCCGTTCATCGACGTGCTGCTCGTGGTCCTGATCTTCCTGATGGTCTCGACCACCTACAGCAAGTTCACCGAACTGCAGATCACCTTGCCGACGGCCGAGGCCGACAAGCAGGCGCAAAAGCCGTTCGAAATCAATGTCACGGTCGATGCCAAGGGCAACTACACGGTCAATAACACGCCCGTGGCGTTCACCAGCGTGGCAGGCCTGGCGCAGGACATGAAGACGGCGGCGCGCACGCCTGATGGCCAGGTGGTGGCCAGCCCGGTCGTCATCGTCAACGCCGACCAGTTTGCGATGCACCAGATGGTGATCAATGTGCTAGAAGCAGCGCGCGTGGCCGGCTACGACAAGCTGACCTTCGCTGCCCAGACCGGCACTGGCAAGTAACCTCACCGGCCCGCCTCAAGCGGGCCGGCATTCTCCCGCATGGCATCTTCCTTCGAAACAACCCTGACCCGTGCGTGGCTGCGGCGCGGACCACTCGCGGTCGCGCTGCTGCCGGTGGCGCTGCTGTTCGGGGTGCTGGCCGCCGTGCGCCGCCGGCTGTTCCAGTCCGGCCTCAAAGCGTCAAAGCGGTTGCCCGTGCCCGTCATCGTTGTCGGCAATATTTTTATTGGCGGCACTGGCAAGACCCCGCTGACGATCTGGCTGGCGGAAGCCTTGCGCGCGGCCGGCATGCGACCGGGCATCATCTCGCGCGGTCACGGTGGCGATGCTGGCAAGGATGGGGCGCCGCAGGCCGTCACGCCGCATTCCGATCCGCGCGTCGTGGGCGACGAGCCGCTGCTGATTGCCCAGCGCACCGGCTGCCCGGTCGTCATCGGCCGCCAGCGCGCCGAGGCGGGCAGAGCGCTGCTGGCGGCGCACCCGGACGTCGACGTCCTCATCACCGACGATGGCCTGCAGCACTACGCGCTGGCACGCGACATCGAGATCGTCCTGTTCGACGGCCGCGGCGTGGGCAATGGCTGGCTGCTGCCCGCCGGGCCGCTGCGCGAGCCGCCGTCACGCCGCCGTGATTTCACCGTGGTCAATGTCCCCGAGATCACGCCCGCGCTGGCCCGGGCCGTCGGCGGCGCACCGTACCGCATGCTGCTGTCGGGCCAGTATGCCGAACCGCTGAACGGTGGCGCGCGCGTGCCGCTGGCCGATCTGCGCGCCAAACGCCTCGTCGCCGCAGCCGGCATCGGCAATCCGGGGCGCTTCTTCGCGATGCTGCGCGCGGCCGGCCTCGCCCCTGGCGAACTGGCCTTGCCGGACCATCATGATTTCCTGGACGACCCGTTCGCCGCTCTGGACGCCGAGATCATCCTGATCACGGAGAAGGATGCAGTAAAATGTCGGCAACTTGAACATCTGAAGGACGATCCGCGCTTGTGGGTCGTGCCTGTGACGGCGCAGCTCGAACCTGCGCTGGCTGAACAAATCGTGGAGAAATGTCGTGGACGCTCGCCTGCTTGATATCCTGGTCTGCCCGTTGTGCAAGGGTCCGCTCGAACTCGACAAGAAGGCGCAGGAGCTGACCTGCCGCGCCGACCGTCTCGCCTATCCGATCCGCGACGGCATCCCGATCATGTGGGCCGACCAGGCGCGCAAGATCGAGCCTGTCTGATCGGCCTGCATGAACTTTACCGTCATCATCCCGGCGCGCCTGGCGTCGACCCGCCTGCCGAACAAGCCGCTGGCCGATCTGGGCGGCAAGCCGATGGTGGTGCGCGTGGCCGAGCGTGCCCGTGAATCGGGCGCGACCCGGATCATCGTTGCGACCGACCACGCCGACATTGCCGCCGCCTGCTTTGAACATGGCGTGAGCGCCGTGCTCACGCGCGCCGATCACCCATCCGGCACCGACCGGATTGCCGAGGTGGCGCACGTGCTGGGCCTGGCGCCCGATGACGTTGTCGTCAATCTGCAGGGCGACGAACCATTGATCGACCCGCGCCTGCTGGCGGCCTGCGCCGCCCGGATCAGCGCCGACGTGCCGATGGCCACCTGCGCGCATCCGATCCTGGATGCGGCCGACGTGTTCAACCCGAACGTCGTCAAGGTCGTGCTCGACAAGAACGGCCGCGCACTGTATTTCTCGCGCGCCACAATTCCCTGGCACCGCGACGCGTTCGCCCAGACCCTCGAGTCGCTGCCTGCCGGCTATGCGCCACTGCGCCACATCGGCCTGTATGCCTACAGCAATGCGTTCTTGCAGGCCTATCCGGCCATGGCGGTGTCGCCGCTCGAGTCGATCGAGGCCCTGGAGCAGTTGCGTGTGCTGTGGCACGGTGTCCCGATCGCCGTGCACATCACGGACAGCGCACCGCCAGCGGGCGTCGATACGCCCGACGATCTGGCCCGGGTGCGTCTGCACTACACGTCTTGACGCAAGCCACAAGGGGATAGCAAAGCCATCTGCGCAGGATCAAATATCCTCGCTGCAACGGCTTGCGACTGGCTTTTACGCCAACTTTTGTGGTAACTTCCGTCTCAACGAAGTCTGCGCCATATCAAAAAGATCACCCTATCCGCCATTTTACTTTTCTCTATTTTCTAGAATCTCAGGAAACTCATGCGTCTCATTCTGTTAGGAGCACCCGGTGCCGGCAAGGGCACCCAGGCCAATTTCATCAAAGAAAAGTTCGGCATCCCCCAAATCTCGACCGGCGACATGCTGCGCGCCGCGATCAAGGCCGGGACTGAACTGGGCCTGGCCGCCAAAAAAGTGATGGATGCCGGCCAACTCGTGTCGGACGACATCATCATCGGCCTGGTTAAAGAGCGCCTGAAGGACGCGGACTGCCAGAACGGCTATCTGTTCGACGGCTTCCCGCGCACCATCGCCCAAGCCGAAGCGATGAAGGACAGCGGCGTGAACATCGATTACGTGCTCGAGATCGATGTTCCGGACGACATGATCCTTGAACGCATGACCGGCCGCCGCTCGCACGCTGCGTCGGGCCGCGTGTACCACGTCAAATTCAACCCGCCAAAAGTCGCCGATACCGACGACATCACGGGCGAGCCGCTGATCCAGCGCGACGACGACAAGGCGGAAACCGTCTCGAAGCGTCTCGAGGTGTACCACAACCAGACCAAGGTGCTGCTGGGTTACTACGGCAAGTGGGCCGAGTCGGGCCTGCCAGGCGCGCCGAAATACCGCCGCATCACGGGCGTTGGCCCGGTCGAGCAAGTGCGTGACAATGCGTTTGCGGCGCTGGCCGAATAAATCGTTCGTCCGGTACCACCCCATCGATCCCGCGCCGGCCCGCCCGCGCGGGATCGATGCATTTGGGGCCTGCCACCGTCATTACGCCGTACAATTGTGAGCAATTGTTTCCCGTGCGCCGTGTGCGGGTTGGCAAGACGATAATAAGTTATCTGTCTACAACCCTGAGAGGTCTTCCCATGAACAAGAACAACGCCATCCTCGCCATGCTGCTGGCCTTTGCCGCTGCCAGCGCCAGTGCCCAGACGACAGGCGCCACACAGGGTCAGCCCGCCACGGGCGAGACGTACCGGCCATCCCTCGACGGCCAGCAAACCTCGACCCCGGCCGCACCGATCGACATGCAGCCGAAAACCCAGGAAGAAAAAGCCACCGGCCGCCAGGAACCATCGCGCCTGAAGGACATCGACCCGGCAACGCATCCGGCGCCGCAGAACGTGCGTCCGCAGCCAACGCCATCGCCGAAGACGCAGCAGGAGCAGGGCGTGCAGCCAGTCGCACGCCGGTCGGTCCAGCAGCAGATTGACAGTGCAGCGCGCCTCGCGTCGCCGAATGCACCGACGGTGGGCACGCCAGCCAGCAGTGCGCCGACCCCGGTTGTGCCAACGACCAGCCAGGTCACTCCATGCATCGGCGCCACGTGCACCGATGCCACCGGTGCCACCACCGCCGGCGCGGTCGGGAGCTCGAGTGTGAACAGCGCCGGACGCCTGTGCAACCGCAATGGCACCACGTTGCAGTGCTTCTGAACTAAGACCGCCCGTCGTCCCGAAAGTTCGCCAATCGCCGACTTTACGTTTACGTAAACGTTAAAGCCGGGCAAAATAGTGGCACAAGAACTTTTACAAGGGACAACCATGCACATCCAGGATAACGTCTTCATCGTCACCGGCGGCGCGTCCGGCCTTGGCGCCGCCACCGCACGCATGCTCGCCGCCGATGGCGCAACCGTTGTCATTGCCGACGTCCAGGCCGAGGCAGGGCAGGCGCTGGCCGACGAGCTGAAAGGCCAGTTCGTTCGCTGCGACGTCACCCAGGAAGCTGACGCCCAAGCCGTCGTCGATGCGGCCGTTGGACTGGGCGTGCTGCGCGGCCTGGTCAACTGCGCCGGCGTCGCGCCGGCCGTTAAAACCGTCGGCAAGGATGGCGCGCACCCGCTGGACGTGTTCCAGCGCGCCGTGAACATCAATCTGGTCGGCACCTTCAATATGGCGCGCCTGGCCGCCGAGGCGATGAGCAAGACCGAGGCAGCCGAGCACGGCGAGCGCGGCATCATTATCAATACCGCGTCGGTTGCCGCCTTTGACGGCCAGATGGGGCAGGCGGCTTACGCGTCGTCCAAGGCGGCCGTGGCCGGCCTGACGCTGCCGATGGCGCGCGACCTGTCGCGCAACGGCATCCGCGTGATGACGATCGCGCCGGGCATTTTCGAGACGCCAATGCTGATGAACATGCCGCAGGAGGTTCGCGATTCGCTGGGCAAGATGGTCCCGTTCCCACCGCGCCTGGGTCTGCCAACCGAGTTTGCGCACCTTGCACGCGCCATCATCGAAAACGTGATGCTCAACGGCGAAACGATCCGCCTCGATGGCGCGATCCGCATGCAGCCGAAGTAGTTCTTCAGGGACGTGTCCTGAAAGCATGTCGAAGATGCTGTAGCATGTCTTCGATGTCGGGCGCCTGGCCTATGGTCTCGCGCCCGTTTGCTATTTTGGAGAACCGTTTGAATACACTCAGCAAGCTTGCGCTCGCCCTGGCACTCGCCGGCGCGACCACGACGCCCCTGTGGGCCCAGGATTCACTGCAGGCCGCGCCCGAAGCGGCGACCGGCTACACCGAAAAAAATGGCTGGCAGGCCAAGAAATACATGGTCACCGCTGCCAACCCGCTTGCGGTCGAGGCTGGTTACCAGATCCTGCGCCAGGGCGGGGCCGCCATTGACGCGGCCATTGCCACGCAACTGGTGCTGACGCTGGTCGAGCCGCAATCGTCCGGCATCGGCGGTGGCGCCTTCATGGTCCACTATGACGGCAAGCAGACCCAGGCGTTCGACGGCCGCGAAACGGCGCCAAGCAAGGCCGACGAGCACCTGTTCGAACGGCCTGACGGCACGCCACTGTCGCGCACCGAGGGCGTGGTCGGCGGCCGCTCGGTCGGCGCGCCGGGCGTGCTGCGCATGCTCGAACTGGCGCACCGCCAGCACGGCAAGCTGCCGTGGAAGGCGTTGTTTGCACCGGCGATCCGCCTGTCCGAGCAGGGTTTTCAGGTCAGCCCGCGCATGCACAGGATGCTCGCTGGCGAGACGTTCCTGATCAAGGACCCGGTTGCCGCCGCCTACTTTTATGACGCTGCCGGCAAACCGTGGCCGGTCGGCCATGTGCTGAAGAACCCGGCGCTGGCCGCCACGCTGCGTGAGATCGCCGTCGGCGGCGCCGACGTGTTCTACACGGGCCGCTTCGCGCGCGACATCGCGGCCAAAGTGGCTGCGCACCCGACCAATCCGGGGCTGCTGACGGCCAAGGATATCGCCGATTACCGCCCCAAGGTCCGCACGCCCGTCTGCAGCGACTATCGCGCCTACACGGTGTGCGGCATGCCGCCACCATCGTCCGGCGGAATCGCCGTGGCGCAGATGCTGGGCATGTTCGAGACCTTCGACATGAAGGCGCTCGCGCCGAAGGACGGCGTGCCGGGTGCAGACGCCGTGCACGTGTTTTCGGAAGTGGGGCGCCTGGCCTACGCCGACCGCAACCGCTACGCTGCTGACGCCGATTTCGTGCCGCTGCCGGGCCGTGGCATCCCGAGCCTGATCGACAAGGGCTACCTGACGGCGCGCGCCAAACTGGTTGGGGCGCGCTCGATGGGCGAGGCCAAGGCCGGCACACCGCCCGGGATGGAGGTTGCGTGGGGGACCGACAATGCGATCGAAACGCCGTCGACCTCGCACGTCTCGGTGGTCGATGCCAATGGCGCGGGCCTGGCCATGACGACGACGATCGAAGACGCGTTCGGTTCGCGCCAGATGGTCGACGGCTTCATGCTGAATAACCAGTTGACGGACTTCTCGTTCAGCGCGCGCGACGCCGACGGCCCGGTGGCCAACCGCGTCGAAGCCAACAAGCGCCCGCGCAGTGCGATGTCGCCGACGATCGTGTTCGACCGCGCCAGCGGCAAGCTGGTGCTCGCCATCGGCTCACCCGGTGGGCCGGCCATCATCAATTATGTGGCCAAGGTGCTGGTCGGCACGCTCGACTGGGACCTGAATGTGCAGCAGGCGATCGCGCTGCCGAACTTCGGCAGCCGCAACGGTCCGACCGAACTGGAGCGGGGCCGCTTCCCCGACGCCACGCTCGACGTGCTGCGCGCACGCGGCCACGCGATCCGGGTCAGCGAGCAGACGTCGGGGCTGCACGGCATCGAACGCGTAGTGGTGAAAGGCGTGCCGATGTGGTTTGGCGGCGCCGATCCGCGCCGGGAAGGTGTTGCCAGGGGCGATTAACGTAGCGCTAGAGAAAAAGCCGGCTTGAATGTGCCGGCTTTTTATTTTGTGAGACGCAGAGTTCTGAATGCGTAGCGAAGCGCTTCCGGCAGCGTAGTCACATCGACGTATTGATTCAGGAGTTCGAGCCGGAGCTTGTCCTTGCTGCCGTACGCAGCAACAAGCCGGTTCGCATAGTCGATCATGAGACGCTGCTGAATGTCGCGCGAGTATTCCTCGGTGAAGTCGTCATCGGCCAGTCGGTAGGGGCCTTCGTGATCGATGATGACGCACGCTTGATGTTGCAGCATGATGATCGGCGCATATTCATCGGTGATATTGCGTGGGAAGTGCATATCGTCGACGCGGTGCCGAACCTCAGAGCTGTTGAGCAGGTAGTAGACCCGGCCGGAGGCGTCGCTGGCGCTGGCAAAAATGAAGAAGGTGCGATGTGGATTTCCTCCCTCGTCCAGCGCCGGGCACTCCTTGCGTAATGTTGACGGGAAGGGCGCGAAATGGATTGTGGCGGGTTCATACCGCAGGCGAAGGACGGGATCTTGCAGAATGCGTGGCAAGGGTTGGGCGCACGGCAATCCGCTCAAAGTACTGAACAGGATGGCGCAAACAAGTGGCTTGATCGTGTTGGACGACATGGCAGCAGCCTCGCTATTCGTTGATTCTGGGTCTGATCGAGCATTTGACGGGCATGGACACGCGCGCCAGCGCCGGCAAGTTGGCGATCTCTATTTCGGCAGGCGCAAGTCCCTGAGTGTATGGCGAAGCTCGTCGGGCAGCGTGTCGAGATCCACGCGCTGCTTCAGGATTTGCGCCCGAAGCTTCTCTTTGCCGCCGAAAGCCGAGGAAAGCCGAGCGGCGAAGTCGATTGCCAGCCTCTGGTGTATATCCTGGGGATATTCGTCATTGAAAACCGGACTCCTGAATGTTTCTCTCGCATCGTTATCGATGATCAGGCATTCCGGACCCCGGACCATCACGATCAAACCATGGCCACCAGTCGAATACTTGGGGAAATGAGGAGGCTCGGGGTTGTTCCGGATTTCGTACCCATGTAGCAGATAAAAGATTCGGCCCGCGTTGTCGCTTGCTTTGGCGAAGACGAAATGTACACCGACACTGTATTCATTGTCAGATAACGTGTCGCACCCGGCGATGGCCTGCAATGGTAGCGGCTCGAAACGTATCTTTGCCTGTTCATAACCCAGTTCAAGGAGCGGGTCGTGAAGGATTCGTGGCAGCGGCTGTGCAAATAGAATACCGCTCGTGCTGCTGAACAATGCGACGGCGATGAGTTGCTTAAGGACGGTAGAACGCATGAGGTGGCCTCTTGATGCGGTAAGTTGAACCTGACCAGAAGTCGCGCTGCTTGAAATCCGAGATCCAGATTTTTCCATCGTATGCAGCGATGTGTCCCGAAGGACTCTCAGCCGAATGGGGCTGGATAACAACCACGTCGCCTTTCATCGGGATAAAGATGTCAGAATTTTCAACGGTCAGCCGATGGAAACCAAGGCGCAGCAGCACGGGACCCCAATCCTTTGCATGGCCGGGGTGCCTTCCGTTCGTGGGCGCGCCACCAGCAGCCAGAGCCAGACGGACATATTTGGCACACATCCCCTGGCTGTATCTTTTCGCATTGTTCCGCAGATGCGTCGTGTACTTTTCAATATCAACTGGCATATCGATGCCTGCACGATTCTGTGCTGCGCCAGATTCCAGCGATAAGGATGGGCGAAGAGAAATTGGCGAGCTCGTGAAACAGCGTGCCATGCCGAGTTATGGTGCCTGCCATACGTACTCCAAGGTTAGATGGAAGACGGGATTTTCGGCCGGTACAAGCATCACGATGTTGGCGTTTCGCAAGACCAGGCGTCGGGTGGCAGCGATCCAGTGCGACTGGGGCACACAAGCGACAATCTGTGACAAATTCTTGCCATTTCTATCCCATATTTGCCTCAAGACAAGCAGAATTTGCTAACCTTCTGGCGTGGAGAACAAACAGAAAACCGGACCGAGCGTGACATGGCAAGGCGCACGCGCTGCCTGCCAAGGCGGGATTCTGCACGCCGCACGGCGCGGCGACGTGCCGGCCTTTTTCACGGTGTGACGATGCTGCGCGCGTTCCTGCTCCTGGCGTTGCTGGCGCTGACCGCGCTGTGCGCAGCGCCCGTGCGCGCGGCGGCGCCCGAGCCGACCTTGCGCTTCGAGCACCTGTCGGTGCAGCACGGTCTGGCGCAGGAGTCGGTGCTGTCGATCCTGCAGGATGCGGATGGTTTCATGTGGTTCGGCACCCAGTCTGGCCTGTCGCGCTACGACGGTTACCGGTTCGTCAATTACCGCAGCGAGATCGGCAATCCGCGCAGCCTGGCGAGCAACTGGGTGCGCGCGATGCTGCTCGACCGCCACGGGACCATGTGGCTGGGCACCGATGGCGGCCTGAATCGCTACGACCCGGCCACCCGCAGCTTCACGCTGCATGCGCCGAACGAACCGGCGCGGCGCGGCACCGGCAACCGCCAGATCAAGACGATGATCAGCGATGGCCAGGATGGTCTGTGGATCGGCACCGCCGACGGCCTCCAGCACTTCGACATCGACACCGGCAAGTTCACGGTCTGGCACCATGTTCAGGGCGACCCGCGTACGCTGCGCGACGACGGTATCCAGGCGCTGGCGCTGGGCGGCGACGGGCGCCTGTGGATCGGCAGTGCGGCAGGCCTGGACAGCTTGAGCGCGGACCGCCGGCGCATCGAGCACTATGCGTCGGACCTGCCGGAGCGTGCTCTCCCGGTGCATGCATTGCTGGTCGACAGCCAGCAGCGGCTGTGGGTGGGCCGCTATGGCGGGCTCGAACGCCATGGTGCGGGTGGGCCGGGCAAGGGCGCGCTGCGCCGCTTCGGGGCCGGTGACGGCGTCGGCAACGAATGGATCACCACCCTGCACCAGGATGCCGACGGCACGGTGTGGGTGGGCACGCACGACGACGGCATGTACCGCTGGCATGCACAGCGCGACCGCTTCGACGTCTTTCGCCATGCAATCGCCGATCGCTACAGCCTGGGCGACAATTTCGTCTCGGCGCTGTACCGCGACAATGTGGGTACGTTCTGGGCCGGTACCTGGTATGGCGGCGTCTCGCGCGTGGACCTGGGCGGGGGCGGCTTCGCCCGCATCGTGGGCCGCTCCGATGACCCCCATTCGCTGGCCGACAACAAAATCCGCGCGCTGCTACAGGACGGCGACCATTTGTGGATTGGCTCGGCCACCGCGCTGCACCGGTTTGATCCGGCGACCGGCAAGGCCGACGTGTACCGGCACCAGAAGGACAATCCCAACAGCCTGATCGACGTGCCGGCGGCGGCGATCGTGCGCGATCGCGCCGGCCTGCTGTGGATCGGCAGCCGCTCGGGGATCACGAGCTTCGATCCGGCGACCCGGCGCTTCCGGCGCCAGGTGCTGCCGGGCGACGCCGACGCCAACCAGGTGCGTTCGATGCTGGTCGATCGCGATGATGTCATCTGGATCGGTACCCGCGGTGGCATGCACCGGATGGCGGCCGGCACGCGCGCGCTGACGAGTCTGCGCCATGATCCGGCGCGCTCGGCCAGCCTGACGGACGACTCGGTGCGGCCGCTGCTGGAAGACCGCCGCGGGCGCTTCTGGGTCGGCACGTTGTCGGGCCTGGAACTGCTGGACCGCGCCAGCGGGCGGTTCCGCCACTTCCGTCACGATCCGTTCGACCCGAACAGCATCAGCCACAACGAAGTGCAGTCGCTGTTCGAAGACAGCCGCGGCGATATCTGGATCGGCACCGGCGTGGGCCTGAACCGTATGACCACCGGGCCGGATGGCGCGCTGAGCTTCACGCGCTACTCGACCCGTGATGGCCTGGTCGACGATGCCGTATCGGCCATCCTGGAAGATGCGGACGGGCGCATCTGGGCCAGCACGTCGAGCGGCATCTCGAGCTTCGATCCGGCCAGCGGGCGCTGGCGCAGCTACACGGCGGCCGACGGCATCAGCGAAGGCGCGTTCTTCGACACGGCGGCGCTCCGGACAACCGATGGCACGCTGTATTTCGGCGGCTTCAATGGCCTGACCGCGTTCGATCCGCGCGCGATCCACGACAACCGCATTCCGCCACGCCCGACGATCACCGGGCTGCAGGTGTTCAACCGGCCGGTCGAGCAGGTCTTCCCGGGCCTGTTGCCGGGCCCGATCGAGCATGCCAGCAGCATCACCCTGCCATCCGACGCCGCCGTGATCACGATCGAATTCGCGGCGCTGCATTTCGCTGCGCCCGAGCGCAACCGCTTCGCCTACCGCCTCGACGGATTCGATGCGGGCTGGGTCAATGCCGGCGCCGACAAGCGCTTTGCGACCTACACCAATCTCGATCCGGGCACGTATGTGTTCCGGGTGCGCGCGGCCAACAAGGATGATGTCTGGAGCGAAGACGTGGCCGCACTGGCGATCACGATCGAGCCGCCGCCGTGGGGTACCGCTTGGTTCCGGATCGGCATGATCATCCTGATCTGCGGCGCGATCTACATCGGCATGCGGATGCGCTTCGCGAGCCTGCGCCACCAGAAAGAGCGTCTCGAGCACCAGGTCAGCGCGCGCACCGAGCAGGTCGAGCAGCAGAACCGCATGCTCGAGCTGCAGACTGAGGAACTGCGCGAGCAGGAGCGGCGCGGCCGCCACCAGAGCAACGAGCTGGCGCTTGCCTACCGCGCCTTGCAGGACAACGAGGAAGTGCTGCGTCAGGCCAAGGAGCGCGCCGAGGATGCAACGCGCCAGAAGTCCGAGTTTCTGGCCAATATGAGCCACGAGATGCGCACGCCGCTGGCCGGCGTGATCGGCATGCTGGGCTTCGCGCTGCGCGACCTGGCGCTGCGCGAGAGCACGCGCGAGCAGATCGTGCGCGGCCAGGCCAACGCCCAGGCCCTGCTGGGGATCATCAATGACCTGCTCGACTTTTCCAAGATCGAGGCCGGCAAGCTGACCGTGGAGCGGATCGACTTCGACCTGCACGCCAAGATGCGCAACGTGGCCAGCCTATTCGACGAACAGGCAGCGGGGATGGACCTGGCGTTTTCGGTGCTGGTCGATGACAACGTGCCGCGCTATCTGGTGGGCGACCCGACCCGCGTGCGCCAGGTGCTGGTCAACCTGGTCGGCAACGCCTTCAAGTTCACCAGAGAGGGCGGGGTGACGATCCATGTCGAGTGCCGGCCAAGCGACCAGCAGGGGGCGGGCGAACAGCACATGATCCGCTTCACGGTGCGCGATACCGGCATCGGCATCCCGGCTGCGGCCGTGCCGCGCCTGTTCCAGAAATTCGAGCAGGCCGACACCACCACCACGCGCCGTTACGGCGGCACGGGCCTGGGCCTGGCGATCTGCCGCCAGCTGGTCGAGCTGATGGGCGGGACCATCGGCGTCAACAGTGTCGAAGGCGAGGGCAGCGTGTTCTCCGTGCTGCTGCCGCTGCGCGACGGCGTCCCGCCTGCCCATACCCCGCACGTGACACGCGCGCCGCACAGCCACCAGCTGACGATCCTGTGCGCCGAGGATTTTCCGACCAACCAGGTCATCGCACGCCTGATGGTCGAGGAGATGGGCCATGCGATCGACATCGTCGGCAACGGCATCGAAGCGGTGGCGGCGTGCGCCCGCAAGCGCTACGACCTGGTGCTGATGGACGGGCGCATGCCGGAAATGGACGGGGCCAGCGCCACGCGGCTGATCCGCGCCGGCGGCCCGCCCGACGCGCCGGTGCTCGACCAGCACGTGATGATCGTGGCGCTCACCGCCAACGCCAGCGGCGAAGACCGCGCGCGCTACCTGGCCTGCGGCATGGATGCGTTTTTGACCAAGCCGATCGATGAAGCGGCGCTGCACCTGCAACTGGCGCGCGCGATCGAACGCCAGCTGCAGCGCGGGTTCCCGCTGCCACTGCTGGCGTACGGGCCGGTGGTGGCCATGGCACCAGCTTCGCCTGTGCCGGCTGCACCTGTGCCGGCGGCACCTACGCCGGCTGCACCTACGCCGGCGGCCCTCGATGCGCTGTTCGGTGTGGAGGCGCCAGCGGCGCCGCCTGCCGCGCGGACTGACCACCTGCGGCCGCGCCTGCGCGCTGCATTCTGCAACGACCTGCCGCACCGGCGCGCCGAACTGGACGCCGCGCTGGCAGTCGACGACTTCGAGACCGCAGGCCGGATCTTGCATGGGCTGCGCGGCAGCGCCACCTATCTGGCCGAGCCGGCACTGGAAGCACTGTGCGGCGAACTGGAAGCGGCCGCCGACGGTCATGATGCCCAGCGCCTGCGCGCCGGCTTGCCGAGGCTGGCTGCGGTGCTCGACACCTTCGAAACGGGCGCCCCTTCCTGACACCTGCTTATAATGAAGTTCCTGAGGAATCTGGTGGAGACGTGATGAACGTGCTGGTGGTCGACGACGATGTGGTGGCGCGCATGATGCTGATGCATCTGGTGGACAGCTGCGGCAGCCATGCGATCGTCGAAGCCGAAGACGGCGCCGATGCCTGGCGCCAGTTGGAAGGTGGCCTGCGGCCCGACATCGTGTTCTGCGACCTGCGCATGCCGCATCTGTCCGGGCTTGAACTGCTGCAGCGCGTGCGCCAGACCCCGCTGCTGGCGGCGCTGCCGTTCGTGCTGGTCTCGGCGGCGTCCGACAGCGCTACGATGGACGAGGCGGCGCTGGCCGGCGCCAGTGGCTACATCGTCAAACCATTTCGCCACGAGGATGTGCGCGCCCAGTTCGAGCGCCTGTTTGCGCCAACCGAGGCGAATGAAGAAACCGACGCGAACGATGAAGCACCGGACGCGGTGGCGCGCCGGCTCGGCATCGACCTCGATCGCCTGCGCCTGTATCTCGACGGCCTGGCGCGCCAGTTGCAGTCAGCGCAGGGCGGGTTGGCCGACGGCGCCGAGGGCGTCGAACAGCTTGCGCGCCTGCGCGCCGGCTGCAGCATGCTTGGCCTGCACGGCGCTGCTGCAGCGCTCGGGCGGGCGCCGCTGGCGGCCGGCCTGATGGAGGCGCAGGTGGCAGTGATGCGCCAGATCGAACGCGCTGCGCGTGCATGATGCCGATGGCCTGTTTGCCGAACAGATCTCCTTGCCGCCGGAGCGCTTTGGACTTACAGTATCCCGCAGGTGTTGCCTGACCGGCGCTGCCGGTCGACTGCTTCGTTGTCAGCCGGGGATCACGCCATGAACGACGTCACCAGTGCCGCGTTGTCCCCGTCCGGCCACACCGATGGCTTCGCGCGTGCGCACTTGCCGCCACCCGACACCTGGCCCGACTTCCTGTTCGACCTGCCCGAGCTGCAGTACCCTGAGCGCCTGAACTGCGCGAGCGCGCTGCTCGATGACGCCATCACGCGCGGCTGGGGCGCGCGCACGGCGCTGATCGGCGCGCGTGAGCGCCTCACCTACGCCCAGTTGCTGGCGCAGGTCGACCGCATCGCCCACGTGCTGCGCCGCGATCTTGGGCTGCCCACCGGCAGCCGCGTGCTGGTGCGCGGCGCGAACTGCCCGATGATGGCGGCCTGCATCCTGGGCGTGATCAAGGCCGGCTGCATCGTGCTGCCCACCATGCCGCTGCTGCGCGCACGCGAGCTGGGCGCCATCGCCGACAAGGCGCGCATCAATGCAGTGCTGTGCGCCGATGGCCTGGTGGATGCCATCGATGCGCTGGGCCTGCGCGTGCCGGTGCTGGTGTTCGGCGCGCCGGCGCCAGATGCACCCGATGCACCCGATGCGCTCGAAGCACGGATGGCCCGCCACGACGCCCCGTTCGTCGCCGCCGACACCGCGCGCGACGACGTCTGCCTGATCAGCTTCACGTCCGGCACCACCGGCATCCCGAAAGGGACCATGCACTTTCATCGCGACGTGCTGGCCATCTGCGACTGCTTCCCGCGTCACACGCTCGGTGCGCGCGCGGACGATATCTTCATCGGCACGCCGCCGCTGGCGTTTACGTTCGGGCTGGGCGGCCTGCTGCTGTTTGCGCTGCGCGTCGGCGGCGCGGGTGTGCTGCTCGAACGCCTGAGCCCCGAGGCGCTGCTGGCGGCCATCGCCGACTACCGCGCCACCGTGTGCTTCACGGCGCCGACGTTTTATCGCCTGATGGCAGCGCAGGCGGACCGTTTCAACCTGACCAGCCTGCGCGCCAGCGTGTCGGCCGGCGAGCCGCTGCCGCTGGCCACGCGCGCGGCCTGGCAGGCGGCCACCGGACTGGCGATGATCGACGGCATCGGCGCGACCGAGCTGCTGCACATTTTCATCGCCAGCGCGGGCGCGGCCATCCGGCCTGGCGCGACCGGCAAGCCGGTGCCGGGCTACCAGGCCTGCATCCTCGATGCCGACGGCATCCCCGTCGGCCCTGGCGTGATCGGTCGCCTGGCCGTGAAAGGCCCCACCGGCTGCCGCTATCTGGACGACGAGCGCCAGGGTGATTACGTGCAGGCTGGCTGGAATATCACCGGCGACGCTTACGAAATGGATGCCGACGGCTATTTCTACTACCGCTCGCGCACCGACGACATGATCATCTCGGCCGGCTACAACATCGCCGGCGCCGAAGTCGAAGAAGCGTTGCTGCACCATCCGGCGGTGGCCGAATGCGCGGTCGTGGGGCGGCTCGACCCCGAGCGCGGGCAGGTGGTCGAAGCCCACGTCGTGCTGCGCGCAGGGCAGGTGGGGTCGGCGGGTCTGGCCTGCGAACTGCAGGAATTCGTGAAGGCGCAGATCGCGCCGTACAAGTACCCCAGGGCCATTTTGTTCAAGGAAAAACTGCCTCGCACCGAAACCGGTAAACTACAACGCTTTAAATTACGCAC
>Ga0308160_10003984_pt1 | contig 16138 bp, 13 predicted proteins | sample PhyFR1_FD_201036 | JGI IMG/M metagenome (GOLD analysis project Ga0308160, IMG submission 201036) | Phyllosphere microbial communities from UC Gill Tract Community Farm, Albany, California, United States - DLSLF.R1 | ecosystem: Host-associated > Plants > Phyllosphere > Unclassified | place: USA...
TGCGGCCGAGGAAGCCCGGCGCATGGCGCAGGTGCGCGAGGAGGCCGAGTTGCAACGCCTGGCCGAGGACGAGCGGGCGCGCGCGGCCGAGCATGCCCGCGAGCAGCGGCTGGCCGAGGAGCACGCCCTGGCCCTGCAGCGCCAGGCACAGGAGCAGGCGGAGCAGGAGCAGGCGCGCTTGCGCGATGAAGCCGCGGCCAGGGAGCGCCTGCTGGCCACCGAGCGCGAACTGGAGCTAGGGCGCGAGGCGCGCCGCCTCCAGGAAGAACAATTGCGCCAGGAACGCGACAGCCAGGAACGCGCGGCGCAGGAGACCGCCCGCGCACGGGAACAGGCTGCCCAGCGCGCGCTCGCGCAGGAGCAGGCGCGCGAGGCGGCGGTGCGCGAAGCCGCGCGGCTGGCCGCCGAAGACGAGGCGCGGCGCCTCGCAGCCGAGCGCGAACGTGCGGCGCGCCAGCTGGCCGAGGAGACGGCCCGGCAACGCGAAGCGGAAGCGGCGCGCCAGCGCGCCCAGGAGCTGGCCCGCCTGCAGGAGGAAGACGAACGCGCGCGTCGCCAACGCGCGGAGCAGGCAGCCGCCCAGGCTGCCCAGGAAGAACTGGCACGCCAGCAAGCCATGCAACAGGCCCGCGAGCAGGCAGCGCAGGCGGAGCGTGCGCGACAAGTGGCGCAGGGGACGGGCACGGGCGGCATGTCCCCCGGCACGCCCGGAGACGGCGCAGGCGAGGGTGGCGGCACCTTGCCGCGCGGCGCCCTCGACGGCGCCAGCCTCGCCAGCAGGGCGCGCGACATGTTGCGCGGCATCGAGTTGCCCGCCACGCCGCCGGCCGCGCTGCGGCCCGCCCAGCAGATGGCGGAAGGACGCCGGCGTGTGGTGGACACGCTCGAACGCGACGTGTCGCTGCGCCTGTACGTGGACAGCTTCCGCCAGAAGATCGAACGCAATGCCGCGCAGATCCGGATGCAGGTGGCTGGCGGGCCGGGGCGTGCCGATCCGCTCGTCAGCGTGGCCGTGCGCAGCGACGGCAGCGTCGACGACGTGACGATCGTGCGCTCGAGCGGCCGCGCCGATCTCGACGAGGCCGTACGCCGCATCGTGCGTCTGAATGCCCGTTACGCCGCCTTTCCGCCGAGCGTGGCTGCCCGTTTCGACGTGATAGAAATCCGCCGCATCTGGCTGTTCGCCGAGAGCCTGAAACTGCTCGAGGAAGTGCGTTAGTCCTGTCGAATTTTTCGGCAGCAATAAAACACGGGAAACGCGATCCCCGCCTGGCCGTAGCCGCCTTATCTGAGCCAGCCGTTTGATATGCGGCAAAGCCGACTGTGATGAACGCCGTACGCTGAGTTAGTCAGCAATAGAACGACATTCCATTTCACAGGCCAGGTCATGAATTTTCCAACAGAAATTTTGCGTTGGCGCATAGTCGCCGTGGCAACCGCATTCCTGCTGGCCGGCTGCGCCACCGGCCTGCAGTTTCGCGCACAGGACAGCAAGGGCAATGCCGAGCCCGCGCCGCCGACCGAGATGATTACCGAAGAGCTGATCGCGACCGAAAAGGCCGCCAGTGCGCAGCAGGGCGAAAAGAACCTGTCGCGCCTGATGGTGCCGCATCCGCCGCCTTACGCCATCGGGCGTGGCGACGTCCTCTCCATCGTCGTCTGGGACCATCCTGAGTTGGCGGGCGGCGGCATGACGGCGGCCACCGCGGCGGCCGACGCCAGTGGCACGGGCGCCGGCAGCAGCTTCAATACGCCGCCGCCGGGCTTCGTCGTCGACCACCATGGCCGCATCCAGTTTCCCTTCGCCGGCCTGCTGCCGGTCGAAGGCCTGACCGAAGAAGCCGCGCGCGCGCTGCTGACGCAAAAGCTGGCGCGCTACATCGCCAACCCGAACATCACGCTGCGCGTTCAGTCCTACCGCAGCAAACGGGTTTACATCGACGGCGAAGTCAAGCAACCCGGCCTGCAGGCGATCAACGACATCCCGATGACCCTGGTCGAAGCGCTGAACCGTGCTGGTGGCCTGCTGCCCACTGCCGACCAGAGCCGCATCGCGCTCGAACGCGGCGAGGCACGCTACAGCATCAACCTGCGTGATCTGGTCCAGAAAGGTATCAACCCCGGCAACATCATGCTGGCGCCGGGCGATGTCGTGCGCGTGCACTCGCGCGACGAAAGCAAGGTCTTCGTCTCGGGCGAAGTCGTCACGCCGCGGGCGCTGACGATGCACAACGGACGCCTGACGCTGAACGAGGCGTTGGGCGAGACGGGCGGCATCAGCCCGCTCAGCGGTGACGCGCGCCAGATCTACGTCGTACGCAAGACGCCCGAGCGTACGCGCGTGTTCCAGCTCGACGCCCGGCTGGCCGGCTCGCTGGCGATGGCCGAATCGTTCGAGTTGCGCCCGAAGGACGTGGTCTACGTTGCCGCCTCGCCGCTGGCGAACTGGAACCGTCACTTGAGCCTGCTGTTCCCGGGGGCGCTCACCTCCGCGGTCGGCGTCACCACCCGCCCCTGAGCCACCGGAGCCACCATGACCACACCCGCCGACCGCCATCCGCTCGCCCATGTCGTGCACAGTCCTCCGGTCGTCAGTGTCCCGTTCGACCCGCGCCCACCCCTCTCGGCCGCCGACGAGCCGGGGGTGGACCTGAAGGGGTATTTCAATACGCTCTAGCCGAGTCCGATGATGCCGATGACCGCTGTGCGGTCGCGCAATTTTGCAGTGAGCTGCTGCAGGTGGGCCGATTGTTGTTCGTCGCGCATGTGTTCCTCGCCAACTTTAAGGGGTGGGTGGGTGGTGGAGAAGGGGGACTGCCGCTAGATACGGAAGGGCACGAATTTGTGGATGAGGCTCAGCCTTGCCTTGCCCGATTCGAGTTCGGGTTCGGGGGCTTGCGCCGGCGTGCTGGCCGGAAGCTGGGGCGTGTATTCGCTGACGATGGCCTTGACCATGGATTCGATCATGCCGCGCTCGTGCGTTTCGCAGGCCATCATCAGGCAGGTGATGCAGGTCTCGAGCACGCTCGGGCGCAGGGCGTTTTCCTTCATCCGCATGATGCGCGGGTGCTCGCTGGGGAATACGGTGCCATCGGTCAGGAGTTCCTCGTGCAGCTTTTCGCCCGGGAACAGGCCGACAAACTTCACTTCGATGTCTCCATCGGGGTGCTGCGGCGTCTTCTCGGTCAGGCCGGACATGGCCAGCAGCGTGCGCGCCAGCTCGACGATGCGTACCGGTTCGCCCATGTCGAGGACGAACACGTCGCCGCCCTTTGCCATGGCGCCGGCCTGGATGACCAGCTGGGCCGCTTCGGGAATCAGCATGAAGTAGCGCGAGACATCGGGGTGGGTGATGGTCAGGGGCCCGCCACGCGCGATCTGGCGCTGGAACAGGGGAATGACCGAGCCGGACGAGCCGAGCACGTTGCCGAAGCGGACCATGCAGAAGGTGGTTTGCCCGCCGTGCTTGGTCGCAGCCGCCTGGAAAATCAGCTCGGCAATACGCTTGCTGGCGCCCATGATGTTGGTCGGACGCACTGCCTTGTCGCTCGAAATCAGCACGCAGGTTTCGACCTGATGGGCGGCGCAAGCCGCGGCGATGACCTGCGCGCCCAGCACGTTGTTGCGCAGGCCCTCGACGATGTTGGTTTCGACCAGCGGCACGTGCTTGTAGGCGGCTGCGTGATAGACGGTATCGACGTGGCCGGCGGACAAGATGCGCTCGACGAGGTCGGCATTGCAGACCGAGCCGAGGTGGGCGTCGATGCGCAGATCCGGGAATCGGGTGCTGAGTTCCTGGCGGATGGTGTACAGCGCAAACTCCGAATGGTCGAGCAGGTGCAGGCGGCTCGGGCCGAGCGTGACGATCTGGCGGCACAGTTCGCTGCCGATGGAGCCGCCGGCGCCTGTGACGAGCACCGTCTTGCCGCGCACGCAGCGGGCAAACAGGTCGAGCCGCGGCGGTACTGGCGGGCGGCCGAGCAGGTCCTCGAACTTCAGTTCGCGAATCGAATCACGCGGGCGGGCCCGGTCGTCGGCCAGGTCGACAAGCCGGCTCAGGATCTTGGTGGTGACGCCGGCCCCGGCAAGGCGCTGCATGATGTCGCGCAGGCGTTCCGGCGGCATGCCCGGCACGGCGATGACGACGGTGCGGATGCCGTGTGCGCTGACCAGGTCGGCCAGGCGATCGGTGTGGAAAACGCGCAGCCCGGCAATGGTGCGGTCGTTCAGGGCACGCTTGTCGTCGAAAAAGCAGACCGGGCGGTATTCGTCGCTGTTGCGCATGGTTTGCGCCAGGCGCGCACCGGCCTCGCCCGCGCCGTAAATGGCGACCGCATCCGAGGCCGGGCGTCGGGTGCTGTGGTTGCGGAGAAAATTGCGCATGCCGATACGCGAGGTGACGACATAGGAAAAAACGATGAACCAGTAAATCGCCAGCGCGCTGCGCGGAAACATGGCGTCGTTAATCGCGAACAGCACGACATATGCGCACAGCACCGCGATGCCGAGCGCAAATCCGGTCGCGCTCAATAAACGGCCATCGATAAAGCGAATTACCGCGCGATATAAATCGGACATCGAAAACGCGGCAATGGTCACCAGTGCCACAATGAGGTAGGAGGCGGGGCCATAATGGGATGCGAGTTTGATGTCGCCGCCGCGTAATAACATCGCGATCAGAAAACATAATGGCAAGGCGACCAGGTCGATACAGACCATTAGCGCGATTTTGGTAGTCCGATGCAGCGATACCATTCCGGCGCAAAACTGGCTTAATACACGGTTCGATAAGGTTGGCATGATGCGCGTCACTCGGTCGGAAGGTTTGCAAAGGGATCGGTAAAGGGGAAGCGAGGTGAAATGGCAGTGCGCAATGAAATAAAAAGAAAGCAGGAAGAGATGAGAAAAATTTCCTCGGAAGTATTCGCTAGGAAAATATAATCTGTTACGTGGCGGCTATCGTTGTTGAGTAAATTTATTATCTGCTTCACCCGGATTGCTGAGTTTGACCCCGCTCAACCGCTATTTGCGAATTAAAACGAAAATGGCTGTTTATTTAATTTAGGAAATGTAATTAGGAAATAAATTAGGATCCTGCGAGTAATAGATTTCCAGGAGGAACATCTCTGGGATCAATTGCGTGGCAAAAAGAGAGACGGCCAGGGCAACGCGCCTGTTTCCAGGCGCAGGCTGCGGAGGAGGGATCGGAACAATAGCCGGCTACAGGCAGACGCTGGCGCATGGGGCGGCAGCGAGGAGGAATGCTTGCTCGCACGGACGCCCGTTGCAGGCGTCCGCGGTATGGAATATCAGGCGCCCGGACGGGGCTGCGGTGCCATCGGCGGCACCACGATGTTGTCGTTCAGGCGCAGGAACTTGAAGCCGGCCAGGCGCTGGCCGTTCTTGCCTTCGCGCGCATTGCGTGCTTCGCGCTCGGCGGCACGGGCGATGAAGGAGTCGAAGCTTTCCTCGCGTACCTTCGGTTCCTGCGAATGCAGGAAGTGGCGCTCGCCGTTTGGCCCAAGCACGACCAGGCCGACGTGCGAAGCCCAGTGTTCGCCGTCGCGGGTCGAGATCACGTTGACGAAATCGCCTTCTTGCAGCTGGCCCGCGATGGCGGCCACCTGTTCCTTCGCCACATAGCTCTGGCGGCTGGTCTCGACCGGGATGTCGCGTTCGGTGTTGTGGCGCGTTTTGAGGAAGCGCGCGCGGTCGACCCGCATGCCGTAGCTCGGCCCGTTCGCTCCCGCCAGCTCGGCGCTGATGTCGGTGACGAGCCAGTTGTTGGCGACGTTCCAGTCCATCTCGGTGTAGTGATTGCGCGTGGCGACGCCGATCACGCCGTCGCGGTAGCGGATGCGCTGCAGCATCCAGAAAAATTCTTCCCATGAGCGCGACAAGGCCATCGCATAAGTGTGTTCCGCGAACACGACGCAATCGCTTCGCTCGAGGCTGAACATCGGTAAATCGTCGTGGACTTCGAAGGGAAACTCGCCCAGCAGGTTCAGCAGGTAGGGCTGGCCCAGGTTCTTGCGCCCGATGGCCGCGATGCGGTGCCGCAGGTCGGGCTCGGCGGCGTGGACCCAGGCCACGTAGCGCCCGGCTTCGACCGGCGTCATTTGATAGATCTGCTTCTGAAGGATGGTCTCGATCGCCACCGGGGCGGCGGGGGTTGTTTTGGCCGGCGGCGGGGTGGTCTGGCTGGCACAGCCGCCGAGCGTGGCAGCGGCGAGCAGCAGGGGAATCAAGCGCATGGTCGGGTCTCCGTGTGGTGTTTTCAAGACGCTAACGCGGTCACACGGAATTTGACAATAACAATTTATCGACCATCCATCACCTGATGTTGTGCAGGTCAAACATTCCTTCAAGTTATGGCTACGGGATCACAAGTAATTTTCCTGTAATTAACTTATAGCTAATACTATCACTATGGCAGCGCTCGCCCGCCGCCCGCCGCCGTACACATACCGCAGTACACATATTAATATCAGGAGAGAGATCGCATGTTCAAACAGAAGCCACTGGCAGCCGCCGTCTCGTTGGCCTTGTGGAGCCTTGCCGCTATGCCGGCAATGGCGCAGACCGCAGACGCCGAAACGCCGATGCAGACCGTCGAAGTGAGCGGTATCCGCGCCTCGATGGCGAAGTCGCTGAGCGTCAAGAAGAACGCGACTGCCAACGTCGAGGTCATCACGGCGGAAGACGTGGGCAAGATGCCGGACAAGAACCTGGCCGACTCGCTGCAGCGCCTGTCGGGCGTGGCGGTGCGTACGGACTACGACGAGGCGGAAAAGGTGTCGATGCGCGGTACGAATGCCGACATGACCCTGATCATCTTCAACGGGCACACCGTGTCCGGCGGCGACTGGTATGTTGCCGACCAGCTCTCGAGCAGCCGCTCGACCAGCCTGTCGCTGATGCCTTCGCACGTGCTGAATCAGGCGGTGGTGTACAAGACCTCGCAGGCGAATATCGTCGACGGCGGCTTGGCCGGCACCATCAACGTGACGACGCGCAAGCCGCTGTCGCAGAAGGAGCGCCTGAGCGGCGTCATCAGCGCCGGCGTCAGCTATGCCGACTTGCCGGGCCGCGCCGCGCCGGACATGAACGCCACCGTCAACTGGAAGAACGAAGCCGGCACCGTCGGCGTCATCGTCCAGGGCTTCGCCGAAAAGCGCCATGTGCGCCGCGATTCGGTGTCGCGCTTCGCGTATGCGGGCGGCAGTGGCTGGGACGTGATCGACACTTCCAAGATGCTCGGCATTACCGATGCCTCGCTGGCCGGCACCGGCTACACCGCGGCCGACCTGAACGGCGTTCGCCTGCCGGGCTCGATGAGTACCGAATTCGTGGAAAGCGTGCGTGACCGCAAGGGCGGCATGTTCTCGATCCAGTTCAAGCCGAACAGCGACCTCGACATGACCATGACCGGTTTCCATTCCGGCATGAAGGCGAACAACTTCGGCCGCCTGAACGCGGGCGCCATGTTCAGCATGCTGCGCGGCGAAGCGGGACCCACCGGCGGCACCACGCCGACCTCGGTGAACGGCCAGCGCGTCTATGCGCAGATCAAGAACCCGGTGATCGTCAACGAAACCACGCTCTACGGCGACCAGTTGCGCGTGCTCAAGAGCGCCGACATCCTGTATCCGGCCGGCACGCCGCCGCAGTATATCGGCGAGACCGAGGGCGCCTACCGCGACGGCGCCAAGTCGAGCAGCGCCTTCCTCGACCTGGACGCCAAGTACCGCGTCAACCAGGACCTGACCGTCAAGACGCTGATCTCGGCCACCAAGGGCGTCGGCCAGACCGGCCTCGACCAGGGCCTGACCTACACCCGCTATGGCACCGGCGTCTCGTACGCGCTGGGCAGCCTGCGCGACGCGCCTTTCGTCCAGTACTACGGTACCGGCGCGAACGTTCCTGGCCGCAATGCGGACGGCAGCGGTTATACCCTGACCGGCCGTGCGGGCTCGGGCGTGAAGACGACCGACAAGGAGCACAGCCTGCAGCTGGACGCCGAATACCGTCTCGAAAAAGGCCTGTTCCAGTCGATCGAATCCGGCATTCGCTACGCCGACCACCGCCGCGACAGCGCGCGCCGCTTCCCGCAGCTGCGCAGCAGCGTACTGGCGACCAATGCACCGACTGGCGCAGGCACGTGGATCCCGTATCCGTCCGATTTCGGTGCCGACCTGGACGGCCCGAGCGGCTGGGACAACACCAGCTGGACCCTGACCCCGGACGCGCTGAAGGCATATTTCGCCGCCAATACCAAGGCGACCTCGCCTGACTGGGAGCGCCGTGCCGCGAGCGAGCTCGACATGCGCGAGCGCCAGAGCGCGGCCTATGTCATGGCCAACCTGGAAATGGATCGCCTGTCGGGCAACATCGGCATGCGCTTCGTGCGTACCCAGGTCAATGCCAATGTTCCGTTCCCGATTCCGACCGGCTCATGCGCACGCTCGGCGCCGGGCGAGGCGGCGATCCCTTGCGCGGCGTACCCGACCGCCTTGACGACCGTGGGAGAGGGTGTGCAACTGTATGACGATACCGTGTTCAATCCATTGGCAGGCGTCATGTATTACAAGAAGCCGACGTCCGGAAAGTTCGACAATTTCCTGCCGAGTCTGAACCTGCGTTACGAGCTGACCAAGGACATGATCGCCCGCTTCGGTGCCAGCAAGACGCTCGGCCGCCAGAACTACAACCTGCTGGGCGCGGGCTATACCGGTGCGAGCTGCCTGGTCACCGGTTGCGGCGTCACGGGACCGAATCCGAATCTCGGGCCGATGGTCGCGAAAAACGTCGATGCGTCGTGGGCATGGTATTTCGCACGCCGCTCGATGGTCGCCGCGAACGTGTTCTACTCGAAGATCGACGGCTATCCGCTGACCGGCTCGCCGATTGGTACGGTTGATCTGGTCGATCCGCGCGACAACATCATCAAGACCTTCCGCGTCAATTCTTCCCTGACACAGGGCGCGAAGATCGCCGGCATCGAACTGTCGTATGAGCAGCCGTTCGGCAACACCCCGTTCGGCTTCACCTCGAACGTCAGCCGTGCCAAGACCAAGGTCGACGACGGCCGTCCGATGACCGGCGCCTCCGAATACGCGGCCAACCTCGGCGCCTACTTCGAGAACGACCGCGTGTCGGCACGCCTGGTGGCGAACTACCGCAGCGAGTATGTCAACACCACGACCGCGCCGACGCCGAACTCGACGAACAACAAGGCGCCGGTTGCCGGCATTCTGATGTTCGCCGCGCCGACGATGGCCGCGCCGGTGACGACGCTGGCCTTCAACGCCAGCTACAACATCTCGCCGAACCTGATTCTCTCGTTCGACGCCACCAACCTGACCAACGTCAAGCGTGCCTACTATCGCTACAGCGAAGAAGAGCAGCAAAAGCTGGACGTGATCGGCCGCCAGTTCTACCTGAACCTGAAATACAAGTTCTGACAGGTTTGCAGGCTGAAAGGGGAGCCAGGCTCCCCGGATTGCCCCCACCGGCCGGCGACGGCTGTTGGGGGCTTTTTCATGGCGAAGCGGGACGCGCGCATGCCTTGTGCGCCATCAAACGGGACGTGCGCCGCATGGCTGCGCTTATCCACGCTCAAGTCCCCGGCTTTTGTTGGGGACTAGTGTGGAAGGCCACCTTCATCCTCCCTGTTCCCATATGAACGCCGAACTCACATTCTGGGGGCACAATTGCTTCCTGGTCGAAACCGACACCGAGGCCTTGCTGATCGACCCGTGGCTGAACGACACCGGGGCATTCTTCGGTGGCTGGCACCAGTGGCCGCCCAACGGGCACCTGCGCGGCGAGGTACTCGAGCGCTGCGCCGGCAAGGCGCTCGCCATTTTCCTGACGCACGAACACCAGGACCACTTCGACCAGTCGACCCTTGCGCTGTTTGCCGGCCATCCCGACTGCGCCGTCTATATCCCGGCATACAAGGACAAGTTCCTGCTCGAGGCCCTGGGCGGCATCGGGCTGCGCGCGGTCGAGCTGGCCGAAGGCGAATCGGCGGGGGAAGGTATCCGCCTGCGCGTCTTCATCGACGACAGCGGCATCAACCATGACAGCGCGGTCTTCGTGCACGCCCCCGGTCTCACCTTCTTCAACCAGAACGACTGCAAGATTTTCGACCGGCTGCGCATGCTCAAGAACGAGCTGGGCGAGATCGACTACTACAGCGTGCAGTTTTCGGGCGCGAACTGGCACCCGGCATGCTTCGACCTGCCCGAGGATCAGCGCCGCCTGCTCGCCCGAAAGAAAGTGCTCGCCAAATTGCGCAACGTGCTGACCGGCATAAAACTCCTGGCGCCGCGGCTGTTCGTGCCGGCCGCGGGACCGGCCTTTTTTCCCTTCCTCGACCCGGCACTGAATAGCGGCGAGGGTACGATCTTCGTCCACCAGGACGAGCTGGCCAAATTCCTGGCGCAGAACCGCATCGCCAACATCGTGTATCCGCGCCCGGGCCAGCGCGTGGCGATGGAAACGAGCCGCACGCCCATCCCCGGTCCGACGGCTGACGAGCTTGCGCACTACCGCGCCACGCATCGCGACGTGTGGCAGGAACTGTCCGACAGCTTCTCGAAAGAGCGCTTTGCGCAGGTGCTGCAGCGCCGGCTGGACCTGATCGCCGGCATCGCCTTGCCGTCCGATACACCGGCGGTCGCCTTCAACTGGGGGCCGTCGGAGGAAGACTGGCTGGTGGCCGACCTGGCAAGGAACACACTGGTGCACGCGCAGGAGCCGGGCGCGCCTTGCGAGATCATCACGGCCGACACCCGGTATTTCTCGCTGATGTGCGGCGCGGACCGCTGGCAGGACATCGTGCTGAGCATGCAGGCGCGCGTGCAGCGTGTGCCCGACGTGTACAACACGCTGGCCAACATCTTCCTGTTCGCCGACGAATCGAACCTGCGCGCTTCGCTGCTGCAGAACCTGAATCTGTCGAAGGAGCGGATCGTCATCGAGCACCGCGGGCAGAAATACGAAATCAACCGCTACTGCCCGCACCAGGGCGGCGACCTGGCCTATGCCCTCATCGACGACGACATGAACGTGGTCTGCCCGCGCCACAGCTGGCGCTTCGACCTCGGCTGCGAAGGCATGTGCAAGTCGTCGGGCATGAGTATCGAGGCCGTCAAGCTGGTCGAAAGCCCGGGCGAACCTGCCAGCGCGAAGTGAGGCGCCCGCCGCTTGCGCGGCAGGGCGTAGTCGACAAGGGAGCGTCAAGCTCCCTTTTTTGCGTCCGTGTATGCCTTGTCCTACAACACGACGCGCCGCCTCGGCAGCTCATCCATGCTTCCAGTGTGCGGCACCTAACGGTCCATATCGTATGCCCCCGATATGATGAAGCCGTGTGAGTGAGGCGCCAGCGAATTCGTTCTGCAGGCCTGCCAAATACCTCAACAGGTTAGCCGGTCGCCTCGAGGATCGGCACCAGATTCCGGCCGGCGCCATGTGGCGGCGGCCCATAAAAACCGGAAGCGGAGGCCCCATGTCTGCCACGACCAAGAATCCCCCGAAGCACCTGGTACGCGAATACCTCGCGCGCCGGACACGCGATCCGCAGCCGCCACCGACGCCCGAGGAAATCCGGCGCCAGCTTGGCTGGGGTATGCTGATGCCGGCGGACCTGAAGCTCGCCACAGGGCGGTCGTAATCCGCGGTCGTGACCCAACTTCCGGGCACATCGTTTTCATAGAGGAGAAGCACATGACCAAGCGTATCGGCAACAAACACGAAGCCCAGCACCGCGGCAAGGACGAACGTCTCGACATCCGCCGCACCAACATCGAACGCGAGGCCGTCAAGCAGGCCGCCGCGCGCGCCAAATACCGCAACCAGGTCAAAGGCCAGCCGCCGATGAGCCTGTCCGCATCCGCCTGATTTTTTCCCTGGCCGTATATAGCCCGCCCGCAAGGCGGGCTTTTTTTCGTCCTGCACCGCCGTTTGCCGATTCTTTCGCCATTCGCCGACCCTGCGCCGCCGTTCGCCGAAAGGCGCTTTCCTTGTGCGCCGCTCCCCGTTATCGTCCCACCATCACAACACGGAGGGCGACATGAGTACCGAACGCAGCTACACGGCACGCAAGCAATTGATGTGGGGATTGGTCCTGATCGGCCTGGGCGTGATCTTCATGCTCGACCGCGCCGATATCGTCGACGCCTCCACGTTCTGGCATTATTGGCCGCTGCTGCTGGTCGTGGCCGGCATCAACCAGACCATCGGCTACCCGAGCGCGCGTGAATTCAGGAGCGGGCTGTGGACGATCTTCGTCGGCCTGTGGCTGTTCGCGGTGTTCGAGGAACTGTTTGGCCTCACTTTCGCCAACAGCTGGCCGCTGTTCCTGCTGATGGCCGGCCTGCAACTGGTGCTGGCGCCTTTCGTCCAGCGCCGCTTCCCGCAATCGAAGGAGAAAGACCATGCATGACCAAAGCTACGCCGACCGCCGCGCCGCGCGCCGGGCACAGAGGGCCGCGCGCCGCGCCAACCGCGGGATGACCAGCCAGGTCCTGATGGGGGTGCTGGTGATTGCCGTGGGCCTGCTGTTCCTGCTCGATAACCTCGACATCATCGACCTCCACGACGCACTCGCGTTCTGGCCGATGATCTTCATTTTCGCCGGCGTGGCCAAGCTGCTCGACACCACCAGCCCGGACGGCTACCTGGTCGGCCTGGCCGGCATCGGCATCGGCGTGACGATGATCTTGCACCGCCTCGGGATCATCTATTTCTCCTGGCGCGCCTTCTGGCCGCTGATCCTGATTGCGGTCGGCGTGATGGTCGTCTACCGCGCCACGACCGGACGGCCGACGGCGCGCTTCGGCATCGCCATCATGGACGGCAAGGACGGCGGGCCGGGCGTCGAGGACCCCGCAGCCCGGACCGTGGACGTGACGGCGGTGCTGGGCGGCTTCGAGCGCCGCGTGCACAGCAAGGACTTCCGCGGCGGCGAGGTGACCGCGGTGATGGGCGGCTGCGCGCTCGACATGCGCGAGGCCTCGATCGCCGGCGAAGCGGTGATCCACGTGTTCGCATTCTGGGGCGGGGTCACGCTCAAGGTGCCGCCCGACTGGACCATCGTCCTGGAGGGCACGCCGATCATGGGCGGCTTCGAGGAGAAGACGATCGCGCCGCCGGACAACAGCAAGCGCCTGGTCGTGCGCGGGTACGCGATCATGGGCGGCGTGGAAGTGCGCAACTGATGATCGGGGCGCCCGGCAACCGCCGCAGCACCGCGCTCTATTTGGCCGCCTGGGCCTTGCTGGGGGCGCTGCTGGCCGGCCTGATGGTGGCGGCCGGCGACGCCCCCTGGGGCGCGAGCCTGCTGTTCGCCGTGCCGCTGGCGCTGGTCTACGGCTGCGCCAGCGGCTTCTCCTCGTACTACCTGTGCCGCGCCTATCCGCTGGCCGTCAAGCCCTTGTATGCAGTGCTGGGCGTGTTCACCTGCACCGCGGTGTGCGCGAGCGCGCTCTGGACCGCGGCCGGCGGCGGCTTTGCCGATACGCTGCGCGGCCTGGTCCCGGGCATGCCGGCCGTGACACGGCCGTTCGCGGCGCTGATGTTCGGGCTGGGCGTGATCCTGTATGGCCTGAGCGCGGTGGCGCATTACCTGGGCCTGGAGTTCGAGCGCGCCCGCAGCTTCGAACGGCGCGAGCTGGAGATGAAGCTGACGGCGCAGGAAGCCGAGCTGCGCATGCTGCGTACCCAGATCGATCCGCACTTCCTGTTCAACAGCCTGAACTCCATCAGCGCACTCACTTCGATCGACCCGGGCCGCGCGCGCGGCATGACCTTGCAGCTGTCCGACTTCCTGCGCCGCAGCCTGGGCATGGATGCGCAGCGCAAGGTCGCGTTAAACGAAGAGATCGCGCTGGTGCGCGCCTTTCTCGCCATCGAACAGGTGCGCTTCGGCGCACGCCTGCGCTTCGAGGAGGCGATCGGCGAAGGGGCGGGGCAATGCCTGCTGCCGCCCATGCTGCTGCAGCCGCTGGTCGAGAACGCCGTCAAGCACGGCATCGGCAACCGGTTGGAGGGAGGCACGGTGCGTATCGCCGCCGAATGCGCCGGTTCGCTGCTGCGCATCCGGGTCGAGAACGATGCCGACGACGACGTGGCCGATCCTTCTTCCGCGCCGGTCGGCACCGGCATCGGCCTCGCCAACGTCCGCCAGCGCCTGCTGGCGACCTATGCGCACGAGGCGAGCGTGCACTGGGCGCGCTTCGACGCGCTGTTCCGGGTCGACGTCGCGCTGCCGATCGAAACCAATCCAGTGACGGAGAGCTGAACCATGCGTGTCATCATCGTCGACGACGAATTCCTGGCGCGCGCACTCTTGCGCGAATACCTGGCCGGGCACCCCGCAATCGAGATCGTGGCCGAATGCGCGAACGGCTTCGAGGCGGTCAAGGCGATCGCGGAACTGCAGCCGGACCTGGTCTTCCTCGACATCCAGATGCCGAAGCTCGACGGCTTCGAAGTGGTGGAGCTGGCGGGGGCACGCACCCAATACGTGTTCGTGACGGCCTACGACCAGTTCGCGCTGAAAGCCTTCGAGGTGCGCGCGATCGACTACCTGCTGAAACCCTTCAACCGCGAGCGCCTGGCGCAGGCACTGGAGAGCGCCAGATCCCGAACGACGCCGCCGGAACAGGTCGAGGCGGTAGCGCAGGAGGCCGCGCGCCGCCACGGTCCGCTCGAGCGCATCCTGATCCGCGACGGCGCCCGCGTGCACGTGGTCGCCAGCAGCAGCATCGACTGGATCGAGGCGCAGGACGATTATGTCCAGATCAGCGCGGGCGGCCGCGCGCATTTGAAGAACGGACGCATGGCCGAACTCGAGCAGGGACTCGACCCGGCGCTGTTCCTGCGCGTGCACCGCTCCTACATCGTCAATGTCGGCGCGATCGAACGCATCGAGGCGGCGAGCAAGGACAGCTGGTGCGCGGTCTTGAAGGACGGCAAGCGGGTGCCGGTCAGCCGCAGCGGCTACCAGAAGGTACGCGAACGGATTGCCTGATCACGTGGTGATCCGGTCGACCTGCCACCAGCGCGGCAGCAGTTCGCGCACGGCCGGCTGGTCGAAGCGGTCGTCGATCAGGTAGACGACGCCGCGATCCGACTCGGTTCGGATCACGCGCCCGGCCGCCTGCACCACTTTTTGCAGGCCCGGATACAGATAGGTGTAGTCGTAGCCGGCGCCGAACATCGCCTGCATGCGCGCGCGCAGCTGTTCGTTGACCGGATTGAGTTGCGGCAGGCCGAGGGTGGCGACAAAGGCGCCGATCAGGCGCGCGCCCGGCAGGTCGATCCCTTCGCCGAAGGAGCCGCCCAGCACCGCGAAGCCGATGCCGCGTCCCGCGGGCTGGAAGCGATCGAGGAAAGCGGCGCGTTCAGGCTCGCTCATGCGCCGCTCCTGGCGCCAGACCGGCACCTCCGGATGCAGCACGGCGAACAGGTCGGCCACCTGTTCCAGGTAATCGAAACTGCTGAAGAAGGCCAGGTAGTTGCCTGGCGCCTCGGCGTACTGGTCCGCCATCAGGCGCGCGATCGGCGTCAGCGAGGCGGCGCGGTGCTGGTAGCGCGTCGAGATGCGGCTGGCGATGTGCACCGCCAGCTGGCCGGCATGGAAGGGCGATTCGACGTCGACCCAACCGGTGTCCGCAGGCAGGCCGAGCAGGTCGGCGAAATAATGCCAGGGGCTGAGCGTGGCCGAGAACAGGGTCACCGAATGCGCCCCCTCGAAGCGCGGGGTGAGGAAGGGCGCCGGCACCACGTTGCGGATGCAGAGCAGGCTGTCCTTGCTGCTACCCTGGCGCGTGAGGTCGTGCAGCGAGTGCTCGCCGAAGGATTCGGCCAGGCGCGTGTAATGCAGGGCGTCGAAGTGAAAGCGCTGCAGGGCCGGGTCGAGCGGGCCGGGGTTCTCGGCCACGAAGTCGTTGATCGTGCTGGTGGCGTTGGTGAGCGCATTGAGCAGCTTTTCGCCGGGGGCGTCGAGCACCTGGTAAGGGAGTCCGGCGGACTGCTCGATCTCGGCCCAGACGCGGCCGATCTTGGTGAGCGCCTTTTTCACCACGGGCGGCGCGCTCGCGCGGGCGGCGCGCAGGGCGGCCCGATC
>Ga0308160_10003985_pt1 | contig 16138 bp, 12 predicted proteins | sample PhyFR1_FD_201036 | JGI IMG/M metagenome (GOLD analysis project Ga0308160, IMG submission 201036) | Phyllosphere microbial communities from UC Gill Tract Community Farm, Albany, California, United States - DLSLF.R1 | ecosystem: Host-associated > Plants > Phyllosphere > Unclassified | place: USA...
GTGAGTCGACGGCGGGTCAGCCGAGCGCGGCGGGGTCGAGGCCGTGCTGCTCGACCTCGATCGCCTGGCGGATCGTCAGCGGGTAGATGCGCGACAGCTCGGGGTTCGACGGGTCGCTCGAGATGTAGGCCACGCTCTCGACGTGCTGCTCGAACGCGTTGACCTTGTCGCGCGGCGCGCCCACCACGAGCTGGAAGCCCAGCGAGGTCAGCGCCGCCAGGGCCCGGCCGGTGTACTCGGCGTCGGCCTTCACGAAGCCCTCGTCCAGCACGATCGGCGCATAAGTCGGCACCCGGTCGGTGCCGTCGCCCAGGCGGAAGCGCAGGGCGGCCCCGAGCACGAACGCGATGAGCTCTTGTCCCTCGCCGCCCGACTTGCCGGCGACACCCTCGTGCACGATCTGCGTGCCGTCGGCCCGGGTCTCGATCGCCCGGAACTGGTAGTGCTCGCGCGCGTCCAGCACCCGGCGGCGCCAGGCGTCGCCGACCTTCGACTTCTCCTCGAGGTGGGCGAGGTCGCGGCGGAGCCTCAGGAACCGGCGCTCGACCTCGGACGCGTCCCGCGCCTCCGGGGCTCGTCCGTCCGAGGTCCGTGCCTCGGACGTGCCTTGGGCCCCGCCGGTGTGCTCTCGCAGGGTGCGCTTGAACTCGAGCAGGTCGCCGTTCGACACCGGCCGCGGCTCGATGTCGAGCGTCGACCCCTGGCGGAACTCGATCGACCGCAACGCCTGCGAGATCGGGCGGACGCCGCGGCGGATGACGTGGCCGTCCTCCTCGATCTGGACGAGCAGCGCCCGCAGGCTGTCACCCACGTCGCTGCCGGCCTTCTCGAGCCAGCGCTGCTTCGCGTGCGGCAGGTCGTCCTCGACGAGTTGCCGGTGGATCGCACGGACCGACGGCAGGCTCTCGATCGTGGCGTCGATGCCCGCGGTGCGGTCGAGCTCGAGGTACCGCTCGAAGACGACGACGAGCGTCGACTCGGCGTTCGCCCGGTCGCGGTCGTGCGCGTCGACCTGGGCCCGCAGCTGCGACGCGGCGTCCCGGTGGAGCCGGGCGACGTCGGTCGCCTCGCGCGGTGCGGCGAACGGCAGCGGGGCGAGCAGCGCCCGCTCGTCGTCGGTCAGGGGCTCGGCGTCGGCGGCGTCCGCGAACTCGTCCTCGATGTCGACGAGGGTCGCGTGCTTCTCGTCCAGCTGCGCGAGCACCTGATCGATCTCGGCCAGCCGGCGCGTCGCGGCGGAGCGGTCGTCGTCGTGCTGCGTCGCCTCGGCCTGCAACGTCGCGAGCTCGGGACGCTCGACCGCGATGCGGTCGAGTTGGGCGCGCAGGTCGTCGAGCCGCGTCTGTGAGGGGGCGGTGTCGAGTTCGTCCCAGGTGAACTCCTTCGCCCGGGCGACGGCGTCGGCGACGCGACGGCGTTCGGCCGCCTCGGCCTCGATCGCGTCGTACTCGCCGCGGACCCGGGCCAGCACGGCCTCGAGGTCGACGATCTCGTCGCCGAGCTCGGCGATGCGCGCCGCGTTGTCGAGGCCGATCCACGAGCGGGTCGACCGGTCGTCCTTGATTACGCGGTCGCGCGACCCGGTGCGGAGGCCCCGCCGGGTCACGGCACCGCGGGTGCCGGCCGGGCGCGGGTCGTCGAGGTCGTCGGGGCCCTCGACGCAGAGAACGCTGCGGTCGGCGACGAGCTCGTCGTGCAGCCAACCGCGGAACGGGCTGGCCGGGTCGAGCCGCACCATCGCGGGCACGGTGTGGTCGACGGGCGTGAGCGTCGGCTCCGCCCCGGCGGTCGCAGGCACGAGCGTCACGCGTCCGCGCACGTCGTTCTCGTTCACCCAGCGGCGCACGGCGTCGAAGTGCGCACGGTCGACGAGGAGGTGCGTGGCGAGCTCGCCGAGCACCCTCTCGATCGCGACGGCCCACCCGGTGTGCTCGGGCGCGACCTCGAACAGCTCGCCGGCGTAGGGCAGGCTCGACACCGGCACGCCCGCCCCCTCGGCGATGCGTCGACGTCGCTCGATCGCGTCGTCGGGCACGTTGCTGCGGCGCTGCTCGAACGACCGCTTCTGCTTCTCGAGGGCGGCCAGGGCCCGCTTCGTCTCACCGATGCGGGCGGCGAGGTCGCTGCGGGCGTCGGCGGTCGCGGCCCGGGCCGCGGCGTCGTCGGCCGCGAGACGGTCCGCGCGCTGCCCGAGGGCCACGAGCTGCTCGTCGTTCCGGGGAAGGGACTCGCCGGTGGACTCCAGGGCGGCGGCGAGCCGGCCACGGGTGCGCTCGACGGCCGCGAGCTCGGCCTCGGCGGCGGCCACGTGCTCGCGGAGCGACTGCGTCGGATCGCCCCCGAGCTCGCTGATCCGCGCCAGGACCTGTTCACGGGACCGGAACGCGAGCTGCTCGTCCGCCTGGGCGCGCCTCCGGCGTTCGCCCTGCTCGCGCTTCTCGGTCGTGACGCGGTCGACCTCGCCGCTGACCCAGCTGCCGACGCGTTCGGCCAGCCAGACGCGCAGGCGGCTGGGCCCGTCGGCGTCCGCGAGCAGGCGGCGCTTGGCCGACCCGTCGCGGCCGGCGAGCTCGAACCGGTCGGCAAGCGTCGGCACGCCCTCGAGCACGTCGAGTTTCTTGCGCGTCGTCTCGAACACGTCGTAGAGCGCGGACGCCTCCCGGTAGGTGGCGAGCGTGGTCTCCCACCGGCTGAGCGCCTGCGGCTGGACGAGCACGAACTGCTTGAAGAGGTCGTCGATCGAGAACACGCCCTTGGACGCCTGCGCCCGCCGCAGCAGGGTCAGGGCCTTGAGCTGCGACTCGTCGCTGCCGCCGATGCCGAGCTGACCGCAGAGCTGCACCCGCAGCTCGGGCTGCGACGAGGTCGCGAGGTCGTGGGCCGGGTCGAGCAGCCGGGCGAGCGAGCCGCGGGTCAGCGGGTTCTGGCTCGTGCCCTCGCGGGTCACCTCGGACAGGCGGCTGAGGTCGAACCGGCCCTGCACGAGCAGGTAGACGCTCGCCTGGGTGACGTCGTCCTGGCTCGCGGTGTCCTCGCCGATCCAGGCGATGCGGACGGCCGTGACCGTCTGGCCGAGCTCGGTCGACCAGGTGATCGCGGCACCGCTCGGGAACGCCTGGCCGAGGGGACGCAGGAACCGCGTCGTCGTGCGGTCGGAGGCGGCGTCGCGCACCTCGTCGGTCTTGCCGCGCGCGTAGCTGTAGACCGTGCGCTCGGACCGCTGGCGGCTGTCGTCGCGGGCGGCCCGGTTGAACTCTTGCGGGTTGGGCATGATGACCGCGGCCATCGCGTCGAGCACGGTCGACTTGCCGCGGCCGGTGGGACCGAGGATGGCGATGCCGCCGCGCCCCACGGGCATGCGGTGCAGGCCGGCGTAGCTGCCCCAGTTGAGCAGCTGCACCTGCTCGATGCGGTACTGACCCGAGTGGAACATGCCGAGGTCGGGCGAGGTGTCGGCGATGCTCATGCCTGGGGTGCTTCCGGGTCGGTGTCGGCGTCGGTGTCGGCGTCGTGCGGGGGCTCGAGGTCGAGGTCGAGCGGGACGGCGGTCGGGTCGGGTTCGGGCTCGGGGGCGTCGTCGTCGGCCGGGGCGGCCGGGTCGTCGTCGACGGGGTCGGCTTCGACCTCGGGTTCGTCGGCGATGTCGTCGGCGTCGTCCGTCGCGTCGGCCCCGGCCAGCGCGTCGCCGGACGCGTCGACCTCGACCTCGCCGGTCGCGTCGCCCTCGACTCCTGCCGCCTCGAGGTACACCCGCTCGAGGTGTGCCAGCCGGTCGGCCGTCATCAGCGGCACGATCGCGGGCGAGACGACGAACAGCTCGGGGTCGTCGGGCTCGGCCGTGAGCAGGTCGCGGGCGACGAGCGCGGCGATCGCGGCGTCGACCCGGCGACGGGCCCGCACCTCGTCGGAGCCCGAGTCGTCGTGGTACCGCCCGAGGAACTCGGCGACGGCGTCCTTCGAGATCACGACCGCCTCGTCGAGACCGTCGGTGAAGGCGTGCTCGCGGCGGGCGAAGACCATCAGCAGCGAGGCGTCCCGCGACAACGGCTTCTCGCGGCGCAGCAGCACGGGCACGTCGTCCTCGCCGCTCTGCCGCTTGAAGGCGACCTCGTGGTCGTGGTCGACGACGAGCACCAGGAACAACTCCTCGAGCCGGGCCCGGATCTCGGGCTCGTGGGCGAGCAGGCCGGCCCAGGCCTCCTGCTGCCGGGCGCGCGACACGAACCGGTGGGTCAGCAACGTGACCAGGGCCTTGCGTCCGGCCAGGGGCAGCGCGTCCGGGACGCCGGCTGCCCCGTCGTCGCCGTCGTCGAAGGCATCGCGGGAGGCGCGCGCCGACTCGTCGACGGAGGGGGCGGTCGCCTCGGCGAAGGAGGCGCGGGTCGCCTCGTCGACGCCGGTCTCGTCCGAGGGGGCTGCGGGGCTCATGCGGGGTCCTTCGTGCTGGTCGTGAGGTCGGCGGCGGCGGCGGGCTCGACGTCGGGCGGCCCCGCGGGGTCGCGCCGGAAGACGAGGCGGGGCAACGTGACCTGCCGACCCGCGCCTCCTGGACCCGCGTCTCCCGGGCCCGCGTCCGCCGACGCGCCGGGGCCGGCGGGATCGCCGGCGAGCTCGACGGTCTCGGTGTCGTCGCCGACGACGCCACGCTCGAGCGCCAGGTCGAGCATGCTGAGGACGAGCCCGAGACGGCGGAACTCGGGCTCGGTGGCGCGGTAGACGTCGGCGCTCGTGACCTCGTCGTGGTCGGCGAGCAGCCGGTCGATCGTCGCCGAGACGGCCGCCGTGCTCGTGCCCGAGGTGAGACGGAGGGCGGCCCGGTCGGCCTCGGGCAGGGTCGCGTCGCCGATCGTCACCTGCACGTCGACCGTCGGCCGTGCGCGGTCGGTGTGCAGCTGCACCTGGCTGACGTCGCGGACGTCGAGCGCCCCGAGGCCCAGTCCGTCGCCGTGCTCGACCGGCAGCATGGCGTGGCCCGGCCGACGCTCGGCCCAGACGCCACCCGCCTGCAGCGCCCGGTCGGCGAGGGTCAGCAGGCGCTGCTGCTGGTCGGAACCCGACCGGCTGAGGAAGCGCCGCAGCGAGGACGTCCAGCGACCGTAGGTCTCTTGCACGCTCTGCTCTTCGGCGAGTAGCGACGAGATGAGCGACTCGAGCTGCGTGCGCTGCCGCTCGGTGAGCTGTGCGGCGGCGTCGGGCTGGGCGAGGACCTTCTCGATGTCGGCCCGCATCACGTCGATGCCGCGCGACGACAACATCTGGGCGAAGCCGCGGTAGGCGCGTCCCTCGGGGGTCTGCTCGAGCAGGTCGTTGTCGCGCAGGTACTGGTCGACGAGCGCACCCTTGCCGACGTGTTCGGACGACGCCCGGCGCGCGACCTCGCGGTGCCGCTGCTCGACCATGGCGCCGAGCTGCCGGAAGTCCTCGGGCAGCGACGCGGTCAGACGCACCACCTCGCGGACCTGTCGGCGCAGCACGTCGGGAGCGGTGGGTTCGGTGCCGTGCCGCTCGATCTCGGCCTTGCGGCGCTCGAGTTCGACGATCTGCTCGTCGAGGCGCGCGAGCTGCGACTCGCGGCTGGGGTCGGCGAGGCCCGCGAGCTGCCCGACGGCGTGGGCGATGCTGCCGAGGCGGGCTTCGCTGACGGCGTTGTCGCGCTCGACGAGGTCGCGCACGAGACGCAGCGCCTTGAGGGCGTGCGGCGACAGGCGGTACTCGGCACGGGCGTCCGGTCCGGAGGCGCGGGTGCGGACGAGCCAGCGGCTCTCGACCCAGCTGCGGCAGTACTCGGCCGGGGTGGTCTTCTGCTCGGCGGGGGCCGGGGTGGCGATGGGCGCCGGGGACGCGGGCCGCGCCTCCTCGGGGGCCCGCTCGGTCGACGCCTGCTCGGAGGTGGCGTGCTCGGACGCCGCCGGCTCGGACGCCGCCTGCTCGGACGCCGCCTGCTCGGCGGCGTTCTGGTCGAGGGCGTCGGCGACCTGGCGGTGGAACCAGTCGGCCGACACCGGTCCCTCGGCGTGCTCGAGGTGACGGGAGAAGAGCGGCAGCATCCAGCGGGCGTTGTAGCCGCGGAGCAGGGCCCAGGTGGGGTCGTCTTCGTACGCCGCGCGCACGTCGTCGCGGCTCAGGGCGTCGTCGTGCCCCGACGGGTGGTTCACCAAGCAAGACCTCCGGCAATCGTCGGACGACGATACCAACTGACGACGCTCCGCTCCGCGACGGTGTCGCTCGTCGTCCGCAGCGGCCAGGATGTCGGGATGGGCATCAGGTCGAGGTGGGGTGTCGTGGCGACCGTCGTCGTGGCCGTCCTCGTGCTCGGCGCCGGATGTTCCAGCTCTGGTGATCTGCTCCGACGGTTCGAGTCGCTCATGGACGGTGCGGACGGCGTCGTCGAGATCGAGACGGCCGGGACCGACTCTCCCCTCGGCGTCGCGGAGGCCCAGGCCACGGCCGTGGTCGAAGACGACCTCTCCGACGACGACCTCGAAGCCGTCGCGGAGCGCATCAGGCCGTTCGTGGCCCGCAACGTCGGCGACTCCTCCGGCTGGCAGTTCGTGGACGTCCGGCGAGGCACCGTCTCGTTCGAGGTGCTCGCCGACGAGGGCGACACGGCGGCACAGCTCGATCTCGCCCGTCGCGTCGCGAACGACCCGGTCTTCGCCGAGGTGTCCCTCACCACGCACGCGTTCGGCGAGGGCCGGGCGATCGGAACCGACTCGCATCGGCAGGGGTTCGGGATCACGGTGGTCCCCTCGGACTCGTCGGACGTCGTCTCGGCGTGGCAGCGGGCACGGTCCCTGCGGGACGCCGCGGCTCAGCTGACCGACGTCGACGTGACGGCCTGGAGCCCGGACTCCCGCCGGTTCGTCACCGAGAACGTCAGCGGGTTCCCCTCGGTTCTCGACGACCCCGCGACGTCCGACGTCGTCCTCGACGCCGCCGATCAGGGGCGTCTGCTCGATGCCGTCGGGGCCACCGACCTCGGGGCCGGGCGGGTCGACGTCCTGCCGGAGGGCATCAGGGTCGACCTCGACACACCGACCGTCACGGGGTACCACTCGCCGGACGAGGTGGCGGAGGCGTCCCCGCGAGCCGCCCGGATCGCCGGCGTCCTCGTCGCGATGTCGGAGGTGCCCGGCACGTCGATCGGCTTCGCCGACTCACCGGACGAACGGCGGGAGCTCGACGGCGACCTGTCCGCCGCCGAGTCGTTGGTGGACGTCGTTGCGGCCGGCACGGTCACCTACTCGGCGATCAGCGCCCGGTCGGTCGAGGTACGGACGTCGGGGCTCGACGGCGTCGTGCCCGCGATGCAGGCCATCGGTGGTTCCGCGGCCGTGTCCGGGATGGACGAGATCCGCGTCTCGTCCGGTGGAGCCGACCGCCGGGGACTCTCGTTCTCGGGCCGGCCCGAGGCGCTCGCGGTGCTCGCCACCGTCACGGGCGCCATCGTGCCCGCGCCCCGGATCGAGGGCTTGGCCGTGACAGCCACGGAGGGTCGAGTCAGCATCGAGCTCGGTGACACCGTCACCGACGCCGCTCTGGCGGACGTCGTCGGCGCGGTTCGGACGGCACCGGCCGGGACCCTCGTGACGGTCCGGCGAGACGTGCGCGGGGCGGCCGACCTCGCCACCGAGACGGTCGGTCAGGGGGCGACGAGCGACTGCTCGACGCTCGCCGCCGACGATCGTCGGCTGTGCGAGATCGTCGCCTCCACCTGGGGCGGGTAGCCGCGTGACGGCGAGGCCCCTCACCTCGTCACGCGCTGTCGAGAGGGCCGTCGAACGCTGATCCTGAGATCGCCCTCACCACGTCCGTCGCGAGACACGGCGTCACGATGCGTCACCGAACGTCACGTCGTTCGTGTGGCCCGAGCGTCCGGGCAGAAGATGACGGGACGCGGGGTCGCCGCTCGCCGACGCTCCGCACCGATCCGTCGTCGAGCGCAGGGGAGTCGTCGTGACCAGCAGGAACACCCGTCCGTCGGCGGCGTCCAGCCGGGCGCTGAGCGACCTCTGGCGAACGCTGCTGCACACCGCGGGCGCAGCGTCGTGAGCGGCGTCGGCGACACGGCATTCGACCCGGGGGGCTCGAGCGAGGTCGGTTCCACCCCGACCGTCGAGGTGCGCGGCACCGTGGTCGTCCTGCTCGGAGCGGGCGAGCGAGCGGGCGACTTCGCGAGGCTCACCGACCGTCTCGTCTTCGACGGGTACCGGGTCGAGCTGTTCGACGACGTCTCCACCGACGTCCGCGCCGTGCGGGCGGGCGTCGAGCGGCTCGTGCGCGACCGGGCACTGCCGAGACCCGTCGTGCTGCTCGGCTCCGACGTCGGGGCGACCCTCGCGGCGTCGGTCGCGGCCGACTCGGTCGCGGTCGTGGACGCGGTCGTCCTGACCGGCGTGCTCACCCCGGCTTCGCGACGAGGTGTCGGGCTCGACGGACGGGACGACCGGAACCGGAGGGCTCTGCCGGCGGGGTTGTCCCTGCCGGCGGCACGGTCGGTGGTGCAGCCCACCCTGGTCTTCCACGGCGACGGGGACCGCGTCACCGAGGTCGCGGACGCCGTCGCCTGGGCGGCCCAGCTCCCGCGGGGTTCGGTCCGCCTCGTCGGCCAGGGTGGTCACGACGTGCTGCGGGGCTCCGGTCACCGCACGGTGACGGCCTCGATCGTGCTCTTCCTCGAACGTCAGCGCAGTGACGATCCCGTGCTCGTCGACGCGTTCGCGGCGCGCACGCCCCGGCCCGCCTGACGCGACGTGTCCGCGTGTGTCGGTCGGGCCGACGTGACTCGACGTGTCCGCGTGTGTCGGTCGGGCTGGTACCCCGGGCCCGAACGGTGCACGATCGAACGATGACCTCGCCGATCGACCACGCCGACCCGACACCTGTCGTGCACGTGCTTCACGACAACGCCGAGTGGCTGCCGCCGCTCGTCGCCGCGCTCGACGCCGCGGGGGTGCCCCACCGCGAGCACCTGCTCGACGGGACGTCCTTCGACCTCGCGGCCGCGCCTCCTGAGGGAGTGTTCTGGTCGCGGTTGAGCGGCTCGGCCCACACACGCGGCCGGGGGACCGCCAAGGAGGTCGCCCGCGCGACCCTGCGCTGGGCCGAACGGCACGGGCGGCGGACGATCAACGGCAGCGGTGTCGTCGAACTCGAGGTGAGCAAGGTGGCTCAGTACCTCGCCCTGGCCTCGGCCGGGTTCGACGTACCCGCGACGACCGCCGTGTTCGGCACCGCCGACCTCAAGGCACGGGCCCGCGAGCAGACGCTGCCGTTCATCACGAAGCACAACCAGGGCGGCAAGGGCCTCGGGGTGCGCCGCTTCGACGACTTCGACTCGTTCGACGCGTACGTCGACGGGCCCGACTTCGAGGTGCCGGTCGACGGGGTCACCCTGCTGCAGGAGTTCCTGCAGACCGAGGAGCCCTTCACCACTCGCGTCGAGTTCGTCGGTGGACGGTTCGTCTACGCGGTGCGGGTCGACACCTCGGCCGGCAGCTTCGAGTTGTGCCCCGCCGACGCGTGCGTGGTGCCCGACGGTGCCGACCCGGCCACCTTCGCCCCGTTCGCGGTGCGCCCCTCGGTCACCGCCGAGCACCCGCTCGTGCGGCGGCTCGAAGCCTTCGTCGCCGAGCACGGCATCGAGGTCGCCGGCATCGAGTTCATCGAGACCGTCGACGGTCGCTTGGTGCCGTACGACGTCAACACGAACACCAACTACAACCCGGACGTCGAGCGGTCGTCGTCGGTGTCGGCCGCGGCGACGCTCGCCGAGTGGCTCGGCGACGTGCTGGCGGCGGAGTACGCCGCGACACCCGCCTAGCGCCGGTCGCCTGGACACCGCCGAGTGGACGCTGCGCCACGTCGTGCGGCGGTTCGTCGTCCACTCGACGGCGTCTCGGTCCGCGGCGTCAGGGGCCGGCGATCAGGACGATCAGTGCCCAGGCCGCGGGAAGCAATGCCACGGCCATGACCACGTTGGCCACCAGGAGTGCCGTCACGCGGGCCTCGCGTCCGGCAGTGGGAGGGGACCCTCCCGGCGCGGCCGTCTCACGGGCGGGGGCCGACGGGCGGATGGCTCGCAGACACACCACGGCACCGATGACACCGGCCACCGGCACTATCGCGACGGGAACCCAGCGGACGGCGTCGTCGGCGCTCCACGGGACGGCCACGGCGACCGCGGCCGAGACCAACCCGACGGCCAGCGCGACGACGGCCGTGCGGATGGCCACATCAGCCCGGTCGACCGCCGGCTCAGAACGGATTGCACACCCCCGTGCTGAAGACGAGCTTGATCGCCGCGGCGACGGCCCGCTCGTTGGCCTTCATCTGCCCGGAGAACCGATCGATCTCGGCCTTGAGCTGGGCGTCGCAGGCACAGCTGAAGTAACCACGGTCGCCGTAGCACTTGTCGTGCCGTTCGCAAAGGCGGTCGAGGGTGTCGACAGCCGTGCCGCCGCCGTGGCCGGGGCCACACCAGTTGCCCCACACCGGGAAACCGGCGGCGACCCGCGCACCGTCGGAGGCCTGATTGGCGGAGCGGATGCTCACCATGTCGTTGAAGGCCTCTCCGGCGAGCAGCGTCTCGGGGGAGGCCCCGGCCTGGGTCGCAGCGTCGACGTCGAAGGTCGAGGTGCCGCTCGCGTCGGTGACGACGAACGGCTCGGTGGCCTGCAGGACCACGTCCACGGCGTTGGGCGCGGCGGTTTCCACCGCCGACGCCGAGGTCGCGCCCCCTACCAACGGAGCGATTAACCCGATCGATGCCGCGATGACGATCGCGGTTCCGGCCAATCGTCGGAAGGGGGAACGGACAGGAGGCGTCGTCGTCGATGTCATACGCCAACCATACAGACCTGTCCGCTCGCGTGTCACCCCTTCGGGGGGTTCTCCTCCTCGCGGGGGAGGCAGGCGAAAGTCCCAGCGCACGCCCGCCTTAGCGGCGGGTAGGAGGCGCGGAGGGCGCCGGCGACGTCGCGAACGCCACGGCCGCGAGGCCGGTCAGCACGACCGCACCGATCGTCACGGGTGCGAGCGGCCCGGCGAACGCCCCGGCGAGCCCGACAGGTGTGCCGAGGCCGACGACGAGCTGGCCGATCACCAGGAGCACGAGGCCGAAGCCGGAGCCGAGCAGGCTCACCCGGGCCAGGTCGTGCAGTCGCTGCGTTCCGTCGGCGAGACGGCGCGTGTCCGACGTTCCCGTCGGCTCTGACGAGAGCCGACGCCGCATCCGCACGAAGAGCACGAACGCGACGACCGACAGCAGCAGCGGGATCGCACTGCCGATCGTGAGGGCGGTCTGCACGACGCCGAACAGGGCGTCGGTACCACCGGGGGAGGGCGGGGTGCTCATCGGACTCCGTTCGAGCGGGGTGGTGGATTCACGGGCGAGTTCGGTGCAGACGGGCGCCTCCGGCGGCCCGGAGACCACGAACTCGCCCGCCCGCGACCGTCACGGGTCGACGCGCCGACGAGCCGACGCCCCGACCGGACACGACGACGCCGACCAGGCGGGAGGCGAGGTCGGCGTCGTGGGCCGTGCGGCCGGGTGTCTAGTAGCGGGGCTTGCGGGCGGGCCGCTCGCCACCCTGTGACCGGTCGGGGCGGTCGTCGCGGCGGGGCGCGCCTCCTCGGCGGTCGGGCTTGATCTCGATGAGCTTGCCGCTGATGCGGGTGTCGCTCAGACGGTCGAGCATGTCGGTCGAGACGTCGGAGGCGAGCTCGACGACCGAGAAGTCCGGGCGGATCTGGATCGCCCCGAAGTCGTCGCGGCTCAGGCCACCCTCGTTCGCCAACGCGCCCACGATCTGACGCGGCTCGACACGGTGACGTCGACCGACCTCGATGCGGTACGCCGTCATCGGCTTCGAGGTGCGCGGTCCGCGCTCGCGGCGCTCGCCCCGGTCGTCGTCGCGACCGCCGCGCGGGGCGCGGTCGTCGCGCTCGCGCAGAGGACGCTCGTCGCGCTGCGGTCGCTCGTCTTTCGGGTCGAGCAGCAGGGGCGTCTCGCCCTGGGCGACCACGGCGAGGGCGGCGGCGACATCGGCTTCGGGGACGTCGTGGTGCTCGACATAGTGGCTGATGATGTCGCGGAACGCCGAGATGCGGCTGTCCTGCGACAGGGCCTCGGTGATCGCGTCGTCGAACCGGGTGAGCCGGGTGCTGTTGACGTCCTCGACGGTCGGCAGCTGCATCTGCGTGAGCGGCTGGCGGGTGGCCTTCTCGATCGCACCCAGCAGACGACGCTCGCGCGGGGTGACGAAGCTGATCGCGGCACCGCTGCGACCGGCACGGCCGGTGCGGCCGATGCGGTGCACGTAGGACTCGGTGTCGATCGGGATGTCGTAGTTGACGACGTGGCTGATGCGGTCGACGTCGAGACCGCGGGCCGCGACGTCGGTCGCCACGAGGATGTCGAGCTTGCCGCTCTTCAACTGGTTGACCGTGCGCTCGCGCTGGGCCTGGGCGACGTCACCGCTGATGGCCGCGGCCGAGTAACCGCGGGCGCGCAGCTTCTCGGCGAGGGTCTCGGTCTCGCTCTTGGTGCGGACGAAGATGATCATGCCCTCGAAGTTCTCGACCTCGAGGATGCGCGTCAGGGCGTCGACCTTCTGCGGGTACGACACCATCAGATAGCGCTGGGTCGTGTTGACCGAGGTGGTGGTCTTCGCCTTGACCGTGATCTCTTCGGCGTCGTTCAGGTACTGCTTCGAGATGCGACGGATCTGCGGCGGCATCGTGGCCGAGAACAGCGCCACCTGTTTGTCGTCGGGGGTGTCGGCGAGGATCGTCTCGACGTCCTCCGCGAAGCCCATCTTCAGCATCTCGTCGGCCTCGTCGAGCACGAGGTACTTGAGCTCGCTGAGGTCGAGGGTGCCCTTGGCGAGGTGGTCCATGATGCGACCGGGCGTGCCGACGACGACGTGGACGCCGCGGCGCAGGGCGCTCAGCTGCACGCCGTAGGCCTGGCCACCGTAGACGGGCAGGACGTGGACGCCACGCATGCCGGAGGCGAACTGCTCGAACGCCTCGCAGACCTGCAACGCGAGCTCGCGCGTCGGCGACAGCACGAGCGCCTGCGGCTTCTTGGCCGAGACGTCGAGGCGCGACAGGATGGGCAGGGCGAAGGCCGCGGTCTTGCCGGTGCCGGTCTGCGCGAGGCCGACGACGTCGCGACCGTCGAGCAGGGTGGGGATCGTGGCGGCCTGGATGGCCGAAGGGGTCTCGTAGCCGATCTCACGGATGGCCTTCAGGACCTGGTCGCTCAAGCCCAGATCGGCGAACGTCGGCGTCGTGTCGGCTTGCTCTGTGGCGTCGCTCGGGGCTTGCTCGGTGGTGTCACTCATGGTGCAACGGTAGCTTGTCCGGGGCCCCCGCCGTTGCTCCCGCCCGCGAGGCGGCTCGAGTCATGTCGGTGCGGGGGGAAGCATCGCCACGGCGAGCGTGGTCACGACGACCGTCGTGACCAGTGCCGAGGCCGCGACGGCGAGCCGGCGCAGGGCCCGTGACCGGCCCGGCCGTCGCCCGACGGTGGCCGACAGCAGGGCCGTCACGGCGAAGGCGGCTGACGTCAGGCCCACCACGGGCGCCGAGGCTCGCCGGCCTCGAGCGAGGTCGAGCGGGAACTCGGCGGCTCCTTCGTGCAGTTCCGTCCAGCCCCACGCGACGTACCCGGCGGTGGCGACGGCCGACAAGGCGAGCGCGAGGGTCGGCCGGTGGGGGATCGGCTCGCGATGGACGTAGACCGTCGGGGGAGCCCGCCGGGGGCGACGCCGCGGCTGCAGGATCGGGTCGTCGGGGTCGAGCGTGTCGTCGAGCGGGAGCCGACCCTGCCGATGGAGCACGATCACCTCGTCGACCGGCCGAGGGCGCCTCGAGTACGGCATCTGCTTCTTCGCAGGGGGCGACACGGTCGTCAGCATACCGGTCGTCTGCTCAACGGGCGGGTCTCGGTGTCGGCGGCCCGAAGTAGTCTTCTCGACGACCGATCCGCCCCGCGACACCCCGAAGGACGACGTGCAACCGACGTACCGCACCGCCAGCGGTCGGCTCTTCCAGGCCGACTGCCTCGACGTCCTCGCCGAGCTGGACGACGAGTCGGTCGACCTCGTGTTCGCCGATCCGCCGTTCAACCTGGGCAAGGTCTACGGTGCGGGCATCGACGACTCGCTCGACGAGGACGCCTACCTGGCCTGGTGCCGACGGTGGATCGCCGAGTGCGTCCGGGTGCTGCGGCCGGGCGGCTCCTTCTACCTCTTCAACCTCCCCCGCTGGAACATCGAGCTGGGCCACGTGCTCAACGGCGAGGGCATGACCTTCCGTCACTGGGTCGCCGTCGACATCAAGTACGGCCTGCCGATCCCCAACAAGCTCTACCCGTCGCACTACTCGCTGCTCTACTACAGCAAGGGCAAGCCGTCGCGCTTCGTCCGACCTCGCCTGCCGATCCAGGTCTGCCGCCACTGCGGCCGAGACATCAAGGACTACGGCGGCCACCGCAGCAAGCTGCACCCCGACGGCATCAACCTGACCGACGTCTGGCTCGACATCCCCCCGGTGCGACACCGGGCCACGAAGACCCGGGGTGCGAACGAGCTCAGCGAGAAGCTGCTCGAGCGCGTGCTGACCATCAGCTCCGAGCCCGGCGACCTCGTCCTCGACCCCTTCGGCGGGTCGGGCACCACCTACGCCGTGGCCGAGAAGATGCACCGACACTGGGTCGGTGCCGAGATCGGCGACGTCCGACCGATCATCCGCCGCCTCGAGGGCGAGGACGCCCAGGTCGAGCTGCCGGGGCGCGGAGACACCGGGCGCGGGGTGGCGGCCGGGGCCGAGCGCTAGTCGTTCGAGGTCTCGGGGTCCGCCGGGGGTGAGACGGTTCGGACCGGGGTCGAGAGAGCGACCCCGGGGAGGCGCGGTGCGGTGGGGTCCGCGAGGCGCGGCCGCTGCGGGGTGGGCATCGATTCCACAGCGGTCTCGGGGGCGGACGAGGCCACGGGGATCGGCGCGGTCCTGACCACGGACGCAGGCGACGCGGGCGGGGCGACCGGCGACTCCGCCACGACCGGCGGCCCCGGTGAGACCGGCGGCTCCGCCGAGATCGTCGGCACGATGACGCTGATCGGCGTCGTGTCCGTGTGCAGCGACTGCACCCGCACGCGCTTGGCCCGGCGCAGCCACCGTCGGGCGCCCGGGGTCGCGAGCAAGCTGCCGAGGACGAGTCCGGCACCGATCGCCAGCGTCGTGAGCATCGAGAACACGAAGTCGACCTCGGCGCCGTCGTTGCCGGCCATGAAGTTGAGCAGCGACGACGCCACGGCGAGCGACGGCAGCAACGACCCGCAGAACGCCGGCACGGCGATGACCGTGGCCGCCGTCCGCAGACGGGCCGCGGCCACGGTCGACAGCGCACCCAACAAGGTCGCCGCGACGAAGGTCGCCCCCATCAGCGGCAGCCCGAGATGACGCAGGGTGAAGAGCGAGAGGTTGCCGACCAGGGCGACGCCGATCGTGATCGGGATCATGCGGGCGGTCGACCCCTGGGCGATCGAATTGGCCGACGCCGCGGCGAAGCTCGAGATCAGCGAGAGCCAGAGCGGCAACGCCTGCAGGGTGATGTTCGTCGGATCGACCTCGATGTCGGCGAACCGTGCGGTCACGGCGAGACCGGCCGGGATGCCGCAGACCACGCCGGCGACGATCAGCCCGATCACCAGGGCACGTCCGACCGCCATCGACCGGAAGCCCGAGATCGCGTCCTGGGCCCAGGTGACGATCGTGGGGTGCGGCAGGACGAGGACGACCACGGCCGCGACCATCGCCGCCGCGCCTCCCGGGGTCAGCAGCCCCGCCCAGATGCCGAGCGTGCCGAGTGCGGCGGTCGACGCGGCCTGCAGGCCGATCACGAAGAACTGGGGGATGCCCCGGGTGGTCAGCCCGCGACCCGACGCCATGATGCCGATCATCACCACGAAGGCGCCGACGGCGGCCTGCCACGTGCCGCCGGCCTGCAGCGTCACGGACACGCCGAGCAGGCCCATCGCGAGATCGGTCAGCCACGACGGCCAGCGGGGTGGGGACTTCAGCACCTCGACGAGGCCGGCCACCGCCTCGGTCATGTCGCGGTCGTCGTGCA
>Ga0308160_10003986_pt1 | contig 16137 bp, 25 predicted proteins | sample PhyFR1_FD_201036 | JGI IMG/M metagenome (GOLD analysis project Ga0308160, IMG submission 201036) | Phyllosphere microbial communities from UC Gill Tract Community Farm, Albany, California, United States - DLSLF.R1 | ecosystem: Host-associated > Plants > Phyllosphere > Unclassified | place: USA...
CGAAGCGCGGTGAATTCACGCTATATGGCCCGGAGAAGCTGGATCGGTCTGCGGGAGCGGGCGGAACGAGCGCAGTGCAGACGGGGAAGCATATAACGAGCTCGGTCGTTCGCTCGTCCTGATATCAGTACAGGGCGGCCGCGGAAAGAGGTCTGCTCGGCATGCTCGACATGGCCGATCAGCTCGACTTGCACGCAATCGCCGACCGTTGTGGCGGTGGCGCGATTTGGTTCGGACGAAGACTCACCTGTTTCCGCCTCTCTCCTCGACACCGTTCTCGGTGAGCGGACGGAGCGGCGCAAATCTCAGCTCTTCGACGTATGTCCTCTTCTCCCATGTTCTGGTCAAAGTCGGTTTGGCCCGCATGACCTCGAAAAGCTTCTGCATCCCGGACGGTTCTCTGGCGTTGGGCGAGGGGGCAGGGCTGTCCAAGGGGATCAGACCTGCGCCGTTCGGGTCTTCAGCAGTAGTGTTGCCATGAGTCTCCGTTGTGCCCGTCGAACGAGGTATAGCAGTGGGCGGCGAGATAGTAGAGAGAGTGCTTAATTGCAGACCAGAAGGAGGGTCTCGGCGGGGAGCGCCACGGTCCTGTCCGGTAGTCGTCGAGGTAGGAGCAAGAGGATGACTGCTGTAAGGGTGGCCATGAGACATCGCGTCAGCGCTGACATCGCTGGCAACTATCCTTGGCGATGTGTAGATGGTTGACAGCTGCCCTGGGTACCGGTCGGGCTGTTCATTGTTGTTGGGTCGATGCTCGAGTGGATGGGAGAGAATCGGCTCTTTCGCTGACCCGACCCGGGGATGCTCTGGGGGATTGGGAAGATCCTTGGATTTGGCAGGGACTGTGGGTGGTGTTCGTCCTTGATGACCGGAAGACATGTTGCCGCAAGGAATGTAGCCAGGCGTTCTGTGTTCCAGAACCGCCAAAGATGTAGAGCAGCTATGCAAGTTTGGCGTTGGTAACAGTCGCTTGCGACAGCGTTAGAGTCTCAATCATATAGAAGATATAGAAGAAGTGCGAACAGGGCCAAAGGAATTTGAACGTTATCATGTTCGTTGATCATCTACAGTGCAAACAAGTGGATATTCAACGTCAAGCCGTCAGTACCGGCAGAGCGTCTACACATACATCCAAGGGTGTCCACAGCAGCCAGCCGTGTGCCCTGCCCTACATACGATATCTTCCTATCCATCCGCGTATCCAGCACGAGAAAGTGACGCCGTTCTCAGCCCAGCTCCTTCCGGCCCAGTGGCGAATCCGACCGACATAAAAAAAAGCCCACCCCCGATGTCCCGAAGGACACCGAGAGTGGGCAAAAAGGTGGTCGTGACAAATCCTATCCTCGGAGAGAATGGCGAACTGTCAGAGCAAAAAAGAGTAAAGGAAAACGAGGAGCGAAGGAATGAGGAAGGGGACGAGACGAGACAAAATAGAACAGAAACGTAAAGGTAAAAGTAAAAAGAGGGAGAGACGGTGGTCAACGCCTGGTACTTTGCTTTCCGACACAATACGAACCAGGTTTATCACGATAGGCCATTTCCAGAGAATCCAGAATCCGGTTCCGCGTGAATCATTGATTATATCCCTTCGAGATGATATCCCTTCGAGCTCGAGCTTCATTGCTCTTCCCCTTTCCAGCCGTGCTAGTCTGGCGTTAGGATCAAGGAAGCAATCGACAGTGAGAACGGATGAGACGGTTGGCCGTGGACGACATTGTAATCAAGCGGTTAGACGTTGTAAATCTTGTTGGTTTGCGAAAGACGTGTCAAAGTGTTAACGAGACAGAGGTCAACGGGCGAGATGACGATGACGACGACAGTGCGAAGTGCGTTTACGACCAAGCGCCCATGTAATGTGAAAGACGCCAGAAGCCTGATGCGCGATGATCGAGACCCTGAACGACGAACGACTCCAAGGTGGTTGTGCGAACCGACCGATGACCAACAAGTTTTCCAACGATCCAACGGAGACCCAAATTGCCCAATAGCCAAAGACAGTTGAACCCCAACGCCACTTGGGAACAGAGACCACCACCGCGCTACTCTTTTCGCAAACACCACAAGAGGAGATGACTCTTACCTCTTTCCATCCGACATACAGCCCAATCTATTCACGCGCCTACGTCGTGTCCAGACCAAGATTGAATGGGATCAAGAGGGGTGTTTGTTACTTCGATGCGGTGGGGCGGGGGAAGGCGGTTCAACTGCCTGTTTTATACTTTGCCAACGTAATGCTGCTGTGCTGCCGACCGATGCGACGATAAGGTTTGGGGCGTGACCCAGTGACCATGCGATAATGCGACGAGGCGAACCTCAGGTGACCTAAAGGTGGATGAAGTGGAAGGTGTGCCGCAACAAATGATGATAGGACGATGGAAGACCTAGATCGATAATGTGCTGGTATGCCCCCGGTGAGAAAGTCAAGGATAGAAAGGAAGGACCCATGAATGGGCCAAGCTTAGCTTGACTCAGAATGCCTTGAACGTCGCCGTGGAACCGAAACCAATATGTGCGGTTGAGTGTACGACAGAGTCTGCCGCAATGATCGCGAGCAAGGTGATGAACCGAAACGTGCTGAATGACCCGCTGACGAAGTCAAAAGGCTGAACAGCACAACGAAGAAGGGCAAGTCATGGACGCCTTCTTCGTCAGTGCGAGCTGAGAGTACACCGCGGTGCACTCACGGAGCTGCAACAGAGTCGGGCATCGTGTGGACGAGCTCAGCGATGTGTCGAGAGTGTCGAGGATGTCGAGGGTGAGGGATTGAGGGTGAGAGTGGAATGTGAAGTGCGGAGATGCGGAAAGGGGGGGATTTAAGCCTTGGTGGCGACGCAAACAAGCGTCAAACCCGTTCAACCCACAGTCCAATCAGGTCACAAAGGGGATTTTCACCCTACTTCAAGGGAAATCGTCAGTTTTCAGGGTAAACAGGGGATTATTGCAAATTAACCGGACAACTTTGCAATCAGCCGAGAATTATGCCAAAAAGACCCAAAGCTGATTTGTAATCTTTGTGACCACCTCAGAAAGGAAGGTGATGACGCAATCGTCGTGTTGGAGTGAGGCATGTTGCATGCCTCGTTGCTATCTACCCAAATGCTCACAACCGCATAGGTGCCAACCACCTGTCGGCCCGCTCAAACGCTTCAATCACGTCAGGGCTGGTCACACTGTTAGCCAGAGAAGGGGTCGGCCCTTGCTCTTTGGCCAGTGTCCGGATAGCCACCATGACCTGCATTTAGCCTTGGCTAATCGCCTTCATCGATTGACTCACCGCGTCCCAGAACCTAAACCCTCGCTCGACCTCTGTAGTTGGTAGTTTGACGGATGAAAAGTTGTCCGCCACGAAACGTTGAGCGTTCTTCTTTGCGTCCATGGCCTCGGGAGTAGCCGCGACTTCTGCCGTGATGGTATCGCCGTAGTGGAATGTGGCGGCGTCGAGATACGTCTTGGTCAAGATGCCATAGCCGGTGTTGACTTCGCATTGGAACGGGAAGCCTGATGTCAGTTGCAGGCCCAAAGTCAAAGCTGGAGCACTCACTCAGGCTGAGGTCAAGGAAATCGTCCCTGTTCCGTCGGGCGTCACCTGAGAGCAGGATGTGCACTGTGGTCGCTTCGAACAATTGGCGCAGAGACTTGCTCAGAGCACGGACAAATGAGTTGAATACGAGCAGCTCGCGTGACAACGGGCCAGCCCATTGTTGGGGCTGAAGTCAGCGAAGCGCGGTGACTATAGAAGTCGGACTCACTCTGAATGACAAGGGGAGAACGGAGAGCACGCGCATGATGAGCAGCGTACTGCTCTGCTCCTCCTCTGTGCCAAAGCTAGGACCGCCGGAGAACGGCTCCGCATCGGGTCCACCCCATCGTGCTCCGTGAACGACGCCAGCCCGAAGCAACTCCAGAACGAGATACACCGCTTCTTGGAATCGGTCGTTGACTCGTGCTACCGTGCAAGCGGCGTGAAGTGCTTTGCCGATGAGGGTGTGGTGGTGAGTCGGTCCGACAAAGCTGCTCGTTAGCGATGTCTTTCGAACCAGTGCCTTTCCAGACTTACCCTCGTACATCCAAGAACCGCCAAATGACGTTCGCAACGATCTCATCCTTCTTGTCCATCGGCCGACTTGGCTTGCCCTTGCGAGTGATAGCAATTCGGTCTTCACTCGATAACGCGTCGATACAAAGCTTGATATCGATAGTAGAGGACTTCGTGTCAGCTTCCAACAGAGTTACGCGCTTACATTTTGACGCCGCAATTCCGTCTCGAGCAAAGAATACGGAACGTGCCATGAAGAGCATTTCTCCACGAGCGACTGGGTCATCGGGTCTGCAAATGGCACCGGGGCGCCTTGAGGAGCGGCGTACGCGGGATCGTGATAGTAATGGGCGCCCTGCTGTCAGCCTCGCTCTACCCAGGGGTATGTCTTCGTACCACTCGTTTCTGCTTCCATTGAGGGTGAAGCGCATCCGTCAGCAGAGCCAAAGTGGTGCATCTGGGCGCGGTATGACCCTCGGTGATGACGTCTTTGATGAAGCGTCTGTAGTCTGGTGAATCGGCGAGCGGCTGGGTCTCGACAATCATCCCGCTCGACAACCAGCCCAGGACCTGCGAGCTGATCAAGCCTTTGCAAAGATGGTAGTATAGCTCGTCCGGAAGCCGCTGTGAGAAGATCTCGTCGAAGTCGGCCGGAACGTCGGCGGGCGTGATTGGGGGCATCGGCTGCAAGACCAGTGGCAGAGGGACGCAAGCACCTTCGGTGGTGAGGACCAAAGAGTACTTGACTGCCAGACGTGTCCGCATGAAAGTGTCAACATACGAGACCGCCTTGACCGTGTTGTCCTGTCGCCATGTCTGACACACGGCGATACCGCTTTTGTACTGTCTGACGAGATCGATGATGGTCTTGAGACCGAAGTCATTGGCGAATGGAGGGAAAGTCTTGCACAGTCCAGAACCAGCTAAGATTGCCATGTCGAGGAACTGATCTGACGAGAATGACAAGTCTGCGAGAAGACGAGACTTGTCGAGAAAGGTGAATGCGGTAAGACCGGACCAGTCGATATGGGTAATGACTCGGTCGATGGGGAAAAGAAGGGACTCGTTGCCGGAGTAGATCGCGTTGATGTAGCCTTTGGGGTGTTTCAAGAGGTACGCCAACTGATCATCAGCTTCGAACCGTATTGCACGGTATAGCGCTGCGAGAGAAATAGCTGCAAGGGCGTCCGAACTCACCTGCGCAAACTCAAAGTAGGGCGCGACCAAGTACTCGACGAATCTGTGACGAAATATCCGCAAGATGCTTCTCACGAGATCCCTCCAATCCGTCCATGCTCCGCCCCTGATCTGCGTCAAAGTCATGATAGCTCGGTCAACCTCTCCGTTCTCGTAGTGCATCCAAGCCTCGTCTTTGATGTTCGTCTCGCGAGCCGCCAACGGGTCCATGCCCTTTTGCGGAGGTCGAACCGAGGCCGGCAGTCCGGCGAAGACGAAGACCGGGCGTATGCGTAAAGATTCGAGAGAACGTAGATCCGCTTCAATACGGGCGACCAGAGCGAGTGGGATACCCCCTGTAGCTGCGACGAGCGGTTCTCGGGAGTCTGGCTCGGAAAGGAGGGTTTTGATGTAGTGTGCTGCGTCTATGCCGAGACGTGTGCCCGAGAGCGCGTTGAGTGGGCATGTTTGGGAGAGTTTGCGCTCTCGCACATATGCTGATAGTTCAGCTCGAGTTGACACTTGTCCAGGTCTCACTCACGGTCAAGACCTCGCACACCCATGTTGACTGACTCGAGAAGAGGAATGAAGCTGAAAGTGTGATTCGCGCTTGAGAATGAAGGCGACTATGCCGGGCTGGTCAGAGCTGCTCCGCGCCCGCCCTGCTTGAGTCAAGCTGTAGGTTTAAAAGGTCGCGAGAGAGAGTCTCGAGGTGGGTAGAGGAGAGCGAGCAGTTGTGAAAGGACGAGAAGCAGTGCTAGGGTGAGTATGCAAGGTGAGGAGCGGGCCGGGTGTGATTCAGGGCGGTCCGTCCACGCGACTGTAAATACCCTAATGATTACAAGCTGAAACACCGCTCTCATCCGGCCGGGATAACGATCAAACCGTCTCGGCTACCGTCTCGTAGTCTACCAGGGCTACTACCAGGGCTACACACATCGTACACTTCTATCTTACACAGTGGGCGGTCTAGGTTCTTCCTTCGTTATAAAACTCCTTGCGCGGCGAGTCTCGCCTGTTCCTGGGAAACAGGCGAACCAAGCGGCGTGTTGAACAGCTTGTCCTTCAACACTTGAGCCACCATTCCATTCTTCGCCTCTGTGGTGATACGCGTGCTATGACATCAGTCTCCGCCAGGCCAGTACGGCGAAACTCACCTGTCCTTTGCCGCCTTACTCAAAGCAGTCTCCTCGTCCTGCACGGTGACAGTGGCGGCTTTCTTGCCCTTGGCATCCTCGGAGTCGGCTTTTGCTTCGATCACCTTCAAGCCACATCGATGAGCATTCTCGCCTCCAATGTCCTGCGTTGCAGATCTCAGCTTCACACCGAGGTCCTGGACTTGAGAAGTGGAGTAAGCTCGATTCTGGCATCAGAGAGATACAGCCACGACCCGTCAGACTCACCGAGACGATCAGACTTTGACTCAGAGTCGCAACCCAGTACTTGTTCCACAGCAGATCTAGGAGCTGCTCATCGAGTTTGGTCTTGTAGATTTCGACTTTGAGAGGGTAGTATGAATTGGCGTGGACACCAAAGTCCTCGATCTTGTCCATAGGGATTGACTGGTATTCGGATGCGCTTGAGCTAGGAGGCGTGTAACCCTTCGATCAGCAGAATCTAACGTCGGCGAGGCGGACGTACCTCCGGATACGTCCTGAATGCGCCGATCTCAACTTTGCCTGCCGAAATCGTTCTGTTCGGGTCGATCTGCGCTTCAGCCTAAGACGCCCGGCAGCTCATTGCACTCACGACAACTGCCAGGTACGGGTCGTTATATCTCTGGTTGGTCATCTGGGTATCCACGTCGATTCCCGACAGCCAGCATCCATATCCCGGATGTCTGCGGTCAACTCGGTAGCCCAAAACAAAGCTCGGCGAACGAACGAGTGGTACCAGCCCCTCAACATTTCCGTTTTGCCTGATGCCTGAGCGGATTCCTGAAACGAGACCATGTATTCAAACGCCTGAGATTGTTAGAGACGAAGGAAGCCTGAGAGGCGAGACTTACCTCATTGCCGGCGTTGACTCGGGTCTCGGTTCCCTGCACTGGTAGCGCGGCGGCGTCCATGATCCAGAAAGTGTGATCCCGGACCTTGCCATACATGACACCCATAATCTCGTATATGCCTCCCGAGCGAGCATGAGTGACCTACGTAAGTCAACTTTCAGCAGACGAGGGCACGGATGAGCTCACCATCTTGATCAGAGCAGCTGCGGAGATCTTGACGGTATGGAAATAGTGAGGGCTAAGTCTCAGCTAGTGCATAGTAGGTGATTACAGGTCGGAGAAGTCAGATCCGCGAGCGATCGACAGACCGTGCTCAAATAAGACTTACTCTGTCTTCCAAGGCTGATCGTCTTCCAGCTTCTTCTCGTCTTCGCGCGAGTAATTGAACAACTCATCGAGAGAGTCAACGAGCTGTGTGTGAGCTGGTAGATCACAGAGATCGTGATGACGTACTTGAACATCGTTGTTCAACTCGAATGTCTTCTTCGCCGTGTCCATACTGACGGTCGAGTAGGTGGGGTTGAGCGAAGTGACCGGAGTGATCAAGTGGAGGCACCGCGAGAATGCGGCGATCGCCGACCCGGTTTTTCAGTTGACCCAAAGATTTCCAGAGAGCCTGTAAACTCGCTTTGCTTTACACAATCTTTGACACAATGGCAGGCGATTCTTTCTTCGTTTCGGACAAAAAGAGAAAAAGGCCGGATCGACCAGGGTCATCAAGTGGATCTCGCGGGCGGGGTGGTTCACGGGGTGGAGGTGGTTCGCGCGGTGGAGGCGGCGAACGAGGTCGAGGCGGCGGGAGGGGACGCGGCGGGAGGGGTCGAGGTGGTGCTGGGGGCGGACGGGGCCAGGACCGACATGAAGAGCGGGATGAAGATGTGTCGTCTGCCGAGTCTGATGTCGGGAATGGAGATATCGACTTGATGGATTTCCGCAAGGGACGAGAGGAGATCCCAATGGAGGACGATGAGATTGTCGACGACAATGAAACGGCCGCGGAGAAACGTGTAAGATTGGCGAAGGGGTATTTGGCAAAGGTGAAGGAGGATTTGGAGACTGGTACGTGATCGACACCCGTTTGGGTGTGGAGATCTGACATCCAGCGCGAGACGAGGCCGACTACGACGCGGCGGATATCGACCGAGAGCTCATCGCTTCGCGGCTGCAGAAGGACGTTGTGAGTAAATAAAGTCGATATTACGCACCCCCGCTAAGGCTAGGCCGAGACGCAAGGACGGATACACACGTATTTGGCGGCTTCTCTGGGACCGTCAAAGTCGCGCTATGTGACGAGCCCGTCTCACGCCCCGACATCAGTAGCCATCTCTTCAAAATCGCTCTACATTGCGACGAAACGAGGCTCGATCATCCGTTACTCCCTGCCGGATCTGCAAAAGGTCGGTAAGCCGTTCGGACAAGCACAACTCAGCGGACCCAAAGTGAAGGGCGGTGACAATGGACACAAGGGAGAGATCTTGTGTCTTGCCGCGAGCGAAGATGGCAAATACCTTGTTTCGGGGGGCCGAGACAAGATTGTGGGTGTGTGGAATGTTGCCGGCGATGAGGCGAAATGGATCACCGGAATGCGCGGTCACAAAGACGCTATCACTGTGAGTCAACGTCTCAAAATCCAGCTGACGACAAGGCGATCTCGCTACCAGCTCTGGACAACCCGTCATATCACATCCTCACGGCCTCTCTATCCCGTCACCTAGCTCTCGCTTCTCTGTCGACATTGTCTGTCATTGACACCTTTTTCGGTCACCAAGATTCCATTACCGGCGTCTCTTCTCTCAAACCTTCAGTCGCAGTAACTGCTGGATCGAGGGACCGGACCTGTAGGTGGTGGAAAGTAGAAGAAGAGGTCCAGCTTGTTTTCCGTGGTGGCGGACGCACCTTTGAAAATTACCAGGGTATCGCGCCGAATCCGATCAAGGAGCGATTAGGTGGAGGTTGGGAAGAGGATAAACCAGAAGACGCTGTGAAGCGGACAGAGCTGGAGAAAAAGGGCAAAGGCAAGGGCAGAGAGTTTGTCGAGGGCTCTATCGACTGTGTTTGCATGGTGGACGACCAACATTTCGTCTCAGGGGGCGACTCAGGGTGAGCTTGACAGGCTTTGAGCGGAGCAATACTGATATCAGGTCCATCTCGCTATGGCACACGGGCAAAAAGAAGCCAATCTTCACCAAACCATTCGCGCACGGGATCGACGATCTCACGCTCGATCACGAGATGAAGGGTGCTAGGTGGATCACGAGCTTGGCGTCTCTGAGGGGGACAGATCTTTTCGCGTCCGGTGAGTGTACTTCGTAGAGGCGAGCAGTGCTGACTTGCAGGCTCTTGGGACGGCGAGATCCGGTTATGGGCCATCGACCCCTCTATGCGATCTTTCACTTTCGCCGCAACGCAAACCATCCATGCTCCAGGATTCATCAATTCTCTACAGTTCATCTCGCTTGCACCGGGCGGCCTCAACTCCGATTCATGGCGCCGACTCGACACGCTAGAAGGGTCAGAGGCGTCCGAAGGCGAGACCGTCCGCGCAAAGACGAGCGGACAAGAATTGGTGCTCGCCGCCGCCGTCTCGCAAGAACCGCGTCTTGGCAGGTGGATGCGCGACAAGACAGCAAAGAACGGTGCTCTCATTGTGCACTTGTCTGTAGCGCCAAAGCAATCATCGACATCCGAATTGTAACTCCGGTCACAGTGAACAATGAACATTTACGTGCCATAATTTACAATACGGTAGGGCACCCAGCCCACCCTGTGCAGTTTGTGACTGGCAAGCAGAAAATTGTACAAGGGTATTAACGGTCGTCATCCGAGCTTCTATTGCGTGAGCCGACTATAATCGTGGCGTGTCGTTCAGATTGATCGTTCGATCTCCATCATCCCCATCATACCCCTCCTCAGTCTCCTCTCCGTCCGAATCATCCTCATCCATCTGTTCCCCTTTCATCTCTGAGAGAGATCGCGAGTCTTCATTATCGCCGAAGCGCATACGATCGAGGAGACTGGCATGATCTCCATGACGAGTCGCCTCATCTCCCAATTCGGCATGCTCTGTGTGCGATTTCGCCCCGCTATCGCCGTAAAGCAACGGTCGAACTTGCAGGTCTTCCTCCTCATCTACTCGCTCCATGGTGTACTTGGAAGGCGAACGACCAAGTGAGTACACGTCTCCTGTCAAAGGCGATGGCGACGTCGGACTGCTACCTCGCAAGCCGCCTTCGCTGGACGCCGACATCGGCATTATAGGAGAGTCCTCCTCCAAGGGATCCGAGCTAGCGGGCAAGCCTGCAGCAGAGAACATATTGTTCAGCATGCTTTGAGCGAGAGAACCGTAGTTGAGGTCGGGATCCTGAGAAGCGGATATCGAAGGTAAGCCAAAATCCGTGTAGTCGGTGGTGGCTGCGATCGGAGACAAGGGCGGAGCCGCTTGCCGTTTCGTGCGTTTGACGCGAGGCGTTCCTTCTAGCTTGAGCCTCTGCATTCTTGAATCGATCAAATTGCCCTCAGATGAGGCACCGGTGACTTGCGGAGTAAGCGCGGCGCGAGCTTGAGCCCGACGCTCTCGCGTTGCGACCTCCTCCAGACGGGCCTGATTCTGATTGCGGCAGAACTGAAGTCAGCCTGAAGTCCAGTGCGCGACATACCTTCCAGGACGATGTGAAAGTCTTGAAGATACCAAAGAAGTCTTGACTTTGCAATGGCCGGCCCATCTCCTCTCCCTCGCCGAAGTACGTCTGGACGTCTCTCAAAAGCTTATCCGCCTGAAGGATACCGTCTCGTACTTCTTGCAGCTCCTCCTCGGCAACTGCACCGAAACGGAACATTTTACGCGCGTACCCATCGTCGACATCGGAGAAATGTGTCTGGAGCGATTTTCGAATCTCCCGAATGTCTTCGAGCATCTTCTTAGACGTGCTCTGCATGTCTGAAAAGTTGACACGATTCGCTTCGGAAGGCTTCGTGAGCTCATCCAGAAAGCCGGACACGTGAGGGAAGTGCTGGGTGACAACTCTCTCGACGAAATGCAGGAGGTTTTGACCATTGGAAGATTTTGTATCGACAAGCTGGATATGAGCTCAACGAATCGATGCCAGACGCAGTATTTACCCTATTGATACTGGCAATCTTGAAACCGAAGGCTCCCCCAGCGTAGTTCGTTCCGTTCATGTAGTTTCCCATCATTAGAATGATATTCAGCAGCTCCTTGAACAATTTGGCGTCTCTCAAGTCGTTGCAAGCCGCGATCAAGATGTCCAAACTCTGAACGTCAATGACCGCTGGAAATGCTGGCAATCGTCTCCGGCTTACCTTCGACAGCAATTCCAAATTCTGCGAGAACCCGACTTGATACAACATGCCATTCACGCGATCCTTCAAGTGAGGCAGTTGGATCAAGCGAACCATCAGCCTGTCAGCCGGATGAAGCGAGTCTAGCTCGGCTTCGGTATCCTTTCTGTGCGTCAAGAGCTTGCCCCGCTGTAGAGTCAGCCCAAAGGTTCTGACCGTAATCGGGTTCACTTACATCGTCGTCGGATGGCAGGACACCTAGGAGCTCCCTTAGGAACGTCTCCGTACAAAGCTCCGTGCTGAAGTTGGCAATGGCGTCGGACAATACCTCGGGTGCCTTGAAACTCTTGGCCGTGGAGCCCGCCATGAGAATTTCTATCCGCTTTCGGTGGTCGGGTGCGAGAACACTGAGCAACTCCGTCTGCTTCCTCTTCTTGACAGCGTCGAAAATGATCTCTTTGGCTTTGAATTCGTCTTCCATCTCCATCCACAGGTTGACGGACTGCATCTTCGTTGCAATGGCGTCTTCGGCGACCTCTGGAGTGGACCAAACCGTTTTACCGACTTGAGCTTTTGACACCTTCTCCCACTGGAGTTGTTTCATTTTGCGAGACGCCATCACTGATATATCTTTGCGTGAATCGTTAGCGCCGTGTAAGAGCGAAGACAAGGGAGCGAGAGGCGCTCGAGGAGCCGAGGGAGCTGTCGGAGAAAAGTTTGGCCGTGAAGATGGTGTGGATTCGGTGGATGGCCCCGATGATTTGAGCTTGACCCCTCCCATGATACCGGCGAGGACACCAGCCAATGGATTCGGTAGAGCACTGGCGGAGCCAGCCGAGCTGGAAGCACTCAAAGACGGCAGCCCTCCCGGCGGGGGCGGTGGAGGTGGAGGAGCAGGGGGCGGAGGGGGAGGCGGCGGTGGTGGGGGTGGAGGTGGAGGAGGTGGGAGTGAGGAGGCCCCAGAGAAACTCGAATCAGCTGTCGCTTCAGGCACAGAACGGGGCTGTGTCAATCTTCCTTCGTCTCCCTCCGTTGTCTGCAACGGCGGCGTCCCAGAGTCATCGTCGCTTGACAAATCCAGATCCAAGGTACGAATGGACTTCGTGCGGTTGAGCAGTTCCGACCGCAAGGACACATCACGGATCGATGCCGCTGGAGTACGCAGGTCGTCAAAAGGCGTCGAAGTGAAGCCGGTAGTACTTGACTGTCGGAAATCAGAAGTCACACTTGCAGTCTCGAAGTCGTAATCGCCGATGGCCGATTCGGATACACTCCGAGACAATTGAGCATAGCGGAGCTCTTCCAAGAACCTCGGCGGCAGTCCAGATTTCTTTGAAATGCGAAGGAGGGATTTGCCGCCGATAGGAGGTCCACCATTGGGACCCCGGCGGTTTGGTGTCTCAGGTCGTCGAGTGCTTCTCAGAGACATGCCGATAGAACGCACCGGAGACTAATGTCAGCTGGTATTTATCTTCGACTCACAATCTGGTTGTCCGCTTCCTTTGATAGGGCGCCCTCGATATGAGCCCGGACCCTCTCCTCTTCAGCGTCCATGAACTGGGATGTCGACATTTTCTTTTCTGCTCGAGATAAGGGCACACGCGCTCCTCGAGCCTCCCCTAGCGCTACCTTTTCTGCTTCCATGACCTCGGCGTCGTCTTCTTCCTCCGAGGCGCTTTCGTTTAATGGCGTACTTGTCCCGTTCACTATGACCGTCTTCCGGCGAGCTTTATGACGACCTTCCAGTATGCCGATCGTCTTCTTCCTCTCCCATTGCTCACGCAGGTCGTGTATGAGCTGCTTGCGATTGACCGGCCCGTCGGTCGAGCCCTCGATCTCGGCGAGATGAGCAGATTCTCGCAGCATGTTGAAGAGTTCTTGAATAATGAACTCCAAGTCGGCTATACGGGCTTCGTAGTCCCGTCTCATTCCCTCCATCTGATCGGTGACCGCCTCCGTAGCCGCTCGGGACTTTCTAAGCCTCTCCTCCAGCTCCGCCACGTGAGCCCGCAAGGTGCCAACGGCATCGTCCTGATTCATTTCCTCTGCCATATCCAATTTTTCTCGCGTGACCTTGGCCAGTTGAACCTTGAGCGATTTGACTTCGTCAACATAGCTCTCCATCCGCTCCTGCTCCACAAAGCGGCCCATCAAGTGCGAAACAGACACTCCAAACGCCTTCGAGAAATCCTGACCGAGATCTGGGGTATCATTGGTGACGATACTTGTGATAAGCTTGTCGATGAGCTGAAAGTATCGAGTTCTCTGATCGCCGTCTTCCTTGATCAAGACCAGATGTCGTAACGAGTTCAGCATATAAGCACTCGCTTTAGTGCCTTTCGTTTTTTGCAACAACGCGGCGAAGACGTCCTCTGGACTGCGCATGGACCGCAGGAACAGCTGATCCTGCTCTTCGCCCAATTCCCTTCGGTCGGTTTCCGCTTCTTCTTCGTACTGTAGTATTCGATTGCTGAACGCTTCGTCGTTCCAATTTCGCATTTTGCGGAACACGCTGAGCAATCCAGCCGTCTCTAGCTGGGCTCTGATAGCGCATCGAGATCGTATATCGGACCCACTAGTGAGCAATTGGACGAGTATAACGCTTGTGGCCTAATGATCAGTCCGGCGGTCATGGGATGCTCGATGACATACGCAGTAGTCGTGGATGGAGGAATCGTCATTGCCTTGCAGATCTTTGCTCAACCCCACAGTGCTGCCCATTCTGCCGCGACCGGAGACAGTCTGTTCAAGCTGCTTGATCCAGGTATCAAATCTGCCGACCTTGTTAGCAACGTCTGTGATCTGCCCGTTCAGTCGCGCTTCGAGCTGATCGAAAGCTTGAAGGACGACAGGCAGTCCGCGACGATGTCCTAGGGTCGCATCGTACTCGCAAATGAACGCCAAGATTTCGACCGCAAGTCGGCGCGACGGGAAGGAAGGAGAGACGAGCGAGTTGCAAATCGCAGATGATATGTTTGGTTTCTCCAAGGCGTCGAGAGCTCCGAGCTGTTGTCAACGCGGATCCAACGACTACTGACTCACCGTTATTCCGACAGATTTCTTAAGGCATTTCAAGAGCTCGAACTCCATATCGTTATCGATAGATGACTTCCCCCGCCCGGTTGTGAGTGTCAACAAGTAATTAGCAAGCACCACTTGGCCTTGGCAAGCCATGAAATCTCGAATCCATCTATGCGGTCAGGTCCACAATCCCTTGCGCGTAAACTCACTCTTTGGGTTGGGTTCGTATACTGACGCCAAGAGTGGACAGATGACTAGGGTTGATCGAGCCATCCAGGATCTTCTTCAAGAACCATTGTGGGCTGTTCTTTTGGACAGCGGGCGCAGTGCCCCTTTTCGCCATGCGCCCGGACCGAGCCAACTCCTCTTCGGTCCGCCGAGTTTGCTTTGCTTGATCATGCCTTGCCCGAGCGTCTGACTCGACCATCTGCCATTTGATGTCGATGGGCAAATTTGCCGCGGTTTTGGCGATGTTGACTTGCGACGTGGTGGATGATCGGGAAGAAAGCGCCACGCCGGAAGTGGAGTGTTCGTCGATGTTTCTCGTGTCTAGCAAGCTGTGGAACAGGCGATCGACCTCTACGTCCGAGGGACGCGGAAAACTGTACTCCTCTGGCAGGCGAGTACTGGCGGCATTGGACTGCAATGAGGTGACGGACGGAGAGTACCTTGAGGGACCAGCGGCTGAACGAGGCGTGTTGACAGCGCTATTCGTTCTGCTCGGGGCAGGAGGGTCGGTGGAGAAACTCGGATAGCGGCCCAAATCCCGCACAGATCCCATGTCACGACTTGTCGAGTTTACCGAAGAGACAGTTCGAATTGACATGCTGTCCGGGTCTCGAGCGGAAGCGGCGTATGGATGACGAGAGCTCCCAAACTCGGCTAGATGGCCATGTTGCCGGGAGGAAGTCCGTTGTATCAACCCACCTTGAGCCCGTGTCCCATTGGCGACTGTGTCCTGATATGACCCCGCAGATGAATATTGGACCAGTCCGCCAGGCTCCGCGGTCACCCTCCTAGAGCCATCGTCTAAGCTCGACGTCCTGTCCAGTTCAGTATTTGTCGATAGTCTGGAGCTATGTCTGCTGTTGTGCGAAGGTCGCGGCGAGGGCAGTGGTCCAGACGTGTCCCCGCGTTTGGCGGCAGCAGCCAATCCGTCGGAACCGAGTAACGGATTGGTGCTGGGCGCACCGATATCGGAGACACTTACACCACCATCGCGACGATTTGCTGTAGAAGTAGAGGTCGAAGGGCCAGCTACTGGGGGCGGATGTGACGTCGGAAGCTGATTATACGGCACTGATGCGACGAGGTCGCTCGATGGCAAGGGCGTGTGACCAGGGACGGAATTGACGGAGTTGCGTGAGCGATGTGTCCGCCGAAACAGTGTGTCCATGACTTCACCAACCCAGAACTGACTCAAATGCTATGTCAATAGAGTGACAGATCACTTTGCGAATGTTGCGGTCGGCACGTCCATGCGGATCGCTGGTGGAGGTCTGACCGACGCGAACGTTGCAATGGTGAGCCGAACGTGCGGCTCCCTCGGAAAAGAAGGACAGCTACAGTCGACTAGAGCTTTGCGAGGTCGTACACA
>Ga0308160_10003987_pt1 | contig 16137 bp, 19 predicted proteins | sample PhyFR1_FD_201036 | JGI IMG/M metagenome (GOLD analysis project Ga0308160, IMG submission 201036) | Phyllosphere microbial communities from UC Gill Tract Community Farm, Albany, California, United States - DLSLF.R1 | ecosystem: Host-associated > Plants > Phyllosphere > Unclassified | place: USA...
CGTCACGCGGCGCGCGATACCCTGGCGGCCTTATAATTTCATCTTTGTCCAGTGATGAGCCCCACCATGCCAGCCCAACTGATCGACGGAGTACAACTTTCCCAGCAACTGCGTGCCGAAATCGCCGCGCGCGCCGCCAAACTCACCGCCGCCGGCCAGCAGCCCGGCCTGGCGGTGATCCTGGTCGGCGAAGACCAGGCCAGCCAGGTCTACGTGCGCAACAAGGTCAAGGCCTGCGGCGACGTGGGCTTTCATTCGGTGCTGGAAAAATACGATGCCGACCTCAGCGAAGCCGATTTGCTGGCCCGCATCGCCGCTTTGAACGAAGACCCAGCGATTCACGGCATCCTGGTGCAAATGCCCCTGCCTAAGCACATCAGCCCGAACAAGGTCATCGAAGCCATTTCCACCAGCAAGGACGTGGACGGTTACTCGGTGCTGTCGGCCGGCGAACTGGTCGCCAATCTGCCCGGCTTCCGCCCTTGCACGCCCTATGGCTGCATGAAGCTGATCGAATCCACCGGCTACGATCTGCGCGGCAAGCACGCGGTGGTGATCGGCCGCTCGAACACGGTCGGCAAGCCGATGGCGCTATTGCTCTTGCAAGCGAATGCCACTGTCACCATCTGCCATAGCGCGACGCCGGACCTGGGCTACCACACCCGCCAGGCCGACGTGGTCGTGGCCGCCGTCGGCCGCCGCAATACCGTCACCGCCGACATGGTGAAGCCGGGCGCGATCGTGATCGACGTCGGCATGAACCGCGACGACAACGGCAAGCTGTGCGGCGACGTCGATACCGCCGCCGTGGCCGAGGTCGCTGCCCACATCACGCCGGTGCCGGGCGGCGTTGGCCCGATGACGATCACGATGCTCTTGATGAACACCGTCGAGTCCGCCGAACGCGTGCTCGGCAAGCAACAGGAACGGCTTGCGCCGGCCGCGGGGATGGTCCCCGCGCCGGGCGTCGCATGAACCCAGGAAGGAACCTCATGAACACCAGCAATCCCCTTCTCGATTTTTCGGGCCTGCCGCGTTTCGACCTGTTCCGCCCGGAGCAGGTCACGCCAGCCATCGAACAACTCATCCAGGAAGCCGCCGAGGTCGTGCGCCAACTCGAGGCGTCGACAGATAACGTCACCTGGGGCAACTTTGTCGTGCCGCTCGAGGAAGCCACCGAACGCCTGGGCCGCGCCTGGGGCATCGTGAACCACCTGAACCACGTGGCCGACACGCCGGAACTGCGCGCCGCCTACAACGAAAACCAGCCGAAAATCACCGAGTTCTTCACTATCCTCGGCCAGAACGAGGTGCTGTTCGACAAGTACAAGGCGATCCGCGCGAGCGCCGACTACGTCAACCTGACGCCGGCCCGCAAACGCATTGTCGAGAACGCCTTGCGCGACTTCCGCCTCGGCGGCGCCGAACTGCCTGAGGACAAGAAAGAGCGCTTCGCCGCCATCCAGGAACAGCACGCCGCCATCTCGACGCGCTTCTCGGAAAACGTGCTCGACGCCACCAACGACTACAAGCACATCGTTGAAAACGAGGCTGACCTGGCCGGCATCCCGGACGATGCGAAAGCTGCCGCCCGCGCCGCCGCCGAAGCCGCAGGCAAGGCCGGCTGGCAATTTACCCTGCACTTCCCGTCCTACTTCCCGGTCCTGCAATTCGGCGACAACCGCGCCCTGCGCGAAACGATCTACCGCGCCAGCGCCACCAAGGCGTCGGATGCCGGCATCGTGTTCAGCGAACTGGAAAAGTGGGACAACACCTCGAACATCGCCCAACTGCTGAAGCTGCGCGACGAGGAAGCCAAGCTGCTCGATTACCGCAACTTCGCCGAAGTGTCGCTGGTGCCGAAGATGGCCGAAAGCCCTGACCACGTGATCAGCTTCCTGGAAGACCTGGCACGCCGCGCGCGTCCGTTTGCGGAAAAGGACCTGGCCGAACTGCGCGCCTTTGCCAAGGACGAGCTCGGCATCGAGGACATGCAGGCCTGGGACGTGGCCTATGCCTCGGAAAAACTGCGCGAAAAGCGCTATGCCTTCTCGGCCCAGGAAGTGAAGGAATACTTCCCCGAGCACAAGGTGATCGAGGGCCTGTTCAAGGTCGTGCAAAGTTTGTTTTCGGTGGAGATCAAGCCGGACGACGCGCCCGTATGGCACCCGGACGTGCGCTTCTACCGCATCGAGCGCGACGGCGTGCTGGTCGGCCAGTTCTACTTCGACTTGTATGCGCGCGCCGGCAAGGGCCAGGGCGCCTGGATGGACGATGCGCGCGGCCGCCGCATGACCACCGGCGGCATCCTGCAAACGCCGGTGGCCTACCTCACCTGCAACTTCACGCCACCAGCAACCGTGGACGGAAAGCTGCAGCCCTCGCTGTTCACGCACGACGAAGTGACGACCCTGTTCCACGAATTCGGCCATGGTTTACACCACATGCTGACCGAAGTCGAGGAACTGTCGGTGTCGGGTATTTCGGGCGTGGAATGGGATGCGGTCGAACTGCCTTCCCAGTTCATGGAAAACTTCTGCTGGGAGTGGGACGTGCTGCAAGGCATGACCGCCCACGTGAAGACCGGCGCACCGCTGCCGCGCGCGCTGTACGACAAGATGCTGGCGGCGAAAAACTTCCAGTCGGGCATGCAGACCCTGCGCCAGGTGGAGTTCTCGCTGATCGACATGCACCTGCACTACGACTTCGATCCGAACAGCCAGCAGACCGTGCAGCAACTGATCGACGAGGTGAGGCAGAAGTTCTCGGTGATGATTCCGCCTGCCTTCAACCGCTTCCAGCATTCGTTCGGGCATATTTTTGCGGGTGGCTATGCGGCTGGGTACTACAGCTACAAGTGGGCCGAGGTGCTGTCGGCCGATGCGTATGCGGCGTTCGAGGAAGCGGTCGAGGCCGGTGGTGGCGAGATTTCCGCCGAAACCGGCCGCCGCTTCCAGCGCGAAATTCTGGCGATGGGCGGCTCGCGTCCGGCGCTGGAATCGTTCAAGGCCTTCCGTGGGCGGGAACCGTCGATCGATGCGTTGTTGCGGCATAACGGTATGAACGGCTGAAGTATCGTGGCGCCGGCAAAAGGCCTCCGGCACCGACCGTACGGTGGGCACTCCGTGCCCACGCGGTTACGTGTTCATCCTTGCACCTGCGGCGCTGAGGTATCGCTCGTAACCCAAACCGGAGCCTCTGGCCCTTTGCATGCTCTGCGAGCGATGGCTTCCGGCCAACACAAAACGCACGCGCACGTAACCGCGTGGGCACTCCGTGCCCACCGTACGGGAAACGCCGCCGGTCATCGCAAACTCACCATCCTTCGTCGCGCCGGTTTACAATCCCATCCATGACCCGGATCGATTTCCACACCAACATCCCCGACAAGCTCAGCTACGCTTGCCGCCTGGCCCGCAAGGCCTGGGCTACGCGCGCCAAGGTCGTGCTGCTCGCCGAAGACGCTGCCCAGGCCGCCGCCCTGAACGAGGCCCTGTGGACGCTGTCGGAAACGGATTTCATCCCCCACGTGCTGGCCGGCGACCCCCTCGCGGCCGACACACCGATCATCATCACCGACCGCGAAGACATCGACCTGCCGCACCACGACATGCTGGTCAACCTCACGCGCCGCACGCCGTCCACGTTTGCCGAGTTCGCACGCGTGTTCGAGATCATCTCGATTGATGAGGCGGATGCCGCCGCCGGCCGCCAGCGCTACGTCGCCTACAAAAAGCAGTCCTACCCGCTGACCCACTTCGTCGCCAACCAATCATGAACAAGAACCCAGCCTTCGATAGCAGCATTCCCGTGTTGACTGAAGTTGTGCTGGAGCCCTTGGTCCTGGAACCGGTGCCGACGCCGCTTGCGCCGGTGGCAGATGTGCCTGCTGCAGAGCCGGATGCCGAACCAACTGCAGAAGCGCCTGCTGTGGCGCCCCATGCCGAGCCGGAACCGATTGCGGAACCGATTCCCGCGCTGGAGCCAGTTGCCGAAGCCGCAGCAGAACCGGTACCCGTGTTCGAACCGATGGAAGCGCTGGAGCCTGTCGCGCCACCAGCACCGGCGCCCGCCGCCGCCGAACCCGACTGGGACGAACTCGAACGCCGCATCGCCGAGCGCGTCGTTCAGCAACTCCAGCCGCAGATCGATGCTGTGGTCCGCAGTGCCCTCTCGACAGCCAACGAACAGATAAAGAGCGGCGTGCGCCAGGCCGTCGAACAAGTCGTCGCCCAGCAAGTCGCGTCCATCCAGTTCGGGCAAAAATAAGCCTCGCTTGCCAGGCAATAAGCGCCCCGCCAGGGGGCGTCTCCGTCTCGCCACGCCCCTTCCGCGTGCAGCGCCGCGCCACTGCTGACCACCCGCGCTTTAGCGCTTTCCCAAGCCCGTAAATTGTTGTACCTTTTGCTCTGCATTACACCAAACCGGCGTCCGCTGACGGTCTTGCGCGCTGTCGCCATCCCACATCCTGGAGACTGTATGACCATGAAGCTCATTCCCCTTGCCATTGCGTTCGCCGTTGCCGGGAGCGCCAGCGCCCAGCAGGTCGTGAAGATCGGCCACGTCAGCCCTACCTCGGGCCCGGTCGCCCACCTCGGCAAGGACATGGAAAACGCCGCACGCATGGCGGTCGAAGAGCTCAACGCCAAGGGCGTCGTCATCAACGGTCAAAAAATCACCTTCCAGCTGGTGGCCGAAGACGACGCCTCCGATCCGAAGCAAGGCACGGCCGTGGCCCAGAAACTGGTCGACGCCAAGGTGAAGGGCGTGATCGGCCACCTGAATTCGGGCACCTCGATTCCGGCCTCGAAGATCTACAACGACGCCGGCATCCCGCAGATTTCGCCGGCCACCACCTCGCCGCTGTACACGCGCCAGCGCTTCCCCGGCACCTTCCGCGTGGTGGCCGACGATGCCAAGCTGGGCGGCACGCTGGCCAAGTACGCGGTCGATACGCTGAAGGTGAAGAACATCGCCGTCATCGACGACCGCACCACCTACGGCCAGGGCGTGGCCTCGGAATTCGCCAAGGCCGCCAAGGGGCCGGGCGTAAAAATCGTCGGCAAGGAATTCACCAGCGCCACCGCCACCGACTACACCGCCATCCTCACTTCGATCCGTGCCAAGAAACCGGATCTGATCTTCTTCGGCGGCATGGACGCGGTGGGCGGGCCGATGCTCAAGCAAATGAAAGGCCTCGGTATCAATGCCAAGTTCATGGGCGGCGACGGTGTCTGCACCGATGCGCTGGGCCGGCTGGCCGGGGACGCGGTCGGCGCCGAAGGCAAGGTGATTTGCGCCGAAGCCGGCGGCGTGACCGGCGCCGTGCAGGAAAAGAACATGAGCGACTTCCGCGCCCGCTTCAGGCAGAAGACCGGGCAGGATGTGCAGTTGTACGCGCCGTATGTGTACGACGCGGTGATGGTGATGGCGGCGGCGATGCAGAATGCGAAATCGGTCGAGCCGTCGAAATATTTGCCGGAGCTGAAAAAGATCGCCTACAAGGGCGTGACCGGGGATATCAAATTCGATACCAAGGGCGATATCGAGAATGGCGCGCTGACCTTGTTCACGTATAAGGATGGGAAGAAGAACAAGCTGGATGTGATTCGTTGATTGGGACGCGCGGCTTTAGATCAACCGCGCAAGCGACGAAGCCGTTTGCTGAAACCGTACGGTGGGCACTCCGTGCCCACGCGGTTACGTGCGTTTGCGTGCACCACGTACCGCGAGGTATCGCCCGCAAAACATCCATTGGCCACAAGCGCCGGCTTCGCTCATCGCTGGCGGGCGACATGTCACCGCAGCGGGCAAGAGGATAAACACGTAAGCGCGTGGGCACGGGGTGCCCACCGTACGGGTCAGGCCAACGATACTGCAAACCTTCCAGTATCGTCACCGGACGAAAAAAAACGCGCCTGGCTCATGCCGGCGCGTTCTGTATCGAACTGCTACCGCTGGAATTACTTGGTCTCCAGCACCCACTTCACCAGGCTGCGCGCTTCCGCTTCGCTCACCTGTGGATTGGCCGGCATCGGTACCGGGCCCCAGGCGCCCGAGCCGCCCTTCATGACCTTGGCCACCAGCTTGTCTTCGGCGCCCTTCTGGCCGGCATATTTCGCGGCCACGTCCTTGTAGGCCGGACCCACCAGCTTGGTTGCCGCGGCGTGGCAAGCCATGCAATTCTTTGCTTTTGCCAGGTCGGCCTGCGCGAATGCACTCGAGGAGGCAAGGGCCGACAACACTACGCACAACATCAGGGACCGTTTCATCTAACTCTCCATGGTTAATGCCCGCATTCTACCGCGTTTCCCAGCGGTGATAAGTCATCGTCACACTCTGTAACGACGCTTACGTTTTGCAAGCGAGGCGTTTCCGCCACAGCGCGTTATTTTGCCACAGAGCACTGAAATCTTTGTAAGATGGCCGCATTCCGGAGGAACCGCCATGCCCTTGATCCTGTTGATACTCGCCCTCGTCGTCCTGCGCTTTTTCGACGTCTGGCGCTTTGCCGAGCTGTCCTGGTGGTGGATCGTCGGCTTGATGGTGTTTGCCTTCATCTGGTTCGAATACATCGAAAAGATGCTTGGCTGGGACAAGAAGAAAGCCCATGACGAAGACGAAAAGCGGCGCCAGGCGCGGGTGAAGAAGTCGTTCGACAAGCGTAAATAACGCACGCTTATCGGCTATGTAGGGTGGACGGCTCTGCCGTCCACGCGTTCAACAAAGGACGCGCCGAGATAAGGTATCTTCTAGTCGAACGCGTGGACGTTCGTAGTTCAGGCCACTGGCCTGAACTACCCCGTCCACCCTACTTACCCTGTCACTGCCCCTTTGCTCGCACTGGAGGCCAGCTTGGCGAACTTGGCGAGTACACCGCGCGTATAACGCGGCGCCGGCTGGGTCCATGCAGCCCGGCGGCGCGCAATCTCCTCATCCGGCACGTTCAGCTGGATCAGCAACTGGTTCGCATCGATCGTCACCGAATCCCCTTCCTGCACCAGCGCAATCGTCCCGCCCTCGAAGGCTTCGGGCGACACGTGGCCGACCACCATGCCCCAGGTGCCGCCCGAGAAACGTCCATCGGTAATCAGGCCGACCGATTCCCCCAGGCCCTTGCCGATCAGCGCGCCGGTCGGCGCCAGCATTTCCGGCATGCCCGGTCCGCCTTTCGGGCCGAGATAACGCAGCACCAGCACGTCGCCGGCGTTGATCTGGTCGGCGAGGATGGCATCCATCGCCGTGTATTCGTCGTCGAACACGCGCGCCGGGCCGGTGATGGCCGGGTTCTTCAAACCGGTAATCTTGGCCACCGCGCCTTCCGGCGACAAGTTCCCCTTCAGGATGGCCAGGTGGCCCTGGGCGTACAGCGCCTTGTCGATTGTGCGGATCACGTCCTGGTCGGCGCGCGGTATGGACGGCACCTCGGCAAGTTCCTCGGCCAGGGTGCGGCCGGTGATGGTGACGCAGTCGCCATGCAGCATGCCGGCATCGAGCAGCAGTTTCATCACCTGCGGCACGCCGCCCGCCTTGTGCAGGTCGGTGGCCACGTACTGGCCCGAGGGTTTCAGGTTACAGATCACCGGCACCTTGCGCCGTACGCGCTCGAAGTCGTCCAGCGTCCATTCCACATCGGCCGCGTGGGCGATCGCCAGGTAGTGCAGCACGGCGTTGGTCGAACCGCCGGTGGCCATGATCAGCGACACCGCGTTCTCGATCGACTTGCGGGTGATGATGTCGCGCGGCTTCAGGTCCGCCTTCACCGCTTCCACCAGCACGCGCGCCGATTCGGCCGCCGAACCCACTTTTTCGTCGTCAGGGTTCGCCATCGTCGACGAATACAGCAGCGACATGCCCAGCGCTTCGAACGAGGACGACATGGTATTTGCCGTGTACATGCCGCCGCAGGAACCGGATGAGGGACAGGCGTTGGTTTCGATGCCTTCGAAATCTTCCTGCTTCATGCGCCCGGCCGTGAATTCGCCCACCGCCTCGAAGACCGAGACGATGGTCAAGTCTTTGCCTTTCCAGTTGCCCGGCTTGATGGTGCCGCCATATACATAGATGCCCGGCACGTTCGCGCGGGCCAGGGCGATCATCCCGCCCGGCATGTTCTTGTCGCAGCCGCCGATGACGACGACACCATCCATCCATTGGCCGTTGACGCAGGTTTCGATACAGTCGGCAATGACCTCGCGCGAGATCAGCGAGAACTTCATGCCTTCGGTACCCATCGACATGCCGTCGGAAATGGTCGGCGTGCCGAAGACCTGCGGGTTGCCGCCGGCTTCTTTTACCGCGCCAATCGCCACGTCGGCCAGTTTTTGCAGGCCCGAGTTGCAGGGCGTGATGGTGGAGTGGCCGTTCGCAATGCCGATCATCGGCTTGTCGAAATCTTCTTTTTGGTAGCCCATCGCGTAGTACATCGAGCGGTTCGGCGCGCGGGCGACGCCTTCGGTGACGTTGCGGGATCGGCGGTTGTAGCGGGGCTGGTCGGCCATGGTGCACTCCTTGAAAACAGTCTTGTCAGAATGCCTTGCGCACCAGGGGGCGTCAAATATAAGATTTGCCGGTCTGTGATATGCGAAACATATCAATCAACTATAAAATCATAGAAATACATATCGATGAACCTTGAACTGCGCCAGCTGCGCTACTTCGTGACGGTGGCCGAGGAACTGCACTTTGGCCGCGCCGCCGCGCGCCTGCACATGACCCAGCCACCTTTGTCGCAGACCATTGCCGCGCTCGAGGAAACGCTGGGTGCGCCGCTGTTCCTGCGCACGCGCAGGCAGGTCGAACTGACGCCGTCCGGCGCCGCCCTGCTGCCCGAAGCGCGGCGTTTACTGGAACAGGCGGCAGGCATGCCGGAACTGGTGCGCCGCGCCGCCGCCGGCGAGTCCGGGCGCCTGGCTTTGTCGTTCGTGACCCCGGCCGACTACAGCGTGCTGCCGCCGCTGCTGCGCGACTACAGCGCGGCCTTTCCGAATGTCGAACTGGTGCTGCAGGAAGCAACGACCGACCTGCAGATCGACGATTTGCTGCACGGCCGCATCGATACAGGACTGCTGATTCCGCCCCTGCCCGACAAGGCGCAGGCGCTGCTCGACTATGCGAACGTGCTGGAAGAACCGCTGGTGCTGTGCGCCCCGGAAGGCGTGCTGACGCAGGATGACAAGCCGGTCGACCTGCACGCCCTGCCCCATCTGCCGCTGATCATTTTCCCGCGCAAAAGTGCGCCGGCGCTTTACGACGCTATCCTCAGTTGCTTCCATGACGCCGGCATCACGCCCGTCATCGGTCAGGAAGCGATCCAGATGCAGACCATCGTCAGCCTGGTGTCGGCAGGCATGGGCTTGGCACTTGTGCCACAATCCGTGTCGAACCTGCAGCGTCCCGGCGTAGAATACCGTGCCCTTGCCAATCCGACAGCGCTGGTGGAACTCGGGCTGGCCTGGCGCCGCGACAATTTGTCGCCGGTGCTGCGGGGCTTTTTGGAATTACTGAGGAAAGAATAATATGCTGGTACACCCGAATCCGGACCCGATCGCGTTTTCGATCGGCCCTCTGGCCATCCACTGGTACGGTCTGATGTACGTGCTGGCGTTTGCGATGTTCATCATCCTGGGCCGCGTGCGCATCAGGCAGCCGCACATCGCCGCGCAGGGCTGGAAGCCGGAAGACCTGGACGACATGCTGTTCTACGGCATGCTCGGTGTCGTGCTCGGCGGGCGTCTCGGCGAAGTGCTGTTCTACCAGCCAGGCTATTTCTTTGCCAATCCATTGGAAATCTTCAAGGTCTGGAAGGGCGGCATGTCCTTCCACGGCGGCTTCCTGGGCGTGCTGATCGCGATGGCGCTGTGGGCGCGCAAATCGAAACGCAACATCCTCGACGTGTACGACTTCATCGCGCCGATGGTGCCGCTGGGCTACGCCGCCGGGCGCCTGGGCAATTTCATCAACCACGAACTGCCGGGCCGCCTTGCCGACCCGAGCTTGCCGTGGGCTATGCTGTGGCCGAATCCGAACGGCATCGGCTTCCTGGATGCGCCGCGCCACCCGTCGCCGCTGTACCAGATGCTGATCGACGGTATCCTGGTGTTCCTGATCTTGTGGCCGTTTGCCCGCAAGGCGCGTCCGCGGCTGGCGGTGGGCGCGATGTTTACCCTGCTGTATGGCTGCGCACGCTTCTTCACCGAATGGTTCCGCGTGCCGGATTGGGAAACCACGGTGGCCGGGTTGCCGATCACCTCGGGGCAGGTGCTGTCGCTGCCGATGATCGTGGCGGCGCTGGCCATGCTGGCCTGGGCGTATTCAAGGGATGGCAAACAACCCGTGCGGGTGTAAAACAACATCGGCGCTCTCGGGCGCCGATTTTTTCGTGTGGACGATATTCCAGACGCCGTTCGATTGTTGGCATATCCCGTACGGTGGGCACTCCGTGCCCACCGTACGATCATCAGTAGCGCGAGAATCGACGCAGTTATTGCGCGGCTTTATAGAACATATACGCCGCCAGCGAATACAAAATCACCGCGAAGATCCGCTGCAGCTGTTTCACCGGCATCCGGTGCGCAGTGCGCGCACCCACCGGCGCCATGACCACGCTGGCAGCGACGATGATCAACAGCGCCGGCACATAGATAAAGCCGAGCGAATACGCCGGCAAGCCCGGCTCACCCCAGCCATAGAGTATATTCGCCAGCGTCCCGGCCAGCGCAATCGGGAACCCGAGCGCCGCGCTGGTGGCGACCGCATTGTGAATGCGCACGCCGCACCAGGTCATGAAGGGCACCGACACGAAACCTCCGCCCGCGCCCACCAGTCCGGCCAGCACACCGATCACGCCGCCGGCAGCAAACATGCCCGGCGCCTGCGGCAAGGGCCGTGCAGCGGCGGGCTTTTTATTGATCAGCATTTGCGTTGCCGAGAAAGCGACAAACACGCCGAAAAACACCGACAGCGTTGCGGTATTCATTTGCTTGCCGATCCACGGCCCGATCATCGAGCCAACCAGGATGCCCGGCGCCAGCAATTTCACGATCTGCCAGACCACCGCGCCATGCTTGTGGTGGGCGCGCACCGACGACAGCGAGGTAAACATGATCGTGCCGAGCGAAGTGGCAATCGCCATGTGCACCACCAGTTCGTCCGGCACCCCGCGTGCGGTCAGGACCATGGTAATGAAGGGCACCAGGATCATGCCGCCGCCGATGCCCAGCAGCCCGGCGGCAAACCCGCCAAAGCAGCCCATCGCCAGCAGGGCCAGAATCATCAACGGGTCCATGCGTTCTCCTCGGCGGCGGATAAACAGACAGCGGTAAGGTGCATCGGTGTCGAACTCCTCATGAACCGTAACATTTCGCTTCGATGGCCGCTGCACGGCCGGCCTCGGAATCCGCCGGCGCGCCTGCCTGGCCGCCCGAGCGCAGCCGGTACCACACGCTGCCGATCAATTCGTACATCGCATAGCGCGCGCGGCGCATGCCTTCGGGGCTGGGCACCCAGGCGCCGAGGCCCTGCGCCTGGCGGGTGAAGAACATGGTGGGCGCGCTGACGACATCGAGTCCGGCGCGCTCGAAGGCGGCGCAGGAGCGCGGCATGTGCATGGCGTCGGTCACGAGCAGGACCCGTTTGATGCCGGCGGCGCGCAGCAGCACGGCGCTGTCGGTAGCGTTTTCGTTGGTATCGCGCGAGTGGCGCTCGACCCATTGCACCGGCACGCCGAAGTCTTCGCGCAGGGCGGTGGCCATGGCGTCGGCTTTGGTGTAGGCGCGGTCGTTCGGCGCGGGATCGATGCCGCTGCCGCCATTTCCGCCGCTCACCAGGAGCGGCAGGCCGGTGCGCCGCTGCAAGTGCGCGGCGTAGCGCACGCGCGCCAGGGCGATGTAATCGGGAATGTCGCGGTCGCCGTATTCGGGCGCGTGCTGCAGCCGTCCGGATGCCAGCACCACGATGGCCTGGGCGCCGGCCTGCCCGGGTTCGCGCAGGGGCGCACTCATCGCCTCCAGCGGCGCCACCAGCAGGCGCGCGCCCGCCGGGGCGGAAAGAAAGGCCAGTAAGGCCAGACTGACGCCGGCGACGATGTTCCCGGCACGCCGCCAGCGCAGCCGGACCAGCAGTCCAATAGCAATCAGCAGGAACAGATTGGCCGGCGGCAGGATCCAGTCGCGCGGCAGCAGGTTGATACCATCGAGCAGAGGTTGAAATGTCATTCAGACATTATCGCATCCTCTGCCGTGCATATCAGGCCCCGCTTTCGACCGGCAGGCGCACGCCGACCCAGCCGGTGATGCCGGCCGACATCACGCGCACATCCGTGTAGCCCAGCTTTTCCGCCTTGCGCGCTGCTTGGGGAGCCTTGCGGCACAGCGGGTTCGAGCAGTAAAAGACCAGCGGCGTCCCCAGGTCGGCGGGCAGCATGCCGGGCTCGACATCCGGCGCCAGATTCACCGCCCCCGGCACGCGCGCCTTCAGCCAGGAATGGCGCGCATTCACATCGACCACGGTCACCTTGCCCTGCCCGAGACGTTCGTGCAGTTCGTTCGGCGCAATCGATTTCAATCCCATCAGCATCGCAAACATGGCCGCCTCCTCAGCCGCGCGCGGCGCGCGAACCGGCGCCATAGCAGCGCGCGATGGCCACCAGCAGGGACAGGCCGAGGACGCTGCCGCCGATCAGGTGCATGCTCGCCAGTGGCGCGAACAGCGCGGCCAGGATGTAGCCGAGGCCGCCCAGCACCAGGCTCCAGCCGGCGAAGCGGCGCGCAGCCTGTTCGCGTGCGGGCGAGCAGCGCAACCGCGCCAGCGCCGTCAGCGATTTCGGAATGGCATTCGCGTAGACCACGACAATGGCGCCGAGCATGGCGGCCAGCAGGCGCCGCGACAAGTCGTCGCTGATGTAGGCCGGGGTGGCCCAGGCCAGCAGGCCTGAAAAGCCGAGGATCAACGCCGCGCCAAGCAGCGGCTTGCCATACGATGCAGCAGTACTCATGGTTTCTCCTGTTTCGATTCAGCTGATGAATGGCCGTCTTCCGGCCGCGAGACCTGCAATCCAAACGTTTGTGCAAATGCCAGCAGCGCTTCTTCGAGTACCGACAGCTTGAGGCGGTAGGTGATGTTGCGCCCCTCCTTTTCGGCATCGATGAGACCGGCATTGACGAGCACCGCGAAGTGCGCCGACATGGTGGGCTTGGAGACGTCGAACATCTCCGCAAGTTCGCCCGCGCCGATCGGTCCCTGCTGAAGCAGTTGCAGGACCTTGCGGCGGGTGGGGTCGGATAAGGCTTTGAATACTGTGTTCATGGTTTGATTATTAGCCAAGCATCGAACAATAGCAAGCAAATATTTTTTATTGGTGGGTTCGAGAACCCGCCATGAGCATACGGCATGGCGATTTTCACGCCCGTTTACGAACGGATTAATTCGAGGATCGTATTCCACTGGCCGGGCGTGACCGGCGAAATGGACAGGCGGCTGCCTTTTTGCAGCAAAACCATGTCTTCGAGTGCGGCAACGGTGCGCATTTCCGACAAAGGTAAATAACGCCCCTGCTCCACCGCCTTCACGTCGACCGATATCCAGCGTGGCTGCTCCAACGTGGCTTTCGGATCGAAGTAATGACCGGCGCTGTCGAATTGCGACGCATCGGGATAGGGGCCGCTCGCCACTTGCGCAATACCGGCCACACCGGGTACGGCGCAGCTGGAGTGATAAAACAGGATGCCATCGCCGATCTGCATCCCGTCGCGCATGAAATTGCGGGCCTGGTAATTGCGTACGCCGAACCAGGCGACGGTGTGCCCCGGCGCGGCCAGAACGTCGTCGAAACTGACTTCATCCGGCTCGGATTTCATCAACCAGTAGCGCATCGTGTTCGCTCCAGATACATAAAAAAACGCACGCCCCGTAAAAAGCGTGCGCGCAGAAAAAAACGGCTGCAAGCACATGCCCGCAACCGTCTTTTGGAATATAAGCCCCGCCTGTGCCGTCCATGCCGGCATCCCAGAACCTGACGGCTCAAGGTGGTCGCAGTTAGCTCAATTTCGGGTTCGTCGAACTAGCGACGCTCACGCCCATCAAACATGATCCCGCAACCTATGCATACAAATGGTTCAAGGAATATATGGCAATCTCGAACACCGCAGGGTGCCTCGCAGTTTACTCGCTTGAACCGGGAAGTCAAACGGATTTGGTTCGTCAGCCCGGATTTTCTTGCGGCGCCAATGCCTGGTCGAGCACGCTATGCATGATTTCGAGCTTTTGTTTCACTTCAAGCATTGTCATATCGGAAAGTGGGCCTTGCGGCGACTTGACCGACAGGAATTCGGCGGCGACGCTGAGCGCGGCCATGACGGCGATGCGGTCGTTGCCTTTGACTTTGCCGGAGTCGCGCAGTGCGGTCATCTTGCCGTCAAGGTAACGCACGGCGTCGCGCAGAGTGGCTTGCTCGCCTTCCTTGCAGGCCAGGCGGTAAGGCTGGCCCATGATCGTGACATCGAGATAAATCATCGGGTGGCCTCGGCGTTCGTGGAATCGTCGTCCGCCGCTTCTTCAGCAGGCGCGGGCAATTGTTCGATCACGGCTTCGACCCGGCGCTGGGCTTCGACCAGGCGCTCGAGCAGCGCCGTGTTCACTTCGTTCAGCAGCACGTTGGTCTGCTGCAGTTGCGCATTCTCGCTGCGCAGCGATCCGACGAGCGCGGCGAGGCGTTCGATCTTGTCGGATAGGTCTTGGAATTCGGAAATCATTCGTCACTATAGGTCGTATAACGTTTGACAGTCAACAAGGAGCGGTCATTCCCGCCCGCTCAGCAATGATTTGAGCATTACCGTGCGTTGCTGCGTGAAATAGGCGCGCCATGCATCTGCCGGAACCGAAGGATACCTGAGCTTGCCGAATTCCACCCACGCGTCACGGTAGCGCAGCCACAGGCGCTGGGTGGCCTGGATGTCCGCCATCTTGACCGTCGTGAATTGCGACTCGGGCAGGCGCTTGAGTTGCTGGTACACGGCATTCAGTTCGCGGTCGCGGGCCGCATACGCGGCGCTGCCGGAACGCGGCAGTTTTCCGGCCTCGAACGCCTTCAGGGAAGCGAAAAAGGCATCGCGCTGGCGCTTTTCTTCGTTCAGCACCATGGATGCGCGCGCGGTGCCGCTGAGGTCGACTTCGCCTGATCCGCGCGCATCGATGAATGCCTCGGCCGCCTGCCGCAGGCGCTGCAGGGCGGCGCGTTCATTCGGCTTCCAGCTCCTGGTGAGCGCTGTCAGGGCACGCTCGCGCTCGGCATCGCGCAAGCCGGTCTGGACCGAACTGCAATAACCGCCCATCAAGCCGCTGGTGACGTCGTCGCAGTAGTCGATCCGGGCAGTCTTGTTGTCAGGGTTCGCCGCCAGCGCGCGCAAATGCGCCAGCCGGCCGTCGAGCTCGGCCGGCGCCCCGCCCGCCTCGCAGGCCGCCTTCTTGGCCAGGCTGAGGTCGCGCGCCACGCCCTCGCCATTGGCATACACCATCATCAGCACGCCTTTCCTGGCGACAAACACATCGTCCTCGGTATCCGGCATGAACGCGCACTGCCTGGCCTTGACGGCATCCTGCCGCTGGCCGATCCCGTAATACAGCTTGGTGACATTGCAATTTTTTAAAGCCGCCTTCTGTGTGGCGTTCGGCATATCGGCCGCGGGATAACTCAGCTTGGCCAGCATCGCGCATTGTGCCTGCGGTGCGGGCAAGTCGGGTTCGGCGGCGAGGACGGGGACGGCCAGCGCGGCGCCGAGGACGATAGCGAGAAGTCGATGCACGGGATACCTTGATAAAAACGCGGCACGGCGCGGGTTGCCTGAATTGTAAGGCACAGCAAGAAAGCCCAGCGTTTCCTTTCCGTCAAGGCGCAATCTGACCAAGTTTGATTTGCATCAGACCCAGCCAAGCGTGCGGATAGTGCCGGCGAATCGGTGCTACCCTCCGCGTTTATGCTTTTCGCCACACCTTCGTTGGCCCCTCGCAGGCACTTCGACGTCCGAGCGGTTTGATCCAGATCAAGCAGGCACAGCCAAATTTGCAACATGGCAGCTTGAAATGCCCCATTATCGTCCCTATAATTAGCACTCGTTAGTTGAGAGTGCTAACAACGCTTTC
>Ga0308160_10003988_pt1 | contig 16135 bp, 14 predicted proteins | sample PhyFR1_FD_201036 | JGI IMG/M metagenome (GOLD analysis project Ga0308160, IMG submission 201036) | Phyllosphere microbial communities from UC Gill Tract Community Farm, Albany, California, United States - DLSLF.R1 | ecosystem: Host-associated > Plants > Phyllosphere > Unclassified | place: USA...
CAAGTCCTGAACCCGGGGCGCGGGCCGGCGGAGACCGCCGGCCCGCGCCTTTCCGCGCATCCGCACCCGAGAAGGACGAAGACATGACCAACCGCGCACCGCTCAGCATCCTCGAGCTCTCCCCGTTCGGCGAAGGATCGACCCCCGGGCAAGGGCTCAGGGACACGATCGCGCTCGCCCAGACCGCCGAGCGCCTCGGCTATCACCGGTTCTGGCTCGCCGAGCACCACCTGAACCCCGGCGTCGCCGGTGCCGCCCCGCACGTGCTCCTCGCCGCCATCGCCGCCGCGACGGAGCGCATCAGGATCGGCACCGCCGCGACCATCATCGGCAACTACGCCGCCCTCCAGGTCGTCGAGGCCGCCGGCGTCGTGGCCGCCCTGCACCCTGGCCGCCTCGATCTCGGCATCGGCCGCTCCGGATCCACCTCGCACCCCGCGCCGCCTGCCGCGCCGTCCCCCGCGGAGGCCCGCCTCGTCGACGGCCTGCTGCTGCCGGCCGCGAGGCCGTTCGCCTTCGACTCCGCGCGGTTCGCCGCCCAGGCCAGGCTGTTGCGCCGCACCGCCGGCGACGCCGACCGGTTCGAGCAGGACGTCCACGACATCCTCGCCTTCATCGCGGGCGCCTATATCGCCCCCGAAGGCGTGCCGATCCACGCGACGCCGGCCGAAGGGCAGGACATCGAGGTCTGGCTGCACGGCAGCACCGCGGGGATCAGCGCCGAACTCGCGGGGCGTCTCGGCCTGCCGTTCGGCGCCAACTTCCACGTCGCCGGAAGCTTCGTGCTCGACGCGGTGGAGGCGTACCGGCGCGCCTTCCGACCCGGGGCGATCGCCGAACCCCGAGTGATCGTCTCGGCCGATGTGCTCGTCGCGGACACCGCGGCCGACGCGGAGCGCATCGGCCGCGGCTATGCCGAATGGGTGCACAGCATCCGAGCCGGGCAGGGGGCGATCGCCTACCCCCATCCCGATGACGCGATCGTCGCGCCCTTCTCGCCCGATCTTCTCGACGTGGTCGGCGACCGCCTGGACACCCGCTTCGTCGGCGATGCGGAGAGCGTGGTCGAACGCCTCGGCACGCTGCAGCGCGTGACGGGGGCCGATGAACTGCTGCTCACCACGATCACGCACGACCCGGAGGACCGCGTTCGTTCGTTCGCGCTGCTCGCCGATGCGTGGGGCGTCGACGCACGCCGGCCTCTCGAAACGGCGCTCGTCCGCTAGCGCGACGACGAAAAGGGCCTCGGCGCCTCCCGCGATGTCCGCGGAGAGGCGCCGAGGCCCTTCAGCGCTCAGAGCGATTCGGCCCGGGGGAGCAGTCCTTCGGCGGAGACCTCTCCCCGCACGCGCCGATCCGGTGTCCGCTCCCCGGCCGTCACCGCGAGGGGAAGTCGGTTCTCCGCGGGCGGCAGCGGGCAGGTCGCGAAGTCCGTGTACGCGCACGGCAGGTTCGTCGCGCGGTTGAAGTCGATCACCGTCGTGTCGGATCCCTCGACCACCTCGAACGACACGGTGCGGTTCGCGGCGTACGTGGTGACGCCGATGGTCGCGTCGGTGAACAATGCGAACAGGGAGCCGGGCCGGTGCCCGTCGAACGCGAGAAGCCGGAACGGCTCGTCGTCGAGGAGGAACTCGACATAGCCCGGGGAGTCGTACACGTGGGTGAGGCCGTCCACGGCCGCACCCACCTCGATCGCCCGCGGCGCGACGAACCGGACGAACCGGCCCGTGATCCGCCAACGCGGGTCCGGCGGGTAGGAGGCGGTCCCCGCGTAGGCGGACAGGAACGGGAAGTCGGGCCGGCGCGGACGCAGGATGTCCCTTCCGCCGCGCTTCGCGACTTCGACGACTCCTCCGTCGAAACCGGCCGTCACGCCGCTGCGCTCGGCGAGGAAGCCGAACGCATGCGTCCCCGTCGCCTCGACGCCGTCGACCGTCAGGGTCTCGTCGTCCGCGAGGACGACGACCGGGCCGGTGACTCCGGTGAACCACTCGCCGGGGAGCCCCGGGAAGCGGCTCGGCTCGGTCGTCAGCCAGAACAGGCCGGCGACGGCGAGGAATCCGTGCGGATCGGCACGGCGCGCCTCATGCGCCTCGTGCCAGAGCTCCCACTCCTGCACGAACGGGTCCGGCGCCGGCGACGCCGCCGTCCGGAACGGGGACGGCAGAGTCATCGTGCCTCCTCGGTCGCCGCGGAGACGAGTCCCCCGGAACGTGCGGGCAGAGGCAGGCGCAGGTTCGCGCGCAGTGTCGTGCCGTCGTACTCGGTGCGCAGCGAGCCGCGCTCCTGCAGCAGCGGCACGACCTGGTCGACGAACTCGTCGAGGCCGGACGGAACCAGGTGGGATCCGAGGACGACGCCGTCTCCGCCGTCCTCCTGCACGAACGCGTCGAGCTGATCGGCGACCTGCGCGGCGGTGCCCACGTATCCGGCTGCGGGGGCGATCTCCTGCGCGAGCCCCCGCAGCGTGAGGCCGCGCTCGTTTGCGAGCTCACGCCATCGGCGCACGGTCTCGAACCGATCCTGGAACACGAACGCACGGCCCTGGATGATCGGCGGCGCCTCGGGATCCGGATCCACATCCGGCAGCGGCCCGTCGGGGTCGTAGGCCGAGAGGTCCCGGTTCCACACCTGCTCGAACGTCACCTGGATGGTCTTGTCCGTCAGCTGCTGCGCGAGGATGTGGCGGGCCTTCTCCTCGGCGTCCGCGGCTGAATCCCCGATCACGAATCCCGCCGCCGGCAGGATCTTGATGTCCTCCGGTGCGCGCCCGAAACGGGCGGCGCGCTCCCTGATGTCCGCGGAGAACGCCTTCCCCTCGGCGAGCGACGAATAGGGCGAGAAGATCGCATCCGCCGTCGAGGCCGCGAAGTCGCGGCCCTGGGGCGAGACCCCCGCCTGCACGATGACCGGGCGCCCCTGCGGGCTCCGCGGAACGGTGAAACGGCCCGTGATGTCGAACTGCGTGCTGGACTGGGCGAACGCTCCGGTGTCGGCGTCCGCGAGGAAGACCCCCGACGCCTTGTCGGCGACGATCGCCTCCTCCGCCCACGAGTCCCACAGCCGGCGGATCGTGGCGACGGTCTCCTCCGCACGCACGTAGCGCTCGCTGTGCGGAAGGAACCCGCCGCGGCGGAAGTTCGCGCCCGTGAACGCGTCGAATGAGGTGACGACGTTCCAGCCGGCCCTGCCGCCGGACAGGTGATCGAGGCTGGCGATCTGGCGGGCCAGCTCGTACGGCTCGTTGAACGTCGCGTTCAGCGTGCCCACCAGGCCGATGTGGTCGGTCACCCCGGCCAGAGCGGCCAGCACCGCGAGCGTGTCGGGGCGGCCGGCGATGTCGTGGTCGAAGATGCGGCCCGCTCTGGCGCGCAGGGCGAGCCCCTCGGCGAGGAAGAAGTAGTCGAAGCGTCCGCGCTCCGCGGTCTGCGCGACGTGCCGGAAGGTGGAGAAGTCGATCTGACTGCCCGCTTCCGGGTGCTCCCACAGCGTGTGTTCGTTCACTCCGCCGACGTAGGCGGCGAGGATGATCTGCTTGCGTGCTCTCGTGGTCATGATGTGCTCCTCTGATCGGTCAGACGCCGGCGTAGCGACTGGGAACCTGCTCCGGCAGGCCGAGCAGCCCGCGCAGGGTGTCCGCCTCGTAGGCGTCGTGGAAGAGCCCGCGTGCGCGGAGCTCTGCGGCGAGCCCGCCCGCGATGCGCGGCAGATCGTCGGTCAGCACCCCGGGGCGCAGCCGCACCCCGGCGTATCCGAGGGCGCCGAGCCGTGCGACGAGGTCTGCGAGCTCCGATGCGGATCCGGTGAAGATCCAGGCGTCGCTCGTGAGCGGGCGGCCGAGGGCATCGAGACGCCGGAGCCGATCGGCGGCGGACTCCCCGTCCGGATCGTCGAGGAGCACCACGAGGTCCGCGAAGACCTGCAGGGGCTCGCCCTCGCGTCCCGCCGCGGCGGCCGCGACGTCTTTCAGGATCCGCTCCGCCTGTGCGGTGTCGGTCGGGGTGACGAACACGAGGTCGGCGGAACGGGCGGCGAGTCGGTACGGCACCTCGGCGTGCGCGAGCGCGGCCACGACCGGTTGACCCTGGGGCGGGCGCGGCGTGATCGAGGGCCCCCGGACGCTGAACCAGCGGCCCTCGAAGTCGATCTCGTGCACCTTGTCCGCATCGAGGAACCGGTCGGTGGCGACGTCGCGGATCTCGGCGTCGTCCTCCCAGCTGTCCCAGAGCCGCCGAACGACCTCGACGGCATCGGCGGCTTCGTCGAAGAGCTCGTCGACGAGGGCGTCGAAGGCCGGATCGCCCCAGACGACCTGGTCGCCCGGATGCGGGCGGCGACCGAAGTGCGCGGCCTCGTCGGCCCGTCCGGACACCTTCACCTGCCACCCCGCGCGTCCTTCGCTCGCGAAGTCCAGCGTGGCGATGCCCGTGGAGACGTGGAACGGCTCGGTGTGCGTGGTCGTCACGGTCGGGATCAGCCCGATGCGCGAGGTGACGGGTGCCACGCGGGAGGCGATCAGCAGCGCATCCAGGCGTCCGCGCACCTCGTCGATGCGATCGTCCCCGCGGACGGGATCCGAGGACTGCAGGGCGAGGGAGTCCTCGATCGTGACGAAGTCGAGGAGCCCGTCCTCCGCGGTGCGGACGAGGTCGGTCCAGTACCGGGGGGTGAACAGCTCGGCGGGCCGCGATGACGGCTCCCGCCATGCCGCGGGGTGCCAGCCGGCGCCCTCGAGGGCGACGCCGACGCGAAGTCGTGAACTCATGATGTGCTCCTTGTCTGGGGACGGTCGATGTGTCTGGGGCGGTCGATGTGTCTGGGACGTTCGAGGGAGAGGACGGCGCGACGCGCTACGCGGCGGCCGAGGCGAGGGCTGCCGCAGCCGGCGCCCAGCCGAGGTGCGGCAGGACCGCGTGGCGGATGTCGGAGAGGATCTGCCGGTAGTCGTCGAGTGACAGCGCGTACGGCAGCGCGATGCGCAGTTCCGTGCGACCGTCGATCGCCGGGTCCGACGCGAGCAGCTGTACGATCTCCTCGGCGGTGCCGAACAGATCCCGCTGGAACAGGTGTCCGTTCGTGGGCTGCTCGGTGCGCGCCTGCCTGCTCTCCGCGAACGCCGCGTACCGCGCGCGCTGGTCGGCCGTGGCGCTGTCGAGCGGCAGGATCACCCGCTCGACGCCGACCGCCGGCGTGCCGGTGCCCGCGAAGTGCGCGTGGTAGTCGTCGATGTGGATGCGCTGCGCGTCCTCGAACGTGTCGGCTCCCGTGGCGGCCGTGATGTTGCCGAGCAGGAGCTTGAGCCCCTGTTCGGCGGCCCAGCGCACCGATCGGGCTGATCCGCCGCCGAGCCACACCCGATCCCGCAGGCCTGCGATGTGCGGCTGCACCCGCGGGGTCTGCGGGCCGTAGGGCGTGGGGATGTCCGCGCCGAGCGCGTGGCCCTCGAGCGCCTCGAGGAAGCGTCCGATCAGGACGTAGGGGTCGATGTCGGCCTCGTCCTCGATGCGGCCGAGACCCCGCAGCAGCGCGCCGTGCGGTGCGGAGGAGCTGACTCCGACGTTGAGGCGGCCGTTCGCCAGCGCGTCGACCGTGCCGAAGTCCTCGGCGAGGCGGAACGGCGTCTCGTAGCCGAGCGGCACGACCGCCGTCTCCAGACGGATCCGCTCGGTGCGCTGCGTGGCTGCGGCGAGGAAGGTCAGCGCCGACGAGACCCCGCGCTCCAGGTGGCGCTGACGGATCCCGGCCACCTGCAGCCCGATCTCCTCGGCGAACTCGAACAGCCGCAGCGTGTCCTCGAGTCCGGTCGCGGGATCCGCCTCCGGATAGTTCCCGGCCAGGGTGAAGCCCGCCGAGGCGATGGTCGCGGCGCTCATCGGCGGGCCTCCTTCCAGGCGGAGACCAGGGTGTCCAGACGCGAGTCCGCACCGAGCCTGATGCCGTGCACGGTGGACTGGGTCGACAGGATCGAGGTCAGCTCGTGCACCGGGATCTGGTAGTACTGCGCTGCGATCCGCGCCTGCGCCTCGGCGAGGATCTTGTCTCGCGCGGCGGGGTTCCCCGCGGCCAGCTGCCCCTGCAGCAGGGTCTCGAGCTCGGGGTCATCGATGTGCAGCTTCGTGGTGGCCCGGGAGTACTGCGTGCGCAGCACGTCCCCGTCGGCGCGGGAGAGGTTGCCCCACACGATGTCGAAGTCGCCGGACGCCTGCTTCGCCAGGAACTCGGGTACGGTGCTGCCGGAGAGCACCACCTCGATGCCGACCTGCTTGAGCTGCTGCTGGATCAGTTCGAGCGATGTCTGGTTCGGCCCGAAGTTCGTGATCCACGCCAGTTGCAGGGTCAGAGCGGTTCCGCCCTTGGTGCGGATCCCGTCCGCGCCCTTGGTCCAACCGGCCTTGTCGAGGATCGCCGCGGCGTGCTTCGGATCGTACGAGAAGTGCGTGCTCTCATCGGCCCAGGACGGCGTGTTCTTCGCCAGCGTGCTCGTGGCGACGGCGAAGAGCTTGTTCAAGGCGGTGTCCCGCACGACGCTCGGGTCGATCGCCGCGGAGATGGCCTCCCGCACGGCGATGTCGGAGACGATGGGGCGGGCGAGATTGAAGGAGAGCCCGAAGCTGATGCCCGGATTGCCGCGCGAGATCAACGGGTAGCCGGAGTCCTGAAGCGTCTGCACGTCGGTGGGCTGGACGCCGCCGATGACATCGACCTGGTTGCTGGTCAGGCTGCCGGTGCGCACGCCCGCCTCGGGGGCGATCTGGAACGTCACGGTGTCCAGGTGGGCGCGACCGGTGTTCCCGAGCGCCTGGGGTGCCCAGGCGTAGTTCTTGCGGGCCGTGAGGACCGTCGCGACGTTCTTGGTGTAGCTGTCGAGCGTGAACGGGCCTGTGCCCACGATGGCCTTGCCGTCGGCGCGATCGGCGAAGGGCACGGCGAGGGTGGCGTTGCCGACGATGCCCAGGCCGACGCTGGCCGTCGAGTTCGGGAACGCGGCGTTCGGGGTGCTGAAGTCGACCTCGACGGTGTCATCGTCGATGACCTTGGTCTCCTTGTAGCCGACGAAGTTGCTGGTGGTCTGCGTCAGGGCCCCGGCGGCCAGGATGTCGTCGAAAGTGGCCTTGACGTTGGCCGCGGTGAACGGTGTGCCGTCGGAGAAGGTGACGCCGTGACGCAGCTCGAAGGTGAACGACGTCGCGTCGGCGTTGCTCTTGTACGAGGTGGCGAGCCATGGCTCGAGGTCGCCGGTCTCGGGGTTCTGATAGAGCAGGGAGTCGACCAGCTGCCGGGTCACGTACCAGGTGTCGTTGCCGGAGCCGATCCCGGAGGGGTTCAGCGAGATCGGATCGTTGGCGATCGCGAAGGCGAGCGCCCCGCCGTCGACGGGCTTGCCGGCATCGCTCGTCGGTGCGCTTGCGGGCGCGGGCGCCGAGCAGGCGCTGAGGGCGAGGCCGGCGATGACGGCGATCGAGGCGAGCGCCGTCGTTCGCAGGCGCAGGGCGGCTCGCGGGCGGGACGCCGTTCGGGTCGGGTTCATGGTGGCTCCTTGGGGGCGGTGCGGTGTGGGACGGAGGGGGATTCGGGGCGGGCGCCGGGTCAGAGGGGGATCCGCAGACCGCCGGGGATCGCATCGAGCAGGGTGCGGGTGTATTCGGTGCGCGGATGGTCGAAGATCTCCTGGGCGGTGCCGGACTCGACGATGCGACCGCGTTGCATCACCCCGACGGTGTGCGCGATCTGGCGGACCACGGCGAGGTCGTGCGAGATGAACAGATAGCTGAGGGCGAACTCGCGCTGGATGGTGCCGAGCAGGGTGAGGATCTGGTGCTGGATCGACACGTCGAGGGCGGAGACCGGCTCGTCGAGCACGATGAGCTCGGGTGAGATCGCGAGGGCGCGCGCGATCGCGACCCGCTGCCGCTGCCCGCCGGACAGCTCGGACGGTCTGCGGTGCAGCACCGAGGAGGGGAGTGCGACGACATCGGCCAGCTCGGCGGCGCGGGCGCGGCGCCGAGCCCGGTCTCCGAGGCGGTACGCGATCAGCGGGTCGCTGATGATCTGCTCGATCGTCAGCCGCGGGTTCAGCGCGGCATAGGGGTTCTGCTGCACGAGCTGCACCCGGCGGCGCAGCCGGCGCAGTTCCGAGCCGCGCAGCGCCGTGACGTCCGCGCCGTCGACCAGGACGGTTCCGGAGGTCGGGTCGGTGAGGCGCAGCGCCAGCCGGGCGGTGGTGGTCTTCCCCGAACCCGACTCGCCGACGAGGGCGAGGGTCTGGCCGCGTTCGATCCGGAAGTCGACTCCGTCGACGGCGCGCTGCACGGCGCCGCGCGAACCAGGCACCGCGAACTCCTTCACCAGCGCGTCGACCTCCAAGACGGGACCGCCGCTGATCGGGGGCACGACGGCGTCCCTGGGTGCGAAAGGATCGCCCGGACGTCCACGCAGCACGATCGGCGGCGCCGCGGCGGCCGGCGGTTCGTGATGTGCGTTCAGGCCGGGGGCGGCCGCGATGAGCCGGCGGGTGTACGGATGCTTCGGCGCCCGCAGCACCTGCTCCGGCGTGCCTTCCTCGACGATCCGGCCCTGAGACATGACGACGATGCGGTCGGCCCTGTCTGCGGCGACGCCGAGATCGTGCGTGATGAGCAGCAGGCTCGCGCCGCGTTCGCGTTTGAGCTCGTCGAGGTGGTCCAGGATCTGTCGCTGCACCGTGACGTCGAGAGCGCTCGTCGGCTCGTCGGCGATGATCAGTTGCGGGTCGGCGGCGATCGCGATCGCGATGAGGACGCGCTGACGCATCCCGCCGGACAGCTCATGCGGATACTGCCTGGCGCGCAGCGCCGCATCGGGGAGCCCGGCGCGTTCCAGCGCCTGCACCGCGCGCTCCGCGGCGTCGCGCCGGTCGGCGAGCCCGTGCACGCGCAGCACCTCCGCGACCTGCGTGCCGATCCGCTGCACGGGGTTGAGGCTCACGGTGGGATCCTGCGGCACGAAACCGATCCGGCGACCGCGCACGGAGCGCAGCACCGCGTTCGGCGCCGTGGCCAGGTCGATCCCGTCGAATCGGATGGCGCCGGAGGCGATGTCCGCCGCGCCGGGGAGTAGCCGGATCACCGCGTGCACGGCCGTCGACTTCCCGGAGCCCGATTCGCCGACGATCGCGACGGTCTCACCCGCCGAGACAGACAGGTTCACGTCGCGGACCGCGTCGACGCGCCCGCGTGCCGTGCGGTACGTCACGGACAGGGCCTCGATCTCCAGCAGCGGGGCCTGCGCGTTCATGATCCGACCGTCCGTTCGGTGTCGAGTCCGCGCGCGAGCCGGTTGGCGGCGAGCACGGTGAGGGCGATGACGAGTCCGGGGAAGGTCGTGAGCCACCAGGCGTTGCGGAGGAAGTCGCGGCCGCCGGATACCAGGGCGCCCCATTCCGGGGCGGGCGCGGGGGCGCCGTACCCGAGGAAGCTCAGTGCGGAGACGGCGAGGATCGCGCCGCCGAGCTCGAGCACGCCGAGGGCGATCACCGGCCCGGTCGAGTTGGGCAGGACGTGCCGGAGCAGGACCCGGGCCCCGCTGTTCCCCGATGCGCGTGCGGCCTCGATGTATGCGGAGCTGCGCACCTTGATGACCTCTGCGCGCATGATGCGCGAGACGGAGGCGACGCTTGCGATGCCGACGGCGATCGCGACGTTGACGGTGCCGAAGCCCAGAGCGGTGATGACGGCGAGCGAGAGCAGCAGGCCGGGGATCGCAAGGAGCACGTCGGCGGCCCGCATCAGGACGGCGTCGATCCGGCCGCCGGCGAATCCGCTCAGCAGGCCGATCGCGGAGCCCGCGATCACGCCGACGGCGACCGCCAGCGAAGCGGCGCTGATGGTCAGGGAGGTGCCGTGCACCACCCTGGTGTAGAGGTCGCGCCCGATCTGGTCGGTGCCGAACCAGTGCGCGGCGGAGGGGGCCTGAAGGTGTTCGGCGGGGACGCCGGCGAGCGGATCGCCCGGCGCGAGCAGAGCCGGCGCGAGCGCGGCGACGATCACGGCGACGAGCCAGAGCAGGGAGGCGGCGGCGGCCGGGCGCCGAGCGAACCAGCTCCGTCCGCGCGGGCCGGACGCCGCGTGCCCGCCGTGCGAGGCCCGTTCTGCGACTGCGTCGTCGAACCGGTTCGCGGCCGTCCCGCCGAACCCGTCGGCGGAGGGCTGAGCGCCGTCGGGCAGGAGGGCGATGGTGTCGCTCATCGGGCTTCCTCCAGGACGGCGTCGATGACGGGGGCGGGGGCCTCGGTGCGGACGGGGGACGCCGTGCGGCTCGCCGAGGTGGAGCGACGCCGGAGGCGCGGCGCCGACGTCAGCGCGATCCGCGCATCCAGGAGCGGGTAGATCAGATCCACGGCGAGGTTGACGACGACGAAGACGAGGGCGGCGAAGAGCACGACGCCCTGGACGACGGGGATGTCCTGCTGCTGCACGGCCGTCGCGGTGACCCGGCCGATGCCCGGACGCGAGAACACCGTCTCGGTGACGACCGTGCCGCTGAGCAGCTGACCGACGACGAGTCCGGTCACCGTCAGCGCCGGCAGTGCGGCGTTGCGCAGGGCGTGCCGCAGATGGATCCTGGCGCGGCCCGCGCCCTTGGCGCGAGCGGTGTCGACGTAGGGCTCGCGCAGCGCGGCCGTCAGGCTCTTCGACAGCAGCTGGGCGATCATCGCTCCGGTCGGCAGCGCGAGAGCGATGGACGGGAGCACGAGGGACGCGAAGCCGCGGTCTCCCATCGCAGGGAACAGGGGCAGCTGGAACGAGAACAGCTGGATGAGGATCAGCCCGAACCAGAAGGCCGGGATCGCGACGCCGAGCGGCGGGAGGCCGAGCAGGAAGGCCGACAGCGCGCGGCTGCGCACGAACATCGCGATCACAGCGAGCGAGGCGCCGGTGAGGACCGCGATCAGGAGGCCGAGACCCGCGAGCTGCAGCGTCGGAGGGATCGCTTCGCCGATCACCTGCGACACCGGGCGCCCCGTGTCGATCGATGCGCCGAAGTCGCCGGCGAGCACGCCGCCGAGGCGCAGGGCGTACTGCACGACGAGAGGCCGGTCGAGGCCGTAGGTCGCTTTCAGCGCGGCGAGCTGCTCGGGGGTGACGTCGCTGGCGTCGCCCCCGGTCTTGAGCGCCACCGGATCGCTGGGCAGCGCGTAGAGCACGATGAACGACACCGTGTACGCCGCCCACAGCACGACCACCGCCTGCCCGAGCCTCGAAGCCACGTAGCGCGCGACGTTCGATCGAGACGCGTTCGCTGTCGACATGGGGTGCTCCTCTCGCGCTTCGCGGCACGGATCCGGCGGACTCTGCGGCGCGGATGAGCGCCGTCCGAGCGATGCTCCCATCGGCTGCGCCACCTGTCGCGAGGAGCGGTCACGTGCTGATGCGGACGGTCAAGAACCGTCGTGCTCCGTCACGCGGCGTCGCATCGTGTCACCGGGCGACACAGTCACCGGCGCTCTCGTCGAGAGCGCCGGTGCTGCACCTACCGTGGGTTGTCCCGGTCCGCATCGCATTCAGAAGAGAGGGATCCACGTCATGGCGTCCACATCCTCCGGCGACCACGTCCTCGACAATCCGGCGTGGCATGCGCTGACCGGTCCGCACGCCTCCTTCGCGCTCGGCGGCGACCTGGTGCGCCGGTATCCGGCCGACGTCGCACCTTTCGTGGCGGTGCGCACCTGGGAGGACCCAGGGGTCTGGCAGGCGCTCGTCGAGCTGGTCGGCCCGGGGCAGGAGATCGGCATCTCGGGTGCCGATCCCGAGCTCCCGGAGGGATGGGAGGAGCTCGGCCGCGGCGACGGGGTGCAGTTGGTGCAGACCGACGCGCTGCGGCCCGTCCCGTACGACGAGGCGGTCGAGCTGGGCGCCGAGGATGTGCCGGAGATGCTCGCGCTCGTCGAGCGGAACCAGCCGGGGCCCTTCCGTCCCCGCACTTTCGAGCTGGGTCGGTACATCGGCATCCGGCGCGACGGCCGCCTCATCGCGATGGCGGGGGAGCGGCTGCATCCTCAGGGCTGGACGGAGATCAGCGCGGTCTCCACGGACGCCGAGCACCGCGGGCAGGGCATCGCCTCACGGCTCGTCCTCGACGTCGCGCACCACATCCAGCAGCGCGGGGACCAGGCGCTGCTGCACGCCGCTGCGACGAACGTCGGAGCCATCCGCGTCTACGAGCGCCTGGGTTTCGCGCTGCGCCGGCACACCCCGTTCCTCGCCGTGCGGACCCCGGTGGTCGCGGGTGACCGCGTGCTCGCGGGGACGCGATGACCCGCTCCTCCGGCCTCGGCTTCGCGACCAGGCAGCTGCACGCCGGCGTCGACACCGACGATCCGCACCGGTCGCGGGCGACGCCGATCCATCTCAGCGCGGGATTCGTGTTCGAGGACTTCGACGAGGCGCACGCCCGGTTCGCGGGATCCAGGGACGGGTTCTCCTACACCCGGGTGGGGAATCCCACGAACGCCGCCGCGGAGCGCCGCGTCGCCGACCTGGAGTCCGGGGCCGGTGCCCTTCTCGTCGGCAGCGGGCAGGCCGCCGTGGCGGTCACGATCCTGTCCCTCGTCTCCGCGGGCGACCACATCCTCGCCTCTCCGAGCATCTACGAGGGCACGCGAGAGCTTCTGCGCGACGACCTCTCGCGCTTCGGCGTGCGGACGACGTTCGTCCAGGATCTGAACGACCTCGCCGCCTGGGAGGCCGGGATCCGCCCGGAGACCCGCGCGCTGTTCGCCGAATCGATCGCGAACCCGAAGAACGACCTGCTCGACATCGCAGGAGTCGCCGCGATCGCCCACCGCCACGGGATCCCGCTCATCGTCGACAACACGCTCGCGACGCCCTACCTGCTGCGCCCGATCGAGCACGGCGCGGACATCGTGGTGCACTCGGCGAGCAAGTTCCTCGCGGGCCACGGCACCGTGCTCGGCGGGGTCGTCGTGGACGGAGGGCGTTTCGCCTGGGACGCCACGGCCGCCCGGTATCCGCACCTCGCCGTCGACCGCGGCGCGGACGGCCTGACCCGCGTCGAGCGTTCTGGAACGGGCGCGTTCCTGGAGCAGGCCAGGCAGGTCGCGATGCGTTACGGTCCGACCCCCTCTCCGCTCAACGCGTTCCTGATCCTGCAGGGCATCGAGACGCTGTCCCTGCGCGTGCAGCGCCAGTCGGCGACGGCCCTGAGGATCGCCGTCTGGCTGGAGGGCCACCCGGCGGTCGCGTCGGTCGACTACGGCGGCCTGGCGTCGAGCCCGCAACGGAGGCTCGCCGAACGCTATCTCCCGCGAGGCCACGGCGCCGTCCTCGGCGTCACGGTGCACGGCGGGCGCGAGGGCGCCCGGGCGTTCACCGACGCGCTGTCCCTCTTCACGCGGATGACGCATCTCGGCGACACCCGTTCGCTCGTGCTGCACCCGGCATCGACGACGCACGTGCTGCGCGACGAGGCCGAGCTCGCCGCCGCGGGCATCGGACAGGGACTGCTCCGCCTGTCGATCGGGCTGGAGGATCCGGAAGACCTCATCGCCGACCTGGATCAGGCGCTCGCCGCGGCATCCGAGGCGGAGATCCTCACGAGAGCAGGAGTGAAATGACCCGACCGCAGCACTTCGGCTGGTTCCTGTCCCGCGGCTTCGGCCCGCACGGCTGGGCCCGCCCGTACCAGGAGTGGAACTACGCCTGGCAGCGCCCCGGCATCTACCAGCAGTCCGCGCGGGACCTGGAACAGGCCGGGTTCGACTTCGTCCTGATCGAGGACGCCCTCTCGGTCGGGATCACCCCCGCGACGCTGGACCTGCGGGTGCGCAAGGCGTACGGGGGTCCCAAGCACGACCCCTGGACCCTCGCCCCCTACCTGTTCGCGGCGACCGAGCACCTCGGTGTGATCCCGACGGCGAACCCCGCGTCGTACCCGCCGTATCTCGCCGCGCGGCAGTTCGCATCCCTCGCGCACCTGAGCGGAGATCGGCTGGGGCTCAACGTGGTCACCGACGTCGGCAGCGCCCATCACTTTGGCACCGAGCGCCTGCCGCACGACCAGGCCTACGACAGGGCGCAGGAGTGGCTGGACGCGCTGCGGCTGCTCTGGCACAGCTGGGACGAGGACGCGCTCATCGCCGACCCGGTCTCGCAGGTGTACGCGGACGGATCCAAGATCCGGGCCGTGCAGCACCGCGGGCAGTACTTCTCGTTCGACGGGCCGCTCAACGCCGAGCCGTTGGGTGCGGGGGATCCGGTCGTCGCCTCGCCCGGCGGGTCGCCGCGCGGGATCGACTTCGCCGGAGCCAACTCCGAGATCCAGCTCGCGCTGTCGAACCTCGACGTCGAGAGCGTCCGTGCGTACCGCGCGCGTGTCCACGAAGCCGCGGCCGTCCACGGTCGCACCCCCGAGGACATCTCGATCCTGTTCGTGTTCAAGCCGATCGTGGCGACGAGCGCGGAGGAGGCCGACCGGATCGTGCAGGCATCGCTGTCACCCGGCGAGGACGCGCTTCGGGAGGTCGCCGAAGCGTGGTCCAGCGATCTGGAGACGGATCTGACGGCGTTCGATCTGGACCGCCCCCTGGATCCGGCGGCCGCCTTCGGCGACCACGTCTCCCAGGGCACGATCCGGGGACTGCTCGGTCACCACGATTCCTTCGACGGGGTGCCGCTGCGGGACATCCTGGCCGGCAAGGCGCGGCTGGGGCGCATCACCGACGGGCGCGGCGGCACGGTCGGCACCGCGGAGGAGATCGCCGACGTCATCCAGGCGCTCGGCGACGACGCGGACAACGACGGTCTCATCTTCTCCGGCGACCTGCACCCGGTCACGATCCACCGCACCCTCGATGAGCTCGTGCCGGTGCTTCGCCGCCGCGGCATCCTGCGCGACGGTTATGCCGACGGCGGGCTGCGCGCCAACCTGTCATCGTTCTGACGAACAACCCGCTCTCGGAGGCAAGCCCATGACCCGGATCGCAGTGCTGGTGGGCAATCCCCAGCCCGCTTCGCGCACCCGTCTCGTCGCGGAGGAGGTGGCGGCCCTGCTCGGCGCGCGCGGCGGCGCCGACGTCGACGCCACGATCGACCTCGCGGACGTCTCGGAGGCGCTCTTCCGCTTTCCCGAGCCGCGGCTCGACGACCTGCTGAGCCGGGTCGCGACCGCGGACGTGGCGGTCATCGCGAGCCCGACCTACAAGGCCGCGTACACGGGACTGCTGAAGGCGTTCCTGGACCGCTACGGATCCGACGGGCTGCGCGGTCTCACCGCGGTGCCGGTGCTCACGATCGGCGCTCCGACGCATGCGCTGGCGGTAGAGACGACCCTTCGCCCGCTCCTCGTCGAGCTCGGCGCGAGCGTGCCGACCCGCGGGCTGGCCTTCGCCGCCTCAGCCGTCGAGGACCGGGCGACGATCATCGGCGACTGGGTGGCGTCCGAGTGGCCGCGCATCAGCCACGCGTTCCGCGTCGGGGCGGAGCCGGGGCGATGAACGCCTGTCCTACCCGAGGATGTGCTCGTCGGGGATGAGGATCCCTCCGGAGGTGTTGGCGGAGTTCGCGTAGGCCTGGATGCGGGCGGGATCCAGGGCCGGCGGTTCGGGCTCGTTGAACTCGAACCGCAGCTGGACGGACGGGTGCAGCCAGATCGTGGACCTGCCGCGCGGCTGCCCTTCGTCGTGCCGCCACGACAGGGTGAAGCTCTCGTTGCGGCGGAGCTTCGTCGCGATCACGACCTTGAGATGGGCGAGAGCCACATCGTCGATCTCGATCTGGTGCTCGGAACTGCCATAGAAAAGGGCGCCCATGTCGGCTTCTCCTTCGGTGTGCTGAATCGCCACGAGAACCCGTGTCGAGAAAGCGCGATTGTTCGGATGTGCGCGTGCGCGCTCCTCGAGGGGATCGAGGATGCGGACTCGCGGGTGGGGTGTCCTTCGGGCTCAGCCCTCTCGGCGGACGGGCGCCGCCAGAGGCGCGAAGTGAGGGATCGGGATCGGCTTCCTGCGGCGCGCGAGCGTCCGACGGAGGTCCTCGATGACGTTCGCCGGGCAGACGAATCTCGTCGGCAGGTCGAAGTCGACGAGCCAGGTGACCTCGCAGCCGTCATCGGTGCGGAAGATGCAGGCAACGGTGGA
>Ga0308160_10003989_pt1 | contig 16125 bp, 12 predicted proteins | sample PhyFR1_FD_201036 | JGI IMG/M metagenome (GOLD analysis project Ga0308160, IMG submission 201036) | Phyllosphere microbial communities from UC Gill Tract Community Farm, Albany, California, United States - DLSLF.R1 | ecosystem: Host-associated > Plants > Phyllosphere > Unclassified | place: USA...
GCCAGCGGCGTCAGGCCGGCCTCGGCGGCGATCTGGGCCTTGGTGCGGCGCTTCTGGCGATAGGGCAGGTACAGGTCTTCCAGCCGGGTCTTGTCCTCGGCCAGGCTGATCGCCTGCAGCAGCGCCGGCGTCATCTTGCCCTGTTCCTGGATCGAGGCGATCACCGCGGCGCGCCGGTCCTCCAGTTCGCGCAGGTAGCGCAGTCTTTCTTCCAGCAGGCGCAGCTGGATGTCGTCCAGGCCGCCGGTGGCTTCCTTGCGGTAACGGGCGATGAAGGGCACGGTGGCGCCCTCGTCGAGCAGGGCGATGGCGGCGGCAACCTGCGCCGGACGGGCGGCCAGTTCGTTGGCCAGGCGTTGTTCAATGGAAGGCAGCATCGTGTCGGATAGGGAAAATCAAGCGTTGGATGATACGCAAAGTACGATTGTTAGCGAACTCTGTTAGCGATTCGCGAGGACGCCGCCGCTGGCGCGCTCGATGCCGGCCAGGTCGCGCCAGCTCTGCACCTGGTTCCAGCCCTGCAGCAGCGCCCGCACCGCCTGCGCCTGGTCGTAGCCGTGCTCCATCAGCAGCCAGCCGCCCGGCGCCAGAAAGGCCGGCGCGCCGGCGACGATGGTGCGCAGGGCCGACAGGCCATCGGCATGGTCGGTCAGTGCGTCCACCGGCTCGAAGCGCAGGTCGCCCTCGGACAGGTGGCGGTCGCCGGCGACGATATACGGCGGATTAGAGACGATCATGTCGAAGCGCCGCGGCGCCAGCGACAGCGCCGCATACCAGTCGCTTTGCAGGAATTCGACGTGGACGCCATTGCGCGCCGCATTGCCACGAGCCACCTCCAGCGCGGCGGCGCTGGCGTCGAGCGCGCTGACCTGCGCGTCCGGCCTGGCATGGGCGATCGCCACGGCGATGGCGCCGGAGCCGGTGCCCATGTCGAGCACGCTGCCGCCACGGGGCAGGCGCTCGCAGGCCAGTTCCACCAGCAGCTCGGTATCGGGACGTGGAATCAGCACCGCCGGCGTGACCTGGAAAGGCAGCCCGTAGAACTCGCGCTCGCCCGTCAGGTAAGCCACCGGCTCGCCCGCCGCGCGACGCGCCAGCAGGGCTTCCAGGCGCGCCGCTTCGGTGTCGTTCAGCAGGTGGTCGGCGCGGGTGATCAGCTGCACCCGGGTGAGATGGAGCGCATGGCACAGCAGCACGCGGGTATCGAGCGCGTCGAGCGGCGATTGCGCCAGCACTTCGGCGATCGAACGTCCGGCCAGAGGACTATTCATCCGCGCGCGACGCGGCGCCAGGCGGTCCAGCCCAGCGCGATGGCGAAGATCGCGAACCAGATGAAGGACCACTGCGGTATCGACAGGCCCAGGATGGGTTCGTATTCGGTGGTGCACAGGCCGTCGGCCTGGAACAGGAAGGGCAGCAGGCGCGCGGTGGGAATCGTGTTGAGCGAGGTTTCCAGCGGGTCGATGCCGCAGGAAATCGTGGGATTGGCCTTGATGTAGAGGTGATAGCCGGCCACGCCCAGGCCAGCCAGCGCGGCGACAGCGGCCAGGCCGGTGCCGGTGCGCTGGGCGCCGGCGCTGCGGCGGCCGGCGGCGACCAGGCAGATGATGGCCACGGCGGCGAAGGCATAGCGCTGCAGCACGCACAGCGGGCAGGGCAGCATGTTCATCACATGCTGCAGGTACAGCGCCACGGCCAGCAGGATCATCGAGACCAGGGCAACGGCGAGCAATACGGGGCGGTAAGGATTCATTGCTTGTTCCAGGAAAAAAGGATTATTCGTCGTCGCCCAACGCGGCCAGAAGTTCGGCCTGGTGTTCGGCGACCAGCGCGCCGGTCAGTTCGTTGAGGTCGCCGTCCATGATGAAATCGAGCTTGTAGAGCGTCAGGTTGATGCGATGGTCGGTCATCCGGCCCTGCGGGAAATTATAGGTGCGGATGCGCTCGCTGCGGTCGCCCGAGCCGATCAGCGACTTGCGGGTCGCCGCTTCCTTGGACTGCTGCTCGCGCAGCTGGGCATCCTTCAGGCGCGCCGCCAGCACCTTCAGCGCAGAGGCCTTGTTCTTGTGCTGGCTGCGGTCGTCCTGGCATTCCACCACCAGGCCGGTCGGCAGGTGGGTGATGCGCACCGCCGAGTCGGTCTTGTTGATGTGCTGGCCGCCGGCGCCGGAAGCGCGATAGGTGTCGATGCGCAGGTCGGCCGGGTTGATGTCCACATCCTCGATCTCGTCGGCTTCGGGCATGACCGCCACCGTGCAGGCCGAGGTATGGATGCGGCCCTGGGTCTCGGTGGCCGGCACCCGCTGCACCCGGTGGCCGCCGGACTCGAACTTCAGTTTCGAATAGGCGCCCAGGCCGACGATGCGCACGATCACTTCCTTGTAGCCGCCCAGCTCGGACGGCGACTCCGACACCATTTCCACCTGCCAGCGCTGGCGTTCGGCATAGCGGGTGTACATGCGCAGCAGGTCGCCTGCGAACAGCGCCGACTCGTCGCCGCCGGTGCCGGCGCGGATCTCGAGGAAGATGTTGCGTTCGTCGTTCGGGTCCTTGGGCAGGAGCAGCTTCTGCAGGTCGACTTCCAGCGCTTCCATGCGCGCCTTGCTGCCGGCGATTTCCTCCTGCGCGAATTCCTTCATCTCGGGATCGGCCAGCATGTCCTGCGCGGCGACGATGTCGCGGTCGGCCTGGGTGTACTGCTGATACAGCTCGACCAGCGGACCGAGTTCGGCATGCTCGCGGTTGAGCTTGCGGTACTGGTCCATGTTGTCGGTGATGCCTTCCTGCATCAACAGCGTATTGACTTCTTCCAGCCGGTTGGCGAGCTGGTCGAGTTTGGCGAGCATGGATGGCTTCATGGCATTTTCCGGCTAGGGCAACACAGGGGAGCGGCGGGGCCGCGGACGATCGGGAATGGCGACAGGACGGCGTCGCTAGCGACGGGTACGGAACAACTGCGGCAGCAGGGTTGCCAGGCGGGCGCGCTCGTCGCCCTGGGCATGGTGCAGCGCCTGCTGCGAGCCATGCAGGAATTTGGCGGTCAGGCCGCGGGATAGCGCTTCGAGCACCGCGTCGGCGCTGTCGCCGCGCGCCAGCATGCGCCGGGCCCGGTCCAGTTCGGCCAGGCGGATCTGCTCGCTGTTCTCATGCAGCTCCTGGATCACCGGCACCACGGCGCGGCTGTCCATCCAGTGCATGAAGGCCTGGACCCGGGTCTCGATGATGGCCTCGGCCTGGCTGACCGCGGCCTGGCGGTTTTCCATGCCGGTCTGCACCGCCGCGCCGAGATCGTCGACGGTGTAGAGAAACACATCGTCCAGGCGGCCGACTTCGGCCTCGATGTCGCGCGGCACGGCCAGGTCCACCATGAAGATCGGCTTGTGGCGGCGTGCCTTGATCGCTCGCTCGACCAAGCCCAGGCCGATGATCGGCAGCGAGGACGCGGTGCAGGACACCACGATATCGAAATTGGCCAGCTGTTCGGGCAGGTCGGCCAGCATGATGGCCTGGCCGTTGAAGCGGTGCGCCAGCAATTCGCCGCGTTCCAGCGTGCGGTTGGCAATCGTCAGGGTCTTGGGGTTCTGCGCGCTGAAGTGGGTGGCGCACAGTTCAATCATTTCGCCGGCGCCGATGAACAGCACATTCTGGTCCGATATCCGGTCAAAGATGCGCTGCGACAGCCTGACCGCCGCCGCCGCCATCGAGACGCTGTGGGCGCCGATCTCGGTGGTGCTGCGCACTTCCTTGGCCACCGCGAAGGTGCGCTGGAACATCTGGTGCAGGTAGGTGCCAAGGCCACCGGCCGCTTCGGCCTGGCGCACCGCATCCTTCATCTGGCCCAGGATCTGCGGCTCGCCCAGCACCATCGAGTCCAGTCCCGACGCGACGCGGAAGGCGTGGCGCACGGCATTATCCTGCGGCAATGTGTACAGGTAGGGACGCAGTTCGGCGTAGGGAAGCTGGTGATAGTCGGCCAGGAAGCGGGCGGTGCTGTCGATCGAGTGATCGACGCCGGCATTGAGCCGGTTGGCCGAGTACAGTTCAGTGCGGTTGCAGGTCGAAAGTATCGCCGCTTCGCCGCCGCCGGGCACGCTGCCGCCGAACCAGTTGCGCGCGGCGGCAACCGCGTGACCTATCCGGTCAGCGGGGAAAGCCACCTTCTCGCGCAGCGCAAGCGGCGCAGTGTGATGATTAAGCCCGACGGCAAGGAGTTGCATTGAAAAATGGCGAAAAATTGAGCCGTTATTATACCGTGTCGCTCTTGATCCATCTTTCTATGGTTCGATCAGCGAACCTAACGCGCCTGACAAATGCGCGTGACAGCCGCTGCAAAGGCGGGGAGGCAGACAGTGCGGCCGCGGCGGGCACTACGGCAAGCGTACGCATCGATGCCGAAACGCCTCTTTCGGGCACGCTTGGCAGGCGTGCTCAGCCGCCGTTGTCGCTGCCGTTCCCATTATTTTGCGACATCTGCTCGAGCCGGTAGCCATAGCTGTAAACCGGCGCCAGGCGGAAGCCGTGTTCCGGGCGCAACTGCAGCTTGCTGCGCACCCGCGACACATGGGTGTCCATGGTGCGTGACGGAATCTGCACATCGCGCGCCCAGACCGCTTCGAGGATGAAGGCGCGCGACAGCGGCCGGCCGAGGTTGCGGAAGAACAGCAGGGCGAGGTCGAATTCCTTCTGCGTGACGTCGATTGGCTTCCCCTTCATCGTCACCCGGCCGGTGCGGGCCTGGAACACGTAGGAGCCGAACTGGATCTGTTCCACCGCATTCTGGGTGGGATAGGCCCGTCGCAGCAGGGCCTGTACCCGTGCCACCAGTTCGCCGCGCCGGATCGGCTTGATCATGTAGTCATCGCCGCCCGCCGCCAGGCCGGCCACGATGTCATCCTCGTTCGAGCGCCCGGTAATGAACAGCACCGGCAGGGTGGGCGACATCTTTTCCCTGATCCATTTGATGATCTCGGCGCCGTTGTTGTCGGTCAACTGCCAGTGCAGCACCAGCAAGTCGAAGCTGTCGCGCTTGGCTTGCGCCATCAATTCCTTGCCTGACGCATAAGTGTGGCAGGCATGTCCCGCTGCGGAGAGAACCTGACATACCAGTTCGCTCTGGCTACGATCGTTATCAAGTACGGCAATTCTCATGGCATTGGAAGTGTTAATAAGTTTGGCAAATGTTAATTACATATACCAAGTATCAACTTTCCTTACTCCAAAGTAAATTTCTACCTATCAATCTTTCACATATTCAACATATTTACAACACTTGTCATTGTATTATCGGTCAGAAAAGTTCTGTTACGAATGTTCGCTCATAGAAAGACCGTCTCGTTCATGGTCCGGCATTCGGCAAGAAAATCTGTGCAATTTACAAGTGAGCCAACAAATGAAACTGGGATTTTCCATGAAAAGTTTGCGCAAATCGAACATTTGAGCAAATGCAAGCCACTTTGAATAGTTGATGTATTTGCAATAATTACTTAAGGTAAGTTTTCTCATGCAATCGAAAGTTGTGTTTTTTTTAACAATATAGTCATGCTATATTGTTTCAAAATGTAAATGTTTACTTGAGCAGGCTGCGAGGGAAACTGTCATGGATTTTCAGGTTTTCTCGATGCAAGCAAAGCCGATCAAGTTAACAAATCGAATTGCCGCTTGTAACTGGTAGTTGTTGGAGTTGCTTAATGGTCAAGATTTCTAGTGAGCGGGAGCAGTTCAGTCTGCGGCTGCAGCAACTCTTGCGGGATGCGCATCACTCCCCGGACAGTCCGACCGAGCTGGCCAGGGAATTCAACATCCGTTATCCCGGCACACCCATCACCGTGCATGCGGCCCGAAAATGGCTGATCGGCGAGGCCATACCCACGCAGGACAAGATGCGCACGCTGGCCGACTGGCTGATGGTGCCGATCGACTGGCTGCGTTTCGGCGCCGACGCCAGCCGCAAGGAGGTGCCCAATCCGGCGGCGAACGCCAGTTCGGTCGACCTGAAGCTGATTGCCGACATGCAGCTGCTCGACGAGCCGCACCGGCAGATCGTGCGGGAAGTGGTGCGCATCCTGATACGCACCACGCGCGGCAAGGCTGCAGGCTGAATGCCCGCCGTCCTGCCGGCGGCCATGCCCTGATGCCGCCGTCACGGCGGATCGCGATGGACGACGGGATGCAATAATCCCTGACCTGACGCGCAGCCCGGAGCGTCGCCATACCGATCAGATCAGGATGCAAGAACGTGCCCCATAACGACGCATTGCCTTTCCTGCGCGAAGCGCTACTGTTCCTCGCGCTGGCCGGCATATTGATGCCGCTGCTGCAACGCCTGAAAATCAACCAGGTCCTTGGATTCCTTGCCGTAGGCGCGCTGGTCGGCCCTTACGGCCTGGGACTGTGGGCGGGGCAGCATGCGTGGCTGTCGTATTTCGTGTTCCAGCGCCCGGAAGGCATCGCGCCGCTGGCCGAACTCGGGGTGCTGTTCCTGATGTTCATGATCGGACTCGAACTGTCGGCCTCGCGCCTGTGGGCCATGCGGCGCTGGGTATTCGGCGCCGGCGGCGCGCAGGTGCTGCTGTCGGCGCTGGTCATCGGCTTTCTGGCCTGGCTTTTCGGCAACCGGATGGAAGCGGCGCTGGTGCTGGGACTGGTGCTGTCCCTGTCGTCCACCGCGGTGGTGATGCAGCTGCTCACGGAACGCCAGGCGCTGGGTTATCCGCTGGGCCAGGCCGCGTTCGCGATCCTGATGCTGCAGGACCTGGCGGTGGTGCCCATTTTCATCCTGCTGGGCGTGCTGACCGCGGGCGGCGACACCGCCGCCTGGCTGCCCATGGTGCTGCTGGCGGTGGCCAAGTCGCTCGGCGCGGTGGTGCTGATCTACCTGCTCGGCCGGCGCGCGATCGGGCCTCTGCTCCACATGTTCCTGCGCCAGCGCCAGCCGGAAATCTTCATGGCGCTGACGCTGTTGATCACCCTGGGCATTGCCGCACTGACCGCTGCCGCCGGGCTGTCGCTGGCGCTAGGCGCCTTCCTGGCCGGCCTGCTGCTGGCCGAGACCGAATTCCGGCATGAGGTGGAAGTGGTCATCGCGCCATTTCGCAGCCTGCTGATGGGCCTGTTCTTCATGTCGGTCGGCATGCAGGTCGATTTGCGGGAAGCGGCCAGCACGCCGCTGTGGCTGGCGCTTTCGGTGCCGGGCCTGTTCCTGATCAAGGCGCTGGTGACGGGCGCCGTGCTGCGGCTGGGCGGCTTTTCCACCGGGCGGGCAGTGGAAGGGGGACTGCTGCTGGGGCAGGGCGGCGAGTTCGCCTTCATCGTGGTGGGGCAGGCAGTGGCCAGCCGGCTGCTGGCGCCGGAAGTGGGCCAGTTCATGACGCTGGTGGTGGCCTGCAGCATGTTCGCCACCCCGGCCATGGCGCGCCTTGGCCGCGCCTTCGGCGACTGGTGGCAGCAACGGCATCCGCTGCCTGCGGCCGCAGGCCAGGCGGCCGCGCCGCAGAAGGGGCATGTGGTGATCGTCGGATTCGGCCGCATCGGCCGCATGCTGGCCCAGATTCTGGACCGGCAGGGCATTGCCTATGCCGCCATCGACAACAATCCGCAATTGGTGGCGCAACTGCAGGAGCATGCGGGCCGCCTGCATTATGGCGACGCCGCGCGCGGCGAACTGCTGCGCCGGGTGCATGCCCAGCATGCGGCGGCGATCGTGCTGACCATGGACCATCCGGCGTCGGTGCTGCACGCGGCTCGGGCGATCCGGCGCGATTACCCGCAGGTGCGGCTGTTTGCCCGCGCCCGCGACGAGCAGCATGCGCAGGCCCTGCTGCGCGCCGGCGCGACGCTGGTGGTGCCTGAAACCCTGGAATCAGGCCTGCAGTTGTCGGAGTTCGTGCTGCACAGCCTGGGCTTCCCGGCGTCGGCCGCCGCGCAGGTGATTCAGCTGGAACGGGAAAAACGCATCGGCGCCACGCGCAGCGAGGTCGGCTGACCCGCTGCGCGCTTGCGGCCGCCGGCGCTTACTGGCGGCAATGGTCGTAGACCTTCGCGTAAGCTTGCTGGGAAGAACTGAGGGAGCGGTCGTCATAGATCGACACGATCGCCTCCTGCGCGTCTTCCAGTGTTTCCGGTTTGCTTTGGAGAATGGTCTTGACCTCGTTCAACACCCGGTCCATCGGATAGCCGTCGGCACGGGTACGGAATGCGCTGGCGCCGATCTGCGCCAGCTTGCCGCAATACTGCTGGTTGGCCTGGCCCTGCGCCTGGGCTTCCCCTGAAAAAGCCGTTGCCGAAACGGATACGGTGCATAGGGCAGAAAGAAGGAGTTTTCTGATCATCTGCAATGCCTTTAAAAAGAACATGCTTGTCAGGACATCGATTTCGTCAAAAGATTCCTTGTTAAGGCAAATCAAACCAAAAGTTGCATTGACGGCCATGTTATGCAGACATGACCATATCCGGCTGGGAAAATCCGCGATAAAAGAAGGCGATGCAATGAAGAAGGCTACCCATGATCGGGGTCAGAAGGAAATGATGTCAGTTTATCCGGCCGGTCATGGCTGATTCCATCGTTGCATCACAGCGCCAGTTGCGCGTGCTGGTCATCGACGACCAGGAAGTCGCCGCCAGCCTGGCATGCGAGATGCTGAGCGCCGAGCCGGACATCGAGGTGGATTGCATGTACGACGCAAGGGAGGCGCTGGCACGCGCCACGCTGTTCCAGCCCGGCGTGATCCTGATCGACCTGTGCATGCCGACCATGGATGGCTTTTCGGTCATCATGCAATTGCGCGCAGCGCCGATGACGGCGAAGATTCCCATCATTCTGGTGTCGTCCGAGGACGCGCCGCAGCAGAAGGTGCGCGGCTTTGCCGCCGGCGCCAATGATTACCTGGTCAAGTGGCCGGCGCGGGCCGAGCTGGTGGCCAGGGTGCGCTACCACGCCGAAGCGCACCGCGCCCGTACCGAGCGCGATGAAGCCTATGCCTCGCTGCAGACCAGTCAGGAGCAGTTGCTGCAGCGTACCCGCGAACTCGAACTGAGCCAGGCGGCGCTGCACCAGGCCCAGAAGCTGGAAGCCATCGGCCAGCTCACCGGCGGGGTGGCGCACGACTTCAACAATGTGCTGCAGATCATCGGCGGCAACCTGCAGCTGCTGAGCCAGTCGTGCCAGTCGCATGAAACCGACGGCAACCGCATCAGGGTGGCGATGGCCGCAGTGGAGCGGGGCGCCAACCTGGCTTCCCAGTTGCTGGCCTTTGCCCGCCAGCAGCCCCTGCAGCCCGTGGTGGTGCGGCTGGACGGCATCCTGCGCAACATGCACCAGATGGTGCATCACACCCTGGGCGACGATATCGAAGTGCGCACCGAGATCGCCGACGGCCTGTGGAACAGCCTGGTCGATACCAGCCAGCTCGAGAGCGTGATCCTGAACCTCGTGCTCAATGCGCGCGACGCCATGCGCGGCCTCGGCCGCCTGACGCTGTCGGCCGCGAATGTCGAGCTCGACGACCGCTACGCGGCCATGCATCCGGAAGCGCGGCCCGGGCAGTACATCCGGATTGCCGTGTCCGACACCGGCTGCGGCATGTCGCCGGAACTGATCAGCCGGGTCTTCGAACCCTTCTTCACCACCAAGCTGCCCGGCGAAGGAACGGGCCTGGGCCTGTCGATGGCCTACGGCTTCGTGCAGCAGAGCGGCGGCCACATCGTGCTCGACAGCGTGCTTGGCGAAGGCACCACGGTCAGCATCTACCTGCCGCGCAGCACGGCTGATGCCGAGCAGCCCCCGGCTGCCTTGCCTATGAGCGCCACCGGCGGCAGCGAACGCATTCTGGCGGTGGAAGACGATCCGGCGCTGCGCGCAACCGTCGTTGAAATGCTGGAAGGACTGGGCTACCAGGTAGTGCAGGCGCAGGATGCCGCTTCCGCACTGGCCATTCTCGAATCCGGACAGCGCTTTGACCTGCTGTTCTCGGATGTGATGATGCCCGGACCCCTGCGCAGCACCGAGCTGGCCAACCGCGCGCGCGCCTTGTCCCCGGCCATGGAGGTGCTCTATACCTCGGGCTATGCGGAAAATGCGATCGTCCACGGCGGCCGTCTCGACCCCGGCGTCAACCTGCTGTCCAAGCCCTATCGTCGCGAGCAGCTCGCCGCCAAGGTCAGGCACGTGCTGGACCGGCGCGCCGGGTCGCCATCGGACGCCGGCAATGACAATGGCACTGGCGCCGGAGCGGAAGCGCCGCCGGCCGGCATCGCGCCGCGGGTGCTGCTGGTGGAAGACAATGCCGATCTGCTCGACCTGACGCTGATGATGCTGGAGGAACTCGGCCATGACGCCGTTGGCGTGCCGACCGCGGAGGAAGCGCTGGCACTGCTGGAAGCCGGGCCGTATGCGATGCTGGTGACCGATGTCACGCTGCCCAAGATGTCCGGCATCGAGCTCGTTCATCGGGTGCGCCAGCGCTATCCGGAGATGCCGCTCGCGGTCGCGTCCGGCTATGGCCGCTCATCCGAACTCGATGGCACCAACGTGCATTACCTGAAGAAACCGTATCAGCTGATGGACCTGAAGTCCGTGGTCGAGGAAGGCCTGCTGCAGAAGACGGCAGCCCGCGCCACGGCCTGAACGGGCGTTACACCCGGCGCAGCACCTTGGTATGGCCTGGCGGCGGCTCGTTGAGCACCGCCCAGAAAATGCCGAGGTCGGCGATGGCCTTGACGAATTCGCGGAATTCCACCGGCTTGACGACATAGGCGTTGACGCCCAGCTCGTAGCTGCGCACCAGGTCCTGTTCCTCCTTGGACGAGGTCAGCATCACCACCGGCAGGCTGCGCAGCTCCGCCGAGTCGCGTATTTCCTTGAGCACTTCCAGCCCGTCCACCTTCGGCAGCTTCAGGTCCAGCAGCACCACCGCCGGCTTGCCCGGCGGCAGGTCGGCGTACTTGCCGCGCCGGTGCAGATAATCCAGCGCCTCGGCGCCGTCTTCCACGACGATGACGTCATTGGCAAGCTGGCTGCGTTCCAACGCAATCAGCGTCAGTTCGAGGTCCTTGGGATTGTCTTCAACCAGCAGGATGGGTTTGAGCATGGCGGTCATTCTTATACAGGTAATCGCTTCGGTATCGAAAATGAAAAAACGGCGCCCTCGTTGGGTACGCCTTCTGCCCAGGCCCGCCCGCCATGGCGCTCGACGATGCGGCGCACATTGGCCAGGCCGATGCCGGTGCCTTCGAATTCCTCCATGCGATGCAGCCGCTGGAATACAGCGAACAGCTTGTGGGCGTAGTCCATGCTGAAGCCGACGCCATTATCGGCGACATGGAAAATGAACTCGTCCGGGGTTTGCTCTGCCTGGATGGAAATGACGGCGACGGGCCGGTTGCGGCTGTATTTTACGGCATTGGCCACCAGGTTATAGACAGCCAGCTCGATGAAGGTGGCGTCGCAGCGGATCACCGGCAGCGTCCCGACCTTCCATTCGATGCTGCGCCCCTGCGTATCCTGCCGCACCCGCTTGATTGCCGCCTGCACCACCTGGTTCATGTCGGTGGCGGCGGCATGCAGCGCCGAACGGCCCATCTGCGAGAAGCTCAGCAGGTCGTCGACCAGCTTGCCGGCGAAGCGGGCCGAATCGGCGATGTTTCTCAGATAGCGGTTGGCGCGCTCGTTGAGATTGGCGCCCTCGAACTCGATCAGCAGGTCGGTGAAGCCAACGATGTGGCGCAGCGGCGCGCGCAGGTCATGCGACACCGAATACGAAAACGACTCCAGCTCCTTGTTGGCGCGGCCCAGCTCGTCGGCCAGTCCCGCCATTTCCTCGGCCCGCGCCAGTACGATGCCCAGGATCGCGCTGCGGAATTCCAGCGCCACTTCCAGTTCATTCTTTTGCCACGGCTCGGAGGTGTTGCGCACGGTCTCGCGCCAGGTGTCGAAGCTCTGGCGCGGCGTCAGCGGACGCGCCTCCTCCTGCTGTGCCGCCTTGTGCGCCGGATTGCCGGCCCATTCCACCGTCTGCACCACCTCGGGCCGGAACCAGATCACATAGTGACGGTAGTTGCGCGAGATCGACATGGCCAGGATGCCGCTGGCGCGGGCAGCGTAATCGGCAGCCCGCGGATATTCTTTCGGCAGCGCGCTGCTGTGATACAGCTCGCCGTTGCCGCTGGCGGCCAGCCATTCCACCAGCTGCGCTATCTGCTCATGGCTGGGGGTGTCGCCGAACAGCACCGTGTTGCCTTCGAATACCAGCGCCGCACCGGATGCGCGCATCAGCATCAGGAGGTCATGCGAGACCGTGCTCATGTTGTGCACGAATTCCTCGCCCTGGCTCAGCGCGGCAAGGATGGAGACCAGCTTGCTGCGCAGTTCCAGCCGGTAGGCGTATTCGTTGCTCTCGATGATGGATTCGATGCGCAGCGCCAGGATCTGGCCCAGCTGCTCGCAGGCGGTGCGCACTTCAAACGGCACGAACTGCGGCGCCTTGTCGTGGCAGGAAATCATGCCCCACAGCCGGCCTTTGATCACCAGCGAGATCGACATGGAGGCAATCGTCCCCATGTTCTTCATGTACTGCACATGCACCGGCGACACCGCGCGCAGCCCGGAAAAGCTGAGGTCGGTCGGCTGGCTGGTGTCGGGGTCCATCTCCGGCACCAGCCGCGCCGGCTGATAGTTGGCGTCGGCGATCAGCCGCACATGATTGGCCAGGTACAGGCGCCGCGCCTGCTGTGGAATGTCGGAAGCCGGAAAGCGCTGGCCGCTGTAGGACGGATAGCCTCGGTCCAGCGTTTCGGCCAGCACGCGGGCATCGTCGTTCTGGTCGAAGTTGTACAGGAACACCCGGCCCATGCCGGTGATTTCCTTGATGGTGCGCACCGCATACTCGCAGATCGCATCGACCGAATCGACATGCGACAGGGTCTTCAGGAAACGTCCCATCAGGGTATAGAGCAGGCGGAAATCGGCGGCGCCGCTGCGCTGCACCGGCTCGAACTCGATCAGGGTGGCATGGTTGCAGCGGTGGGCGATGACGTCGAAGTAGCCGACCTTGCCCACTTCGATGGCGCCGACGTAGATCGGCTGCGCCAGCGCGCTGGCATTGAGCAGGGCGCGCGCCACGAGGCCGGCATGCTCGCTGCCGATCAGGTCGTCGAGCCGGCGATCGAGGATGGCGGAAATGTCGCGTCCGAACAGCGCGGTCGCATTCTCGCTGACCTGGCGCACGCTGAAGTCTTCGGGATTGACATTGATCAGGAAGCCATGCGGCTGTATGCCGCCCGGAATATGGATCGGTTCGCGGTCGCAGGAAGTAACGTCAATGCCGTTTGATGAGGATGGGGAAGTCATGGGAAAAGCGCATCTGCATCAAGGAAGGCGGCGTCGGGCCGGCTCAGGTGAATAAAGGCAATCTTGTAAGTGCCGCCATTCTCGCAAATTTCGGCGATTCTTGCCGCCGGGGCAAGCGCCTGGCTTGTCGCGATCGGGTTAGGGAAGGGAATTGCTTCAAGTCAGGTAGCTTCATGTGCGGTTGTGGGGGGCGGCGATCACGCATGGTGCAAAGCATGCGTTTTGGTAGATGGTGCCTGCCAACGAAGCGAGTCGCCGGATAAAGACCATAGCCGCTTTTATCCAACGGATGACGCAACAGCCTGGGCGTAAGGCCAGATATGGATGCAGTACGGGTCTTGCTGTGCAGCCATCGCTGACGGGGAACAGGGACGACTGAGCAAAAAAACGCGCCTGCCCGCGCCGGCAGCCAGACTTGCCGGCCTGACGTGCCCGAAGCCCGGTCACTTGGCCACATATGCTGCATGTCATGCCAATTCATTCTTTCACCGAACGGAATATCGTCGATTTAGGTACTGCGCGTTAAACCCTTATTCATCGCAAGTCACCCACGTCGTTCGTTTTTGTTCCACCTCGTTCCATTCAAGAGCGCCATGACCCGCCTTCGGCGGCCAGGTATTTCGGGGCATGTCCCTTCCCGCCGCAGTGCACCCCTGTTCAGAGGTTTCATTCCATGTCTACTTCCTTCACTTTTTCCAGCATTGCCGACCAGCGCGTTTTTATTCCCGTCGCCGATATGACAGACAGCACGCCTACTGGCGCCGGCACGCCGGTACTGGCCAGCGTACCGCAGCAAAATCCGTCAGCATTGCAGCAGCTAGCAGGCAATGCAGGCCAGCACAAGCCGCCGCCACTCGCCACCCAACCGGTCCTTATATCCGGACACTCCGGCACACAGACATCGCCCACGCCGCACAATGGCATCCAGGACGTTCCATCGGTGAGCGCCAGCAGTGAAACCAGCATCGGGAACAGTGACGATGTTGCCGCCTCACTTAGTGAAATCGGGGAGACGCTGCAGAGCCAGGGCAAGCTGGAACAGCCGCTGGAACACTATCTGAAGGCGCTCTCCGTCCAGGACGTTCCATCGGTGAGCGCGAGCAGTGAAACCAGCATCGGAAACAGCAACGATGTTGCCGCCTCACTTAGCGAAATCGGAGAGAGGCTGCAGAGCCAGGGCAAGCTGGAGCAGGCGCTGGAACATTATCTGAAGGCGCTCTCCATCAAGGAAAATAACATAGGCACCAACCCCTACTCTGTCGCCGCGTCGTGTTCGCAAGTCGGCGCTCTGCTAAAGGTTCAGGGCAGGGGTGCCGAGGCGCTGGTCTATTTTCTCAGGGTGCTAGCCATCTTCGAAAAAAGCCAGGGCAACGACTATGCACCCACCACCGCCGTGGTGCATGAAGCCGTCGCATCGCTGCTCCATGCGCTAGGTCAGCATGCACAGGCGGTGGAGCACCAGATTAAGGCACTCTCCATTCGAGCAAAGATCCACAGCGACCATGCCGAGGTCGGCAAAGTCTATACACAAATCGGATTCCTGCTCCATGAGCAAGGCAGGCATACCGAGGCGATGACGTACTACGTCAAGGCGCTCGCCATCACCGAGAAACGCCTGGGCATCAACCATATAGCCACCGCCACGTCGTATAACAACATTGGAATGCTGCTCAAGGACCAGGGCAAGCATGCCCACGCGCTGGCTTATTGCCTCAAGGCGCTGGACATCCAGGAAAAAGTTCTCGGCACTAACCACGCAGATACCGCCACATCGTATAACAACATTGGAGGACTGCTCCAGCACCAGGGCAAGTATGCCCTGGCGCTGGAGTACTACTACAAGGCGCTTCTCACCTGCGAAAACAATCTCGGCGCAGACCATCTGGATACCGCTAGAACGTACAACAACATCGGACTGCTGCTGAAGGACCAGGGCAAGCATGACCAGGCTCTCCAAAATTGCATGAAGGCACTCGCCATCTGGGAAAAGTTCCTTGGCACCGGTCATGCCAGAACGGCTGTAGCGTATGACAACATCGGATCGCTGCTACAGGATCAAGGCAGGTACGTCGAGGCAATGAAGTACCACTTAAAGGCGCTGGCCATCAAGGAAAAAGAGTTCGGCACCGACCATCCCGATACCGCCACAACGTACAACAACATCGGTGTGCTGCTACAGCGGCGGGGCAAGCATGCCGAGGCACTGGAGTACCTGCTCAAGGCGCTCGCCATCCTGGAAAAGTTATTCGGTGTCGACCACGCTAACATCGCCACGTCGTATGACAACATCGGATCGCTACTGCATGAACAAGGCAAGCATGCCGAGGCCCTGGATTACCTGCTCAAGGTAGTCACTATCAGGGAAAGGATGCTCGGCTCCACCCATTCCAGCACCCTCACCTCTCGCCGCAACCTGCAATTGCTGCTGGAGGAACAAGGCCTGCATGCCCAGGCCCTGGCCTACTTTCGCAAGGCCCTCGCCGACGCGATCGCTATCGGCAATGACGCGGAGGCAGCGATATATCAGTGCTATATCAATGCCGTGACAGGCACCAACCGGCGGTCCTGAGCGTGGTTCCCGGCCGAGGCCTTCGAATAGGAGGTCGACTGCCTGGCCTTTGTCTGCCGTGACAGAGCTGCGAAACGGTGAGCAAAAAGCCGCTGGACCAACTGACCCGCTCATATATTTGCGAAGGCTTCAATGGGCAGATGAGTAACCTAGGCTAGAACTTGCTGGAGGATGTGGTGCTGTGGCAAGTTTAAGCCAGCCATGTAACGCTGGC
>Ga0308160_10003990_pt1 | contig 16123 bp, 13 predicted proteins | sample PhyFR1_FD_201036 | JGI IMG/M metagenome (GOLD analysis project Ga0308160, IMG submission 201036) | Phyllosphere microbial communities from UC Gill Tract Community Farm, Albany, California, United States - DLSLF.R1 | ecosystem: Host-associated > Plants > Phyllosphere > Unclassified | place: USA...
CGGCCGCACGGCATGAGGCGTTCGCCCTTGCCGTCGACGCAGGCGAACGCCACGAGGCGTCCTCCGCCCGACATGTGGAGGGCGGAGACGAGCGCGCACTCCGCGCACAGCGTCAGGCCGTAGCTGGCGTTCTCGACGTTGCAGCCGGAGATGATCCGGCCGTCGTCGACGAGAGCAGCCGCGCCGACCGGGAACCGGCTGTAGGGCACATAGGCGTGACCCATCGCCTCCCGGGCCGCGGTGTGCAGCGCCTCCCAGTCGACGGGTGGCGTGGTCGTCGTGTCGCTCACGATCAGCCCTTCACGTAGGGCTTGCCGGCGGCTGCCGGTCCGCGGGAGATGCCGACGAGTCCGGCGACCGCGAAGATCGTCACCACGTACGGGAGCATGAGCATGAACGCGCTCGGCACCGGGGAGCCGATGGCACTCAACGCGAACTGCAGGTTCTGCGTGAAGCCGAACAGCAGCGCGGCGAGCGTCGCCTTGAGCGGGTCCCAGCGTCCGAAGATGACCGCCGCGAGCGCGATGTAGCCGGCACCCGCCGTCATCTCCTTGTTGAACGCACCGACCGAGCCGAGGGTGAAGTACGCCCCACCGAGGCCGACGATCGCGCCCGCGAGCGCGACGTTCCAGAACCGGGTCCGGTTCACGTTGATGCCGACGGTGTCGGCCGCCTGCGGGTGCTCACCCACGGCGCGGAGGCGGAGGCCCCAGCGCGTGTAGAACAGGCAGAAGAAGACCACGGCCACGGCGATGTACATCAGGTAGATGATGATCGTCTGGCGGAACAGCACGGGCCCGATGAGCGGGATCTCGCTGAGGATCGGGATGTTGATCCGGGGGAACTTCGGCGGGCTGTTGAAGAGCGCCTCGTTCTTCGTGAGCACCTGCGAGTACAGGAAGCTCGTGAGTCCGACGACGAGGACGTTGAGCACCACACCGACGATGACCTGGTCGACGAGGTACTTGATCGAGAACGCCGCGAGCAGGAAGCTCACGAGCGTGCCGGCGATCATCGCCGCGACGAGCCCGAGGAAGGCGTTCCCCGTCACCGAGGCGACGAAGGCGGACGAGAACGCGCCGGCGAGCAGCTGGCCCTCGATCGCGATGTTCACGACGCCGACCCGCTCGGAGATGACGCCGCCGAGCGCACCGAAGATGAGCGGGACGCTCAGGGCGACCGTGCCGAGCAGGAGCCCGGTGATCGGGATCGCCTTGCCCGCGGCGGCCCACGACAGGAACCCGACCATGAACAGCACACCGAACACGGTGATGAGCCAGAGCGGGACCTTCTTGCCCGTCGTGACGAGGTACGCGCTCAGTGCCGTGATGGCGGCCAGGAGGATCGTGACGACGATGCCGGTGACCGTGGACGGGAGCACGACCGTCGGCAGCTGGATGACGTCGCCGTCGCTGGAGAGCCGGAACGTGCTGTTGCCGTCGCGGTGCCAGATGACGAACAACAGGAACGCGATGACGGTGAAGATCCCGAACGCGATCGGGGCCTTCCAGCTCCGGACGACGACCGTCTCGAGGACGATCGGGGCGTCGGGAGCCGGCTGCGGCGTCTGCTTGTCGAGCGTGAATCCACTCATGCGGACACCTCCTTCTTGGCGGAGCGACGCGTTCGGCGCGTCGAACCGTCGGGCTTCGGCAGGAAGAAGATCGCCCGCACGAGCGGCGGAGCCGCGATGAACAGCACGATGAGTGCCTGGAGGACGAGCACGATGTCGATCGGCACGTTGACGCCCTGGGTGGCCTGCATGGAGTACCCACCGGCCTTGAGCGCACCGAACAGGATGCCGGCGATGAGGATGCCGCCCGGCCGGCTGCGTCCGAGGAGCGCGACGGTGATGGCGTCGAAGCCGATGCCGGCGTCGATGCCGTTGTCGAACCCGGAGGTCACCGTTCCGAGCACCTGCGAGACGCCGGCGAGACCGATCAGTCCACCGGAGAGCAGCATGGCGTACACGTAGGTGTTCTTCACGTCGATACCCGCGACGCGCGCGGCGTTCGGGTTCTCACCGACCGCGCGGAAGCGGAAGCCGATCGAGGACCGGCTGAACAACCACCACACGAACACGACCGCGAGGATCGCGATGAGGAAACCGGCGTGCAGGTTGTAGCGGTCACCGAGGAGCTTGGGCAGGACGGCGTTCTCCGCCATCCCCGCGCTCTTCGGCACGTTCGACCCGGGAGCCTGCAACAGCCCCTGCGTGGAGAGCATGAAGGTGATGAGGTAGAACGCGACGTAGTTGAGCATGATCGTGATGATCACCTCGTGCGCGCCGGTGCGGGCCTTCAGGACGCCGACGATGCCGCCCCAGAACGCGCCACCGATGATGCCGGCGGCGATCGCGACGAGCAGGTGCACCACGGGCGGGAGGTCGAGCGTGAAGCCGACCCATCCGGCGCAGGCGGCGGCGATGAGCATCTGACCTCGTCCACCGATGTTGAACATGCCGACCCGGAACGCCAGGCCGACACCGAGTCCGGCGAGGATCAGCGGGGTCGCGAAGGTCAGCGTCTCCGTCAGCGGGCGGATGCCGTTCAGGAAGTCGGGGCGCTTGAAGTTGTAGATCGACCCCTGGAAGAGCGCGCCGTACGCGCCGGTCGCCGACTGCCAGACCGCCGCGATCGTGTCGCCCGGGCGGGCGAAGAAGTACCCGGCGGCGGTGTGGACCTTCGGATCGGTCAGCGCGATGAGGATCGCACCGACGACCATCGCCAGGACGACGGCGAGGATCGAGATGACGATGCTCGAGTTGAGGATCTCGGCGAGCACCTTGTTCGAGCGCGGCTGGGTCGTGTCGGGCTTCGCCTCACCCGGTGCCACCGGCTGGACCGTTCCGGGCGGGGTGTGGGACGTCTCGCTCATGCTGCTGCTCCTGCCGGGAGTTCGCCGGCCATCATGAGGCCGAGGACCTCTCTGGGGGTCGATGCCGGGACGATCCCGACGATGCCGCCGCGGTACATGACGGCGATGCGGTCGGCGAGCGCGACGACCTCGTCGAGCTCGGTCGACACGACGATGACGGGGATGCCGGCGTCGCGCGTGGCGACGATGCGCTTGTGCACGAACTCGATCGAGCCGACGTCGATCCCGCGGGTCGGCTGTGCGGCGACGAACAGCCGCAGCTCACGGCTGAGCTCACGGGCGAGGACGACCTTCTGCTGGTTGCCGCCCGACAGGGAGCCGGCCGGCGACTCGATGCCCTGCGACCGGACGTCGAACTCCTGCGACTTCTCGCGTGCGAACTCGTCGCGGAATCCGCGCTGGACGTTGCCGCCCTTCACGAAGGGTGCACCCGTCGATCGGTCCAGCATGAGGTTCTCGGCGATGGTGAACTGTTTGACGAGCCCGTCCTCGGATCGGTCCTCCGGCACGAAGCCGACGCCGGCGTCGAGCACCTTGCGCGGGGTGGACCCGACGAGTTCGACACCGTCGAGCTTGATGCTGCCCTTGGTGTGCGGCTGCAGCCCGAGGATCGCCTCGGTGAGCTCGGTCTGCCCGTTCCCCTGGACGCCGGCGATGGCGAGCACCTCGCCCTCGCGCACCTCGAAGCTGACGCCGTTGACGACGAGCTGGCCGAGGTGGTCGACGACGGACAGGTCGTGCACGGTGAAGGTGGTGTCGCCGAGGTTCGGCGCCTCCTTGTGGACCGTGAGTTCGACGGGACGCCCGACCATGAGGGACGCCAGCTCGGCGTTCGTCGCGGTGGGCGAGGCCTCGCCGACGACCTTGCCGAGTCGGATGACGGTGATGCGGTCGGCGACTTCGCGGACCTCACGCAACTTGTGGGTGATGAAGACGATGGACGTGCCCTCGTCCTTCAGCTGCTTCATGATCGCCATGAGCTCGTCCGTCTCCTGTGGGGTGAGCACGGCGGTGGGCTCGTCGAAGACGAGGACGTTGGCGTTGCGGGAGAGCGCCTTGACGATCTCGACGCGCTGCTGCACTCCGACCGGGAGGTCGCCGACGATGGCGTCCGGGTCGAGGCTGAAGCCGAACCGCTCGGAGATGTCGATGACGAGCTTGCGGGCCGCTGCGACGTCGAGGCGGCCACCGCCCTTGGTCTGCTCGTGGCCGAGCATGACGTTCTCGGCGACGGTGAAGACGGGGATGAGCATGAAGTGCTGGTGCACCATGCCGATGCCGGCGCCCATGGCGTCGCCAGGGCCCTGGAAGTGCTGGACGACGTCGTCCAGGAGGATCTCGCCCTCGTCGGCCTGATAGAGGCCGTAGAGGACGTTCATGAGGGTGGATTTGCCGGCACCGTTCTCGCCGAGGAGACAGTGGATCTCCCCCGGTTCGACGGTGAGGTCGATGTGGTCGTTGGCGGTGAGTGCACCGAACCGTTTGGTGATGCCGCGGAGCTCGAGCTTCATGGGTCCCAATCTAGTCACGTGTCGGATGTCGGCACAGGCGGTCGGGATCGCCGTCCGGCCGTGCCGCGAACAAAGCGGGGGGAGGTCGCGGATCGCGACCTCCCCCCGGAGTCCCGGGCGAGGGCCCGGGTGAAGAGGGACTACTTGACGGGCGAGGAGACCGAGGTCGCCTTGATGGAACCGTCGATGATGCCAGCCTTGATCGTGTCGAGCTCGTCGGCCAGGGTCGGGGAGACCTTGGACTCGAAGTCGTGGAACGGCGCGAGGCCGACGCCCTCGTTCTCGAGGGTGCCGATGTACGCAGCTGCGTCGAACTTGCCGCCACCGGCCTCGGTCACGGTGTCGGCGACGCCGGCCTTCATGCCCTTGAGGATGGAGGTCAGGAACAGGCCCTTGTTCTCGGAGTTGGTCTCGTACAGGTCGGCGTCGACACCGATCATGGCGATGTCCTTACCGGTCTCCTGGATCTCGGCGATCGCGCTCAGGAAGATCGGGCCACCGACCGGAAGGAGCACGTCGGCGTTCTGATCGATGAGTGTGCGGGCGAGCTGCTTGGCGGTGTCGTTCGCCTCGAAGCCACCGGTGAAGGAACCGGTCTGAGCGGCGACGTCCCAACCGACGACCTGGACGCTCTTGCCCTTCTGCTCGTTGTAGTACGCGACGCCCTCGGCGAAGCCGTCCATGAAGATCTGGACGGACGGGAAGGGCTGGCCGCCGAAGGTGCCGACGACGCCGGTCTTCGAGTAGTCGGCCGCCGCGTAGCCCGCGAGGAACGCGGCCTGGACGGTGTCGAACAGGATCGGCTTGATGTTCGGGGCGTCGACCTTGCCGTCGAAGTCGTTGTCGGCCGCGTCGTCGATGATCGCGTAGTCGACGTCCGGGTTCGCGAGTGCCGCGTCGACCGTGTCGGCGGAGAGGGCGAAGCCGACGCTGACGATGAGCGAGCAGCCCTGGTCGGCCAGGCTCTGCAGGTTCGGCTTGTAGTCGTCGGCCTTGTCGGACTGGACGGTGATGGGCTCGACGCCGAGCTCCTTCGCCGCCTCGGTCAGACCCTCGTAGCCGAGCTGGTTGAACGACTTGTCGGTGAAGCCACCGGCGTCGGAGACCATGCACGGGAGGAAGTCGGATGCGGCACCGGTCGAGTCGCCGTCGCCGGTGCTGGGAGCCGATGCGCAGCCGGCGAGCAGTGCCATGAGACCGACGCCGGCGATTGCGCCCGCAGCGGCCTTCCGAGTTGAGATTGCCAAGGTAGCCTCCAAGATGCAGCCCCGCGGGTCACGGGGCGTATGGGGTTACGTTACCCAATACGACGACTGCCGAACGGACGATCCCGGCTTCGCGACCGAAGCGTTACAGAACGGTGGCACCGGCGTCATGCGCCGGAAACACGCGGATGCGCAGACGCGCATCGCCGGGCCGTGATGCTGCGCACGTGAGCGCGGAGCGACCCCGCCGGCGGTCGCCTTGCGCTCCGGGTAGCTGCGGTTCCCACCTGGGCACCGAGCGCGGCTCGGTGCCCAGGCAGAACCGACCGGTATCCCGGTCAGCGGCGGTCGAGCATCAGGGTGTCGCCGCTCCAGCGCCGACGGAGCCATCGGTCGTGGCTCGCGATGACGACCGCGCCCGGGTAGTCGCCGAGGGCGTCCTCGAGCTCCGTCGCAAGCGTGAGCGACAGGTGGTTCGTCGGCTCGTCCAGGAGGAACAGGTGCGGAGGCCGCGCGATGATCAGCGCCAGGGCAAGACGGCGCTGCTGCCCGACGGAGAGCTGGCCGATCGGGCGGTCGAGGTCGCGAAGCCCCAGGAGCCCGAGACCCGCGAGCGGGGTGCGCGCTGCACGGGCCTCGCCGAGCGCCCGGTCGTAGACCTCCCGAGGTGATCGCTCCGCATCCGGGAACGCGACGTCCTGCTCGAGGAGCCCCACGCGGAGCCCCTTCCGTCGGAGGAGGGTCCCCACATCGAGGCGCAGCGACCCGGCGAGCACCGCCAGGAGCGTCGACTTCCCCGAGCCGTTCGCCCCGGTGACCAGCACCCGCGACCGGGGCGCCAGCTGCAGGCGTTCGAGGTGCAGCCGGCCGTCCACGCGGGCGTCGGCGAGGTCGAGCAGCTGCTCCCCCTCGTCGAGGACCGTCGATCCGCTCGGGATCCCTGCGAACGAGAGCTGGCGAGGCGGGCGCCGCACCTGCTCGCGCTCGAGGACCTCGAGTCGGAGCTGCGCGTTCCGCACCCGCCGACTGATCTGCTGCTCGACGCGGTCGCCGCGCATGCCGAAGGCCATGCGGTTGTTGTCGCGGATGCCCCGATCGTGGTTGATCCGCGGGGCGACGTCGTGCACCGCGGACGCGAGGCGGCGCAGTTCGGCCTGCTCCTCTTCATGACGCGCCGACCAGCGATCGAGTTCCGCTGCCTTCCAGTCGAGGTACTCGCTGAACGGCCCGCCGAACTCCACGACGGGTGACGCCTCGCCGACGGGGACGGGGCGGGACGGATCGATGTCGACGAGCCCCGTCGCCACCTCGTCGAGGAAGGCGCGGTCATGGCTCGCGAAGAGCACCGGACCCGGCCACTCCGACAGGTGGCCGCGGAGGAACGCGACCGCCTCGTCGTCCAGATGGTTGGTCGGCTCGTCGAGCAGCAGTGCGGTCGGTCTCGCGACGAGGAGCGCGGCGAGGGCGAAGCGGGATCGCTGTCCCCCGCTCACCTCACCGAGTCGTCGCGACCGTTCGATCGCGGCGATGCCGAGGCCGTCGACGACCGCGTCCAACCGGGCGTCCGCCGTCCAGACGTCGGCGCGTTCCGCCGCATCGAGCGCGGCGGCGTACCGCTGCTCGGCGGAACCGTCACCGGCGGAACCCGTCTCACCGAGTGCCGCCGCCGACGTCTCGAGCTCCTGCTCGACTGCGCGGACCTCGCCGAGCGCCTGCTCCAGCAACTCGCCGACCGTCGTGTCCTCCGGGAGCTCGAGTTCCTGCATGAGGATGCCGGTGCGCAGCGGGCGGACGGCCTCGCCGTCGTCCGGCTCGTCGATCCCGGCGAGGATGCGCAGCAGCGTGGACTTCCCCGCGCCGTTCTCGCCGATCAGGCCGAGACGATCCCCGGCCGACACGACGAGGTCCACGTCGCGCAACACGACGCGGTCGCCGTAGGAGCGGGTGACGCCGTCGGCGCGGAGCTGCTGGATGTCGATGGATCGCCCGAAGATCGAAGCGGTGCGGCGGTGGACTGGTGTTGCTTGGGTCATGGGTGCTCGCATGGAGGCCCCTTTCGAGATGGGGCACGCCGCGTACGGTCGTCGTCCGACACGTCAGGAGTGAGCGCTGGGCTCGAACTCCTGGGCGGACCTGGAAGCGTCTGGCGTACCTCGATGGATTCCCGCCGGGCACATCACGTTCGTGATGGTCTGCCGCAGGCGCGGGACGTCGATTCGCTCAGTTCTTCACAGTGACCTCAGGCTATCCGTCGGTCGTCGGCCGCCGCAAGCCCTGCACGTCACCGGTCCCGATTAGGCTGGTCGTCATGCGTGCTCCGTCGGTCCCCTCGCCCGCGCGGCGTCGCCGTGCGCATCGATCGACCGCGGCCTCGCTGCTCGCCGCGCTCGGTATCGGTGCGCTCGTCGCACTCGGCGCACTGCCGACCACGCCGGCGACCGCGGCAGCTGCGAGCTCGCAGCTGAGCCGGACGCAGACGACGCCGACGCCCACCCCGAGTCCCTCGCCGAACACGCCCTCGACGGCGAGCCCGAAGCCGACGAAGCCGGCTCCCAGCAAGCCTGCCCAGCCGGCGCCGCCCACGGTCCGCGGCACGGACTTCGACCCGGGCGAGATCATCAGCGACGCGAACTTCTATGACGCGAACGCCATGAGCGAGGCGGACGTCCAGGCGTTCTTCGCCTCCCAGCCCTGTACCCCGAAAGACGGCGTGCCGTGCCTGGCGGACTTCCGTGCCAGCACCGAGTCCGTCCCGGCGGCCGAGCCCGGGCACTGCGAGGCCTACCGCGGCGCCGTGAACGAGTCGGCGGCGAGGATCGTCGCGAAGGTCGCCCACGCGTGCGGGATCAACCCCAAGGTGCTGCTCGTCCTCATGCAGAAGGAGCAGTCGCTCATCACCGGGCCGAGCGAGTACGGCTACGCGCGCGCCATGGGTTGGGGCTGCCCCGACACCGGCCCGAACTTCAGCGCGAGCTGCGACGCGGACTACTTCGGGTTCCAGAACCAGGTCTACCGTTCCGCATGGCAGTTCCGGCAGTACACGCTGTACCCGCTCAACGTGCCGGGCGAGTCCTATCAGCGGGCGTATCACCTGGGATCGGTCTACATCCAGTACAGCCCCGACGCGGCCTGCGGCGGTACCCAGGTCGACATCCGCAATCAGGCGACGGCGAACCTCTACCTCTACACGCCGTACCAACCGAACGCCGCGGCCCTCGCGAACGTCTCGGGCACTGGCGACGCCTGCAGTGCCTACGGCAACCGCAACTTCTGGCGGCTCTACACGGAGTGGTTCGGCCCCGCGGTCTGATCGCCCGGTTCGCTCTTCCAAGGATGGGCGAACGAACGGGTCATTCGCCGATGAGGAGCGCGACGCGGTCGTCGAGGTAGGCGTCGAGCGGGGTGAGCCCGAGGTCGTGCCCGGCCCAGCGGAGCATGACCGTGTCGTCGACGAGTCGCAGCGGGCCTGAACCTTCCCGGAGTGACGCCTCGTCCAGCGCGAGCTCGACGACCTCGAAGTTCACGACGTCGCCCTCGGCGAACGGGCCGCGGTGGGCCGCCTGCTGCGCGATCCGACGGTGCTCGACCTCCGAGGAGCGGTGGTTGAACCACTTCGGCTCCACGGCCCGAGTGGATTCGGCGGCGGTGAAGAGGCGACCGTCGGCCGAGAGCAGGACGACCCCGAGGCGCCACGCCCGGCCGATCGGCCGCAGCGCGGGTGCCCGCTTCACGAGCGGGAGTCCGCGGGGTGTGTAGACCTCCGCCAGGGCCTCGTCACGCACGCCTGCGGCTTGGAGACGCGCGCCCGCCTGCAGGAGCAGCTCGCGCAGCGCGGTCACCGTCGGTCGCCGATCAGAGGACGTCGTCGCGACCGGACAACTTGAGGGCGTCCACGACGCTCTTCACCCGCTGCGCGTTGGCGCTCGTGGTGACGAGCAGGGCGTCCGGGGTGTCGACGACGACGATGTCCTGCACACCGATGAGGCTGATGACCCGACCGGTCTGGCTGACGACGATGCCGCTGGAGGCGTCCGACAGCACCCGCGCGTTCTCACCGAGGATGGCGAGGTCGGACTTGCGCCCACCGGAGTTGAGCTTGGCGAGCGAGGCGAAGTCGCCCACGTCGTCCCAGTCGAAGTGCGCCGGCACGACGGCCATGCGACCGGCGGCCGCGGCGGGCTCAGCCACGGAGTAGTCGATCGCGATCTTCTCGAGCGCCGGCCAGACGCGGTCGACGACCGGGCCACGGGCCGCCGCGTCGTCCCAGACTTCGGCGAGTTCGAGGAGACCCGCCAGGAGTTCAGGCTTCTGCCGACCGATCTCCTCGAGGAGGACGTCGGCTCGCGAGATGAACATCCCGGCGTTCCAGAGGTGCTCGCCGCTCGAGACGTACCGCTTGGCCGTGGCGAGGTCGGGCTTCTCGACGAAGGAGTCGACCAGCATGACCCCTTCGGCCCCGCGGATGCCGAGGTCGCGGGCGCTCTTGATGTAGCCGAAGCCGATGGCGGGCTCCGTGGGCTGGATGCCGATCGTGACGATGTAGCGCTCCTCGGCGGCCGTGACGGCCTGGGCGACCGCGGCCCGGAACAGGCGGTCGCCGCGGATCACGTGGTCGGCGGCGAACGAGCCGACGATGACGTCGGGTTCGCGACGGACGAGGATCGCTGCGGCGAGCCCGATCGCGGCGGTCGAGTCGCGCGGCTCGCTCTCGAGGACCACGTTGGCGTCGGCGAGGTCGGGCAGCTGCTGTTCGACGGCCGCGCGGTGCGCACGCCCGGTGACGACCATGATGCGCTGGTCGCCGGCGATCGGCGCGAGGCGGTCCCAGGTGGCGCGCAACAGCGTGCTGCCGGAGCCGGTGAGGTCGTGCAGGAACTTGGGTGCGTCGGCTCGCGAGAGCGGCCAGAGACGACTGCCGATGCCGCCGGCCGGGATCACTGCGTAGAAGCGTTCGAGGGGCGTGGTCATCCCCCGAGCGTACCGCCAGGCTCCAGGCTGAGGACGACGGCACGGAAGCGTCATCTGACGGGTTTACGATGAGCGCCAGATCGAGCACGAGAAAGAACGGTACGAGCATGGCTGGACGCAACGTCCTCGGGATCCCGATCCCGTCCTTCGGCAGCAAGCAGGCTCCCCCGGTCCCCGTCGGTCCGCCGGACGCAGCGGACCTGGACGGCCGCAACAGCATCGTCAACGCCTGCATCTACCGCCACGGTTCCCGCAGCTCGACGCTCACCTCACTCGAGGACACCTTCCGCGCGCTCCATGAGACCCCGGACGGCGTCGCATGGATCGGGCTCTACCGGCCCGACGCCGGCGAGCTCGGCGTCCTGGCGGCTGAGTTCGGTCTGCACCCGCTCGCCGTCGAGGACGCCATCACCGCGCACCAGCGGCCGAAGATCGAGCGGTACGACGACGTCCTGTTCGTCGTCCTCCGGGCCGCCAACTACGTCGACGAGACCGAGACCGTCGAGTTCGGCGAGCTGCACGTCTTCGTCGGTCCGAACTTCGTCATCACCCTCCGGCACGCCGAGTCCCCCGACCTGTCGCACGTGCGGGCGCGGATGGAGCAGGAGCACGAACTCCTCGCCTATGGTCCGCAGGCGATCCTGTACGCCATCATCGACGCCGTCGTCGACGGCTACGGTCCGGTGGTCGCCGGGCTCTCGAACGACATCGACGAGATCGAGGAGCAGGTCTTCGTCGGCGAGTCCCAGGTGTCCCGCCGTATCTACCAACTCTCCCGCGAGGTCATCGCCTTCGAGCGGGCGACGCACCCGCTCAGCGACGTGATGCTGTCGCTCGAGCAGGGCAGCGCGAAGTACGGGGTCGCCGACGAACTGCAACGCGGCCTCCGCGACGTCGCCGACCACCTCACGAGCGTCAACCAGCGGATCGACGCCTACCGGGAGCTGTTGCGCGACATCCTGACCGTGAACAGCACCCTCGTCGGGCAACGCCAGAACGAGGAGATGGCGAAGATGACCGAGGCGAGCCTCAAGCAGGGCGACGAGGTGAAGAAGATCTCCTCCTGGGCCGCCATCCTGTTCGGCCCGAGTCTCATCGCGGGGATCTACGGCATGAACTTCACCCACATGCCGGAGTTGTCGTGGTGGTTCGGCTACCCGATGGCGCTCGCGCTCATGGCCACCACGAGCGTCATCCTCTACAAGGTGTTCAAGCGTCGGAACTGGTTGTGAACACCCGGTGTCGCGCGGTCGTCGCGCAGATGTCCGGCCTCTCTCGACGTCGAGACAGTTAGGCCAGCCTTAGCGGCGGGACCGCGCATCCCACGCCTACACTTGGTCCAGCGCGCCGATTCGACGCACGGCAGGCAACAACCCCCGCACGGCAGAACGATCTGCCGCAGATAGCGACTATCAGGGAGGACCTCGTGACCGCGAGTCTCACGCGAACGTCACCGTTGGAATCCACGACATCCAAACGCCCGGCCGGCACCCTGTACCGGGGCCGTGAAGGCATGTGGTCGTGGGTGCTCCACCGGATCACCGGCGTCGCCATCTTCTTCTTCCTCCTCGTGCACGTCCTCGACACCGCGCTGGTGCGGGTCTCCCCCGAGGCGTACAACGCGGTCATCGGCACGTACAAGAACCCCATCATGGGGCTCGGTGAGGTCGCGCTCGTCGCCGCCATCGCCTACCACGCGTACAACGGCATCCGCATCATCCTCATCGACTTCTGGTCGAAGGGCACCAAGTACCAGCGGCCCATGTTCTGGATCGTCATCGGTCTCTGGGTCGTGACGATGCTCGGCTTCACGCCGCGCCACCTGATCAACGTGTTCAGCGAGATGGGCCACTGATGACGACGATCGCCGCTCCCCGCACCCCCGCTCGTCCCGCGCGCCGCAAGGGCGTCAACTGGGAGAAGTGGGGCTGGATCTACATGCGCGTCTCCGGCGTGATCCTGCTGGTCCTCATCTTCGGCCACCTGTTCGTCAACCTCATGGTCGGCGACGGCATCAAGGCCATCGACTTCGCCTTCGTCGGCGGCAAGCTGTCGAACCCCTTCTGGCAGTGGTGGGACGTCGCCATGCTGTGGCTCGCGCTGATCCACGGCGGAAACGGCATGCGCACCATCGTCAACGACTACGCCACGGGTCGCACGATCCGCGGTGTCCTCAAGGTCGCGATCCTCGCCGCCGTCACCATCCTCATCATCCTCGGGACCCTGGTCGTCTTCACCTTCGACCCGTGCCCCGCCGGCGCACCTGCAGACCTGCTCGCGTCGTTCTGCCCCGCCAACTGAGCAACCGAGACCGAGCAACGGAAACCGTGACTACAGAAACCACCGAGTCCACCGTCATCGACGGCATCCACTACCACCAGTTCGACATCGTGATCGTCGGTGCCGGCGGTGCCGGCATGCGCGCCGCGATCGAGGCCGGCCCCGGAGCGAAGACGGCCGTCATCTCCAAGCTCTACCCGACGCGGTCCCACACGGGAGCGGCGCAGGGCGGTATGGCCGCTGCGCTCGCGAACGTCGAGGAGGACAGCTGGGAATGGCACACCTTCGACACCATCAAGGGCGGCGACTACCTCGTCGACCAGGATGCGGCGGAGATCCTCGCGAAGGAGGCCATCGACGCGGTCATCGACCTCGAGAACATGGGTCTGCCGTTCAACCGCACCCCCGAGGGCAAGATCGACCAGCGTCGCTTCGGCGGCCACACCCGCGACCACGGTAAGGCGCCGGTCCGCCGCGCCTGCTACGCGGCCGACCGCACTGGCCACATGATCCTGCAGACGCTGTTCCAGAACTGCGTCCGCCTCGGCATCAACTTCTTCAACGAGTACTACGCACTCGACCTGATCATGACGAACGTCGACGGCGTCGACAAGCCGTCCGGTGTGGTCGCGTACGAGCTCTCCACCGGCGAGATCCACGTCTTCCAGGCGAAGGCGGTCATCTTCGCCACCGGTGGCTTCGGCAAGATCTACAAGACGACCTCGAACGCACACACCCTCACGGGCGACGGCGTCGGGATCATCTGGCGCAAGGGTCTCCCGCTCGAGGACATGGAGTTCTTCCAGTTCCACCCCACCGGCCTCGCCGGTCTCGGCATCCTCCTCACCGAGGGAGCCCGAGGCGAGGGTGCGATCCTCCGGAACGCGAGCGGTGAACGCTTCATGGAGCGGTACGCCCCGACCATCAAGGACCTCGCCCCGCGAGACATCGTCGCGCGCTGCATGGTCCAGGAGGTCGCGGAAGGCCGCGGTGCCGGACCGAACAAGGACTACGTCTACCTCGACTGCACCCACCTCGGTGCCGAGGTCCTCGAGACCAAGCTGCCCGACATCACCGAGTTCGCGCGCACCTACCTCGGCGTCGACCCGGTGACGGAGCCCGTCCCGGTCATGCCGACGGCGCACTACGCCATGGGTGGCATCCCGACGAACGTCAAGGCCGAGGTCCTGAGCGACAACAACACCGTCGTCCCCGGTCTGTACGCGGCCGGCGAGTGCGCGTGCGTGTCCGTCCACGGCTCGAACCGACTCGGCACGAACTCGCTCCTCGACATCAACGTGTTCGGCAAGCGCGCCGGCAACAACGCCGTCGAGTACGTCCAGGGCGTCGACTTCACGCCACTGCCCGAGAACCCCGCCGGCTTCGTCTCCGGCCTCATCGAGCAGATGCGGAACTCCAACGGCACCGAGCGGATCTCCACGATCCGCAAGGAGCTCCAGGAGGAGATGGACCGCAACGCCCAGGTGTTCCGCACCGACGAGTCCCTCGCCGGCGTCACCGCCACCATCCACAACCTGCGCGAGCGGTACCAGAACATCGCCGTCCAGGACAAGGGCAAGCGCTTCAACACCGACCTCCTCGAGGCGATCGAGCTGGGCTTCCTGCTCGACCTCGCCGAGGTCGTCGTCTACTCCGCTCGCAACCGTCAGGAGAGCCGTGGCGGTCACATGCGCGACGACTACCCGAAGCGCGACGACGAGAACTACATGAAGCACACGATGGCGTACCTGTCCGGCGACCCGCACTCGTCCGACGCGGCCGACCACATCCGGCTCGACTGGAAGCCCGTGGTCATCACGCGGTACCAGCCGATGGAGAGGAAGTACTAGCGATGAGCACTGCAACGCTCGAGAACCCGCCGGCAGCAGCACCGGAGGAGATCCAGTCCTTCACGGTCACCCTGATCATCCGTCGGTTCGACCCGGACGTGGACGCCGAGCCGCGCTGGGAGGACTTCGACGTCGAGATGTTCCCGACGGACCGCATCCTGGACGCGCTCCACAAGATCAAGTGGGAACAGGACGGGACCCTCACGTTCCGTCGCTCCTGCGCGCACGGCATCTGCGGCTCCGACGCCATGCGGATCAACGGACGGAACCGCCTCGCCTGCAAGACGCTGATCAAGGACCTCGACATCTCGAAGCCGATCTACGTCGAGGCGATCAAGGGCCTGCCGCTCGAGAAGGACCTCGTCGTCGACATGGACCCCTTCTTCGCGTCGTTCCGCGAGGTGCAGCCGTTCCTCATGCCCGGCAAGCCCGCGGAGAAGAACAAGGAGCGCGTGCAGTCGGTCGCCGAGCGCGCCCGCTTCGACGACACCACGAAGTGCATCCTGTGCGCCGCGTGCACCTCGTCGTGCCCCGTCTTCTGGACCGACGGCCAGTACTTCGGCCCGGCGGCGATCGTGAACGCGCACCGCTTCATCTTCGACTCCCGCGACGACGCCTCGCAGGTCCGCCTGGACATCCTCAACGACCAGGAGGGCGTGTGGCGCTGCCGCACCACCTTCAACTGCACCGAGGCGTGCCCCCGCGGCATCCAGGTCACGCAGGCGATCGCCGAGGTCAAGCAGGCCATGATCTCCGGCAAGGTCTCCTAGCCGCACCCGGTTCATTCGTCCGGCCCAGCGCACTGCGCTGGGCCGGACGTGTTCGTGCGGGACGACCTGTGCGTCGTGCGACGTCAGGCCAGCGCGGCAGCTCTGGCTTCAGCCGGTGACGCGGCGCTCAGGGCGTCCATCGCCATGGCGCGGGCAGCCTCGAGCGTGTAGCGGCGCAGCTCGCTCCGGACGTCGCCGAGCGCGGCCGGGGTGACCGAGAGACTCGTCGCCCCGAGGCCGACGAGCACGACCGCGAGGGCCGGATCCGCTGCAGCCTCCCCGCAGACGCCGATCGAGCGCCCTGAGGCGAGACCGGCGTCGCCGACGAGCTTGACGAGCCGCAGCACGGCCGGGTGCCACGGGTCCTGATACGAGCCGAGCGGCCCGAGGAGACGGTCCGCCGCGAGCGTGTACTGCGTCAGATCGTTGGTCCCGATGCTCACGAAGTCCGCGACCCCGAGGATCTGCGCGGCGAGCAGCGCACTCGACGGCACCTCGATCATCGTCCCGACCGTGCGGAGCCCGAGCCGTTTCGCGAGGGTCACGAACGCCGCGGCCTCGGGGAGGTCGGCGATCATCGGGGCCATCACCCAGAGGTCCGCCTCGTGGGCGTCCTGTGCGAGCGCGAGCGCCGTGAGCTGGTCTCGGAGCACCTCGTCACG
>Ga0308160_10003991_pt1 | contig 16123 bp, 14 predicted proteins | sample PhyFR1_FD_201036 | JGI IMG/M metagenome (GOLD analysis project Ga0308160, IMG submission 201036) | Phyllosphere microbial communities from UC Gill Tract Community Farm, Albany, California, United States - DLSLF.R1 | ecosystem: Host-associated > Plants > Phyllosphere > Unclassified | place: USA...
CCTCGCCCGAGCTGTCGTCGCGGTTCAGGATCACGCCCGGCACCCGCTGCAGCGATTCGGCCACGTTCGATTCCGGGAACTTGCCGATGTCCTCGGCCACGATGGAGTCGCGCACGCCGATGGCCTGCTGCTTCAGGTTCAGCGCTTTTTGAAGGCTGGAGCGGAAGCCGGAGATGACCACGGTGTTCGAGACTGGCGCGCTGCCGGCGGCATCGCCGGTCGCGACCGGATTGCTGGAACCATCCTGCGGTGCGGCCGTGGGGGTGTTGGCGCCAGTGTCGTTGGGGCTGTCGGCGGGGGTGCCGGATTGTGGCGCGGCGGGCTGGGCTTCCTGCGCCAGCGCATTAGGGCCATATGCGGCGGCCAGGGCCAGCGGCAGCACCGTAGCCAGGATCTTCTTTCTCATGTTGTCTCCTCTGCGGGCCTCGATGTGCCTGCTTGTTATGGGGGAATGAAGCATGTGAAGCCGGGCTGGCGACGCCTGTGATGCCGTGCTTTCCAGCATTGTGCTCAGCCGTATGGTTACGTTACCACCTGTTCCGTATTGACTCAACAACATGAGTGTGGCTATCGTGTTGTCGGCTAAGCCCCTGATTTTTATGAAAAATGCGCGTTTTTCTCCGAAAAGGATGTGGTATCGTAACCACAATTCGATAAGGAAACGTCGCCCAACTGCCCGGATCGGGTGGAATCGACGCAAATACTCAACAAGATGATCGTTTTCAGAGACCCATGCGCAAAGCCAGCAAACTGAGCGAAGTGGCCCGGCTCGCCGGCGTATCGCCGATCACCGCCTCGCGCGCCATCCGCGGCACCGGCTACGTGTCGAACGACGCGCGCGAGCGCATCATGGCCGCCGCCGCCCAGCTGAACTACACGCCGGACATGCTGGCGCGCCGCATGCGCGGCGACAAAAGCAAGTTGATTGGCGTCTTCCTGAACAACTACGGTCCGGTCGTGCTGCACGAACTGGTGCGCCACATCGGCGAACAGGCAAGGAAGCTCGATTACGACCTGCTGCTGTTCAACGCCGACCGCTTCGACAGCCCCGAACGCATGACCACCTGCGGCACGCTGGCCAAGCTGTGCGACGGCCTGCTGCTGGTGATGCCGACCGCCGGCGACGGCTTCCTCGACCTGGCCGAACGCCAGCAGCTGTCCTGCGCGCTGGTCTGTTTCGACGCCGGGCAGCTGGCGCTGCCGACGCTGGTGCTGGAAAACCGCGCCGGCGCGCGCACCGCGGTCGAGCACCTGCTCGGCCTCGGCCACCGCCGCATCGGCTTCATCGCCGGTTCCTCGCGCACCGGCCAAAGCCTCGAGCGCGAACGCGGCTACGCCGATGCGCTGGCCGCGGCCGGCATCGCGGTCGATCCGGCGCTGGTGCGCGAAGGCGGCTTCAACCAGCCGGGCGGCTTCGCGGCCGCCGGCCAGCTGCTCGACCTGGCGCAGCCGCCCAGCGCCATCTTCGCCGCCAACGACGAGATGGCCTTCGGCGCCATCGACGCCATCGCCAGCCGGAGACTCCAGGTGCCGGGCGACGTGTCCGTGGTCGGCTTCGACGACATCCCGACCTCGAGCTACGTGTTCCCGCGCCTGACCAGCATGCGTCCGCCCTACGAGGCGCTGGCCGCACGCGCGGTGCGCGAAGTGGTCGACATGATCGAAGGCCGGGTGCCGGCCGCCGCGCGCATCTCCTTCTCCACCGAGCTGGTGGTGCGCGATTCGACCGCACCGCTTGCCGGCGCCGCAGCGGCCGCCATCGGCGGCTGAGGCTTCATGGCGACGCGCTTGCGCTTCCGGGCCGGCACGCTGCACTACAGCGCGTGGGGCCTGCTGGCGGTGGTCGGCTGGCTGCTGGTCGGGGAACTCGGCATTGCCGTGCGCGAGCGCTGGGCCCAGCCGATCGGCCTGGTCGTGCTGCGCGACGTCGGTGCCTCGGACACCAGCATCGCGCTGTTGCTGGCGACCGTCCCCGCGGTCATCAGCCTGCTGCTGGTGCCGGCCATCGGCCTGCGTTCGGACCGCTGCCGCAGCCCGTGGGGGCGGCGCCGCCCCTATTTATTAGTGAGTGCGCCGCTGGGCGCCGCCGCCATGCTGTGCGTGGCCGCCGCGCCGACGCTGGCCGCCTTCAGCCACGATCTGCTGGGTGCCTGGTCGCCGGGGCAGCGTGCGCTCGACCTCGGGTTCTTCTGCCTGTTCTGGACCATCTTCGAAGCGGCCGCCATGACCACCGTTGCCCTGTTCAACGGCCTGGTCAACGACGTCATGCCGCACGGTTTGCTGGGGCGCCTGTATGCGGTACTGCGCATCGTCGGCCTGGGCGTGGCGATCTTTTTTAATATGTCGCTGTTTGCGCTGGCCGATACCCGGCTGTTCGAGCTGCTGCTAACCATTGCGCTGGTGTTCGGGCTGTCGATTCCGCTGATGTGTCTGATGGTGCGCGAGGGTGCTTATTCTGCCCCGCCGCCGGTGCCGGCCCTGGCGACGGGGCCGCGCCTGTCGGCACGCGCCCAGCTGCTGCAATGCTGCACCCAGCGCCGCCACCTCTGGGCCTTCGGCGCCTTCATGCTGGCCGCCGTCACCTTCAGTCCCTTCAACACCTTTTCGCAAAACTATGCGCTCGGCCTGGGCCTGGCCAAGGCGGAACTCGGCGCGCTGACCGCCACCGGCTATGCCGTGTCGATCGCCAGCGCCTTCGGCATCGGCTGGCTGGCCGACCGTTTCGGCGCGGTGCGGGTGGCCACGGCGATGATGGCGCTGTACAGCCTGATCGCGCTGGGCGGCTGCCTGCTGGTGCAGGACGGCACCGCCTTCCGTGCCTTTTATCTGGCGCACGTGATCGTCTCGGGCGCTTACTTCACGGCGGCCGCGGCGATGCCGATGGACGTGTTCCCGCGCGCCGAATTCGTGCGCTACAACGCGAGCAAGGACATCATGGTGGCGCTGGCGAACATCCTGGTCGGCACCTGTCTCGGGCCGCTGCTCGACCTGTCCGGCCACGATTACCGCCTGACGCTGGCCAGCGCCGCGCTGTTTTCGCTGCTGTGCCTGGGGTGCCTGGGGCACCTGCTCGGGAGCGCACCCGCGGCGAAGGCGGAACCGGCGCAGGCCTGCCCTCTGCCTTGAAGCGGACGCCCGCTCAGGCGCAGCCATCCACCAGCAGGATGCCCACGCTGCTCCAGGACACCGCCACCAGCGACAGCGCCGCGAACAGGAAGGCAGCCCATTCCCACAGCCCTGCCCTGCCCGGCCGCGCCAGCACGCCGCGTCCGCGCCACGCCAGCCAGGCCAGCACGGCCAGTGCCACCACGGTGGCGACGCCCATCGCCGTGCGGTCCGGCCCACCCGGACGCATGCCGGCCGGGGTGCACTGGGCCGCCGCCAGGCCGTAGCAGAAAATGAAGTGCAGCAGCCAGACCAGCAGCGGCAGGATGGCGCGCAGCAGGCGCCGGAAAAAATGTTCGCTCGCGTTGCGGTTCACTGTCACTCCATCAGCAGCGGCACCAGCCGCACCGCCGACAGCCAGGCGATGCCCTGCAGCGTCGTGTAGTGCCAGACCAGCGCGATGTTGTCGAGGGTGGCGCGGCTGCGCGCCGTCAGGTGGCCTTGCCAGCCGCGCAGCGCCAGGTAGGGTCCCAGAATCGTCAGGAGCACGATGTGCAGGCCCTGGTAGGACGCCAGCGTGGCCACCGCCGCACCCCAGGCACTCTCGCTCGGCGCCAGGTCGGCGGCGCGCAAGCCGTGCAGGTCGACGCCGAACGAAGCCAGCGCGCAGGCCAGCGCCGCCAGCGCCAGCCAGGGCATGCGCCGCTTGCCCAGCGAGTGCGTGGCCAGCCATATCAGCACCGAGCCGGCCACCAGCAGGGCGGCCGACAGCCAGGCCAGCTCCACCGGCGGCAGCGAACTGCCCGGCGGCGGACAGACCTGCAGACGCATCGACACGTGCAGGTAGGCGAAGGCAAACGACGCGAAGATGCTGGCGTCGACCACCAGCATGATGATGGTGGCCCACCACGAGTGCGAAGCGGTACCGGTCGCGCCGACCGGCAGCACGATGCCGCCGCCAACGTCGACGGACGTCTGCTCCACGCCGCGGTCGGACTGCCACAGCCAGGCGATCGTGCCCAGCACCGCGGTGATGCCGCAGATCGTGGCCAGCAGGTTCAGCTTCATGGTCAGCAGCAGGAAGAAGCCGGCGGTGCCGGCCGCGGCCAGCAGCGGCAGCCAGCTGTCGCCGGGCAGCACCAGCAGGTAGCGCGGCGCGGCGCCGACCGGGCTGGTGGCCATGGTCTCGCGCTTGCCGGTGGCGGTCTGCGGCAGGTAGTGGGCGCCCTCGTCGACCTCGCGCGCCAGCGCCGGCTGGTCCCACAACGGATTCGAAGACGCCACGCGCGGGATGCTGCGGTTGCCGTAATCCTCGGAGGTCAGCCATTCCAGCGTGGATGCGTTCCATGGATTGCCCACTGGTTGCGTGCGGCGCTTCAGGGTGCGCATGGCGTCAAACGCGAACAGCACCACCCCAAGGGCGAACACGAAGGCGCCCACGGTCGACAGCAAATTCAAACCGTTCCAGCCGAGGTCCGGCGCATAGGTGTAGACACGGCGCGGCATGCCCAGCAGGCCGGTGATGTGCATCGGGAAGAAGGCGAGATTGAAGCCGCCGAACATCAGCCAGAACACCCATTTGGCCCAGCGCTCGGACAGGCGATTCCCGTTGATGAGCGGGATCCAGTAGTACATGGCCGCGAACACCGGGAACACCATCCCGCCGATCAGCACGTAGTGGAAGTGGGCGACGATGAAATAGGTATCGTGCACCTGCCAGTCGAAGGGGATCACCGCCACCATCACGCCGGTCAGGCCGCCCAGCACGAAGATGAACATGAAGCCGAGCAGGAACAGCGCCGGTGCGCCGCGCTGGACCTTGCCCTTCCACAGCGTGCAGATCCAGGCGAACACCTGGATCGCTGTCGGCACCGCCACCGCCATGCTGGCCGCCGAGACGAAGCTCATCTCGAGCACGCCCAGGCCGGCGGTGAACATGTGGTGCGCCCACAGGCCGAAGCTGAACACGCCGACGCCGACCAGTGCGGCAATCACGGCGCGCCGCCCGACCAGGGAGGTGCCGGCGATGGTCGGGACCATGGTCGACACCATGCCGGCCGCCGGCAGGAAGATGATATACACCTCGGGGTGGCCGAAGAACCAGAACAGGTGCTGCCACAGCAGCGGGTCCCCGCCGCGCTCGGCGATGAAGAAGGGCCAGTCGAAGGCGCGCTCCAGTTCCAGCAGCGCGGTGCCGGCGATTACCGCCGGGAAGGCGAATACGATCATCACCGCCACCACCAGCATGGCCCAGGCATACACCGGCATGCGGCCCAGCGTCATGCCCGGTGCGCGGGTAAACAGGATGCCGATGATCAGTTCGATCGCACCGGCAATCGCCGAGATCTCGATGAAGCCGATTCCCAGCAGCCAGAAGTCGGCGTTCAGGCCGGGCGAATACTTGGTACCGGTGAGCGGCGGGTACATGAACCAGCCACCGTCCGGCGCCAGGCCGGCGAACAGGGTGCAGAAGAAGGCAAGTCCGCCGATCGCATAGGCCCAGTAGGCATAGGCGGACAGGCGCGGGAAAGGCAGATCGCGCGCACCCAGCATGTTCGGCAGCAGGTAGACCGCGATCGCTTCCACCACCGGGATCGCGAACAGGAACATCATCACCGTGCCGTGCATGGTGAACACCTGGTTGTAGGTGCCGGCGCTGAGGAAGGAATTTTCGGGTACCGCCAGCTGGGTGCGGATCAGCAGGCCAAGGATCCCGGCCAGCACGAAGAACAGCAGCGCGGTGCCGATGTACAGCAGGCCGATGTTGGAGTTGTTCACGCTTGATAAGAAACGCCAGCCGCGCCGGGTGCGCCAGACGGCTTCCAGGCGTTCGAGCTCGCCCGCGGGACGCGGGACAGGATTGGGCAAGGGCGTGTTCATTTCAAGGCCTCGAGATAAGCCGCCAGGGCGCGCAGCGATTCGCCGTCGAGGCCGGGCGCCGCCGGCATCAGCACACCGGGCTTGGCCTGCTGCGGATCGGCGACCCAGCCGGCCAGCGTACCCCGGTGAGTGCGCAATGTCCCGGCGCCGATGTGGGCGCGGCTGCCGACGTGGGTCAGGTCGGGGCCCAGGTTGTTCAGTTCGGCGACGCCGCGGATCGTGTGGCAGGCCTGGCAGCGCTGGTCGAGGAAGGCGGCGCGGCCGCGCTGCAAAATGGCGTCCGCGGGCTGCACGGCGGGCCGCGCCTGCGCCGCCAGCCAGGCATCGAATTCCGCCTGCGGATGCGCCACCACGTGCAGCGCCATGCGCGCATGCTGGATGCCGCAATATTCGGCGCACTGGCCGCGGTAGATGCCGGGCTTGTCGGCGCGCAGGGTCAGGCCGGTGACGCGGCCGGGAATCATGTCGCGCTTGCCGGCCAGCGCCGGGATCCACAGGCTGTGGATGACGTCGGCCGCGTTCAGGCCGAGGTAGATGTCCTGACCGACCGGGATGTGGATCTCGTTGGCGGCAACGACGTCGCGGCCGCTGGCCGGGTCGCGGTAGCGCACTTCCCACCACCACATCTTGCCGGTGACGGAGATCGCCAGCGCGCCATTCGATGTTTGCGGGCGCAGCTGCGCGCTGCGCCAGGTGCTCCAGCCCAGCAGGAGGCTCAGGACGATCACCGGGAAGGCGACGCCGGCGCCGGCGATCCACACAGCGGGACGCAGCGGGCGCGCGTGGTGGCGCAGGCTCATGGCCAGCAGCAGCATCACGGCCGCGAAGATCAGCGTGCCGGCAATGGTCATGCCCCAGGCCAGCTCGCCGATCACGGCGGCATCGCCGCCGCCATGGTGCAAGACCGATTGCAGCGGTGCGTCCGGCGCGCTTCCTTCCGTCCCCCTCACCGCAAGGTGTACAGGTAAGCGGCCATGTGGCGCGCCTCCTGCTCCGTCAGGCCCATCGAGGGCATGCGCGTGCCGGGTTTCAGCGCGGGCGGATTACGCAGCCACGCCACCATGTTGTCGGGCTGGTTGGGGATGCCGCCGGCGATGTAGCTGAGGCGCCCGACCTTTTCCAGCGAGGGCCCGGCTTCGCCGTTGGGCCCCGGCACCTTGGGAATGACGTGGCAGGTGGTGCACTGGTACTGGGTCATCAGCCGTTTGCCGGTGTCGGCATCGCCGCCGCGCACATGGCGGGTATCGGTCTGCCCGCCGCAGCCGCTCACGCTGCCGGCCAGGACCAGTGCACCGAGCGCGCTCAGCGCAAGCGCGGCATGGGAACGGAAAGCGGTGCGGGTAAAAAGGCTGGGCACGGTTGAATTCACAATGTTGCAATGACTTCTATAATACAGGAGCGATATTTTTCTTTTAACACGATAGGTTTTGCTCAACCGTTCCAGCGAATCATGCCCCAGGCCCAGACCCGTTTGATCGTCAAGACCGCCGTGCTGACATTGCTCATTGCCGGAGGCCTGAGCGCGGCCGCCGGCCTGGTCGTATGGCGCGCCGGCTGGTACAACATCGGCGCCACCTCGCCCCATCTCGGCATCGTCTACAAGGGCCTGGAGCAGGCGATGCGCTACTCGGTCCAGCACCAGGCGCGCAAGGTGCCGGTGCCGGCGCTGGGCCAGGCCGAGGTCGTGCGCGGCGGCGCCGTTTATCGGGATAATTGTGCGCAGTGCCACGGCGGCCCCGGCGTTGCCCCGGACATCCACGGCCTGAGCATGCAGCCGGCGCCCGGCCCGCTGGTCGACGCCCCGATGCGCTGGCAGTCGCGCGAGCTGTACTGGATCACGCGCCATGGGGTCAAGATGAGCGGCATGCCGGCCTGGGAATTCCACCTGAGCGACGCGGACACCTGGGCGGTGGTCGCCTTCATCAACCGGATGCCGGCGATGACCGTGCGCGATTACAAGACACTGACCGCGATGCCGCCCGCGCAGGATCAAGCCCAGGCACACGACCAGGCCCAAGCACAAGGAGAAGCACGATGAAGGCGCCGCGCATCCTCGCAGCAACCATGCTGGCCGCATCGGCATGCCTGCTGGCCGGCTGCGGCGGCACCAAGCCGCCGCCCGGCGTCGTCGGCGATCCGCAACTCGGCAAGCTGGCACTGACCCAGTATGCCTGCCAGTCCTGCCACAAGATCCCGGGCGTGGTCGGTTCCGACACCTTTGTCGGCCGCCCGCTCGAAGGCCTGGCCAAGCGGCCCTTCATCGCGGGCAACCTGCTCAACAACCAGCCCAACCTGATGCACTGGATCCGCGACCCGCAGGCAATTGATCCGACCACGGCGATGCCGAACGTGGGCGTAAGCGAAAAGGATGCGCGCAACATCAGCGCGTATCTGCTGACGCTGGATTAACACGGCACTGCCAGCCGCGCGGGCAGCGCCGACACCCGCGCACGCCATACGCTGGCGGCACGGGTGCAGAACGCGGCAAAGCAGCAGCCGGTATCCCGGTTGATGTCCGGGATGCTGCCCCGCTCTACAGCTTATTTACCCGAGGTGGTACCCGACTTGGTCGATGCCATCTGCTGGGCGGCCTTCAGGTGCTGCTCGACCACCGGCATGTGCTGGTCGGCCAGGGCTTTCACTTCCGGATCCTTGATCTTCTTGGCGTCGCTCATCAGCTTGTTATGAGTGTCGGTGTGGTCCTTCACGCCCGCGCCGGCCATGTAGGCCTTGTCGAACTCGGCGCCGCTCAGTTTTTCCAGCTTGGCCGACATGGCCTTGTGCTTGGAATCCAGCTCGGTCGGCAGGGTCACGCCGCGGGCCTGGGCCAGGGCCTGCACCTTGGCCAGGGCCGCACCGTGGTCGTCGATCATCTGCTGGCCGAAGGCTTTCACCTCGGCGCTCTGGGCCTTGCTCACGGCCAGCTTGCCGGTTGCGACTTCGGCCATGTCGGCCATCGCCATGTCCTTCACGGCTTTCTGGTCGGCCGAGCTCAGCTTGGCACCCGCAGCGGCGCCGCCAGCGGCGGTCTGGCCGGCGGCGGCCGTGGAACCGCTCTGCATGGCGCCGTTGTTGACGCTGCCTGCGCTGTGGTTCATGCCGGCTGCGGTATTGCGCGACTCCATGCCGGTGCTGTTGGTGTTGTCCATCGCGCCATCCTTGCTGACCTTGCCGGCCTGGTTCGGGTTGGTGCTCGAGGTAGCGGTCTGGGCTTGGACGCCAAAGGCGCTGAACATGGCGGCGACTGCCGACACAGCCAGCAGCCCTTTCAAGGTTTTATTCTTTTGCATTTTGCTCTCCTGATTCGGTGGATATGAAAGTAGCGTGAGGCGGCAAGCCGCGCGCAAGCACGTGTTCAAATGACAACGGCCATGGCAGAGTGTAGTGCTGTGTCTTCCCGCACAGCGCACGTTAGCCGGTAGGCAACTTTTGATATGCAATAAATGCGTCAGGCGTAAAAAAGCGGCCTCGAGGGCCGCTTCGGGATGCCGCAATACCGGGCTCAGCGGAAGCTGAGCGCGCCGGTCAGGTCGCCCGGTCCGCGGGCGCCGCGCGCGGCGAAGGCGGTGTCGCGCGCCGCCAGGCTGTCCAGCAGCGGCAGGCCGTGCAGGCGCGTGATGAAACGCATGATCGAGGTCGTGTCGTAGAAATTGTGGTCGACCGCGCCCTTCCTGGCAAACGGCGAGACGATGATCGCCGGGATGCGCGAGCCCGGGCCCCAGCGGTCGCCCTTGGGTGGCGCCACGTGGTCCCACCAGCCGCCGTTCTCGTCGAAAGTGATCACCACCACCATGTCCTTCCATTGCGGCGACTTTTTGAGGTGCTCGATCACGTTGGCGACGTGGGCATCGCCCGACTCGATGTCGGAATAGCCGGCGTGCAGGTTGAGGTTGCCCTGCGGCTTGTAGAAGGTCACCGCCGGCAGCTTGCCGGCGATCGCGTCGGCGATGAATTTGTTCGAGATCGGGCTGTCGCCCAGGCCGCCGTCGCGCAGGTGTTCGGCGCGCGCGGGGGTGCCCGGCGCGAACTGCTTGAAGTAGTTGAACGGCTGGTGGTGGAACTGGAAGTTGGGACGCGCGCCTTCGCCGCGGCCGTCCAGCGCCGCCTGGAAACCGCCACCATACCAGGCCCAGCTGACACCCTGGCGCGACAGCACGTCGCCGATGGTGTCGTAGGATTGCGGCGGCAGCACCGACGGATCCTGCGGATCGGCGCTGGCGGCATCGCCACCCGGCGCCGGATGCACCCAGCTCGGCTGGTACGGCGGCGCCATGGTGTTGACCGCGTAGCCATCCGGCGTGATGGCGCCGTTGTTGACGAATTTCGGCTTGCCTTCCAGCGCGGATTTCGGCGAATCCGGCGCCAGCGCCAGGCGCATGCCCTGCGGGCCGTCTTCCAGCACCGCGATCTTGCGCTTGGCCGGGGTGTCCTTGGCATTGAAGTACTCCGGCACGCGGCCGCTGATCAGGAACTGGTGGTTCAGGTAAGAGCCGCCGAACGCCGCCATGAAGAAGTTGTCGCACAGTGTGTATTCGCTGGCGATCTGCCACAGGCCCAGGTTCTTGCGGGTTTCGCCGTAATGGCCCATCACCAGCGCGCCGCTGTCGCCGTAGGCCACGAAGCCGTCGTTCTTGCCGCCGTTGATCTGCATCTGGTTGTGATAGAACGCATGCACCAGGTCGCGCGTGACCAGGCCCTCCGGCAGCGGCTTGCCGGCACCATCCGTCAGCTTGAACGGCGCGTTCGGCAGGTGCTGGATGTCGTCTTCCTTGATCAGGTAATCCTTGCCGCCGATATTCTGGCGTGCCGGCACCATGCCGCCCCAGATCTTCGGCAGTTCGCTCAAGACCGAACCGTCGCGGTCCTTCTGCACCGTGGCCGACGCCGGCACTTCGGACAGCGGCTGGGCCAGGCCCGGGAAGTCGGCGAACAGGTTGTTGAAGCTGCGGTTTTCCAGGTAGATCACGACCACGTTCTTGACGTGCGCCTTGAGCTTGGCGTCCAGCGAGCTCGCCGCCGGCTTGCGCGCGCCGGACTTGTCAGGCTTCGCAGCGGCCTGCGTGGCCGGCAGCTGGGTGCCGAGGCCGACCGCGGCGGCAGCCTGGAAGATGCGGCGGCGCGCCGGGCTGGCCGGCTGGTCGGCCTGGTTGGTCGGATTGGCCTGGTCTTGATCGTGATCCTGCACGGATGGCTCCTGGAGACGGCGGCTCGTCGCCGCAAAGAAAGGATTATCGGCGCTTTTTGCTGTAAGGAACAAGTACAAGCCGAGGGCGACCAAGCGGCGTTGCCAATCCGGCATGTCCCTGGCATCGGGGCTTTACTTCTCTTTACCCCCTCCTTACATCGATTAACAGGACGGCGGGTCAGAATGGCAGTAAGGAAAAGGAGTTGAAATGACACGCACCCTGCATCGCAAGCCCGCCGCCTCAGTTGCCACACTAGTTGCCACCCTGTCAGCCACCCTGGCCTGCACGCTGCCGGCACGGGCCGCCGAACCGATCCCGGCACCGCCCCCCGCAGCCGCCACGACCGTGACCAGCGCCCTGCCGCTGCCCCAGGCCGAAGTGGAAAAGCTGCTCGCCGCCTACGCCCTGATCAAGCGCAACTACGTCGGCCAGGCGGACGACAGGAAGCTGTTCGACGGCGCCATCGCCGGCATGCTGTCCTCGCTCGACGCCCATTCCCAATACATGAGCGGCGACGACATGCGCGACCTCGACCGCGAGAATTCGGGCGAATACGTTGGCATCGGCATCGAGGTCGAACTCGACCGCGACCGCATGCGCGTCGTCTCGGCCAAGGCCGGCAGCCCCGCCGCCCGTGCCGGCATCCGCGCCGGCGACGTCATCGCCTCGATCGACGGCACGCCCCTTGCCGGCCTGTCCAGCAGCGAGGTGGGGCGGAGCATGCGCGGTGCGCCGGGCAGCGTGGTGACGGTGAGCCTGATGCGTGGCACGACGACGGACGGCAGGCCGCGCACGCTGCGCATCACGCGCGCAGCGCTGCACGACGCCACCGTGGCCACGCGCATGGCGGCGCCTGGCCTGGCCTGGATCCGCATCTCCGAATTCGGCGGCGCCACCGGGGCCGACCTGGCGGCAGCGCTCAAGAAGCTGGATAACAATGGGACAGCCCAGGCTGCGCCGCGCGGCCTGATCCTCGACCTGCGCAACGACCCGGGTGGCCTGGTGCCGGCCGCCGTCAGCGTGGCGGGTGCCTTCCTGGCGCCCGGCAGCGTGGTCTTCAGCGCGCGCGGCAATGCGCCCGGCGCCAACGCCACCGTGACCGTCGAGCCGCGCTACTACCAGGAAGCGGGCCAGGCCGACGTGCTGGCCGGCCTGCCCGCCTGGACCCGCAGCGTGCCGCTGACGGTGCTGGTCAACGGCGCCTCGGCTTCGGCCGCGGAACTGGTCGCCGGTGCGCTGCAGGACAACCGCCGCGCCACCGTGGTCGGCACCCGCACTTTCGGCAAGGGCTCGATCCAGTCGGTGATCCCGCTGGGTACCGACGACGGCATCAAGTTCACGGTGGCGCGCTATTTCACGCCGGGCGGCCACGAAATCCAGGCCCACGGCGTCACGCCCGACGTCGTCGTGCCCCCGGACGCCGCCGCGGACGACGACCGGATGCTGCGCGAAGCCGACCTGGCGAATCACCTGCCGCCGTCGGATGCCGTGCAGGCGGCATCGGCGTCGGCCGCGGACAAACGCGATCAGGACAAGCGCGACCCGGTGGAGAGCACGCGCATGTTCGGCACGCGCGACGACAAGGCCCTGCAGGCGGCGGTAAACCTGCTCGCGCCCGGACAGCAGCACGGGCCGTCGCTGGCCGGCCTGCTGCACAAGTGGACGGCGCAGCTGAAGCCGGGCAGCGACGGTGTGGCCGGGGCGCCCTGAGGTCACATAAAGGTCACAGCGACGTCAAACGGATGTCACATTCGGCCGGCACAATACGTCTCGTCTCTCGGAAGAGGACACGGCGGCACGGCCGCCCTACCGGCGTCGGCGGTAGGAAAAGATACCGGCACCATTTTCCCTGTGTCTTGTGGCAGCATTGACGTCCCAACCAAGGAGACGTCAGTGAACCCCAGCCTCAAGACCCTGCTCGACGAACTGGCCGCCTTCGGCGACGCCCACGACGGCGACGCCGCCAACCGCGCCACCCGCATGCTCAACATCACGCCGGCCACCGGCGCCTTCCTGGCGGTGCTGGTGAAAGCCACGCAAGCCCGCCGCATCCTCGAAATCGGCACCTCGAACGGCTACTCGACCCTGTGGCTGGCCGATGCTGCCGCCGACATCGACGGTTTTGTGACCACGGTGGAGATGTCGCCGGCAAAAATCGCACTGGCGCGCGCCAATTTTGCGCGCGCGGGATTGGCCGGGAGGATCACCCAGCGCGAAGGCGATGCCGGTGCGCTGCTGGCCGGGCTGGAAGCAGAAAGCTTCGACCTGGTGTTCCTCGATTCGCAGCGCAGCGCTTATATGAGCTGGTGGCCGGACTTGCGGCGCGTGCTGCGCGCGGGCGGTTTGCTGGTGGTCGACAATGCCACCTCGCACGCGCACGAGATGGCCGGTTTCACGGCGCAGGCAGAGGCAGATGCCGCCTTCACGACCAGCCTGGTGCCGGTCGGGAAAGGCGAGTTCCTGGCCGTGAAGGCTTGAGCGGCTGCAGCCGCCTCAGGCCCGCTTGAACACCAGGCTGGCGTTCACGCCGCCAAAGCCGAAACCGTTCGACATGGCGTAGTCGGTCGCGATCCTGCGCGCCGTGCCGCTGACGATATCGACGCCGTCCGCCGCCGGATCGGGCTGGTCCAGGTTCAGGGTCGGCGGCGCCAGCTGGTCGCGCAGCGCCAGGATGGTGAAGATGGCTTCCACCCCGCCCGCCGCGCCGAGCAGGTGCCCGGTCGAGGATTTGGTGGCCGATACCGCGGGTCCGCTGCCCTTGCCGAAAATCGCCTGCAGGGCGGCGAGTTCGCTGGCATCGCCCGCCGGCGTGGAAGTCGCATGCGCGTTCACGTGCCCGATGACGGCAGGATCGATGCCCGCCTGGCGGATGGCGAGCTGCATGGCGCGGCGTCCGCCGTTGCCGTCGTCGGGCGGCGACGTCATGTGATAGGCGTCGCCGCTGGTGCCGTAGCCGATCAGTTCCGCCAGCGGCGTCGCACCACGCTGCAAGGCGTGCTCGAGCTCTTCGATGACCAGCATGCCGGCGCCTTCGCCCATCACGAAGCCGTCGCGCTCGAGGTCGAAGGGACGTGACGCTTGCGTGGGCCGCTCGTTGAAGCCCGTCGACATGGCCCGTGCCGCCGCAAAGGCGCCCAGGCTGACGCGGTCGATGCAGGCCTCGGCCCCGCCGCACACGGCAACGTCGGCCTCGCCGCTGCGGATCAGGCGCGCGGCATCGCCGATGGCCTGGGCGCTGGCCGCACACGCGGTCACCGGCGCGCCCAGCGGGCCGCGGAAACCGTGGCGGATCGAGATGTGGCCGGCCGCCATATTCGCCAGGAAGCCCGGCACGGTGAAGGGCGACAGCCGGCGCGGCCCGCGCCCGTCGGTGGTGCGCACCGCATCGACGATGGTACCGAAACCGCCGACGCCGGAGCCGACGATGGTGGCCGTGCGTTCGCGCGCGTCATCGCTGTCCGGCTGCCAGCCGGCCTGCGCCAGGGCTTCGCGCGCCGCCGCCAGGGCGAACAGGCTGAAACGGTCCATCTTCTTCTGGTCCTTGGCTTCCGCGGCGAGCGCGGCATCGAAGCCCCCTGGGTGCTCCGGCGCCAGCGCATGCACCACGCCGCCGACCCGGGCCGGGATGCCGTCCGTGAGCGCCTCGTCCAGGCCGACCAGTCCGGAACGGCCCTGCAGCAGATGCCGCCATGCGGTCTCGACGTCGCAGCCCAGCGGCGACACCATGCCCATGCCGGTCACGACAATGCGTCTCGTATTCAATTTGCTCTCCCTCGGTTGCCAAAGCGCGCCGTGCGGCGCTGTGGCGAGTATAGGAGCGAGACCGGCCAATAGTTGTCACTTTGCGCCAAGCGCTGTGCAATGTACGCCATAATGGACCCATCATGGACACCACTTCGCACGATGCGCCCACGCTGCCGGCCCACTTCGCGGCCGCCATGCTGCATGTCATCCGTACACGGCGCGGCGACGAGGCGGCTGCGCAGGCGCTCGCCGGCGCAGCCATCCCACCCGCCCTGCCCGCGCAGCCGCAAGCCCGCATCACGCGCCAGCAATACGCCGCCCTGTACCGGACGGTGGCGGCGGCACTCGACGACGAAATGCTCGGGCTCTGGTCGCGTCCGATCCGCACCGGCACCTTGAAGTACCTGATGCTCAGCCTGCTGGATGCGCCGACCATCCTGGTGGCCCTGAACCGCTTCGTGCGGTTCTGGAACCTGCTGCTGGACGATTATCGCCTGCATCTGTCGATCCGCGGCGAGTCGGTGCGCCTGGCATTGCTGGAACGGACGCCGGGCACGCCGGTCAATCCGCTCGGCCACGTGCTGATGATGAAACTGGCGCATGGCGTCGCATCGTGGCTGGCCGGCCGCGAGCTCGGCCTGCACGACGTCGCCTTCCGCTTCGCCACGTCCGAACAGCCGGACGACTATGCTTTCCTGTATCCGGGCGCGGTACGCTTCGGCGCCGATGCCACCGGCATGACGCTCGCCTACGCCGACTGCGCCCTCGAGTTCCGGCGCGAGAAGCACCAGCTGTGGGCATTCCTGAAACGCGCGCCGGAGGACTGGACCTTCAGCGCGCTGCAGGGCGGCAGCGTGAGCGCCAGGGCGCGCGCCTACCTGGAGCCGCGGCTTCAGCAAACGGTCACCATCGGGGCCCTGGCGCATGCCTTGCACACCTCGGTGCGCACCCTGAATCGCCGCCTGGCCGAAGAAGGCACGCATTTCCGCCTGCTGAAAGAGGGGTTGCGGCGCGACCTCGCCGTCCACCGCCTGACGCACTCGAATACGCCGCTGGCGGCGCTGGCCTTCGAGCTCGGTTTCGCCGACGCGCCGGGCTTTTCGCGCGCCTTCAGGCAGTGGACCGGCAGCAGCCCGAGCGATTACCGCAAGGGCGCACGGCAAGGCGAGTGAAGCACGGTCAGAACGACACCCGTTCGCGCAAGCGCT
>Ga0308160_10003992_pt1 | contig 16120 bp, 20 predicted proteins | sample PhyFR1_FD_201036 | JGI IMG/M metagenome (GOLD analysis project Ga0308160, IMG submission 201036) | Phyllosphere microbial communities from UC Gill Tract Community Farm, Albany, California, United States - DLSLF.R1 | ecosystem: Host-associated > Plants > Phyllosphere > Unclassified | place: USA...
CGCCCGCCCGCCGGCTCTCCCTTCCCTGCTACATCTCGCGAAAGCATCTCTCGGCCGATAACAACCAGTCCCTCGCTGCCACCTCTCACAATATGGCCGACCTGGTCGAGCCCGTGTGCCTGACGTTTGTCGGCTGTTGCGCGTGCGTCCACCGCCGCCACGACTTGCCGCCCTCGAGGCGTCCCCGCCCGATCCTCGACCGCGACAATTGACCTCTGGCCCTTCCGACCTCCGACTCTAGCAACGTCTTCGCGCTCGAGCACGTCCTCCAGAAGGCACCTGACGTCGGGTCCGTCCCCCTCACTATCTGCTACCTTCGCCCGCGGGCTGACTTCCTGAAGTTTCGCGCCCGCTTGCGCCTGTCTCGCCGACGCGTTGCTCAAACGTGCTGCGCAGCTCGCTCATCACGCTCCTCCAGTTCCTCTTCGTCGCGCTCCAAACGCTGCCGTCGCAGCTAACGTTTGAACGGCCGCCGCGGTCAAAACGTCTGCCCTCGGGCGAGGTCGTCGAACTTGAGGCGGCGTCCAACGGCAGATCGTGGCTCCCAAGGCTGCGGACGCGCCAGGTCCCGCTCCGGCGATGGCTCGTCCAGGTCGTCCTGTTCTTCGTGCGTCGATCCGAGAATCGACGCTTGTTCTCGTGTCCGGGCCGCCTTTCTGACGAGATTGCGACCTCGTTCATTCAGGGCGTCAGCTGGCTAAACAACTACGCTTTCGGCTTCCACGTGCGTCTCGCACCCCGGTCTGCAGGCCGCAGTCGTCCACAGCGCCCACTGACCTCTGTCGGACCCTGCCTGCCAGATTCCCGTCTCGCTCCACATCATCTTCCGCTCGGGTGGTCTGGCCGTCTCGATGGTGACCAACTACTTGCTTCAAGGCCGGCGCTACCGACCCTCGCAGGTCGTCGCCGTCATCCTTGTCACGGCCGGCATCGTCCTCGCGACGCTCTCGGCCCCGCCAAAAGGCGCGCCGAGGACGCCATCGGCTGCCGCAGCCGACGCCCGGACCGAAGCGCTGCAAGGCCGCTTCGACTGGATCTACGCGACCGGGATTGCCATTTTGACGGCGGCGCTTGTCCTGAGCGCGCTCATGGGCATCTGGCAGGAGAAGACGTATCGGCTCTACGGCGACGTCTGGCAGGAGGGCCTCTTCTACTCGGTAAGTCTGGCTCCTTTCCTTTGAAGTTGAGCAGCGTCATTCCTGACCTACCTCTTCCCGTTTACTGGCAGCACTTTCTCTCGCTCCCGCTGTTTGCGCCCCTCTTTCCATCACTCCCATCGACCCTCGCGACGCTCTCGGCGCAGTCCTCTCCTACGCAGCTCTCGCTCCTCCCTCTTCTCCCTCCGTCGCTTGCCCTCTCGCCCGACGGGCCGTCGTGGCTGCCGCGGCTCGTTGACATGCTCGGCGTCGACCTCAAACTCGAGCTCCCGGTCAAGCAGATCTGGACCGCGCTCGCGCTTAACGTCCTCACCCAGGCCGTCTGCGTCACAGGCGTCAATCGGCTGACAAGCCGCGTCTCAAGCCTGACGACAACGCTCATCCTGACGCTCCGCAAAGCCCTCTCGCTCTTCCTCTCGATCTATTTCTACCAGGCCGGCCAAGCTGGGCTCGGCATCTGGCTCGGCGGCTTCCTGGTCCTCGGTGAGCTGCCAAGCTTGGCATTACACTACGCAACAGTCCGGCAGCGGCTGATGCCGAGGCTTCTCATTGACAGTCGGGACGGCCGTCTACTCGGTCGGATCGAGCCCTCCGCCGTCCGCCCCAAGGAGCGCTACCAGACGGCCGGCGCCGGAGGGCAAGAAAGATCGCTGAGCGCAACGCGTCTATTTAATCCCACATACCCTCTGAGCACACTCGGCGCATTTTAGGGCAGAGAACTCTTGCCCTGTCATGGTCGTCGCTGCACTGGAGGGCGCGCGCGCGCAGCTGGTCTCGCGGTCGTCCGCGGCCTCGTCGAATTTCCCGCGCGGCCGAGCTCGACCAAGTTTACGAGCTGCTGCTGCTGCTGCCTTACCTGCCCTCTGCCTCTCTACCTCCTCTTCCCCCTCTCTTCAGCTGTACGAGAGGATGACAGTCCTCCATCACGTCCGCTTCGTCAATTACTCGCCGGCCGCGGTGACGGCCGTTGCCTTCCCCCCGCTCGCCCCAGCAGCGCCCTACGCGGCTCCGTCGAGCTCGGCGGGCAGCAGCAGTCGGCCGGCGCCAGGCACCTGCGGCCTGATGGCCGTCGGCAAGGGCAACGGCCAGGTCGAACTCTTCAAGTGGGTCGAGACGGCCGAGGGCGGCCAGGGCTGGGTCTTCTACCGCGTGCGTCTTTCCCTCGAGCGAGCTAGGAAGGGTGAAGACGAGCGGGTCTGAGCTAAACCGCGCGCACCTCGTTCTTCGCAGCGCCTCGTCTCGCCCGTCGGCACCAAGGTCGACAGCCTCGTCTTCACGCTCCGCCAATCGTACCTCCGCCAGGCGCCCCGACGGCGGTCAGTGATTCCGACGCTCGAGGATGTCCGGCTCTTCTCCTCTGGCTCGTCGTCCGACCTCGTTGAGTGGGATCTCCAGCGGGGCTGCATCCTCGTCCGTCCCTCGACCTCGTCCCTGCCCGGAACAAGGGAGGCGCTAGCTGACCACGCCTCCTCCCCGCTATCCCCTTCGTGTGCCCGGTCCTCAGAAGCTGTATCCGACCCAGTCTGGTACGCTTTGGTCGCTCGCACCCAATCCAGCGCAGACGCTGCTGGCGCTCGGCTGCGCCGACGGCTCGATCCGCCTGCTCTCCCTCTCGGACGACACCGACCTCGTCCACTTCCGTCGGTTTGAGCGGACTAAGGCCCGACTGCTGTCGATTGCCTGGGGCCCGCCGACGAAGCCGGCCAAGAAGGCAGTCGCGGCCCCATCGGGTGGCAGCGACAGCGATGACAGCGACGACGACGAGGCCGAGCAGTGGGCCGACAGCTGGCTCGTCACCGGGTGCTCCGACTCGTGCCTGCGCAAATGGGACTTCCGGACCGGCCGCGTCGTCGAGCGCATGGTCGTCGAGCGCGAGAAGGCTCGGCAGGGCTCCAAGCGGAGCGGCAACCGCAGTCTGGTCTGGTGTGTCGGCGTCCTGAGGTAAGTGGCCGTCTACTCGATCTTGCTCGATGGCCGTCCCAAGGCGTGAGTGTGCTAACTAGAGGCCTCTCCGCCGGTTGCTTCAAGGGATGGCACGATCGTCTCTGGCGACTCGCTCGGCCAGGTCCGCTTCTGGGACGCGCAGACCAATACGCAGATCGTCGCCTTTTCGGCCCACGCGGCCGATGTCCTCTGCCTCGCGGTCGCGCCCGACAACAAGTCGGTCTTTACCTCGGGCATCGACCAGAAGACGCTCCAGTTCACGTCGGTCCCGGCGCCGTTGACGGCCAACGGCGCGTCGGCCTCGAGCTCGCGCCGGGCGGTGCCAGCCAAGTGGATCCAGTCGAGCGCCCGGCGCTTCCACACGCACGACGTGCTTGCGCTCGCCGTCTACCCGCCGGCCTCTCCGTTGCCCGCCTCGGCGTCGGAGTCGACGGCCGTCGCGCCCGTCCTCGTCTCGGGCGGTGTCGACACGACGCTCGTCATGACGCCGTGCAGGACGTCGGGCACGGGGTCCGACGCCAGCGAGGCCATCATCAACCCGATCCCGAGGAACGCTGGCGTCTCAGGCAGCACGATCCTCGGCGACGCCCACTTCCGCAAGCACGGCTCGCTCAACGGCGTCGACTCCTCGACCGTCTCGCTCTCGGCCTCGGGCCGACTCATGCTCGCCCGGCTCGAGAGTAGCCTCGCCCTCTTCGAGCTCGCCCCGGTCAACCGGACAGAGGCCGGTCGCCTTGCCGCCAAGGACGACGACGAAGGCGCGGGTGGCGGCTGGCAGAAGTTGCTCGACATGGAGCTCAACGCGACGACGAGTCTCATCGCAAGCGCCGTCAGCGACGACGGCAAGTGGGTCGCCGTCTCGGACCTCGGCGAGACGCGCGTCTTCTACCTCGACGAGGACGACGAGGAGGCGACCATCACCCCCCGCCGGCTCAAGACGTTGACGGCGACGCTCCACGCCCAGTGCCCCGGGTCGATGAACCTCGTGCGCAACGGCACGGGCGCCTCTGCCCTAGCTTTCACGCCCGACTCGCGCCGGCTGGTCCTCGCCGCCGCTCTGACGGGCGACATCACCGTCATCGACCTGTCGGCGGTTGTCTCCGAGGAGAGCTCGCGCCTAAGCCAGGCCTCGGTCGTCCGTGTCTTCGAGCAGGATACGAGCGTCACGGTCGGCGGTCGCGTTGTCGCTGGCGGCAAGCGTGTCAAGAGCGTCGGCGCGGCGGCCGATGCCGACATGGACATCGACGGCTCCGAGGACGACTCGAGCGCTATCTTGCCCAGTAAGGGGGGGCGGGCGACCGTCAAGTGCCTCGCTGTCGGACCCGATGGCCAGTGGCTCGCCGTTTCGGACCTGCTCGGCCGGACCCGCGTCTACAACCTCGATACGCTCCAGCTGCACGCCCACCTGCCGACGTTCAGCGCCCAGCCGCCGGCCGCGCTGCTCTTTGTGCCCTCCCCCGTCTCGCCGACGCAATCACTGCTGCTCCTCGCGCTTCCCAACGGCAATCAGCTCCACGCTTACGACGTCGAGAACCGGCGCTTCCCGCCCGCTCTCAACGTCACGATGCCTGACACGGTCCGCAGCCTGCACGACCCCGTCATCGGCCTCGCAGCCGACTCGGGCAAGGCCGACGGCACCGCTCGCAATGTCCTCCTCTGGGGTGCCACCTGGGTCCTCCGCGTCCGGCTTGCCTCGCCAGCCGCCGCCAACAGTAAGAAGAACAAGAAGAAGCGCGCTGCCGCTGCTGCCGCCGCGGCCGAGAAAACCGAGTCCGTCGACGTTGATGCCGACGTCGACATGGACGCGCCCGCAAAGGACGACACTGGCCGCTTCAAGCTAACGCAGACGTTCCGGCCGCTGATCGGCCTCGGCTTTGTCGGTGACGACGAGCTCGTCGTCGTCGAGCGACCCTGGCTCGATCTCGTCAAGGACCTGCCAGCGAGCTACTTTAAGGCCGGCAAGTACGGCACGTGAGCGGCTGGAGGATGCTTATGAAGGCTTTTCTAGCGACTTTTCTTCTGCTCGACTGCTGGGTGACGCCGAACAACTGCTGCTGTCAGCTCTGAGCCGTCTCAAACCTGCCCTCTGGGGGCAGGCGTCGTTGACCAGGGCGCGACTATTGCGCCGGGTGATACTGCTGCGCACCAGCTGGCAGGCAGTGAGCTCGTTCGCGCGCTCGCTGCTGCCTACCTCCCAACTGGCCGCCGATACTCTTCCCGCTCCTCCCTTCTCGCCCCCGTCGTCCGAAGGGGAAGTTCGACTAGCAGCCGGTCATCACCCTCCTATCGCAGACCATGTCGTGCTCTTCAGTGCCAGGCCCGCATGAGGCCAAGGAGGAGACCCTGATGCCACGTCCGTCGCTGCCCTGGCTCCCCTCCGACCCCGACGAGAGGGCCGTCGGGCACTGACCGCTCGCCTTGACCTGCGCCCTGCCTCAGCCAAAACGATCGACTCCCATACCTGTGCGCGATGTAAGGAGCAGCGTGGCGTCCTCGTTGTCATCCACACGTCGTACTGCAGGTGAGCTGAGCTCTGGCTGGCTCTGGCCCCGGCAGACCTGCCCTGCCCCAACCGACAGGGCAACCGACTGACGATTGCCTGACCACTCGACCTCACCAGCGACTGCCTGGTCTTTGTCCTTCGCGGTCGCTTCACGCGCGCCCTCGCCTCTAACCTGCCGTCGCTCTACCAGAACGCCCGGCCGACTGGCAAGGCCTCGTTCCTGCTTGCTTCGTCGGGCGGCTCAGCTTCGGCGGCCATGCTCGACATGTTCCGGCTCTTCGCCTGCCCACCGACCAACGATGCCGGGCCAAAGGGCCGTCACCGCTGGAACCGAATCGTCGTCGGCTGGGTCGACTTTGGCGAAGAGGCAGACGATCGTCGGAGCGAGCGGGAGGCGGCCATGCGTCGTTCAGCCGAGGCGCACGACTTCGAATTCTGGCGTGTCTCGGTCGACGAGGCCTTCGATGAGGGTGGCGAGCTCATCGAGCCCCTAGGCGGCAGCGAGGATGGATCGACCGTCGGCTCTATCGGTATTCGAGCGCTGCCCGGACGAAGTGCGTGGTGGACTGCCTGACTTGAGTCTTGCTGCGCTCGCTGACCGACCTCGCCGTCACTCTCTCAGTCCTCCACACGTCGCATGCAAGCTCGTCTCGTTGCGCCGCATCGCCCTATCGAGAGCTACTAGCACATTTGCCTCCCACATCGCAACCGGCCTTGCGCACGCATATCCTGCACTCACTTCTCGCGCGAATGGCACTCGCCCTCGATCCGCCTCTAGCGTCAACCAGCTCGAATTTGACGCCACCGCCGCATCCGCCGTATCTGCTGCTCGGACAGACCTCGACGCGCATCGCTTCACTTACGATAGCGTCGCTTGCGGCAGGCCGTGGCTATGCGCTCCCACTCCTCGTCGCACCCTTCCTCGAATATCGCGGCGTCAAGATGGTCCGCCCGATGACGTCGATGGGTAAGAAGGAGCTCGTCTGGTACGCCCGCTTGCGCGAGCTCGCTGCAGTCGACTGGGACTGGGAAAGCGGCGCAAAGAGCGGCGGCTCTGGGCGAGCAACCAGCATCGAAGCTTTGACTCAGGGTGCGGCCTTCCTTTGCTGCCCGCGATCAGATCGTCCCGGCGCTGACGTTACGTTTCCTTTTCATTCTGCAGACTTCGTCCAGACGCTCAACACCACCCATCCCTCGACAGTCAGCACGATTGCTCGCACTTCGCACAAGCTGCTCTTCCCGGGCTTTGTCGGGCCGGATCGCAAGCCGCTCGGCGAGAAGGCCAAGAAAGCGCTCTGGACCGAGGGCCGCATCTGTCCCCTGTGCGAGCTGTGAGTTGCAAGTAAAGGGGCTGCCCTGATGGCGCTAACTTCTGGCTGACACTGTCGTCGTCGCGTTGATGGCCAGTCCCTCTGACGAAGCGCCCCTAGAGTGGCTCGCACGAACGTCCATCACGACTGGTCATGGGCAGGAGATCCCCTCCGAGCCGATGGACGCAATCGAGAAGCAGCGGACGGCGCCGATTCCGATCGAGCGGCAGCTGTGCTACGCGTGCCTGACGACGCTCGTCTCACCGTCAGCCGTCAGCGGTGCCAGAGCCCCCTCCGCCGAGGGATCCGACCAGTCGCACGTCGTCCTCCCGGCCTGGACGCTGCCTAACCTCGTGCGGGAGACGGTGAAGGGTCGGCAAGAGCCCGGTAGCGACCGCTCGCCCTCACAGCCGAGGCGGGAGGAGATTGGTGACTGGTTAAAGCAGGAGGGCTGGCTGCTCGACGGGTCTGACGAGGACGATCCATGAGCCGCCTCGACGTCCCTTCATGCAGATCCACGTGTCGCGAGCAAGTCGTCGACGAGCGCTGCAAAGCTGTCCCAGACGCCGTCGGGCCCGTCGCCTTGCCTCTCGTCTCCGGCTCGATATTTGCCCGTCTTGACTGCGGCGGGGCCAAGTCAGTCAGTCGCCCGGACGCGTCCCGCCTGCAGATCGAATGTCGACGTACCCAAGAAGCGCCGGAGCCCCAGCTCAGTCGCACCGCCGCTGAGATCGTTTTTGACGTCGTCGCCGACGATGGCGACCTCGCACCAATCCTGCTCTCGGATGCCGTCGGACTCCATCGTCCGCAGCGCCATCTCGAGAAAACCTCGCGTCGGCTTGCCGATGATTTCGGGCTCGACGCCCGAGGCAGCGGACAGGGCTTGCACAAAGGGGCCCGGACCGAGCGACAGGGCGCTGTCCTCGTCTTGGAAGCGCAAGCCGGCATGCGCGGCGATCAGATACCGCGGGCCGCTGGCCGGCGCTGGAGATGAGGCCGAGAGCCGCTCTCCCTTGACTGCGGCACGTCGAAACGGAGGTCGAGGTCAGCATGCTTCGGAAGGGGCTGGCGAGAAGCGCTGCGCGGGGGTGGGGGTGAGGACTCACGCAGCCTGAAGGCCGTGTTGAGCTTGTCGTAGGTGAACGCTTCGGGGGCAAGGCCGACGACGACGCTGTTGGCCTCAGAAAGCTCTGCCGGCTCGAGCCCCTCGAAGTCTCTTTTAGCCGAATCGGAAAGCATCAGGTACGGCTTGAGGGAGCGCGAAACGACGGCCTCGCGCGCGGCCGACAGCGACGTCAACAGCTCGCCGTCGCGGACCTCGAAGCCCATCCGGAGCAGCCGTGCCATGAGATCGGTGCTCGAGTCCTTCGTCGTATTGGAGCTGCAGGATAGACGGCTGATGTGTCAGATCAAGTCATCAATGAGGACGCAAGCCGATCGCCGGCCCTCGCACCAGAACCGGAGAGGCAGCTGCGCCTGTCGCAGGCGCCCCAGGGCGGCCACTGCTCCGGGCGTGGGCGTCTGGCCGACGTGCAACGTTCCCGAGAGATCGAGCAGGACAGCCTTGAGACCGGCGAGCTGCGAAGGTGCCATTGTGCTCCGTTCGATCTGGCGCGCCTTTGCGAATGATGATGATGGTCCGAGAGAGAGGGAAACGATGCTGGGTCGGCTCCCGGCTGGCTCGGCGCGTCGGTCGTCGGTCGCGTCTCTTGGGCAGCTAGCTGCCGCCAGCTGCTCACCTTTCGCTCACGACTCCCCTCCTTTGCGATCAGCTGCAATCCGTACTCTAGCCCTCGCGCCATGCTGCCATCAGCGCTGCTGGTCCTCCTGCTGTCGACGCTGCTGCCACAGCACGTCGTCGAAGCCTCCGCGCCCCGCCGGGGCTGCGTCCCGACCGGGGACGAGACCGAGATCAACCGCCTGCTCGACTGGGGTGCGCCTCTCCTCGTCGTCTTCAGGTCGCTCGGGTCAGAGGCAAGAAGAGGAGCTGACATCGCCTGCCTTACGCTCGCCGGCCGCCTACAAGGGGGTCGTGGAACCCAAGTCGCCCTCTGCCAGAACGCGCTCTTCCGGCTCCAGAACCCGATCCTCTTCACCGCCGAGGACCAAGGCGTTTACACCGAAGGCCACCCGACCGGCCCGCAGCGAGCCATGCTGCTCGTCGAGGGCCAGAACCAGTCAATGGCCATCAAGTGCGTCCATTAGCGGCTGTAGCTCGGCCGTTATCCCTGAGCTGACCGCTGTCGCCCGCCCCTGGCTCGCTCGCCGCCACCGCGTCCTGCGACCGACGCGTCCAGGGGCGACTGCATCAGCTGCTCAGGCGTGACGATCAAGGATCTCATCATCGACGGCAATCGGCCACTGATGCTCCGCATGCCGATGGGCGACGCGCTGATCGAGCTCGGCAACTCAAATGACCAGCGGGTCGAGAACTGCAAGCTGTACGAGCCGAGGTGCGCGGTCGGCGAGCAATTGGCGGGCGCTGCTGCCCTGCACAGCTCTCGCGCCTCGGGGGCGACTGACTGCCTCATTGCTCCTGCTCGCTTCTGTCCGTCACAGAGGCTGGAGCGCCCTGCACTTCCGCGAGGGCGACTGGATCAACTGCTCAGGCGCAAAGGTCATCAACAATGAGATTGTGCGTCCGCCTCGCGCTTGACCCCCGGTGTTGCCTGTCGACTGGTGCACTTCCGCTGCCGCATTGGTGCTGACCACCGCGTACAGGGTCCCTGCGGCGAGGAGTGGGACGTCGACTACGATGGTACCGAGGAGAAGAGCCCGCTCTGGGGCAACCCGCGGAGCGACGGCATCAGTCTCGCCTGCATGAACTCGGTCGTTGAAGGCAACGTGCGGCGCACCTCCCTTGCTTCCTCAAGTGCGCCTGCCGCATCCAAAGCTGATTCCTCACCGCCTGGGCTCCGCAGACTGTCTATGACACGACGGACGGAGCGATCGTCATCTTCGGTTCTCCTGGCAGCGTCGTCCGCAACAACGTCGTCTACGCGCGCACGAGGACAGTCCTCGGCGGTATCAACCTCGTCGAGCAAGTCGCCCTCCGCCAGACACTCCTCAATCGGGCGCCGCTGACTGTCTCTTTTGTTCCGGGGCGTTTTCAGCGTCCCGCCGTGGGATGGCGATTATACGTCGGTCGTCGTCTCGGGCAACCACATCTCGGCCTTCTCGGCCTACCTCAAGGTCGCCCTCAACATTGGTCCTGCCGTCTGGTCGGATGACACCGAGTCGATTGTCTCGCACGGCACCGTCATCGGCAACACGGTTGCAGGCACCCACCTTGGCTACGGCATTGTCGTCGCGAGCTGCAAAAACTTTACCGTCATCGACAACCGCATCGAGCCGACGGCCCGCTTTTCGGGCATCATGAGCGAAGACCGGTGCCCGTCCTTCCCCAAGAACAAGGCGCCGACCGGCTGGGTCATCAACAAGGGCAGCTCGGAGGGCACCTTCCAAGAGGAGTTCGTCAATGGCGAGGTCCAGCACAGTGCGTCGATCCCAGTGCAGCGGCTCTGGCGTTGTTCAGGCAGACACTGATGGGCACGTCTCCCTCTCGCAGTCATCTGCATCGAGCCCCAGCCTGGGCCGGGCGAGGACGGTCTGCCTCGGCGGCTGCGTGACTCGCCCGCTGCAGTCGAGGCACAGCGGCGGGCAGCCCTCGCTGCGACCGGTCACGACCCTTTGCAAGCGGTAGCCGAGCTGGTGCGCGCTGTCTCTATGGCCGCTGTTTTCATATCGTCCGACCGCTGACGCTTTCACGCTTGCACTTCACGTCTGTCGTTCAGGATGCCGACCTGACCGAGGCGATCGTCGACTACCAGATGACGCTCCTCCAGCAGGTCAAGGGTGTCAGCGAGCGCGTACGCGAGGTCGCACAGGAGAAGCCTCGCAAGGCCTCGCGCAAGGGCAAGAACGGCGAGCGCAACCCGTTCACGTACGTTGTGCGCGCGAGCTTGTTGTCGCTAGCAGGAGCAGGCTGACCTCCTTCCCATCCTTTCGACGTAGGATCGCCCTCATGGACCTGAGCACGCGGCTGGCCAACCTCGAAAGCGACCGAAAGAGCCTCCGCGGCACGTTCGACACCATGAAGGGCGACCTCATGGGCCTCAACGGCAAGTTCGAGAACTTCGAGGTGCGTACGATCGGCGGATGCCCTGCCTCGCGTGATGGCTGACGTGGCGCTCGACACTATGTTGCTGCAGACGAGTCACTCGAGCATGCTCACCCGACTGCTCGCCGGCGCGCGCAAGATCTCCTCGGGCGGAGCGGTAGACGAGAGCCAGTACGTCCGGCGGCCCAACACGCCGCCGACCGAGAGCCAGCCGACCGAGTCAGAGGCCGAAGTGGCGGCCGACGGCAGCCCCGGCCTCTTTGCCTACTTCATCGGTCTTCAGGCGGCGCTGCTTGTCGGCAACTGGGCCTGGAAACGCTACCGGCGCTCGCAGCGCAAGGCCGGCAGCGTCGGCCGTAAGCGGAGCCACAGCGGGGGCTCGCTTCGCATGTATTGAGAGTGATACGACGAGGCCAGCCGGCGGCCTACATGTACGACCAAGTGAACGAGTTCACTTCCCCACCGGTGACCAGCTAGAGGCTGCCGAGTGAGATCTTATGCCCCGATCTGTCCCTGTCACCTCCTGGCGAGCGGGTTAAGCGTCCTGGGCGACTCGGGCATGACCGCCTGCGCTAGGGCTGATTTGATCGCATCGTTGGCGTGGAAGGTTGCGTGCGTGCGCGGCCCAGACCGCTCAACCCTCGCAGGCGGCCTCTCGGTCTCGTGTCCCTGCGCCCTGGAGGCCCTCTGCCCACGACCTAGCCCAAGTTGGCTGGCCAGAGTGCTGGCCTCCTGCCATCCTGCGACGAACTTCCGGTCGAAATTATGAAATTACCCTCACAATCAGATCCGAACTCAAGAAAACAAAAGCCCTGCCGCCCAACCAACTCCCACCCCCTTCCATCCCCTCTGCTCGCCCTCCAGTCCTCTCCAACCCTCTAGCCTATCCGTTGCGCCTTCGTCTGCCCGCAAGATGCCTGCGACGGTCGCCTCCTCCACCAGCCAGGCCGGCCGCGACACGTCGTCGTCCAACGGCAAAGGTGCGTGGCCGCCCGCTCTCGGCCTCACGCCCCCTCAGCGGCCGCGTCGCCCGCACAAGGGGGGGACTGACCACTCCCTCATGCCTCGTCGGCCCTGCCCATCGTCCCCGACTCTTGCCAGTCTTCGCCAAGGCGTCAAAAGAATGGACGATCCCACCTCGACCGCGCCCGGGCCGCAAGGTGAGCGTTGTAACGCCCGATCGGTCGCCCGGCCGAGGTGGCCCACCGAGTCTTGGCCCACCCGGCGACCCAACTGACCTCACCGCCCCACTTTTCCCTCGCCCATTCGTCCTCTCTCGCAAGGCCGCCGAGCCGGCAGCTGCAGCGCCAAAGGCCGCCAAGGGAGCTCAGAACCGTGATGCTCAGCGAGGTGCGTCCCGAGTCGTCGTCATCCGGGCCGCCGGGCGACCCGACCAAGCGAGGCCCTGGCTGCTGACTGACACCATCCCGACTGCGCTGCGGCTCGGTCTGGATCACGCAGCGTTCCGCGAGCGGAAGCAGGACTACGTGGCCGAGCTCGAGGCCAAGATCAAAGAGTGTACGTCCTCGGCCTACGCTGGCTGCACTCTTGTGGGTACGGCGACATCTCGTTGTTCGGGGAGCTGACTTGCTGCCGCCGGCCCGACAGACGAGAACCAGGAGATCCAAAAGGCCATCACGCTGCAGAACATCTCCATCGCCCTGTACGTCTTCCAGCGTCTGGCCGACGTATCGGGATGATGGTCTGACGCGCGCCTTCTGCTCCGGTTATGTCCTCCCCTGCAGGAAGAATGAGAATGCAACGCTGCGGACCGACAACGACCGCCTCCGAGCGCTCGTGCTCCAGCTCGGCGGTGACCCCAACCCCTCACCAGACGGTAACTGCTCGGATGCTTCCGGCTCCACCAATACGAGCCGCCGGACGCGCAAGAAGCGGCCGCGAGACCCGGCCACGACGGCGGCCGGACCGAGCGCCGGCTTTCCCCAGGGCGGTTCGAGGAGCGGCTCGACCGAGCCGAGCGGCCGGCAGATGGTCGGCGTCGTGTCGGCCGGTGCGATGCCTATCTCCGTGGCTTCGAATGCGGCTTCGCCCTCTGCTATGCTGGGCAGCTCGTACGGTTCGACGCCGGCTTCGCCTGGCTACCGGTCGGTCCAGGAGCTCCTCAACCAGCCCGGGCCTTCCTCGGCGGCCGGGACCCCGATCGGCTCGCCCTCAACCGCTATGGGCGGTTTCGTTACCCACGGTCCGCTCTCGCCACCCGTCTGGACGCCCTACCAGACGCCTTACCAGATCCAGCCGCCTCCGTTCGCGTATCAGCGCACGTCGCCGTCGGTTTTATCGGGCCCCGGCTTCGATGTCGCGTCGCTTCCGTCGGCGGCGAGTCTCAAGGCCTCGTCGACGCGAACGACGGCCGACGACGTCGATGTCGACTGCGGCTTCTGCACCGAGAACGACACGTGCGTCTGCCGGATGATCAAGGAGGATGCGAGCCTCGGCGGTCGCAACGGCTCCGCGAGCGGCAGCACGCTCCGCGAGGCGATCGCACTCGACACCAAGCCCATTGTCCCTGTCGGCCAGGTCTCCGGTATCGACCGGCCTCAGCCCGCCACCGGTGCTGCGCCTATGGAGACGGTCGCTCTCCTCCGTCGGCGGCCCAAGAAGACTGGCTCCCAGTCGATCTGGGCTGTAGTCCCTGCGCCGGCTCTGCCTGAGTGCACCGGCGACCCGTCCAACTGCCCCGCCTGTGCCGACGACCCCTTCGGCAAAGCTTTCTGCGAGGAGCTCGGCACCGAACCGCCGGCCGAGGCCGAGGTTGCCCAGCACCAGGAGCAGCAGATCAAGCGCGAGCAGGAGGACGTGACAATGACGGTCAGCTGCTGCGGCGCGCCCGAGGCGTGCGGAAGCGACGCCCACGCTTGCTCGACCGACGGCGCTGTCGCCGATGGACACAAGCACCTGACGCTCGGAGTCGATGGTAGCGTCGCGCAGGGAGACGGCAAGATGATTCCCGTCGCCGACGCCTGGCGGCAGTTCAAGGTGCGCAAATTGCCTCGCGAGGCCCTTAACAGGGCTCGAGACTGATTCTCTACTCTCGTTCGGCTCATAGTCGCACCCGAACGCCTCGTTCGCTGATCTGTCGCTCCTGGCCGAGGTCGTCTCGGGCCGCCTGCCCGTCCCGGCCTCGCCGTCGGCGACTCACCCGGCATCCCCTACGCTCTCGGCCTCCTCGCACGACGCGACAATGCACGCAGCCGCCCCGGACCTAAACGCCTCGGCACTCGTCCCTCCCCCGGCCAAGCGCCGTCGACTCGAGCTCGACGCGGCCCACGTCCAGGAGGCTCTACGGATGCTCGATGCGCGCAGCGCGAGCGGCGCAGGCGGCGAGGGCGTCCGCGAGACGGCTGTCCGGCGGAGCCATCTCACGCGTAGGTTGAGTGATCTTCGAGGCTCGCTCGAGGGCCTGCAGGAGCAGCAGCAGGTTGACGGAACGGACGGCGATGTCGCCGGCCTTGGCCTGGCCGGTCTTTGAAATCAATCTTCCCCGTTCATGACCCGCGCATCCTCACGACCTTTCCCCCGCTTCGTCTTCCGGTCTCCATGTGTCCGTTCCGCAATCATTGCGCGATGTTCTGGCTCCGCGTCGCCGGCAGCCGGGCGTTTTTGTAGCATTCCCTCTTCACGACTCTGCCCTCATTTCTTCCGTCTGTCTCCATGACCGCTGCCCCTATCTGCAAGCCAGCACCGTGCAAGAGCGAAAACAAAAGATGGAGCATCATCGGGATAATGGGACGAGCGAAGGGCGGGCCTGGGAGCATGGGCTCCGAGCGAGACGCCGGACGGTATGTGGGCGGCTGCGCCGGTCTGTGATGTGAAGAAATGGGAAGCCGCAAGGTGGCAAAGCGAGGGGGTGGAAAGGTGTCCGGTCAACTGGGGCTACGAGAGGTGGGGCGGGGTCGTCTGCGTTGACGGAAGAGTAGGTCAGCATCGTCGATGGGCGGATGAGGGGAGGAGGCGGCAGAGGACGCACGAAGAGCGAGCGCGAACGACAGTCGGGTCCATGAGGGAAGCCGACCGCTGAAGGGGGCTAGCGGTGGTGGTGTTACAAGGCAATCGACCGGCTTCGGAGGGACGAGGCCGACAGTCGCCGACGGTGAGCGAGGCTAGGCGTCCAAGTCAGGAGGCGCGTCTACTGCTGCTGCTTGGGCGCCGTGTTCTCGTCATCGCTGTCGGCCGAGGCCTTGGCGATGTCGGTGAACGTCCGCTGAAGGAGGAGCGGCTTGCCCTTGTTGAAGTGCTTCTTCTTAGCGCCCGCCAGCTTGGCCGTGCAGGGCGACATCATGTTGTCCGTCGGCGAGACCATCGACGGCTTGCTGTGGGGTGGTCGTAGGGTAAGAGGCGGTTAGAGGGCTGAGGTCGAATGATAGAAGGGCGCCAGCACTCGACGAGAACCCTGTCACGACTACTCCGACTCGAAACGGTCGCCTCGAGTCGGTAGACAGTGACGCGTGTGATTGACGCAGCCGACAGGCACGCTCGGTCTGATCGACACGTGTGTGACCCAGCGAGACCAAGCAGGAGGTGTAGGCCGAGGCGGGATGGCGATCACAGCAAAACTCACTTGGACGCCATCCGCTTCTGGAGGAGAGCCTTCTGGCCGGCACCGAGCGAGGGACCCATCGAGATGGTCGAGGGCGAGTTGACCGGCAGGTTGTGAGCTGGGAGGAGGGTGTGGACCGGGCGCGTCAGCAGCGGAGCTCAGGCGGACTGTGTTGAATGATGCAGCGCGCGCGCGGCCTGTCGCGGTGGAGCGCCCCTTCGTCCCGGGCGGGCATCAGAGGGTCGGATCCTCGCTCGCTACAGCTATAGCGATTTGGTCCATGCGAGCTCGTAGAACCCTCGCTTGCACCATTCAGCGGCAGCCGCCTTTCGTAGGAAGGAGAGGCCGTGGGACGGGTGGGCTGACAGGTCGGGCGGCGGGCGGGTGGGAAGGGGACTGACCTCCGTTGGAGCCGAGCGGCGCCTGCGGGGGCTGGATGGTCGCCTGCTGGTTGGGGTGGTGGAGGGGCGAGATGTGGGGCGACGACATGGCGAGACGAGAGGAGAGGAGCGGGAAGTCGGGTTGGGA
>Ga0308160_10003993_pt1 | contig 16115 bp, 23 predicted proteins | sample PhyFR1_FD_201036 | JGI IMG/M metagenome (GOLD analysis project Ga0308160, IMG submission 201036) | Phyllosphere microbial communities from UC Gill Tract Community Farm, Albany, California, United States - DLSLF.R1 | ecosystem: Host-associated > Plants > Phyllosphere > Unclassified | place: USA...
GGATAGCTATCATTTCTCCCATGAGATATGTCGAGAGTCGAAGTCCAGAAGCAGAAACAAGAAGAGACGATTCCAGTGAAAGAAGGCGTGATGAACGATCCTGAACGCGACTGAGACAACCCTAGATTGGACCTGACCACGACACAGGGTTGAAAACGCTTATCTGACCCTGTTTCGCCAGCATCACGTGCGGCTTTCACGAAACATACGCGGATTTGGATACGGTATCCATCATTGACAGGGTACCCATGGCATGTTGTGTAAGGTCATAAGCCACAAATGGGTGATTTTGGGATGGGAGCTTCAAGCCGCGTCCAACATTGGCCGGAATTACAACTTCGTAGCACGGCGCTGGATGTTCAGGGCGGCTTCATTGCGACACTGTAATGGTTCAGCTACTGTAGAGCTCATACATGCTGAACGCCAATGCCATTCTCTCTCGCCACTCTACTTCGCCTATTTACAGTGCTGTACTCTCCCAAAATACGATCCTGCTAAAGTATAGCAACTCCCCAACTCATTCTGAACGAACGCAACACGGTCACCACGCCCTACTGCTCTTCAGTCTTGACCTCCACTCGTCCCTCCTTCGGACATAACAAGACGATCTGAGAATGAAGGATCCGTGACATCTGTATTGGCCTTCGATAGCTCCCACCACTTCCGCAGAGTGTATGCTGGACTTCCCCCGAAAGGACACGTTCCAATTAGAGTGGGTGGCGAGTTATCCATCGCATCGATGTATAGTGACCCAATCGTTCCGCTCTGTCTCCCATACATATCGTAGCCCTGTTCATTCTCGGGCAACTTCGTGACTTCAATTGTTTCGTGATAGTCCTGTTCTTCCCAATAGGCAGTCGCCGTCGTTGACGACTTTGCCTTGTGTTCAATCTTTCGCTTCCACACATCGATACCCATCTTCGACTGAACTGCAGGTAGTCCTACGCACTCAGGATGTAGTGCAGAGATCAGTTCGATGAGTTGCTTCGGGATGAGGAGGGATTCAGCGCTGTCATCGGATCCTTGTTGCTGGTAGGCGTCTCCGGTATACATGTATCTGACAGCGCCACTCGAGCCTGATACTTCCGAGTTCCGGATGGAATCGACAGTAGGGATCATGAAACCGTGCATAATATCACATGGGGACATCGACAGTACGTGCCGAAGCGCTGAAGGGGGATTGGGGTCGGCGTCGGACAAACTACCGTCTACACGATATTTGTGACCTCTAGTCGTCGTCTTCTCGTTCGGCGGCCCGGTGTATCGACTGGCCCGGGCTGTGGAGGCAGTCGATGCTTGGTTCTTCTCCTCAGAAGCCTTCCTGGCTGCTTCAAAGACCGAAAGTTGATCTCGGAGTATTGCTTCTGAGGCTAATGTCTCCCGAGATAACTTTGGTCCCTTGTCACATGTGGCTTTAGACGAAGCGGGCATGGTTACAGTTATTGCCGAGCTTGTTGTCTGAGAAAAGGCGGATTACGGAATTGTGAGACTAAAAGTGGTCTCCTCGGAGAGGTATGTATTTAAGGACGATTGGGACTCATGCGTGGGAAAGAGACGTTACAAAGGATCGTAGTGTGGCCTCTCCTGCCTGAGGTGACATTTTACAGTACAATGCGTTCCTTGGATCCTGGAGAACCAGTGGGAAACGCTGAAGCAATGCTTCCTTTCAGATCATGCGCCTCAATGGACAACGTCGTGGTAAGTGGTATGTCCAAGTGGAAGAAATCAATTCAGGGCACAAGCCTATCGTAACCAACACGGATCAATCAGATACTGGACACACAAATTGGTGGTTGTAGGCCGGTTGTACTCATTTCCTTTATAGTCCTTGGTCCCACCTCGAGCTTCTCCTTACCTTGGTTCATGCCGGAATTGTCACGAACGGCTTATTCCAGACCTCTGCCATATGACTGGGAAGGAACGACATCATCTCCGACCCCTGACAGAAGAGGAAGTGTCTCTCTGCAACCTGCGATCCAAGGTCGAGTGCGTGAGTCGCGTGCCTCGCTGGCGCTGGTCGTGTCTTGACACCCCTGGAGGACTCCGGAACGGTGACCGGGATCTTCCTGCTTGTCTGGCTTCACTTCGCCCCCAGGATATAAGGCTGTGATATCGGCTCGTGTGCTTGGCTCGAGGACCTTGTGACCATCACGACATTGACCCTGGTCGACAATCAGTCCGCAATCAAATCTGGCATGAGATGCGGATAGGAAAATGGCATCCTGTGCTACGAGTCCAGACGGTACCAGTGCCATGATTGTAAATCGCAAACGGTGGCTAGCACGACGGCTGATACAGAAGCTCGCCAAAGGTGAAAATTTGCCCATCGACTGGATAAGTAGTCAGGAGCATAATTCAGGATGTAAACACTGCATGCAAGTCCTATCAACAATCCATACTCCATCAAAACCAAGAGCACTGTCTCGTCAGCCTCATTCGTGTAAACAAAGGTCAAGAAAGGAATATATGGATCAGACAAGGAGGTGCCCTCCGAAGAGGGTAGGTTCGATTCCAAGGGATTGTCGACATGCAAAATGCGAAGAGGGAGTCCCATGATCATCAGGAAAGAGGTGGAGATATGTGGTAATTGGAGATGGTGGTTGAGGACTTACGTGGTGATGTCGAAAGGGGTCAAGCGCGAGGAGCTTATCGGGTCTTGAAGTCTGGTATATTAGCTCTGCTGATGAACTGTGTGAAGAAAGACATACAGTCGAGGAGGACCTGGAGAGCGGGGGAGTCCTGTCCGTAGTTGGTGATAACGACACAAGAGCATCCGACGACCTTTCTGGGCTTACCCTCTCGGTCGATCTTCTGTTCATTGTCAGTCATGCAATCTTTGCTTTGGCATGAAATGACTCACGGCCAAACCAGCCCACTGTCCGAGGACCTTGGCGTCAGAGACCTTGATGAGCTGGATGTTGTGCTCGGCACATAGAGCCTCGATGAGCTTGAGGTACTCGGCTAATTCCATTAGCTAAATTCCTCATCTGTCGCTCCATCAGGAACTCACCCTCGGTGACGGTCTCGACCAAGACACACAAGTGAGCCTCCTTCTTGTCGAGGGCCTTGGTGCACTCCCTTAGACCTCGAGCGAGACCATCGTGGACCAAAGCGGTCTTGATGACGGCCTGGAGGGCGTCTTCGACGGACATGGGTCCAGACTTGTCGGCGACCTCGACCTGCTCCTCAACCTCTGCTGCGGGTACATCTTGAACTTCGGATCCAGCGTCAGACATTTTGGGTGATTTCTAGTCTTCTTCCACTGGTAATAAGGGGTAGAATATAGAAGGGGTTTTTGTTAATAGGAATCAAATGACAAGGTGGAGGTGAATGGTGCAACATTTCGGCGGAGCGGGATTTTCGGAGTTTTATGAATTTCACAAGTGGCGGAACGTTTATACCATACACAGGGATACAATACAAGCATTATAACGGTTACAGTAGTGTCTATGAAATAGGTTTGACAGCAGTATCAGTGGTCCATACACGTACTCCTCCTCTTTTATGACTTTCCGGATGAAATTGATCCATGATGCCCCATCCGTACCAGACCTCCTTGTATCCCATGTCTTCCAGTCTATCCTTGATGGTTGGCCCATCACTGGGTTGGTCCATTACCCCCAATTGTAGTGTCGCACCGAAAAGAACCACATGCGAAGGTTGAATATTGCCAACGGAGCTGTATTTGGCTGAGTATGCTTCCATGTGCTCATTGAAGGAAGCCAGAGGCGCAGCGAAGAATAGTTGCGATTCCTCCTTGTAGGTCGAAACGTCAATACTGCACTCCGTCAGCTTGGCTCGGAGTCGTTGTCAGGCTGGCACAAGACTTACTGTCGGTCCACAGGTGGCTCACACCCAAGCCACCAATTGGGGACGTCTAGATGTAAATGACTCTGCCACGGCGTATCATAGCATCTGGTAATGACGGCTATGCCCGTGACATTTCCCAATTCTCCCCGACGTAGAACATCCATCACCTCGACCTGGGCTCGATCATGAAAAACGTTGAGGTATATGTAAATCGGTAAAGGAGCGAGCAGTATTAGGTAGAAAGCCCGTTTTGGTATACGGGTATATTGTCGACACGAGTCACGGAAGCGGTACGCTCCCATGATGGTCGGCGTGTACTCCTTGAACAGAGGAGGTAGAGCAAACAGGAGTAATGAAGGAAGGAAAGGATGTAGAAACCTCCATTCTGAATGCGGCGAAAGAGACAGTGTAAGGATGGTAAAAGCGACACCTCGAGCTAGAGATCGCAAACCGTCCGGTGCGTCGATTGATCGTAATGCGGCGGGAACGTAGCGTCCCGGCAGGAGGCAAGCAATGAAACCTTGCCCCCACCAGTACCATATTGGGAACATGAAGATGGGTAGTGTCGAGACGAGATGATATGAGATCGAAGTGGCGCCAAACACAGTAGAGATGTACGTGTTGACGGTGACAAAGTTCCACAGGGCAAAGTAGAATTTGCCGGCAAAGTGATAATCGATCAAGGTAGAGCATCCCAGAACGAGGAGACTAGGATGTCAGCTGGATTGCGTAGAATACAAGCCTTTGCTCACGCAGTCAGGGCACCCTTGATCAGATCACGAATGATTCGGACTGGATTGTGATGTCCTCTGATTCGAAGGATGTATTCAGCACCAAGATAGATCCAAAACAGTACCGTAGTGGGCCTGATACAGATGGCTACACTTGCAAAGAACACGGCTAGAGCAAAGCTCTCTTGTACACTGCATGATCAGCATTGAAACGATACAGTAACGACCACCCACCTTTCTGTGCTGTCCCCGAAATGAGGCCCAGCTCGATCCATAGCCGCGTAATTGAGCTTCTCTACACTCTCAATTGGCGAGATCTCGCCGTTCCTCCCTGTTTCAAGTAAGAGGGATTTTGTGCCTCCGTACGACGACGATTGAGAGACCGGTGTGGTCCCAGTGGTCGGTCGTCCGCCTTGCAGAGGATCACTCTGGGCTTTCGGTGGCAGTAGAGGAAAGTATACGAGAGCGAGAGTAGTCAACATCGTCTCTGGCGAGTTGGACAGGGAACGAGTAAGGGCATGGGCATGCCACAGATTCGTAGCTGACAGGAACATCTGGGTTGTGAGCTAGATCACCTCACCAGCAGGCAAAGCTTACGGCTCCAGCCGCTGATCCCGACCCTAGAAGCTTGGAAGACAGCCGATAAGTTGCCCAATCGGTCACTGCCGCCACTACAACCCCAACCATCCGAGGCATCAAGACCTTTACATCAGCCCCCACCTCGAGAAGTCGACGTACAATCAAGCGAGTCTGATCCAGTCCGGTGACCTGTAGGAACCGATAGATGATGACGAAGACACCAGGCCATATCCATCCTCTCAGTCTCCCTCCTTCCGGTAGATCCCTCCATTCCCAAGTAAGAAATCCATAGCCAAAGACATGTTCATGAGCTACCTCAAGCGATTGCCAGTATTCGTCCGGCTGAAAATAGGTTTGTGGAAGAAGTAAACTTAAAGATCTGAAGGCTAGGGCCAACAGGAAAGGTTTGGCCAGCATCGACAAAGGTATGTTGTACGGTCGGAGGTCACATTGGCTTTCAGATTGACGTTTCAGTCCATAGACAGGTAAAGTGGAGGTACTTTCTCACGGTGTTGGCTACATCATCAGCTGCATCAATCGCTGGTCATAATCTGATTTCCCTTCCTCCTCATCGCACCGGGATAGACAAGTTGGCAAAGGGTTAATACCGACTACAAGAGTATTATAATGGTGAGCTCTGGTCTCGAATCTCTCGGCCGCATCGGAATCAGCTCAATGACAGTCACTCTCTTACCTCCTTCAAGAATCTACTGCTCGTAAGCCAGCCTCCCCACTCATGCACCAGCACTTATATCCAGTGCATCCCGAATCGATATGGGCTCTTTCCTACACCCCTACTCACCTGATCTCAGGATCTTCAGACGGTCATCTCCGTATATTCGATCCCTCATCACTAGCGGAACCATTACATGATATCGCCTCTCACCCACTTGCTATTACTTCATTATCGACTACTTCGGATGGCCAATATGCTTTGGGAACAAGCTTGGATGGAACTGTCGTGCTGGTCGATGTCGTGAACGGTGGTGTATTAGGCAAGGTCGAGACTGGCAGAGAGAAAGCAGTAGATGGCGAGAAAGGTAAGCTAAATAGGTCACTGATCGCCTCGTGCTGAGCCGTAGAATTACCAGGGTACGCCGCTTCCATCCACCCAGACGGGAAATGTTGGGCATGGTCTGGTAGATCATCAAAGCTTGGTATTCGACAAATCAGTTCTTTAGGCTCAGAAAATGGGAATGCCGAGACGAATGGAGAAACTAGTCGTGGACCATTAGCTGGGACTGGGAAGGTTGTCGATACTGGGAAAGGAAAGTTCGGAATGGATGTTCAATTCGTAAGCTAGCCGAAGTGTGCCGCACAGGGCGAGCTTACCAGAAGTCACCGGACGGACAGTCTGTAGCTGTATCAACGGAAGCTGGACAAATCATCGTTGTCGACACGGAAACGCAGGAAGTGATTGCTACTTATGCTTCTCACGCCATGGCAGTCCGTACGATCTCATGGTCTCCTGATTCCCAAGTAAGTTATCTCTCGCTTCGTCGTTTGGATCAGCTGATGGTCAGTGGCTATATTCTGGAGCGGATGATCAGCGAATTGTCCTACATGATGTTAGGGCTGGATCAAAGACTGGAGCAGGAGGAAAAGGTGAAGGAGCTGTAGCGATCTTACAAGGACATCAGAGCTGGGTATTGAGTGTAGCTGCTTCGCCTGATGCCAAACTGCTAGGAAGCGGGTAAGCTCCCAGTACTAGTCGCCCTATATCTGGCAAGACTGATCATCAGTGGTGCTGACAAGATGATCAAGTTATGGGATGTTGGACAGAGGGCTTGCGTCTCGACAAATACAACAACGGCGGAAGTATGGGGATTTGAGTGGCAGCCTAGTGGTAACGACTCGTTTGCAGTCGGCAAGCAGTTCGCTGTGGCAGGGGATGACAAGGCAGTATCATTGTACAGGGCTGCAGGCAGTCTGTAGTGTTAAAGAGACTCTGATGCCAGTATTGTCATACAATCTATCAACAAAAGAGCACATGCATCATTCATTCATTCGCTATACAAGGCTTCAATCACACTCAAACCCTACCCAGCATGCTCCACGATCTCCGAGACGACCTTTCCATTCTTGAATGTACTCTTGATCTGTTCCGGCAGGGCGTTTTCAACAAAATCACCTTCATCTCCAGTAGGAACCGAGATGTTGATACTACTAGTTTTGGAAGTGATGATCTCGACAATATCCATACATTCTTTCGAGAGGTAGACCTGTCCAGAGTCGGTAGTATCGACTTGAACTGTTGGCACTGTTCCGGTGATTTGAACTTCGAAAGATGGAGAGGAGGTTATAGATAATGAAGAGACTGCTGATTCCATTACTAGAGCGGTTTTCTTACATCCAACTGTATCATAAGCTTGGTCGGTGGTGTGATGTGATGTGACGAAGGAAAACATACCCATGCTGACGGCATTGATTTTGCCAATGACACGGATGGTCGAGTTGGTACAACCGAAAATATGAACGGTATATTGCAATCCAGTCTGATCAATCACGATATCTCGATTACCATCTTGGTTTTCCTATCCATCAGCCAATCGTTCTGACCGTGATTACAGATTGACATACTACCATCCACTTGTTTCCGTCCTCAAGCTCAAACTTGGGAGGCTTCTTAGCCACGACTGCAGGCTTTTTGCCGATAGCAGGAGGAGCCTTCTTTTGATTATCAGGAACAGTAGATGAAGTCCGCAATTCCGGGTTCTTGTGTGTCATCTGAGATGAATCGACTTTCTTGAGCCCGGAAGTGACTGAACCACCTTTGTTGAGTGCAGCGAGTAGGGCTCCTGCACCACCTGCACCTGCTGCTGCAGCTCCTGCGGATTTGGCAGTGGATGAAGATTCGGCCGGAGGTGGAGGAGGGGGAGCTGGAGCTCCTGAGCCGTTTGAAGAGGAAGGCATTGATGATGGTGCGGGTTCGCCCTGGGGATCAGCTGGTGCTACGAAGCGAGTTTCGAGAAGCTGACCTTTGGGTTCCAAACTACACCTGTAGTCTGATACTGCTTTACGTATTTCTGTAGCGCATCAAGTAGCTCCGAGAAAGACTTTGCCCAAGCGATAGCAGTCGGGTTACTAATCTCAGCTAGGTAGCAATTAGCAATGGGTCTTTGACTTACGTTTCTTTGAATTGCTTTGTTACTCGATCAGCCCAGAATTGAGCAGCATTCTTCATCTCCCCAATGTATGGAGCAGGAGCGGGTTCCTTATCATCAGTACAACAGTCACCTAGCATGACAAAAGAACGTACAACCTGGACCCAGCCCCATGCACCGACTCCCTCTCCAATGACACTCAAACAAGCTCCCCATTCCCTTCCTTCCTTAGATCTGTTGAGGGTATCTTTGGTCTCCATGACTTTCATGATCGCTTCAGATTGCGGCTTCAGAATAGTGCCGAAGGCCGATGCGGCGGGTTTGGAATGGGTTGAAGCTAGTTGCAGGAACTCGAGTTGAGCTTGACACAGGGGTGCGAGGAGTGCGGTCTGTCGTCAGTATACGCTTTCAACCAGTGGCTGGCGCCAAAGACCAAAAGTCAAGCCAAATGAGCGAGGCTATTACTTTCACCTGCGGTGACTCACATGCTGCTCGACGATCCCCCCAATTTCCTTAGATTTGGAAATACAACTAGCCAGAGCCCCATTGACAATCTCATCCTCATATGCTTTAACAGCAGAAGACATCTCTCCTCCTGCTCCGGCTCCTGCTCCGACTTCCTTCGACGACTGTTGAGTGGCAGAAGGGGCAGAGACGTGCCCGGCCACAGCTTCGTGAGAGTTACCCGTCGGCGATTTGAGTGCCGGGGATGTCTGCTGTGACGAAGCTACATCTTCAAGTCGGGATGTCACGGCTGACTGTTAGCTTCCCGCTTCCATCCCAGTATGGGGGTGGTGGTGAGCTGACCTTCTAGCCGCTTACTTCCAATTAGCTCAAGTGCGGCAAGGGACAATGAGGCACTTACATGATGGTACTCAGATTGACATTCGAAGCCATGGTGCTTATATGACCTAGCTGGAATATCAGCTCGGCAGTATACTCAGACGACCCGAGTGCGTACATACCTACTTGACAGTGGTTCAAGAAGGTAAAGTGGGGTGAGAGGTAACTTCGTCGATATGTATCCCTGCGTCATCACTTCGCGTCTTGTCGTCGTACGGAATCAAATATCGGGGCATCACCGGTTAGATAGCAGTAGTTGACTACACCTAACTGAGTATTGAGATTAGGATTCGAACAGTCACGATATCTGTCAAAGCAGCTCCATCAGTCCTTGAGATGGACGCGATACGAGTAGCCAAAGTTGAGAATGTTCAACTCGACCGGTACATTCCTCCTTCCTCGCCCAGCTCGCAAGTCACTCGACAACGTATCTCAATAACCCTCCACTTGACACCTCATCATCTCATCTTTTCGCCTCTGCCCACCGACTCCGAGTTGACGAGATCGCGATCGAAACAAGATCCGACACAAGAGACGGACGAGATATGGGTCCCTTATCCTAGTATCACTCTGCTCACTCGATTACCGCAGACTCTCCAGGGGCTTTATCCTCTACAGATCCGGACTAGGAGTTTTGAGAGCTATGTATTGAGTTTCGAGAAGGATAGGGATGGGGGAGCGGAAGATGTCTGGCAGAGCGTCAAGGACTGTGCTGTCTCCGGTAAGCTACTTATCTGCCTCACATGGGATTAAGCTGACGAGTAGCATCGGTAGAACAGCTATATGCCTTCAACTATACTCTCCCTTCTGTCGGGTCATCAAGCAAGAAAACTCTAGCACCACCAAGAGCGTCACGTGTGGTCAGCTCTCCACTATCGACACGATACGATAATGAGGTCGAGTCCGAAGAAGCGCAAGTAGACTCAGCGGGACCAAGCGGGTGGTCAATCTACAACCCCCGCACCGAGTTCACTCGTCAGGGAGTAGGCTCTAGAACTAGGGGATGGCGATTCACAGATATCAATAAGGACTACTTTTTCTCTCCTACGTACCCATCGAAGCTGGTGGTTCCGAGCCGAATTGGAGATGCTGTATTACAGTATGCTGCCAAGTATCGGAGTAAAGCTCGAATACCAGCTTTGACATATCTTCATTGGGCTAATAACGTGAGTCAAACTGCACCTAGCGTGCCGGACCATAGCTCATGCAAGGCATCAATTACACGGTCTTCACAACCGATGGTAGGGCTCAAAGGGGCTAGGTCGGCACAAGATGAACGACTTGTCGAATGTATCTTCTCCTCACACCAATCCCCAGAAGATACCTACTCTTCCCCTACCCCTCCGACTTCAACTCAACCACACGTCTATGGCTCGACATCGACAAATATGATCATCGATGCTCGACCTACTACCAATGCAATGGCAAATGTAGCCATGGGCGCCGGTACAGAGAACATGGAACATTATAGATTCGGCAAAAAGGCCTATCTCGGTATCGACAATATCCACGTAATGAGGAAATCACTTCATACCATTACTGAAGCTCTTGCTGAGGCTGAGATATCAGGAAGTATCGATAGAGGATTATTGAGGAAAAGTAATTGGTTAAGACATATCTCGACAATCATGGATGGAGCTTTGGTCATTATACGGAATATCCACCTTAACGCAAGTCACGTCTTGATTCACTGCTCGGATGGATGGGATCGGACAGCTCAATTAGCTGCGTTGGCTCAGATCTGCCTTGACCCATACTTCAGGACGATAGATGGGTTGAAGGTCTTGATTGAAAAGGACTGGGTGTCTTTCGGACATAAATTCCTGGATCGATCTGGACATTTATCGTCTGAGAAGCATTTTACAGTGACGGAGCCAGAGGATGAATCGGACGAAGAAGGAGGAGGAGGTGGGGGAGGAGCACAAAAAGCAGCACAGGCTTTCTTTGCTTCGGTTCAAAAACAATTCACATCTTCCAATTCTCACCAAAAAGAAGTATCACCCGTCTTTCACCAATTCCTCGATTGTATACGTCAAATCCAACGACAATCACCTGAACGATTCGAATACAATGAACAGTACCTTCTTGATCTACATTATCATCTTTATTCTTGCCAATTCGGTACCATGTTATTCAACAACGAACGCGAGAGGAGGGTTCCACCATCGTTAACAACGAAATCATATTATGAAAGAACAGTCTCTATGTGGGATTGGGTCGATTTGGATCGGTCAAGATACCTCAATGAAACTTACGATCCTTCCCTTGACGCCAAGGATTCTAGAGACCCGAACGCCGATCAAGGTGTTCTGCTACCCGATCCCAAGGATGTTCGATTCTGGCACGCCCTCTTCCGTCGAGGTGATGAAGAAATGAATGGATCCAAGCTCGCCCTGGCGCAAGCTCAGGGAGCGGAAGTCCTGACTGTTCAAGCGGGTCAAGTAGATCCAGGAACTCCAGATGCTCTTTTCAATCCAACGGAAAATCCACTTGCTCCACCACCTAGGAACTCAACGCCTGTTCCTCGACATGTACAATCTCAAGGAAGTAGACCGCAAACACCTCCTGTCTCTCCGCCTCCCAAGTCGGCTAGACTCCCCACATCGAATGGATGGGGTTGGTCCCAGATCTCCAGTGGAGCTTTCAATGCGCTTTCAGTAGCTGGGAATCAAATCAAGACGATATCGACTGAAGCAATGGCTCAAATCAGACAAGAGGCCAACGAAGGTAGGGAATTAGGTGGATTAGGCAGAGGTAGTGGAGCAGATGATTACGGTCAGGGACAGGGACAGGGCCAGAGCCAGGCTGTGAGGGGGAGGGGAGTTAGAATGCCAAGTGAGGCCAACCCATGGGACGATACGCCTGCTGTACCTCCCAAACACGAGCAGGTCGCCTCGTCGGGTACAGATTGGGATGTTGATCCATGGGGAAATCGAATGGCTACGATCAAAAGCAAGGATGCACCAATCCCGACACCGGTGTCCCTGGATAGATTGTCTTTGATGGATGATTCCAACGCTCGCAGTCGGGGACCATCGCCGAAACCGCAGGACCCGATCAAGCCTTCGAACATGAAGCAAGACAAAAGAGCACGGACGCAGGAGGAGAAGGAGTTGGAAGAAGCTGCATTAGGAGGAGACCAGAAAGCATGGGATCCGCTAGGAGCTTTGTAGCGTCACACTAGAAAGAACAGGGGATGTACCATATTCGAACAGGTATATCCATACGATGTAACGACCACGAGAATAATGAGTAATGCGTCTGCATGATTTTCTGCACTATAGAGACCGTCTGTACAACCCCATATCTTCTCCTCGCCCAGCCTACAGAGCAGAAGTATCCTCTTCATCCTCGGCCTCATCTTCATCATCCGACATGGTCTCTTTCAACATCTCCAACAATTCATGAGCCTCACTTAGTTGAGCAACCAAGATAGCCTGCCCCTCGGGTATACTTCCATCATCAGCGTGGAATTTACCATCACGCCTTATCTGATCGATCTGATAGAGGGCGAGGTGGTATGGGTAGAGATCTCGGGGAGAGTATGGACCTCCGTATTTGAGAACCTCATTGAGACATTTCTTGATTGTTGATAGCTTGTTTGCCTGTTTGTTAGCATATTCCCGAGAAGAGTTGGGATGCTTACAATCGGCGTAAGTTCCTCGGAAATTGGCTCGGATTCAGACATGAGTCGATAGAGGAGACCGTGGCAACGGCGTAGAAGGAAAAGTAGGGCGTATTGTCCTTGTGCCTATTGCGTTAGCCCTATTTCGAGACTTGACGGAGACTGGACAGCTTACCTTGTTGCCCTCTGCATCAACGAATTTACCATCTACCCTCTTGGAATCGATCTCTCTTAACGACATTGCATAGCTGACATTAGTCGTTGAGACCCCATGCCTTGAACTAGACTCACTTGTAAAGATCCGTTTCTCGTAGAGTCCATCGATGCGTGGCGGCTGTGGATTAGCTTGTGCCCACGAGCTAAACGCGCCAGCTTACATAGCTGATCCAGCTGACTCTTCATCTCGGACAATCGGTCGTAAATAGGCTTGATTGATGGCGAGACATCGTCCTGAGCATCTCGACCTTTGATATCCTGCGACATCTCGAATGCGCTATCTAGTAAACCAGACAGTAATTCTTGACCCTCAGGAACGGATGATCCTCCTGGACCGAGGAACTTTCCGTCTACACGTTTCCTACAAGTCAGCTGGGTACTTTTCGCATGGCGCCTATACTCACTGATCAATCTTACGTAGATCCTCTAGGATTGTCCTGAATTCCGCTTTGTTAAATTTAGGTTCGGCAGACATGACTGATAACTGTTTTCGAAGAGCCACAATCTTCTGATGCAGTGGTACAAGTTCGACCGAGAGGACTGAGAGCGAAGCTTGGAGATCGTTGAATTGCCGTTCTAGCATGTCAGTACGACACTATACGGGAAGGAGGGGGCAACATACCGACTCCCTCTAACTTCTTCGACATGAGCCTAACGATCGGTTCTGGGTGTTTTCCATCTGCTGAATCCCTTTTCATGATCTCTTTCAGGTTTGCCAATCGTTCACTAAACGGTTCCAACATTTCTTGAGTGTATGCCCCCGTCTCGGACATGTGCAACATGATTTGCTGAATGTCAGCTGACATCACACCAAGTTTAGCTGGACTCACTCTCATACCGACAATCTGACAGTATGTTGCTGGCGTTTCTCGACTCTTTCCAATAGTCAAAAAGAACAGACTGAGTAGCGCAAAGACATCTGATAAAATCGTGTCGACTCGATTAGCATCGGGAGGAGCTTGAGATCGAGAAGATGTAGAAGGTCCACCATTCATTCCAGAGGAAGAGGGATGTTCGTCTCGGATAGAGTTGAGTTTGGTAACTACATATCAGCTCTGATCCGGTCCACACACATAGCAAATCACTTACCCTGCTTGACAACAGAATTATAAATAGTCATGACATCTTGAGATTTGATGAAACGGGTTGTATCCTACGTATCAGACCATGTCCACCACTATACAACGAGCTTACCATCTTCAAGGCGGTGAGTCGGTTTCTGATACCGATAAAGGCCTCTAGGACCGGTAGCTCTTCCTGACAAGTCAGCTTGATTTCCTGCCTTCGGGCTCGACCTCGGGCTTCCATGCGGTTCTACTGGCGAGAGGATGCATCGATGCAGTTCATCTTGGGTGGCTCCAGACAATGATGCGAGACTCGACAATAATAAGAAACTCCTACTCACAGAGGGGACCATATTGTGAGATGACTGAGAATGTGAAAGCTATATAATGAATGGTACTGTAGTTGAGACTTGGGTGACCTTGCTGCCCAAGTGGTGAGCTGTAAAGCGTCCGGTCGTCGAGTGTACTTTGTTGAATGGTACGACAGGTTCCGCTAGACCGAGAACTGTGTCGTTGGATTGCTGATGACGATTGTCGTAGTATGAGTGGGGTAAAGTATAGATAATCAAGATTTACAAAGCAAGTGAGTCTACTCATACCGGCGGCCCCGGGCTAGGGTTGATTGATTGCGTAGTAGCGTCAAAATAGGCTCGCGATCTATTACCAGGGCCAGGCCCATAGTTATCCTGAGCTAATCGAGTGCCACAACCGGTAACTCCGGGGTTATAGTGATTCAACGCGTATCTAGCTGGTGCAGTGCGCTTTGACCCCTCAAGGCTAGGTATTGAACCCTGAAGTGCCACAACCCCCCTAATCACTCAACACCCACTCACCCCCGTTCCCAGCCAACTACCCAATTGCTTCCTTTGCCTTCTACAACAACCATTCATCACTCTTATCATCAACCACTACTAGTCAACACCGTGAGTCAGTCTATCCATAAACGCAAAGGACAAAATGTAGGGAGCATGGACTGTGCACAGGACAGGCCAGAGACACGCGCAGACGGTGGAAAAGGGGAAAGGGAATCGGAAGGTTGACGTAGTGGATCAAGCGGTGTCATCATCATGGCGCGTAGTCGATACGTCGCATGGATGCGAAACACTTTGCTGGCTAGCCATAGTCAACCAGTCATCAACGATCATTGATCCCTTCCTTTGTCCTATCCTATCTACACGCTCTTTCCTCTCACCCCTCGCCATTGTATCCCGCTCCACCCAGATCATCTATCGTGAAAGGAAGATAGCTGACGCCGAGCCTTTTTCGTCTTCCCCTCACTACGATCACTACTACCGATTCCTTTCCCTTCCCTACTGTCACTCTACCTCTGTCTACCACACGCATTCAACCAATACAGTTACCCACTATCTCTTATCAGCATCCGTGAGTTCATTGTCTTCACACCTTGCATCGCCTCGTCATCCAGTCGCGTGCCCTTGGATCACGGACCCATGTCGCGACAGCCTGATTCGCATCCATTGTCTCCACAATCGGAACAAACTCTATACACTGCTCTTTGTTAGAGTCGCGTGATATACCTCGAAAGCCGGCGATTGATCACCATCCCACGCTCCACGTTCCATTTCACACTGTCTCCTTGTTGTGTTTCCTCCCATCCATACCCAAACAAACGAAACGAACATCGCTGACGCTATCCTCTTCTTTGCATATAAACCATAACTCAAACCTATCACATTCACAACACCCTTCATCCACTTTCACCGCTATGATCACCAAATCTCCCGATCGACCATTCAAAATGACCGATTTCTCTTCTATGTTTGGGTCCGACCATCTACAGATCACCATGTCTACCCCCAGCCGAGAAGATTCCGTCTACCTCGCCAAGCTCGCTGAGCAGGCTGAGCGATACGAGGGTGAGTTCCTTACTTTCACGCGATGAATATGGCTGATTTGCAGAAATGGTCGAGAACATGAAGCAGGTCGCTTCATCCGACCAGGAGCTCACTGTCGAGGAGCGAAATCTCCTTTCCGTCGCCTACAAGAACGTCATTGGTGCTCGACGAGCATCGTGGCGAATTGTTTCCTCCATTGAGCAGAAGGAGGAGAGCAAGGGCAACGAGCCCCAGGTTGTCATGATCAAATCCTACAGGGAGAAGATTGAGAACGAGCTCGCCAAGAT